>Ga0209002_10000235_pt1 | contig 42334 bp, 37 predicted proteins | sample Rifsed16ft2_FD_184010 | JGI IMG/M metagenome (GOLD analysis project Ga0209002, IMG submission 184010) | Soil microbial communities from Rifle, Colorado, USA - sediment 16ft 2 (version 2) | ecosystem: Environmental > Terrestrial > Deep subsurface > Rock core/Sediment | place: Rifle, Colorado...
ATTGATGGACACCGCCGTCGCGGTCACCCGCTCGTCGGGGAATGCCGGGTCGCTCGGCAGCGCGTGCTGGATGGCGGCGCCCAGCACCGCCAGCTCGCTCTGCGCCTCGCTGAGCGTAACGTCGCGACGCAGCCGGCCGACGACGCTGATGAAGTTCTGGTTGGTGGTGAGATACCCCGCATACGTGAGGTGCGGCGTCATCGGGGCCGGAATCCACAGGTCCGCCTGGCCCGAGAGGCCGCGGAATCCGTCAGGTAACACACCCACCACCGTGAGCATGACGCCGTTCACTCGAATGGAGCGGCCGACGATCGTCGAATCGGCGGGCCACCGGCGCCTCATGAGGGACCGGCTGACCAGCGCCACCGGCGCGCCACGTACATCGTCTTCCGACGGCGCGAATCGCCTGCCCTGCACCGCATCGACCCGGAGGAGCGGGAAGTACGAAGACGATACCATCTCGCCGCGCGCCATCTCCGCATCACCCTCGCCGGAGAGGGTCAGCGTAGAGGGGGTATACGCTGCGATCTGTTCGAAGCTGCGCTGCTGCTCGCGCAGTAATTGGATGCGGGCAAACGACCACCGCTCGCGCCGTGTCGGTTCGCCGGCGGGGTTACGGACCACGTAGAGCATCGCCAGGCGCCGCGCGTCCTCGAACGGCGGCTGCCGAAAGAGCGCCGCGTTGACGATGCCGAACGCCGTGGTGAGGGCACCGACCCCGACCGCGAGCGTGATGACGACGGCCACCGCGATCCCGCGGGCGCGAGCGAGGGAGCGAATGGCGGCGGGGAAGGACACGATCGGCTCCTTGGTGAACCACGCCTGTTGGTTCAGACGCCGGCGTGGTCGAGTTTCTTCCAATATGCCGCCCGCTCCCGACAATGACTTGCCGCGACGATGGTCATGGTATATTATCGAGTAATACCAAGTAGGATCAGTGTCATGCCCTATGCCCGGATATCCATTACCCTGCCACGCGAGCTGGTGGCTGCCGCAGACCAGCAGGCGCGCGCGCTTGACCGGTCCCGAAGCTGGTTGGTAGCGGACGCGCTGCGGCGGTACCTGAGCACGCCCGCTGCCGATGCCGCGAGTCCTGGCCGGGTCCGCGAAGCTCCCGCCGTCGCCTACGCTGCTCGCGAAGTGGCGGAGGCCCGCACCAGGCACCTCGCCGCCGAGATGAAGCTTCCGGCGGAGGAGCGATTGCTCCGGGCGGAACAGTTGGGACAGTTGGCACGCCAAGCGCAGCGGCGCGGCCGCCGGCAGCAGGTCATTGCCTTTGACACCTATGAGGACTTCTACGAATGGAAGAAGGCGCGCCTGGTTGGGGCGTAGGGCCCCGGAGCAAGGCCCTTCAAGTATGCGCCGCGCTCAACGCGGCCGGGGCCCAATACCTCGTGATCGGTGGAGTGGCCTGCGTCCTGCACGGATATGCCCGTGCCACCACGGACGTGGACATCCTCATCGAGCGAACGCGGGATAACGCGGAACGCATTCTCGAGGGCCTCTCGACCATCGGGTACGGCTTCGCGCGGGAGCTAGTCCCAGAGGAGATCCTGGAACGTCCAATCTTCGTGATCGGGGACGACCCGGCGGTGGACATCTTTCTCGTTGCGTGGAGCGTGAAGTACGACCAGGCCATCAAGCGATCCTCGATCGTGCAGGTCGAAGGGGTGGCGATACCGCTCATCGGGCTCGACGACCTGATCGAGACGAAGCGCACGGGGCGACCCTTGGACACGGCGGACATCGAAGCGCTGGAGCAGATCAAGCGGCTGCGGGGGGAGGGGGCGGAGTCGTAGCGGCCTTGCTAGCGGCCTTCTAAGTGGTTAGCCAGGTGATACCCAGCGACGCAAGCAGGGAACGTGAGACCGTGCGTGCAATTTCACCCGGTGAGTCTCTGCAATCTCAAACCGGTGGTGACAAAATGCTCGAGCTTGTCGGGCAGCCAACCTCACTATGGCCTCAGCACTACCCATTCCGAACAATGAAGAGCCAAGTGCTGTGCTTTGCTCCCCTTTGGCGCTGGGAAAATCAGAGTGTGGGAAGGGTCCTCAGGAGTTGGAGAGTGCACAACAGCCAGGCCGAGCTTACGAAAGTCACTGGCCCGGACCGCTACGAGGCTGTCTCGGGGGCGCCCGGCCAGTGCCAGTTCTGGAGTAGTGAGCGCAGCGAGGTGCACGGACAGTTCATAGCTGCGGCGATCTTTGAACGTCGCGGAACTAGGCCGATAGCTACCGTCCGGGTTCCGGGCAAGCCAGTCCGGGAGGACTCGTCGCCACAGTACTGCATCGTTTGGGACTGAGGGGTCGTCCGCACGCTCGGGCATGACCCAGGCTTCCGCCTTTCGGCTGCGGGGTCCTGTCTGCTAAGGTGCAGAAAGCCAACGAGCGATTCCCTCCACATTGAACAGTGGCCCGGTCAAGTGGGCTTCGGTCTCCTCTAGGCCTTGTTTGACGAGAAGCTCAATCGACCGGTCGGGGAGGATCTCGACTTCCAGAATCTTATCCCGTACCTCAAACTCGATCTGAAGAGCCCCACCGGAGACAGGTACGATTCGTGGTGCCGGTAAGTCGTCTCCAGAAAGCCCAAAGCGGCTCAGAAGGCCGACGGAGGCTTCGATTACCGCGGGTGCAATAGGTGGGCTACCGTAGCCGTCCCAATTGGTTTCCAAGCCCACATAACGGCGAATCGTATCCAAGGACTGGTGGAACCATGGGGCGAACGCTGATCCGAGGCTGAAACCGACCCACTGAGCGGTCGCCGTAGTCTGAGAGCTGAAGTGAGTAGGCTCCAGCGACGGGGAAGCTGCTAGAGGTGTAGGAATCACCGGCATCACGGCCATTGAGTTCTCCTTAGCGTTTCCTGCCCCAGAGCCTGTGCATTTCAGGTGTTGTCACGTCAGCGAAGCCCCGAACCACCCATTCGTGTGCGTGGTCGAAATACTCCATGAGATCTTCGGTGGCCGATGAAGATGGCTTTCCCTTCGCGCTCAATTGAAGTTGAAGAATTTCCTTGGCATCTCTGTTCCTAACACCTGGCTGAAGAGTCACTGCGAGCGTGCCGTCCTTAGCCATCGGATAGGTAGCTTGAAGCGTGACGTGCTTCGCTTTTGCCAAGAGCGTGTTGCTCTCCCCATTTCGCCAGACAGTCAGCATCCGCCCAACATCGGCGAACTCTTGCCACTCACGGCCGCGTTCGAGGTGGTTTATGTAGGTGACCTCACATTCTACCACCTCAGGGCCAGCGATCTTTTCGCCGTGTAGGAATCGGATGAACCTTGACCACTCCTTTTCAAACGTTGGCCGGATGCTGTCCTCGTACCGGGGATAGGCCTCCATCCCCGAGACCTTTCGCCAATTGTGGACGAACCGCGTATCCTGGAGCTGCAGCAGGCGGGTTTCCGGCTCGTCTACGAACCACCCTCGGAGAGCTGGAGCGCCGACGATCTGAATCATAGGCGTTCGCGCATCCAAGTCTGATTTTGAAGCGAGAGGCGGGTGAACCGAGTACTTCGGGTAGTCTGACCGAACGACACGCCAAAACAGACCGAGGTGGGGGATACCGAACCCGGGAAGAGGCGCAAACTCGACGCCTAGCAGCGCTTCGATAATCGGCGGTGACTCGAAATCCGGCAAAGCGGCTGTTGGCCGGGACATAGACCCCCGCGATGGCTTTTCGCGCCGACCATAACCGGCGTGCAAACTGTAGTATCTATAACAACTTACGGCAAGCGATGTGATTTCTCTACTCTCCGCCTCCCCGAGATTCCCTGGAAGGCCCAAGACTGGGGGCACGCACCGGATTTCCTATCCGGGAGGCCTAGGCCAAGACTGGCACACACTTCGCAGCCTGGGCCTCCCGCGACTAACCATGTGCCCATGAACGTGAGCAATGCAGGCGCACTTCACCACGACTCTTCGCGAGGGATGTCGCCGCTTTATTAGGAAATCCCGCTCCTGGCACAGCACGGCATTCTCCCGCTGTTGTAGCCGAAGCAAGTCAGTCCCCGTGCTCGGCGCCATCCCCACACCCTGCGGCCACCGTCGCCCCGCGGCTGGCGTGTCCACCTCCGCAGCAACCACGGTCGGACAGCCAGCTCCCGGCCGATCTACGCCAGGCTCACGCCAAGCGCCCTGCTCCACCATCAATCGGACCGCTCCCGTTTGAGTTCTTCGCTAAACGCGCGCCGTGCAGTGTCGCTAGCGACGTGTTGTTTGGCTTCGATTCAGTACGAGGGGCCCCGTTGCTGTTCGCGCGCTCTACACCACCGCTCACGCCCGCGCGACAAGATGTCCTGCCGCATTCGGATCGCCATGCGCTCTGCTGTTTAATCGCGGCGACTCCCACGTCCGGGGCCGCCGATTGGACCAGCGGGCGATGGCATTGGCACAATTCAAGCTTCGCGGGCAAAGACAGGCTCAGCTCCGGTGATACTTGTCCCATGACCGAAAGACGCTGCACCGGCTGCGGCGGCTCGACGCCCGACGCCGCGCTCGGTTGCCCCTCGTGCGGCTCCCTCCTTCCGGCCCTTTCCGGGGCCGACGCCACCGCCGCCCTCGCCGAAGACGTGACCCCGCCTTAGGCCCCGGCTGCGAGGTGGAAGACGTGATGAGCCGCGGCGTGAACGCTGTCGTGTTCCGGTTCCACGGCTAACCGCTGAACCGAAAGCTCACCGCCAAAACCCTCTTCCCGGGGTTCGCCGCCGCGATCGCCGGAAGTTTCGCCGCCAGGCACAGACGGCCGCCCGGCTCACCCACCCCAGTATCGTGCCGCCCCGGGAGACGGCCCGCGCTACCGGCGTCCGGCGGGGGGCGGTGGCGGCGGGACGGGCGTCGGCGAGTTCCAGATATCGACGGCCACCTTCCAGCGGCCGTCGGGTTCCTTCCTCCACACGTGGAAATCGCGGATTTCCTCCGACCCGTCGGCCGTGGTGATGCGACCGGTGTTGAGGGTGTGACCCATCGTGCCGCCAGCCGAGACGCCGACGTCCAGCGGTGTGAAGGCGACGGTAAGCCCCGGGGTCTTGAGGATGGTAGTGGCGTACTGCCGGATTCCATCGATTCCCGAGACGGTTGGTTCGTTGGGCGGATACATGACCGCGTCGTTGGCATACAACGCGATCATGGCGTCGAGGTTCTTCGACTGGACCGCGACCGTGTAAGCGCTGTCGGCCTGACGCAGTGCCGCCTCCTCGGCGGCCATGTCAACCCGCGGTGCACAGGCGGTAGCGACGGCGACGGGAACTGCCAGGAGAAGCGCCAGCGTTCGCATAGATGGTCTCCTTTCGCGGAGCGGCTTACGGAGACGGCGGCGCGGGCTCCTCGCCCGCCGGCACCAACTGCGGGCCAGGCGTAACCTCGACACGACGTCTCACCGGTGATCGGGATCCCCGCGGGCAAAGATGCCGCCAGCGACCGAGACCGCAAGCGGGGATTGACCGCGGTTGCGCCACCCGGTCACTCCCCTGCCTATTTCCCACCCATGACCGGCAGGCTCTGTACCGGCTGCGGTCGCTCCACGCCCGAGGCGGCGCTCCGCTGCCCCTCGTGCGGGGGACTGCTGCCGCCACTTTCCGGCGGCGACCCCGCGGCCGGCCTGGCCGAAGAGGTGGCCCGGGCTTTGGGTCCCGGCTACGAGGTGGAGGATGTGATCGGCCGCGGCGGATACGCCGTGGTGTTTTGCGTCCACGACCAGCACCTGGACCGAAAGCTCGCCGCCAAGGCGCTCTTCCCGGAGTTCGCCGCCGTTTCCGCAATCGCCGAGCGGTTCCGCCGCGAAGCGCAGATGGCGGCCCGGCTCAGTCACCCCAACATCGTGCCGATCTATTTCGTGGGCCGAGAGGGCGACGTCCCCTGCCTGGTGATGCCGCTGGTGGAGGGCGAGCCGCTCTCCGCTCGGCTCCGCCGCGAAGGGCAGCTCATCCTCCCTATCGCGCTGGGAGTGGCCCGGGACGTAGCGGCCGCGTTGGATTTCGCCCACCACGCCAACGTGGTGCATCGCGACGTGAAGCCGGACAACATCCTGCTGGAGTTCGCCACCGGCCGGAGCCTGCTCACCGACTTCGGCATCGCCAAGGCGCTGGCCAGCGACTCGGTGGTCACCGCGTCCGGCGTGATCATCGGCACCCCGCACTACGTGTCCCCCGAGCAGGCCGCGGGCGATCGCGAGCTGGACGCCCGGAGCGACATCTACAGCCTGGGCGTCGTGGTGTACGAGATGCTGGCCGGCGCCCCGCCGTTCGACAGCACCAGCGTCCAGGCGATCTTCCACCAGCACGCCACGGCGCCAGTGCCGCCCTTAGGCGCCAGACGCGCGGAAGTGACCGACGAGATGGAAGCCGCAATTGTGCGCGCGCTGGAAAAAGAACCGGCCAATCGCTTTGCCGGTGCGGGGGAGTTCGTGCGAGCACTGGAGCAGGCCGCCGGAGGGACATCGCTGCGCCGCTCCGGCGGGACGCTGGTCGAGGTCCAGGGCACCGGCGACAGCTCGGTGTTTCGCACCCTGAATCCGGCAGCCGCGACTTCCGACGTCGCCACCGCCATGGACGTGACCAGCATGGCGGAAGCGGCCCGCGCGGCGGAAGCCCGGGCGATCGCCGCGGTGGAGCGGGTGGACGGGCAGGGGTTGCTGGACACCATCCGCGCCCTGGGGACCAGGACCCGCGATCCCTACCCCGCCCTGCGGGAGCCGGTGCGAGAAGCCTTGAGCCACCTGGCTCGGCACGATGGCGTGGTCGAGACGCTGGCTGCCACTTGGCGCCGCGGCAGCGAGCGCCAACAGGCCGCCGCCGAGGAATCGCTGGCGCTGCTGTTGCCGGACTGCGCGGAGATTCTGCTGCGCCTGGCGCGGCGGGATCGCAGCCCCGCATTGGTGCTGCTGGCGGACCGGGTGGGCGCGCTGGACGACGCCGGGGCTAACGCCCTGGCCCGCGACCCCAGCGCCGGCGTGGTACAGGCCTTCGCCACGGCGCTGATCGAAAGTCTCCGTCCCACGGCGATCATCGAGCGATGGCTGGCCACAGCGATACGCCACCCCAACCCGGATGCCCGAACCCACGTGCTGGGCGTTGCGGCCGCCCGCGGCGGGGTGTTGGCCGAGCACATCGGCCGGCTCGGCGCCACCGATGCCGCGCCCGCCGTCCGCCTTGCCGCGATCCGGGCTCTGGGCGCATCCCGCCGGCGTGAGGTGCTGCCCCTCCTCGCCCAGGCGTTGCAGCGGCCGGCGGCAGACGAGCAACTCGCCTCCACGGAGGCCCTGGGACAGATCCACGCGCGCGAAACCGTCCCGCTGCTGCTCGGCCTGTTCGAACGAACGCGCCTGATGAGGAAGGAACGAGGGACCCTGCAGCAGGCGGCGGCGCGGGCCCTGGCGCACCTGCCTCGGGAACTAACCAAGGACGCGCTGGTGCAGCTAGCTCAGGACAAGGACCCCACAGTAGCGGGAATCGCGAGGGACGCGCTGGGGCACTGAGAGCGCCGGTGGTCCCGGCCGGGTCTCGGAGCGGGCGTCAGTGAAGCGCGCGCCATGTAACCTTGTGTCGTCTGCGGCGCGCGCGAACTGCCAGCGCGCGAAGAGACCCAGCCGGACCCACCGGCGCTCTCACGACCCTACCCGATCCCCAGCTCCCGTATCTTCTCGCGCAACTGGTTCACCGGCACTCCCATCCGCTCGGCTGCCTTCTCTGGGTCATTCCCGGATTCCCGCAGCGCGTCGCGCACCGCCTGGCCTTCGATCTCGCTCCGCGTCGCCGCGGCGGCCACCGCAATGGACGACCGCCCCATGTGCTTCAGGAACTGCGCCGTGAACGGCTCCAGCGCGTCCCGCTCGCGGGCCAGCATCTCCCGCATCTCGGCCAGCTGTTTCTCCGCCGCGCGCGCCGCCGGTGTGGCGGGAAACCGCTGGCACACCAGCGTCAGCTCCGGGATCGCCTTCCGCGGCGCCTTGAGCCTCCCGATGTAAAGATCGATGATCTCCTGGATCACGTACAACTCCTGCCCCGGAGCCAGCGTCGCGTCGGTGCGCACTCGGCGGAACCAGGTCAAGGCGTCCTCGTACTGCTGAAGCTTGTCGCGGTAGAGCCGCGCGAGCTGCAAGTACGGCTCGGGCTCCGCCGGGTTCTCTATGGCATGCAGCTCATACGCGGCGGCTGCCTCGGCGAAGCGCCCCCGGATGGCGAGTGAGGCGGCATATGAGTACTGGGGCTTGTATGGCGTGGAGCCACCGGAGGGATTGTAGATCGTCTGCGTCACGGCGTGGGCCCGGCCCACGGCCCATTGGGCCACGAGGTACACCAGAGTGGTGATCGTGAAGAAGCCAACGACCGCACCGACCAGGCCGGCGAGCAACGCGCCTCCCCCACCACCCATCGCCCCCCCGACGGCGAGGGCCCATGCCAAGATCTGCAACCGAAACGCGCGCTCCGCGGCATCCACATCCTTGAGACGTTTCGCGGCCATGTCGTGGAGTCCTGGTAGCAAGAGACCGATAGTATGGCGCGCACTCCAACTCGACGCCAACTTTCAGCGTTGAAACCCTGCTTCCGCCGTGCGTTCAACCGCAGAGGGCGCAGAGAAGGAAAAGAGAGAGCGCAGAGGGAAATCTTATTGATGTTCTCCGCGCCCTCTCTTTACCCTCTGCGTTCTCTGCGGTGAAATGACGACGGATTCAATTCGTCCGCGGAGGCCTCGCAATGCTACGCGAAACTCGTACGTTCCTCATCTTCGGCTTCCTGACCTCGGCGGCCGCGGCGCAGGACCCGAAGCAGACCGCACTCGCGACGCTGGACGCCAGCTACCAGCGTTACACGCAAGTCGCCAAGCAGATCTGGGACTGGGCCGAGGTTGGCTACCAGGAAACGCGCAGCTCGGCGTTGCTCCAGGAACAGCTCCGCGCCGCCGGCTTCCGGATCGACGCCGGCGTAGCCGGCATGCCCACGGCCTTCGTGGCAAGCTTTGGCCAGGGTAAACCGGTGATCGCCATCCTGGCCGAGTTCGATGCCCTGCCCGGGATCACGCAGGACGCCGTGCCGGTGCGCCAGGTGATTCAGAGCAAGGACGCGGGCCACGCCTGCGGGCACCATCTCTTCGGCACCGGCTCCACCGCCGCGGCGATCGCGGTGAAGGAGTGGCTCACTCGGAGCGGCAAGTCTGGCACCGTGAGACTCTACGGCTCGCCGGCGGAAGAGGGCGGCGCGGGCAAGGTGTACCTGGTGCGCGCGGGGTTGTTCAAAGACGTGGACGTGGCGCTGCACTGGCACGCCGGCGCGGCGAACGACGCGAGTGCCGACGGCTCGCTCGCCAACAAGTCCGCCAAGTTCCGCTTCCACGGCATCTCGGCCCACGCCGCCGGCGCACCGGAGCGGGGGCGCTCGGCGCTGGACGGGGTCGAGGCCATGAACCACATGGTCAACCTGCTGCGCGAGCACGTGCCGGACGTCACCCGCATTCATTATGTCATCACCAGCGGCGGCTCCGCGCCCAACGTGGTGCCCGACTTCGCCGAGGTATTCTACTACGTGCGGCACCCGGATCCGGCGGAAGTGGCCAGGCTCTTCGACCGGGTGGTGAAGGCGGCCGAAGGTGCGGCCATGGGTACCGGCACGACCGTGGATTACGAGGTGATCCACGGCATCTACGCGCTCCTGCCCAACGAGGCGCTGGCGCGGGCCATGGACCAGAACCTGCGCCAGGTGGGCGGCGTCAAATACACACCCGACGAGCTAGCCTTCGCGGAGAAGATCCGGGCCACGTTGCCCGAGGACGCGCCGCCCGTGTCCTCCGCCGCAGAGATCCAGCCCTTCGTGCGGCGAGGTGCCGAAGGCGGCTCGACCGACGTGGCGGACGTGAGCTGGGTGGTCCCGACCACGGGGTTGAACACGGCGACCTGGGTGCCGGGCACGGCGGCGCATTCGTGGCAGGCGATCGCGGCCGGCGGGACCAGCATCGGCATGAAAGGGATGTTGGTCGCGGCTAAGACGCTGACGCTCACGGCGATTGACCTGTTCAGCGATCCCAAGCTGATCGCGGACGCGAAGGCGGAATACCAGCGCGCCGTGGGCCCCAACTTCGTCTACCAGTCGCTGGTGGGGGACCGAGCCCCGCCGCTGGACTATCGGGTCAAACGATGACAGCGGCTATGGTCGCGAGCGCGAGCTTGAAACCATGCTAGCCCGCCGCGTCGGCCTGGTGCTCTGCGGCATCGTGCTCGCGGCTAGCGGTGCGGCAGGCGTGCTCAACGGGCCCGACCAATGGCGCACCGCGACCACCCCCGCGGGCCGCTGGTTGGGCCCGATCGAGCTGCTCTACGGCGTGACCGGATTCGCCGCGCTCTGGGGCCTGCTGCACCCGGGCCGCTGGATGTGGCCCGTCTTCGGCGCGTGGGCCGTGGCGGTGATCGCCGCCGCGGCGCTCGGCACGCTCATCAGTGTCGAGCCTTCGGAACGGTGGATCACCACCACATACACCGTGGTCGTGGCCACGGTGTTCGTGGGCGCGGTCGTGGGGTACGCGCGCCGAGCGCTCACGCCCCGAAACGGACCGTCGCCTGAATCCGAGGAGGGAGTTCCATGACCCGCACCGGCCCGGTGCTCCTGGCCACCAGCGCGTGGCTGCTCGCCGCCCCGCCAGCCCAGCAACCCTCACCCAGCACGCCCCAGTTCGAGCGGGTCCAGCCCGAGCTGTTCGCCGCTTCCGGCGCGCAGCCCAACGCCTGGGCCGACTACGACAGCGACGGGGACCCGGATCTGTTCGTGGGCTTCCGATATCGCGCCAACCGGCTGTACCGCAACGACCGCGGGACGTTCACCGACGTCGCGGCCCAGGTGGGCCTCGCCGACACGGTCGAGACCCGCGCCGCCGCCTGGGGCGATTTTGATTCGGATGGGGACTTCGACCTGTTCATTGGCTTCGCCGCCAGGGCCCAAGGCCGCGCCAAACTCTACCGCAACGACGACAACGGCCGGCACTTCGTGGACGTGGCCGCCCAGTACGGCGTCGGGTTGGAAGGCACCACGCGGCAGCCAGCGTGGATCGACTACGACCAGGACGGAGATGTTGATCTGTTCGTGGCCTACCGGGACCAGCCGAACCGCCTGCTCCGGAACGACGGGGCGAAGTTCACCGACGTGACCGAGCAAACCGGCATCGGCGACCCGCGGAAGACCGTAGGCGTCGCCTGGTTCGACATGGATCAGGACGGCGACCTCGACGCCTTCGTGGCCAATCAGGATGGCGACCAGGATGGCTTCTTCCGAAACGACGGTGGGAAGTTCACGGACGTAGCACCGCAGCTCGAGATGAGCTGGGCCGGACGTCCTGCCGATCAGGGTAGCGTGGGCCCCGCGATCGCCGACTACGACAACGACGGCGACCTGGACATCTTCATCGCGACCTACGGCCCGGACGTGTTGTGGCAGAACCACGGAGCCGGGACGTTCAAGCTGGTCTCCCGCGGGACCGCGTTGGCGGGCGAGTACCATTCCACCACCGCTGCCTGGGGCGACTACGATAACGACGGCTGGCCAGACCTGTTCGTAGCGTCGTACCTCGCGGACCAGGCCGAGGTGCCGGACCACCTGTTCCACAACCAGCGGGGCACGTTCGTCAACGCGACGCCGGCCGCGATGCTCGAGAAGGGCGCGAGCCACGGTATCGCCTGGGCCGACTTCGATGCCGACGGCGACCTGGACTTGGCACTCGCCAACAACCACCGCGACGGCGCGCATCACCTGTACCGGAACATGCTCCCCGCCGCCGCCGCGGCCCGCGCGCTCCAGGTGCGCCTGGTGGACCAGCGCGGCCGGTGGACGCAGGCCGGCGCCGAGGTCCGGGTGTACGACGCGGCCACGGGACGGCGCATCGGCACGGGCCTGGTGGACAGCGGCGGGGGCTACTGCTCGCAGGGAGCCACACCGGTGCACTTCGGCCTGCCCGACGGTGTGCAGCGCGTGAGAGTCGAGGTCACCACGTTGCGCGGCGGTAGGCGGACGGTGACGTCCGTGGACGACGTGAACCCGCAGGCGTACCGCGGACGGGGGCTCGAGATCAGGGCGCCACGGTGATGGCCACGGCCGAGCCGCGACCCTGGCCGTCGAACCGCGTCATATAGACCATCGTTTCGTGACACTCATACACAACCGAGCCGATCGCGATGCAGCCGCCCGATCTCGAGCGCGAGCTCGACCACGTGCACACCGCCGCCTTCGGTTGGGCACTCGCCTGCTGCGCGGGAGACCGATCACGAGCCGAGGATGTCTTGCAGAGTAGCTACCTCAAGATTCTGGACGGGCGCGCGCGGTTCGACGGCCGCTCCAGCTTCAGAACCTGGCTCTTCGGCATCGTGCGTCGGACCGCCGCGGAGGAGCGGCGCCGGGCCCGCCTGCGGCGCTGGCTTCCGCTTACCTGGTTCGGCGTACTGCAGGCCCGGGATGGGCGTCCTGATCCTGCGTCGGCACTTACCCGCTCCGAAACGACTCGACGTCTCGAGCGTGCCCTCGCCGCGCTGCCGCCGCGCCAGCACGAGGTGCTCCACCTGGTGTTTTACCAGGACCTGACCATCGCCGAGGCAGGCGCGGTGCTCGGTGTGTCGCTGGGGACGGCACGTACGCACTACGAGCGGGGCAAAGCCGCGCTGCGGGAGATGCTGAAGGAGGTGGACCGCGAATGAGCCAGGCGGACGATAGAGACGTGCGCGACCGCCTCGCGACCCTCCGGCAGGAGGACGCCCGGGAAGCGCCGTCCCTCGCCGCAGTCCTCGCCGCGGCCCGCCGGACGGGCCGCGTCGGGCCGCGCCCTCTCCGATGGGTGCCGGCGATCGCGGCCGTGGCGGTCGCCGTGGTGTTCGTCGTCGTAAGCGTGCTCGCCCCCAATGGCCAACGCCAAGCGCTCGTGAGTCTCGCCACCGCGCGGTGGCAGAGCCCTACCGACTTCTTGCTGAGGGTCCCCGGCGCGGAATACCTCGAGACCATGCCGAGCTTCACGACCGACTGGAGGAACCCATGAACCGCCGAGTATCCCACCTGCTGCTCACGCTCGTCCTAGCGATGGCGTCCGCGGCCGCGGCCCAGCAGCCTACACCGCACCCGTCTCCGGCGAAGGACCCGCTCACGCGGCACCTGTTCCCGCCAGAGCTGATCATGCGGCACCAGCAGGATATCGGCCTGGCCGCCGAGCAACGGACCGCTATCACCAAAGCGATTCAAGACTTTCAGGCGAAGACCATCGAGCTCCAATGGCGCATGGAGGCGGAGACCCAGAAGCTGGGCGAAATGCTCAGCAAGCCGGTGGCCGACCAGGCCGCCGTCTTGCAGCATCTTGACCAGGTGTTGAACGTCGAGCGGGAAGTCAAGCGCGCGCACATCGGTCTCCTGGTGCAGATCAAGAACACCCTCACCGCGGAGCAGCAGGCAAGGCTGAACGCCGCGCGCCAGTAGTCTTGAGAGACGCCGCCCGGCAGGCATCATAGAGCCGTCCCCGGATTCGCCGTCTCCCATGGAGGGTTCTATGATGCTCCGCTCCGCACTCCTGTTCGCCGTCGTCGCCTGGTCCGCTCCGTCACAAGGGGCGGCCCAGCAGGCACAACCGTGGCCTCCCGTCGCCACGTTCTCCATCCTCGCCTACGACTCCGCCACCGGAGAAGTAGGCGGCGCGGTCCAGTCCCGCGTGTTCTCCGTGGGCAACGGAGTCCTTTGGGCGGAAGCGGACGTGGGCGTGGTGGCGACCCAGGCGATCGTGGACGTGAGCTACGGGCCCAAGGCGATCGCCTATCTGCGGCAGGGCCTCTCACCCGCCGAGGTGGTGCGCCGAGTGCTGGCAGACGATCCCGACCCCCGTCCACAGGACTGGACCAAAGAGGGACGCCAGTTCTCCGTGATGAATGCCAAGGGCGAGGTGGCCACGCATACGGGCCTCAGGGCTACCGAGTGGGCCGGCCACAAGATCTGCCGGCACTGCTCGGCCCAGGGCAACATCCTCGCAGGCCCCGGGGTGGTGGACAGCATGGTCGCTGCGTTGGAGCGCACCACGGGGCATCTGTCGTTACGCCTGCTCGCGGCGCTGGAGGCCGGCCAGGCGGCCGGCGGCGACAAACGCGGCATGCAATCGGCAGCCATGCTCATCGTCAAGAAGGACGGCGGGGTCTGGCTCCACAACGACGTAGTGCTACGGCTCCAGGTAGACGACAGCCCGGAGCCCATCAAGGAATTGCGGCGGTTGGTGGAGAAGGCGGCCGAGCAGCGGGAGCGAATGCGGCGCGCGCGATAGCGCTCCCGGGGGGACTCAGCGACGGCGGTGTCGCTTGGTGGACTCCTTTTCCACCATCTGCTTCAACGCGCTGATGGCCTCCAGCTCGATCAAGTGCTCCTGATCGCGCTTTCGGCCCGCTGCGCGTTTGCTCTTGATCAACGCGGAGAGCGTGAGCACACGAACCCTGACCGGTCCCTGCTCAATCTCCTCCGAGGCGGCCAGGCAGGCCCGGTAATCACCAATACCGGCGACCTGATCCATTAGGTCGATCCACTCAAGGTCTGTCTCCAGCGTCAGCACCGGCGAGTCCCGGAAGGTGCGTGCGTCAATGATGAACGGCAGGCCGGCGCCCGAGCCGTCCCGAACGCGGAGCCGAGCATTCCACTCATTTAGCATCTTGACCAGCTTGGCGACGTTGTCAGGCGCAGGGTCATAGCAGATATCGAGGTCATTGGTGTCCCGCGCTGACCCCTGAGCGATCGCGGCCACGCCCCCAATGATCACGAACCGAACGTCTTCGCGCGCCAGCTGTTCCCACATCTGAGCGAAGCTCACTCATCGCTCCTTCCTGGCCATTGCCTCCCGCAGTCGGCGGAGGTCTTCGTGGGTGTCGCTGAAGGCTACCAATCGCTGTCCCGACGCACGGCGAAGCGCGGAGTAGCTCAGGCTCAGGTCAAGACCCCATTGAAGCGCTCGGCGGATGGCCGGATGACGCCGGTGCGCCGCGGGCACCTCCGGGTGATACGGATCCCGCCACCCTGGTCCTCGAGGGAGCGGCTTGTAGTATGCCTTTTCCGAGCGAATCCGGCGTTTGACCTCCGGAAGGTAGGTGAAGACCTCGCGAACCAGCGCATCCTTTTTCCGCAGCGCGGGGCGATTCATCGCTTCGCGCACCATGGGGAAGGCCCGCTTGAGCGGCACCCCGTAGCGGTACTTGGCCCGGAGTGCCAACCCCAGCGCCTGTACCGTGTCCTCGTCCAACGGGCGCCGGAGGCCCAGCGTCCGGATCGCGTTGTCCGCCGTCTTCTCGTTGACGCCGAGGGCTGATGCCACCTGACCGAGGCGCATATAGTTTACTCCTAGTAACTAGGGTAAACTAACTCGCCGCTGGCGCGCAGACAAGCGTCCCGAGACCCGCTTCCCGCTACCGCCGCCCCCTTGACGCGCTTCGTGTGGCAGCGATAATCGTGCCGAGCCTTGAGCACCCTCCAGTCCCCTCGCGAATGCACGGGATGCGCCGCAGACCCTTACTGATCGCCGCCATCGCGCTCGCCCTCGGCACCACTTTCGCCGAGGCACAGACGTCTTCTCCCCCTCGCTCGGTGTGGGACAGCGCCTACACCGCGGCCCAGGCGACCAACGGCGAAACCGCGTTCCGCTATGGCTGTGCCAACTGCCACGCCACGGTTCAGTTCACCGGTCCCAGCTTCTTGGGCGCCTGGGAGGGGGGCACCGCCTACGAGCTGTTCGAGTTGATCAAGAACCAGATGCCGTTCGACAACCCGGCGAGCCTGCCCCGCGAACAATACCGGGACATCCTGGCGTACCTGTTCAAGCTGAATGGTTTTCCCGCCGGGAATCGCCCGCTCCCCGACCAGCCGGATGAGCTGAAGCAGATACGGATCCACGCCAAGCCGGAGTCGGAATGAGCCTCGACCGACGGACGTTTTTGAAGCAAGCCGCGCAGGCGGGGGTGCTCGCGGCGGGCGCGGGCCAGTGGTCCGCCCCCTTCGGCGCGCCGACGTTCATTCGGCGCTCGCCCGAGATCGTGGTGATCGGCGCCGGCGCGTTCGGGGGCTGGACCGCGCTCCATCTCCGCCAGATGGGCGCCTCGGTGACGCTGGTGGACGCCTACGGCCCCGGCAATTCCCGCGCCACGTCCGGCGACGAAAGCCGCGGCATCCGGAGCTCGTACGCCGAGCGGGAGTTGTGGGTGCGGCTCACGAGCCAGGCAATTGATCGCTGGAAGGAATGGAACGAGGAGTGGGCCAAGCCGTTCCGGATGCAGCTCTTCTTCCCCACCGGCGATCTCATCTTCCGGGCCGAGGCCGAGGATCGGTTCATCGTCAACAACATGAAAACCTGGGATAAACTCGGGCTACCGTACGAGACGCCCACCGTCGAGGACATTCGGCGCGAGTACCCGCAGATCAACACCGAGGGGATGACCACCGTCTTGTTCGAGCCCCGGGCCGGCGTGGCGCGGGCACGGCGCTCGTGCGAGGTGGTGGCCGAGGCGTTCCGCCAGAAGGGCGGGAAGATGGTGATCGCGCGGGCGAGCTTGGGGCCGAGCGCGGGCGGACGGCTTCAGCACTTGCCACTGGATACCGGAGAGATGCTGGGCGCCGATCAATACGTGTTCGCCTGTGGGCCCTGGCTCCCCAAGGTGCTGCCGGACGTCATGACCGACCGGCTCCGCACACCGTTGGGTCGTGTAGTCTATTTCGGCACCCCGCCCGGCGATGAGCGGTTCATCCACCCGCACCTGCCCTCGTTCAACTTCCCCGGCGTCACGGGCTGGCCGGCGTTAGGGGTGGACAACCGGGGCTTACGGGTTCGCGGAGGCAGTCGCCGCCAGAATGCCGAAGGCGCTCAAAACCCTGGAGGTGGCCAGCCCGCGGGTGGCGCGGCCGGCGAGCGCCCTGCCCCACCACCCACCCCACCCTCGCAGCTGGATCCGGACCTCTCCATCCGGTGGGTGCCGCCGGAGTCGCTGGAAGGACCGCGCGCGTTCGTGACGGAGCGATTCCCCGATCTCAAGGACGCCCCCATCATCCAGACCCACGCCTGCCATTACGAGAGCAGCGTGGACCGCAATCCCATTGTGGACCACTACCCCGGCCTCGACAACGTCTGGATCGCCGGCGGGGGCTCGGCCGAGGGGTTCAAGCTCGGGCCGGTGATCGGTGAGTACGTCGCGCGGCGGGTCCTGAACAAGAAGACCGACGCGGAGCTGGACGCCGCGTTCAGGCTGAAGGAGGAGAAGTTCGAGCCGGGCCAGACGTTCGATCTGGAGTAGCGGCTAGGATCCGCCGGCCCATGGTGCACCTGCTTCGCTTCACGTCAATCGCGCTACTGACGGCCGGCCTGGCGCAGGCCCAGTACCCCGCTCCTACCCAGGGCGACGTCACGCTCAAGGATTTCCGTTTCACCTCCGGTGAAACCCTCAGCGAGCTTCGCATCCACTACCGCACACTGGGCAGCCCGCGACGCGATGCGCAGGGCGTGGTTCGAAATGCGGTGCTGATCATGCACGGCACCGGCGGCAGCGGCGCGCAGTTCATCCGACCAGATTTCGCGGGCGAGCTGTTCGGTCCCGGGCAGCTGCTGGACGCAAGTCGTTACTACATCATCCTCCCCGACGGGATCGGCCACGGGCAGTCGAGCAAGCCCAGCGACGGTCTCCGAACCAAGTTCCCGCGCTACCGTTACCGCGACATGATCGAGGCCCAGTACCGGCTCCTCACGGACGGGCTGGGCGTGCACCATTTGCGCCTCGTCATGGGCACCTCGATGGGCGGGATGCATACCTGGCTCTGGGGCCAGCTGCACCCCGATTTCATGGACGCGCTCATGCCGCTCGCCAGCCTCCCGACCCAGATCGCCGGGCGCAACCGGGTCTGGCGCCGCGTGGCGATTGACGCCATCCGCCACGACCCGGAGTGGAAGGACGGCAACTACACCACTCAGCCACAGAGCCAGCGCATCGCGCAGGAGATGTTGTTCCTGGTGGGCAGCAACCCGGTCCAGCGGCAGCGGGAGATGCCCACGCTGGCGGCAGCCGACTCGGTGCTGGACGCCTCGGTGCAACGGTCCATGCGCACCGGCGACGCCAACGACGTCCTCTACGCGCTCGAAGCCTCCGAGGACTACCACCCGGGTCCCGGCCTCGAGAAGATCCGGGCCCCGCTCTTCGCGGTGAACTCGGCGGACGACCTGGTCAATCCCCCGGAGCTGGGCATCCTGGAGCGAGAGATCAAGCGGGTCCCGCGAGGGCGCGCGGTGGTGATTCCCTTGAGTGACGCGACCCGGGGCCACGGGTCACACACGGTCGCTCCGCTCTGGAAGCAGTACCTGGAGCAGTTGCTCAGGGATTCGGAGCGCTAGCGCGGTTGCGGAGTTGGGGCCGGGCCCCCACTCTTAGCCCATAGGCTAGAGACACGACAACCTCATGCCGGGGTGCCCTCCGATGTCGCACGCTCGTCGTATGCGAGGCGCGTCGCTCGCCGCGCTGGCGCTGCTGGCCGCGTGGCCCGCGGCGGCCCGCGCCCAGGCCGCGGTCCAGCCCACCAACGACCATCCCAATCCGTATCGCACCATCGAGGGATGGGCCAAGATGCCCGAGGGCCGGACCTGGGGATCCACCAGCGCGGTCGAGATCGACCAGGACGGCGTCAGCATCTGGGTGGCCGAGCGCTGCGGCGCCAACAGCTGCGCCACCTCGTCGCTCAATCCCATTCTGCTGTTCGACTCCACGGGCACGCTGGTGAGGGGCTTCGGTTCAGGCCTGCTGCTCTCTCCCCACGGAATCGAGGTAGACCCGGACGGCAACGTCTGGGTCACGGATTGCGCCTGCACCGGCGGCAGCGCCCAGGCGCGCCCGGGCGCGGGCCATCAGGTCTACCAGTTCAGCCCCGACGGCAAGCTGCTGATGACCCTGGGCAAGGCGGGCGGTGCCAAGGGCGCCGAGTACTTCTATCAGCCCAACGACGTGCTGGTGGCGCCCAACGGCGACATCTACGTGGCCGACGGCCATTCGTCGGCGGACACGGCCAACGCCCGGATCCTCAAGTTCTCGAAAGACGGAACCTTGCTCGCGTCCTGGGGGAAGAAAGGCAGCGGCCCGGGCGAGTTCGACCAGCCGCACGCGCTGGCGATGGACTCCAGAGGACGGCTGTTCGTGGGGGACCGCAGCAACAATCGTATTCAGATTCTGGATCAGAACGGAAAGCTCCTGGACACCTGGTACCAGTTCAGCCGTCCCAGTGGCCTGTACATCGACCGGCAGGATAGCATCTACGTAGCCGACTCCGAGTCCGGATCCGTCTCGCGCACCCGTCCCGAGTGGAAGCGAGGTATCCGGATTGGCAGTGCCCGGGATGGCTCGCTCGTCGCGTTCATTCCGGACCCCTCGGAGACCACCACCGGGACCAGCGCCGCGGAAGGCGTCGCGGTCGATTCCAGAGGCAACGTGTACGGCGCCGAGGTCGGACCGAGGGCGTTGAAGCGATACGAAAGGCGGGAAGAAAGACGGTGAGGGGTAAGGGGTGAGGGGTACCCCTTACCCTTCACCCCTCACGCCGTTGCTGTTACCGACGCGATTGGAGCGTGCGCTATGAAAGTCAGCTTCAAGGTCAACGGCAAGGCCGCGAGCGTGGACGTTCCACCCGACACGCCGCTCCTGTGGGTGCTGCGCGACGTGCTGGATCTCAAGGGCACCAAGTTCGGATGCGGCGTGGCGCAATGCGGCGCGTGCACGGTGCATTTGAACGGCGAGGCATCGCGCTCCTGCATTACACCCGTCTCCCGGATTCAGGGCATGGAGGTCACTACCATCGAGGGCCTGTCGGCCGACGGCTCGCACCCGCTACAGCGCGCCTGGGAGGAGCTGGACGTGCCGCAGTGCGGCTACTGCCAGGCGGGCCAGCTCATGTCCGCCGCGGCGCTGCTGGCGAAAACCCCCAGACCCACGGATGCCAACATTGACGCCGCGATGGACGGCAACCTGTGCCGCTGCGCCACCTACTTGCGCATCCGCGAGGGCATCCACCGGGCCGCGGCCATCGCGGCCAACGATGGGTCTTCGGAGGCCGCATGAACACCACCTTGCGCGTCAACCGCCGCCAGTTCCTTCGGGTGACCGCCGTAGCCGGCGGGGGCATGTTGCTGGCGACCTACATCGAGCCGTTCGGTGTGGCCCAGGCTCTGGGCGCCGAGCCGGCCGCTGATTTCACGCCCAACGCCTGGATTCGCATCACGCCGGACGGCATGGTCACCATCATCGCCCAAAACCCGGAGATCGGTCAGGGCGTGAAGACCATGCTGCCCATGATCATCGCGGACGAGCTGGACGTGGACTGGAAGAACGTCCGGATCCAACAAGGCTCGCTGGACACGGAGCACTTCCAGAATCAGTACGCGGGCGGCAGCACCGCCACGCCGAATCACTGGATGCCGATGCGCCGCGTGGGCGCCGCGGCCCGCGCCATGCTGGTCGCGGCGGCGGCCCAGACCTGGAGGGTTCCGGAGTCGGAGTGCGAGACCGCCCTGGGCGCGGTACACCACCGCGCCAGCAGCCGCCAGCTTCGCTACGGCGAGCTGGTGGACCGGGCCGCCACCGTGCCGGCGCCGAACCTCGAGATGGTGAAGCTCAAGGAGCCCAAGGACTACCAGATCATCGGCACCCGCGTGCCGGGCGTGGATAACCACGCGATCGTCACCGGCAAACCGCTCTACGGCATTGATTTCACGGTGCCCGGGATGCTCCATGCCGTGTTCGAGAAGTGTCCCGTGTTCGCGGGTAAGGTGGCGAGCGCCAACCTGGACGAGGTCAAGGCCCAACCCGGCGTCAAGCACGCGTTCACCGTGGAGGGGGGCACGGCGCTCACGGGCCTGTTGGGTGGTGTCGCCATCGTGGCGGACACCTGGTGGGCCGCGCAAAGCGCCAGAGAGAAGCTGCGGGTGACGTGGACCGAGGGCCCCACGGCCGAGCAGAACAACGCCGGTTTCGCCGCCAGAGCCCGGGAGCTTTCCCAGCAGCCGGCCCAGCGGTCGCTGCGTAAAGACGGCGACGTGGACGCCGCGATCACGAGCGCCGCCAAGGTGGTGGAGGCCGAGTACGTCTATCCGTTCCTCGCGCACGCGCCGATGGAGCCGCAGAACTGCACCGCCCACTTCAAGGACGGAAAGATCGAAATCTGGGCGCCGTCGCAGACGCCGCAGGCGGGGCGCGGGCTGGTGGCCCGCACCCTGGTCATCCAGGAATCGGACGTCACCATCCACCTCACTCGGCAGGGCGGCGGCTTCGGCCGGCGGCTCAATAACGACTACATGGTCGAGGCCGCGTGGATCGCGAAGGAGGTGGGCGTACCGGTCAAGCTGCTCTGGACCCGCGAGGACGACATCCGGCACGACTTCTACCGGCCGGCAGGGTTCCATTACTTCAAGGGCGGCGTGGACGCGAAGGGTGCACTGGCGGCGTGGCGGGATCACTTCATCTCGTTCGGCGAGGGAGAGCGATTCGCGCCCAGCGCGGGCATCTCGCCCAACGAGTTCCCGGCGCGCTTCATCCCCAACTTCGCGCTCGACACGTCGGTCATGCCGCTGGGCGTGCCCACCGGGGCATTGCGGGCCCCGGGGAGCAACGGCATCGCGTTCGCGATCCAGTCGTTTATTGACGAGCTGGCCCACGCTGCGGGCAAGGACCCGGTGCAGTTCCGGCTGGAACTCTTGGCCAACGAGCAACCGGTGCCTCCGCCTCCGCCCAGCGGGCAGGGCGGTCAACAGGCTCCCGGTTTCAACGCCGCTCGCATGCGCGGCGTGCTCGAGCTGGTGACCGAGAAATCCGGGTGGGGCAAGCGGACGTTGCCCAAAGGCACCGGGATGGGCGTGGCGTTCCATTTCAGCCATCGCGGTCATTTCGCCGAAGTGGTCCAGGCGACGGTCAGCCGGCAAGGCGCGGTCAAGGTGGACAAGGTCTGGGTGGCCGGAGATATCGGCAGCCAGATCATCAATCCGAGCAACGCGGAGAACCAGACACAGGGCGCGGCCCTCGACGGGATCAGCGAGGCGTTGGGCCAGGAGATCACTATCGAGCGCGGGCGTACGGTGCAGAGCAACTTCGACGACTTCAAGCTCCTGCGACTGACGCAGGCGGCGCCGGTGGACGTGCACTTCAGGACCACCGAGTTCCCGCCCACCGGGCTGGGGGAGCCGGCGCTGCCGCCGGTGATTCCGGCGCTGTGCAACGCGATCTTCGCGGCGACGGGCAAGCGGATTCGGTCGTTGCCGCTGTCGAAGCACGACCTCAGCTGGGCCTGACCCAACCTGGGGCGATGACAACGCCGGTGGGTCCCACAGGGCACGACACCTGGGAGCCTTACATGACCACCAAGCCCCTTGCGGTTCTCGCGACGCTCTTCCTGGTCGGTGCTTCCCCAGCGCCGCAGCAGGGACAGCGGATGAGCTTTTTCATCACCAGCGCGGGCCCCGGAAACGGCGCTGGCTTGGGTGGGCTCGCCGGAGCCGATCGGCACTGCCATGAGCTGGCGCAGGCGGTGGGTTTCGGCGACCGCACCTGGCGCGCGTACTTGAGCGCCGCCGCCACGGAGGGCCAACTGGCGGTCAACGCGCGCGACCGGATCGGCACGGGGCCGTGGTACAACGCCAAGGGCGTCCGGGTGGCCGAGAATGTGGCGGACCTGCACAGCGACAACCACAAGCTGTCCAAGGAGAACTCGCTCACCGAAAAGGGCGGGATAGTGAACGGACGCGGCGACACGCCGAACATGCACGACATCCTCACCGGGTCGCAGCTGGACGGTACCGCCTTTCCGGGGGAAGGCGATACGACCTGCGGCAACTGGACCAAGAGCGGCGAGGGCAGCGCCCAGGTAGGCCACCACGACCGCCAGGGCGGCGGACAGAACCCCACGTCGTGGAACTCGGCACACGCCTCCCGGGGTTGCAGCCAGCAAAACCTCCAGGGCACGGGCGGGAACGGCCTGTTCTACTGCTTCGCCATCAACTGATGGGCGGGCGGAGCTCGGGCCTGCGCCTGCTCGCGTGCCTGCTCCTCTTTGCGGGGAGCGCGGTCGCGCAATCCAAGCCCCGAGCACGGGACCTAGGCATACCGCTCGACGGCACACCCGGTCCGCTGGACGCCATCACGGACGTCGCCGGCGTGGAGGTAGGACACACGACCCTGATCGCGGGCGGTGGGAGACGCGTCGTGGGGCAGGGCCCGGTCCGGACCGGTGTCACGGTCATTCACCCGCGCGGCAAGCGCGATCCCGACCCCGTCTTCGCCGCCTGGTTCACCCTGAACGGCAACGGCGAGATGACCGGCACCACCTGGGTCCAGGAGTCCGGTTTTCTCGAGGGGCCCATCGCCATCACCAACACGCACAGTGTAGGGGTCGTGCGCGACGCGATCCTCGCCTGGCAGGTGAACCGACCGGGCCTACAGCCCTGGGGGCTTCCAGTGGTCGCCGAGACGTACGACGGCGGGCTCAACGACATCAACGGGTTTCACGTGAAGCCCGAGCACGTGCTCGCCGCGCTGGACGGGGCCACGTCCGGGCCGGTGCCAGAAGGCAACGTCGGCGGCGGCACCGGGATGGTGTGCCATCAATTCAAGGGCGGCATCGGCACCGCGTCGCGCAAGCTGGGGCCCGAAGCCGGCGGGTACACCGTGGGCGTGCTGGTGCAGTGCAACTACGGCTCGCGGGCTGAGCTCCGCATCGCGGGCGTTCCCATCGGACGGGGAATACCTGATCTCCTCCCGTGCGTGGCGTCCGAGGACCCCGCGGTGCGAGCCAGCACAAGGCGCTGCGACGGCCGGAACCCAGCGCCTCGATTGGACGATCTCCACGACGGCGCCGGCTCCATCATTATCGTGATCGCCACGGACGCCCCGCTGCTGCCGCACCAGCTCAAGCGGGTCGCGACCCGCGCGGCGCTCGGGGTGGGACGCATGGGCGGCAAGGGCGAGAACAGCTCCGGAGACATCTTCATCGCGTTCTCCACGGCCAACCCCCAAGCCGCGGCGGATTCCGGCCCGGCCCGGGTGGCGATGCACCCCAACCCTCGCATCAACCCGATCTTCTACGCCACCGTGCAGGCCACCGAGGAGGCGATCGTCAACGCGCTCCTCGCGGCGGAAACCATGACCGGTGCGGACGATTACCGGGTGTATGCCCTGCCTGTGGACCGCGTGCGCGACTTGATGACGACCTACGGACGGCCGTTAGCCAGGTAAGCCCGGCACCCATCCCCGGGGCGCGCGACCCGGCCTAGCTCGGAGTTCCGCTCGACACCTCAGCTTCCGGGCCGGGCCGCTGCATGAGCCGGCTCAGGAGGCTCCGAAGCGCCCACGCCACGCCCACCAGCATCAGCGCCAGCATCAGCCCGCGCATGACGGCCAGGACCAGTGCGACGTCGAGCGCCGGCCACTGGAACTGATACTGACGCAGCGTGGACGCCCGCTCGGTCATCCAATGCCACGCGGTGTGCGCCACCAGAGCGGACAACAGGATGGTCCCCAGCCGTTCAGCTACCACGTACCGGAAGACCACGTTCAGGAGGGGGATGCCCAGGACCAGGATGAAGAGCTGCCCCAGCTCGACGCCAACGTTAAACGTGGCCAACGCCATCGTGAGGTGCGACCCCGCGAACTGCAGTGACTCCCGCAGCACGAAGGAGAAGCCGAACCCGTGCACCAGCCCGAAGCCGAAGGCTACCAGCCATCGTCGCTGCAGCTTGGCTCCCAGGATGTTCTCGATCGCGGTGTAGAGAATCGAGAGGGCGATCAACGCCTCGACCAGCGGGGGGAACCAGAGCGCGCTCGGGGCCAGGCCCAACGCGGACCCGATCAGCGTGATCGAGTGGGCCACCGTGAACGACGTCACAATGGCGATGAGCGGCCGGATGCGTCGAAACGGAATCGCCAGGCAGATGACGAACAACAGGTGATCCAAGCCGCTCAGGATGTGGGAGAACCCCAGCCGCACGAAGCGCAGAGCGGCCTGGTGCCATCGCGGGTCGAGCCGCACCAGCCCGGGATCGCCGATGTACTCGAAGACTCGCTCGGCGCCCGCCGGTGGCAGAAACCGCAGCACCGTGGTCGTCCGCAACCCCAGGTGTGCCAGCGCCGGGCGAATCGAAAACCGGCCGCTGTCCGAGGGGATGGGGTACTCCAACAACACGTCGAGCAGCGCCTGCTGCCAGATCAGCTCGGTGTTGGCCGGCAGCGGGGGGCCGGTCAGGTGCGCCAGGGCGTCTTCATAGCCAACAAACGACCGATCGGACGGGAGCGACACCCGGGCCGCGACGATCTGCTGGTTTCCCAGGCGCGTGTCGCCCTGGTACAACTCCACGTAACTCGCGATCCAGAGCCTCGCCGCGTCGCGGAGCAATGGCTCCACCCGATCCAGCTCGAGGTAACCGGGCCCGCGCAGCGGCCACTGGATGTCGCGCATGGCCTCGAGCGGCACGCGCACCAGCAGCCGCAGCCGGTCTGCCTCGGGCTTCACGAACAGCCGAACGATTACCGTGGCCGGGATGTCGTGCGCCGGAGCCTGAGCAGGTCCGGCGATCAGCAGCACAGCGGCCAGCGGCGCCACGCGTACGGCAAGAACCGCGAGCCCACGGACAACGGACAACGGAAAACGGACAACGTCTCGCCCGCGCGTGCCCGTGGGCGTTCTCGCCACCCTGGACGAATCCCAGGATCGGCGGTTAGTTAGCAGCACGGAATCCCACCTCCGGCGACGGGAACCAGTATACACTCCGCCCTTCCGCGACACAGGGGTTCCGCATCGAGACCAAGGAGCGCTCTATGAAGCAGCCGCGCAATCTCGTGTTCGGTGGAAGCCTGGGCGCGCTGATCCTGGCGCTGGGCGTGGGACAGGCCACGCTCCTGCGGTTACGCGATCAGCAGACGGTCGAGGCCCCGCTGTTCGAGGTGGATCCCTTCTGGCCCAAGCCGCTGCCCAACCACTGGCTGCTGGGCTCGGCCATCGGGGTCGGCGTGGACTCCAAGGACCACGTGTTCATCATCCACCGGGGCGATGCCACGCTCAACCAGCGGACCGAGGCCGGTGCCACGCGGACTCCACCCATCGCCGAGTGCTGCGCCGCCGCTCCGCCCATTCTGGAGTTCGACCCGGAAGGCAACCTGGTGGGATCCTGGGGCGGACCCGGCGACGGGTACGTGTGGCCGTCGTCCAACCACGGGATTTCCATTGATCACAAGGACAACGTGTGGATCGGTGGGAATGGCACTTGTCCCAACGACACCACCGCCACGGCTGCCTGCCCGAGAGGCACCATTGACTCGCACCTGCTCAAGTTCACCCACGACGGCAAGCTGCTGATCCAGATCGGCCTGCCGCACCAGCGGACCAATAGCACCAGCATGACCAGCTTCGGGCGCGTGGCCAAGATCGCGTTCGACCCTGCGGCCAACGAGGCGTACCTCGCCGACGGCTACAGCAACAAACGTGTGGCTGTGGTGGACATGGACAGCGGCACCATCAAGCGGTTTTGGGGCGCCTACGGCAAGACCCCCGTAGATACCAACATGGGGCCGTACAACCCGGATGCCCCGCTTGCCCCGCAGTTCCGCAACCCGGTCCACTGCGCCGAGCCCGCGAACGACGGATTGATCTACGTGTGTGACCGTCCCAACGATCGGATCCAGGTGTTCCGCAGGGACGGTTCGTTCGTGAAGGAGCAGCGCATCGCGCCCCGGACGCTGGGCGACGGGTCGGTGTGGGACATCGCGTTCTCCCGCGACCCGGCGCAGCAGTACCTCTACCTGGCGGACGGCAAGAACGAGAGGATCTATGTCATTGAGCGGCAGTCGCTCGAAGTCTTGACCAGCTTCGGCGACGGCGGGCGCCAGCCGGGGCAGTTTTTCGGGGTGCACAGCATCGCCACCGACTCCAGGGGCAACATCTACACCACGGAGACGTACGAGGGCAAACGCCTGCAAAAGTTCGTGTACCGGGGGATCGGGCGGGTGGCGCGCTCCAACCAGGGCGTACCGTGGCCGCGGCGGTAGGCGCCAGCGCGCTCGCCGGAATCCGTCGGCGGGCCAGGTGCGCGAATCGAGGCACAGGAGACCAGGGATGTTGAAGCCGGTGATCATGACGGTGGACGACGACCCCGAGGTGTTGAACGCGGTCGAGCGAGATCTCCGGCGGCATTACCGCGCCGACTATCGCATTCTCAAGGCGGAGTCCGGTGTGGGGGCCTTGGAGGCGGTGGGCGAGCTCAAGGCACGGAACCACCCGGTGGCCCTGTTCGTGGTGGACGAACGGATGCCGAAGATGACCGGTACGCAGTTCCTGACCGAGGCGCGAAAGCTCTATCCCGACGCGCGCAAGGTGTTGCTCACGGCCTACGCCGACACGGAAGCGGCCATTGCCGGGATCAATGCGGTCGGGTTGGACCACTATCTCATGAAGCCGTGGGATCCTCCCGAAGAGCACCTCTACCCGGTGTTGGACGACCTGCTCAGCGCCTGGTCCGCGACCTACCGCGCCCCCTTCCTGGGCATCCGAGTGGCCGGATCGCGGTGGTCTCCGCAAAGCCACGCGGTGAAGGATTTCTTCGCGCGCACCCAGACGCCGTACGAATGGATTGACCTGGACACGAACGGGTCCACCCGAGCCCTGGTCGAGAGCGTGAGTCCCGGCCTCGCCCGGCTCCCGGTGGTCTTCTTCCCCGACGGCACCGCGCTGGTGGAACCCAGCGGGCGGGATCTGGCCGAACGCATCGGCCTGCAGACGGCGGCCACCAAGCCGTTCTACGATCTCATCGTCGTGGGCGGCGGACCCAGTGGCCTGGCGGCGGCGGTCTACGGCGCCTCCGAGGGGCTCCGCACGATCCTGGTCGAGTGCCAGGCTACCGGCGGCCAAGCAGGCACCAGCGCGCAGATCGAGAACTACCTGGGATTCCCCGGTGGGCTGAGTGGCGCCGACCTGGCCCGGCGCGCCACCATCCAGGCGCGACGGTTCGGCGCAGAGGTGGTCACTCCCCGAGAAGTGACCCAGGTCCGCGCCGAGCACCCCTACCGTGTCATCACGTTGGAAGACGGGACGGAGCTCCGCTGCTATGCGGTCCTGGTGGCGACCGGGATGGAGGTCCAGCGGCTGAACGCGCCGGGGGTCGAGGCCCTCACCGGGGCCGGCATCTACTACGGTGCGGCCCTGGCCGAGGCGGCGGCGTGCCGCGGGCAGGAGGTATTCATCGTGGGCGGCGCCAATTCCGCCGGGCAGGCCGCGATGCTGTTTTCCCGGTATGCGGCCCACGTGACCATGCTGGTGCGCGGGGCCTCCCTCCGCGCCTCGATGTCGCAGTATCTGGTGGACCGGATCGAAGCCGCGGGGAACATTCAGGTCCTGGTCCACACCGGCGTGCTCAAGGTGAACGGTGCCAAGCGACTGGAGTCCATCGAGCTCGAAAGCCGCGAGACCGGCGAAGTCCGCATCCTGCCCGCCGAGGCCATGTTCATCTTCGTCGGCTCGACGCCGCGGTCGCAGATCGTGGCGGACGTGTTGGAGCGGGACGAGCAAGGCTTCATCATCACCGGCCCCGACTTGTTACGGGCCGGCAAGCGGCCCAAGACATGGGACCGGGATCGCGACCCCTTTCTGCTGGAGGCCAGCGTGCCGGGAATCTTCGCCGCGGGCGACGTCCGGTTCGGATCCACCAAGCGGGTCGCGTCGGCGGTGGGAGAGGGGTCGGCGGCGGTGGGGATGATCCACAAGTACCTGGAGACCGTGTGAGCCGCGCTCCCGGGTCGCGCCGCGTGATCGCCACCTATCTCATCCTCGCCGGGCTCTTCACGCTCTCGGCCGCGCTGATCTGGGGCATCAACACGCTGTTCTTGCTCGACGCCGGGCTGGACATCTTCGGCGTGTTCGTCGCCAACGCCGCGTTCACCGCGGGGATGGTCGTGTTCGAGCTTCCCACTGGGGTATTGGCCGACACCGCCGGGCGGCGTCTGTCGTTCTTGCTGAGCCTTGCCATTCTGTCGCTGACCACGGTCGGATACGTCCTCGTGGCGCGGGTGGGTGGTGGGCTGCTGGCCTTCTGCGCGGTGTCGGTGGTCATGGGTTTGGGCTTCACGTTCTATTCCGGGGCCGTAGAAGCGTGGCTGGTGGACGCGCTCAAGAGCACCGGGTTTGAAAAGAGTCTCGATCAGGTGTTCGCCCGAGGGGCGATGGTGACCGGCGGAGCGATGTTGACCGGGACGCTCGCGGGCGGCTTCCTGGGCGACGTCGACCTCGGGCTGCCCTACCTCGTCCGGGCCGCGCTTCTCGCGGCGGTCTTCGTGATCGCGTTCGTTGCCATGAAGGACCTCGGTTTCACGCCGCGCGCCTTTCGCCTGGGCCAGCTACCCCGGGAGATGGCAGCCGTGGCTGAGGCATCGATCCGGTACGGCTGGCGCGAGCGCCCGGTGAGGCTCCTCATGTTCTGTTCCTTCCTCCAGATGGGCTTCATGTATTGGGGGTTCTACGCCTGGCAGCCGTATTTCCTGCGACTGCTGGGGCGAGACGCCATCTGGGCCGCGGGGGCGGCCGCGTCGGTGATCGCCGGGGCGATGATCGCCGGCAACGTGCTGGTGGACTTGGTCTCCCGGTTCTGCGGCCGGCGGACCACGCTGCTGCTGTGGGCGGCCGGCCTCCAGGCGCTGGCGGCGATCGGCGTGGGGCTCACCGGCTCGTTCTGGCTGGCACTGGCCCTGTTCGTCCTGCTGGCGGCGGGCGTCGGCATCGCCGGTCCCGTCAAGCAGGCCTACTTGCACAACAGCATCCCCTCCACGGAGCGGGCCTCCGTGGTCTCGTTCGACTCCATGTTCGGCAACGGCGGCGGAATCCTGGGACAGGCCGGCCTGGGCTATCTATCGCGGGCGCACTCCATCGAGCAGGGCTACGTCGTGGGCGGCCTCGCCTCGTTACTGGCTCTGCCTCTGATCGTGGCGCTCCGGCGCCTCAAGCGGCCAGCCGACATCTTCGTCGGCGAGCACGCCGGCGTCGAGAGCCCCTGTGCGGCTCAGGGGATTCCGGACATCGCCCAGGTCAACACGCGGGCGCGGGGCGCGCCGGCGACCGCCGAAGCCCCGGTGGGTGCCCGGGCCTGATTCACTTCATCGAACCGACGCCGTGAATGGCGATGGCCCGAGTCAGTCCACCAGCGGCAGTGTTGCGCCGGACTACGAAATCGCCGGCCCGGCCATCAGCCAGCACCAGGCGGTATCGCTGACCAGCCACCAGCTCAACCTCCTGAGTCGCCGAGATGGTCCCGTACCACTCGGGGACGCCTTCCCGCTCCGCTTGCTCGAGCGAGACGGTGATCCCTTCGGCGCAGACGCTGCCGTCTTCCCGGCAGATGGAGCAACGAAAGAACGGCATATCGGATAGCTCCCCTTACTCCTCGATCTGAACCCGCTTGCTCGACCGCGACCACCTGCCGCTGGAGCGCATCCCCTCCGCCGGCAGCCTGACACGAAACACGGTCCGCCCGGGCCGTGACTCCAGGTCGATTTCCCCGTCGTGCCGTTCCAGCGTGCGTCGCACCATGTCCAGCCCCAGGCCGACGCCCTTGCCGACGTCCTTGGTGGTGAAGAAGGGCTCGAAGATCCGGTCGCGGATCTCAGCAGGAATGCCGGGGCCGTCATCGTTCACCTCGACCACCACCCGATTCCCCTCACGCCGCGCTTTCACCTCGACCCGCCCTCCAGCGGCCACGGCGTCGAGTGCGTTGTCGATCAGGTTGGCCCAGATCTGGTTCAACTCGGCGCCCACACCCTGCACCCGGGGCAAGTCCGAGTCCACCTCGGCCGCCAAGCTGACGGCCTTGGACGACGCCTTGGAACGAAGCAGGATGATGGTGTCTCGTATTCCCTGGCCCACGTCCACCGGCTGCGCCAGCATGGCGCGGTCCATCTGGGTGAACCCCTTCACCGCCGACACCAGCTCGAACACGCGCGAAGCTCCCCGTTCGATCTCCAGGGTGAGACTGCGGATGGCACAACCGCTGGCGATCCACCGCAGGGCCACGTCGAGCGCGCCGGCCGGCACCGCGCCCGCGAGCCGCTCCAGCACGTCGAGGGACACCCCCGTCTCCGCCAGCGGCTGCGCCAGGGCGACGTCGGCACCGTGCGCCTCGATCCACGTCGTCAGGGCATCCTCTCGATCCGCCCGCTCCAGCGGAGACCAGGTGCGCACCGGCGCGGCCAGGCAGGCCTCGCGCACGCCCTCGACATCGGCCACCTCAGCGGCGCTGAGCCCTAGGGCACCCAGGGCGCGGGCCGCCGCCTCTCCCTGGGCCAGCAAGTCACCCAGCTCCTTGGCACTTCGCACCATGGCCGACGCGGGATTGTTCAGCTCATGGGCCAGCCCCGCGGCGAGCTTGCCCAGTGCCAGCATCTTTTCGTCCCGCAGATCCGCGGACGTGAAGCGACGGGCGCGGTCCGTCATCACGTGCACCAGGATCGCCGTCACTTCGGGACACTCGCGGATCAGCTCGGGAAGATGCTGGCGGTGGATGGCCCACACCTCGGTCGGCGCCTCGGCGACGGAGTCGCCGGGAGAGACGGTCAGGCGGGAGTACGGCAGGACACCCGCCACCTCGCCTCCTTTCCATTCCATTACCTTGCGCCTTGCCGGACCCCGGTCCGCGTAGAACGCCACGTGCCCAGTCAGCACGAGAAACAGATACTGGACGGGGCCGTACGACCGCGAAGTAATCACGTCTCCCGCGGAGAACTGCCGCAGCTCACCGTGTGCGGCCAGCCAATCGAGTTCCTCGGACGGAGCCCCGCCGAGCATGGCGTGCTCGCGCAGACGCTGTACGATCGACTGCTGTTGCGTCATGCCTGCCGCTCCATTACGGCGGCCCATCCCAGGCCCCGATCAGCGTCGAGCGTCCTATCTGACGGGCGTGCATTCGTGGATCATGATAACCTCCCCGTCTGCCGGCGACCATGAGTCGCCGCCCCGCCGGGTGGGCGGCGCCGATGCTTGCCTTGACGGTTCTCGCGAGCGATGGGTCGCGGCCGCCGAACGGCGGCCGCGCGCAGACGCACGTCCCGGTAACGCTAGCGCCCTACCGTTACCCGCGCGCCGACCTGAGGGTAGTTCACGTAGCTCACCAGGGCCGCGATCTCCGCGTCCTTCAGGCCGAGCGCGGGCATCACTGACTCCTGGCCGGTGCCGACACGGAACCGCTCGGGCTCCGCCAGCTTCTGCGCCAACCAGTCCACCGGGAACTGGCGGCCCGTCAGAGCGGGACCGACGGCGATGGCCTTGCGATCGCCGAGCTGGGGATCGTCCAGCTTGGCATGACAGGTGACGCAGCCCGCAGCAACGTAGAGCTGGCGGCCGCGGTCGTGGCCGGCCAGGGGCGCCGGCTCCTGTCCCCGGGCGACTACCCGCATGGGCACCAGCGTCACGTCCGACCCGTACCAATCGGCGTCAATCGTGATCTCGACGGTCCCGGTGTCCTCCGGCGTGACGGTTGCTGTGTACCGGCCCGATTCCGGCGCGCGAACCGCGGAGAACCGCTGCTTCTTCGAGAGGAAGCCGCCGCCGGCCTTCTTCAGCGTGACCATGGGTGAGCGGTCGTCCATCAGGGTCCGACCGTGCTGACGGATGGCAAACTCCAGCTTCGTGGCCGTGCCGACCTGGAAATACTCGGGCAGGTCTCGCACGGTGATCACCGTCCAGCCGCCGAACGCGGTGGGTGTGGCTGGAAGCAACAGCAACGCGATCGCGCACATCCCCAGTGTGTGGCGCATGACTTCCCTCGCTTCCCCTAGTTGATGGTCCATTCCCACAGCCGGCGGGCGACGCGGGTCCACCAAGCTTGCGCCTCCTCGGACCACATGGGACTCAAGTCCCTCCGCCAACGCTCCAGCATTGGACGCTGGAGTGCCAGAATTCCTTCCCTGGTGACGCCGGCCGGCGGTGCCGAGAGCTCGGCGAGACGCTGGTAGACACCCTCCCGCATGCCCGGCGGCACCCGCTGGAGGAGGTGCCAGAGCGTGATGCCGCTTTGCCGACGCAGGGTGATGAAATCGGATGGGCCGTGCAACGCGACGAACACCACATCCAGGTCAGCCACGTTTCCGGTGCCGGCATCCAGCCGCCGCAGCGCCATCCTCGCATCGTCCGGGAGCTCCGGTGGATACGGCGTTCCCGGCCGTTCGCCCACCATGACTTCCGCCACCAGTCCCGCTGGTACCAGGGAGGTGGCGTCGCCCTGTTTCAATTCCACCCAGCCCGCGGTGACGTGGAGGCGGCTGGCGCCGGCCGAGTCCACCTCCAGCGTGTAGGCGCAACCCAGATCGGTGGCCAGCACGGACGGCGTCTGCACCAAGAACAGCCGCGGCGGTGCGGAGATGACCACCTGGAGCCGGCCGTGCTCGAGGGTCAATCGGTGCTGCGTCAAGCCACCCCGATCCAGCTGCACTCGGCTGTTGGGCCCCACTTCGGCGGTGCCGATTCGTCCCACCGACAGCTCGGCCCGGGAGAAGGCATCCGTCACCAGCCACTCGCCAGCGCCGAGCTGGTCCGCGCTGGTCAGCGCCGCGCCTGCGATGGTCGGCCTGCCGGCCACGGGCAGCACGGCCCAGGCGGAGGGTGCGCGGTACCAGCGGAAGAGTCCGCCCAGCGTGCCGGTGACGACTGCGAGGACCACGGCCGCGGCCATGAGCCAGCGCGGCACCGGCCGCTTGAGCGGCGGCACCGCGCGAGCTACCTCAGGCGCCTTGAGCGCCGCTTGGATGCCGTCCCAGACCGATTCAGGCGCTTGGGTGACGGGCAGGCGCCGGAGCAGTCGCTCCACGTCCAGGGGGTCAAGACTCTGCGGCATGGCTGTTCCTCAAGAGCTAGGGCCGGCTGGCCGCAAGTGCGCCAGGTCCCGGGCCAGGATCGCGTGGGCCCGGCTCAAGCGCGAGGCCACGGTTCCGGGCGTCACTCCCAGCGCGTGGGCGATCTCGTGGTAGGACAAATCGTCGAAGTACCGGAGCAGGACCGCCATCCTGAGTCTGGGCGACAGCCGGCTCACTGCCCGCGTCACTTCCGCGTCCGGGTCAGCGGGCTCGGCGGCGGAAACCACGGGATGGAGCGTGGGCGGCAGATCACCGAACAGGAGCAGTCGCCGGCGGCGCCGCAGCTCGTCCAGGCAGGCGTTGGCGACGATCCGATACAGCCAGGTGGAGAGCCTCGCGTCCTGCCGGAACGACGGAGCAGCCCGAAACACCCTCACGAAGACCTCCTGAGTCACATCCTGGGCCGCGGCGTGCTCGCCTTTCAGGAAGTGAAGGGCGATGGAAAAGACGCGGTCCCGATATCGCTCGAAGACGGCGCGTTGCGCCCGGGGGTCGCCCCGGCGGCAGCCTTCGAGGATGTCGGCGTCGAGTTCCGGCTCCGCCACCAGGACCTTCCCCATGTCCGTGAGATGAGACGCGGGAAGCGCCCAGATTCTTCCCTTCAGGTCAGCCGCTTCCGAAACAGCGCGATCTGCGCGCAGTGCTCCCGCTTGTGGCCGTAGAAGGTGTACACCACGAAGTCGTCCAGGGAGTATTCCGCTCCGTACCACGGTAACGTGCCATTCCCTCGACACTTCGCCGGCGGAATGCGCGCCACAAGCTCCATGGTTCGCGCGTGCGTGTCCTGGTACTCCCGCAGCACCTCGGCTGCCGACTTGCTCTTCCGCTTCGCGACCTCTGTGTCGTTGAACTTCTCCTCGGTGCGGTAGGCATCGAGGTACGGCGTGGGGCCTCCGCCGAGGAACCCGTTGAGCACCTCCACCAGCGCGTGCTCGAACGACGTGAGGTGCGCGATGATGTCCTTCACTGACCACACGCCGCACACGCCTCCCCGTTCCCACTCCTTCTCCGGCAGACCCTCCACCGTCTTGAGCACGGTGTGATGGCCGTACTTGAGGATGTCGCTCAGGTTCATGGACCCTCCAAGGGTCGGCTAGTGCGCTGACCATCTTCTCCCGGGCACCACCACTTCGCCAGGGGTACCGGCCGCCCGCTCTCACGCGTCGCCGCGAATCGGACTATCGTTTCTCCATGAACGACCTCGCTCAGTTCCGCCGCGCCGCCCACGCTGCCGTGGATTGGGTTGCCGACTACCTCGAGGGCATCGAGCGGCACCCGGTGTTTCCCTCGGTCAAGCCGGGCGAGATCCGCGCCCGTCTCCCGGCCCACCCGCCCGAAGCGGCCGAACCCTTCGACGCGATCCTCGCCGACCTCGATCGCAGGGTCCTGCCGGGGATCACCCACTGGCAGTCGCCCATGTTCTTCGGCTACTTCCCCGCCAACGCGTCGGGCCCGGCGATCATCGGCGACTTGATCTCCTCGGGACTGGGCGTCCAGGGCATGATGTGGGTCACCAGTCCGGCCGCGACGGAAGTGGAAACCCACGTGCTCGACTGGATGGTCGAGCTGCTGGGCCTGCCGGAGCGCTTCACGTCCACGACGCAGGGCGGGGGCGTCATCCAGGACACCGCGTCCAGCTCCACGCTGGTGGCGCTGCTCGCCGCGCGGGAGCGGAAGACCGGCTTCGCCTCCAATCGCATCGGCGTGAAGGGCACGCTCACGGCGTACACCTCGAACCAGGCGCACGTGTCGGTGGAGAAGGCGGCGGGTATCGCCGGTATCGGGCGGGAAAACCTCCGGCTGATCGACGTGGACCGGGACTACGCCATGCGGCCCGGGGCGCTGGAGCGCGTCATCCAGGCCGATCTCGCCGCGGGGCACACGCCGTTCTTCGTCTGCGCCACGGTGGGCACGACCTCGTCCACCGCCATCGATCCGGTTCGCGCCATCGGCGAGATTTGCCGCCGGTACGGTCTCTGGCTCCATGTGGACGCGGCGCACGCAGGCAGCGCGGCCGTGTGTCCCGAGTTCCGATGGATTCACGACGGCCTCGAGCTGGCCGACAGCTACTGCTTCAACCCGCACAAGTGGCTGCTCACCAACTTCGACTGCGACTGTTTCTACGTGTCGGACCGCGCGGTGCTCATCCAGACGCTCAGCATTCTGCCCGAGTATCTGCGCAACCAGGCGACCGAGTCGGGCGCGGTGTTCGACTATCGCGATTGGGGCATCCCGATGGGCCGGCGGTTCCGGGCGCTCAAGCTGTGGTTCGTGATCCGGACATACGGGGCGGAGGGGTTACGAACACACATCCGTAACGGCGTGGCACTGGCGCAGGAGTTCGCGGGCTGGGTAAGAGCGGACGACCGCTTCGAGCTGTGCGCCCCGGCGCCGCTCAATCTGGTGTGCTTCCGGCTCAAGGGCGACGACGGGGCCAACGAACGCCTGCGCGACGCGCTCAACGCGTCGGGCAAGATGTACCTGATTCACACCAAGCTGGACGGCGCGGTCGTGCTGCGGCTGGCCATCGGGGGGACCTACACCGAGCGCCGGCACGTGGAGCAGGCGTGGGAGCTGATTCAGGGGACCGCGGAACGAGTCGCGTAGTCGGCCGAATCCTGCTTGCCTCCCCCCTCTTACAGACGCCGGCCACTGGCTGCATACTCCTGTCCGGCATCCGCAGGAGCCTCACCATGAAGGCCGTGATCTCCGCCCTCGCCCTGGGTGCAGTCCTCTCGCCACCCGCCATCGCCCAACGTCGTCCAGCGCCGCCCCGCGTGTCGGAAGCCGCGGCGCCCGCGGGCATCAACCCGGCTTTGTTGCAGGCGCTGGAGTACCGCTCCATCGGCCCGTTCCGCGGCGGACGGTCGACCGCCGTGGCGGGGGTGCCGAGTCAGCCGCTGACGTTCTACATGGGCTCGACCGGCGGCGGGGTCTGGAAGACGACCGATGGCGGCATGGTCTGGAACAACGTCTCCGACGGCTTCTTCGAGGCCGGCTCCATGGGCGCCGTCGCGGTGGCCCAATCCGATCCCAACGTGGTCTACGCCGGCACCGGCTCCGCGTGTCTCCGCGGCAACGTGTCGACCGGCGTGGGGATGTACCGGTCCACCGACGCCGGCCGCACCTGGAGGCACGTCGGCCTGCGGGATGCTGGGCAGATCGCTCGGATCCGGGTTCATCCCAGAGACCCCGATCTGGTGTATGCTGCCGTGGTCGGACATGCCTTCGGCCGGAACGCCGAGCGCGGCGTGTTCCGCTCAACCGACGGCGGGAAGACGTGGGCCAAGGTGCTGTTCCTGTCGGACTCAACCGGCGCGATTGATCTCACCATGGACGTACACAACCCGCGGGTCCTCTATGCGGCCATGTGGCGCGCAGAGCGGAAGCCTTGGACGTTTTACGGCGGGGCCATGGAAGGTGGGATCTACCAGACCACCGACGGGGGCGACACCTGGACCAAGCTCACCAGCGGCTTGCCGACGGGCCTCATCGGGAAGATCGGCATCGCGGTCTCGCCGGCGAACCCGGACAAGGTGTATGCGGTCGTGGAGGCGGGTGAGGACCAGGGTGGCGTCTACCGCTCCGACAACGCAGGCGCCTCGTGGCGGCGGGTGAACAGCGAGTGGGGTCCCATCGAGCGACCGTGGTACTACAACCACATGTTCGCCGACCCGACGGACGAGCACACCATCTACATCGCGAGCGACGAGTTCTGGAAGTCGGTGGACGGTGGCGTCACGTTCACCGAGGTGGACACACCGCATGGGGACAACCACGACCTGTGGATCAACCCCAGCGACCCCGACATCTGGGTGGAGGCCAACGACGGCGGGGCGGCGGTGACGTTCGACGGGGGCAAGACGTGGTCACCGCAGACCAACCAGCCCACCGGCGAGTACTACATGGTGGCGGTGGACGGCGACTTCCCGTATCGCGTCTACGGACCGCAGCAGGACAACTCCACCCTCTCGGTGCCGAGCCGGGTGCCTGGGACCGGCATCACGATCCAGCACTGGCTCGCGGTGGGCGGATGCGAGACGGGCCCGGTGGCGGTAGATCCGCGAGACGCCACCATCGTGTATGCGGGATGTTACGGTGGCCGGATCACGCGATTCGACCGCCGGACTGGCCAGTCACGCCAGGTCATGGATTACCCGCAGCTCCAGCTGGGCGGCACCATCACCGACATGAAGTACCGTTTCCAATGGAACGCGCCGTTCCTGATTTCGCGGCACGATCCCACTGTCCTGTATCACGGGTCCCAGTACGTCCACCGCTCGACCAACGAGGGGCAGAGCTGGCAGGTGATCAGCCCCGATCTCACGCGCAACGACCGGTCGAAACAGGGTCGGGCCGGGGAGCCCCTCACCAACGACATCACCGGCGTCGAAGTGTACAACACGCTGTTCGCCTTGGCCGAGTCGCCTGCGGAGCGGGGGGTGCTGTGGGCCGGATCGAACGACGGCCTCATCCACGTGTCGCGAGACAACGGCGCCACCTGGCGGAACGTCACGCCCGCTTTGCTCCCGGTGAACGGCACGGTGAACCGGATTGACCCGTCGCCTCACGCGCCGGGGCGGGCGTTCGTCGCCGCGTACAACTACCGGCAGGACGATTGGAAGCCGTACATCCTGCGCACCGACGACTACGGCGCCACGTGGGTCCTGCTCACGACCGGCACCAATGGCATCCCGGCGAATCACCCCACCCGCGCGGTGCGCGAAGACCCAGATCGGAAGGGACTGGTGTACGCCGGCACCGAGTTCGGGATGTTCGTCTCGTTCAACGACGGCTCGAGCTGGCAGCCGTTCCAGCTGAACCTGCCGCGCACGCCGGTGACCGAGATTCTGGTCCACCACCAGGACCTGGTGCTGTCGACTCAAGGGCGATCGTTCTGGATTCTGGATGACGTTTCCCCGCTGCATCAGCTCACGGAGCGCGTGGCGCGGGCGCCCGCGCACCTCTTCACACCCCGTCCCGCCCACCGCACCGACGGAGCGCCCTTCGGCCCCAACACCGCCTTCGTGCGCGACCCCGTCGGGGGCGCCCGGCTGGACCGGCATCAGGCGGGCCAGAACCCGCCGGCCGGCGCCACCATCTTCTACGCGTTCGCCGAGGACCGACAGGACGACGTGAAGCTGGAAATCCTCGACGGACAGGGCGCCGTCATCCGGAGTTACACCGGCGTGCCGAAGCGGGCGGGACTCAACCGCTTCCTCTGGGACCTCTCGTACCCGGGCGCGCGCGAGCCTCAGGGGACGGCATCGCTCCAGGGGAGTACCGCCGGTCCCCGGGCCGTGCCGGGCACGCACCAGGTGCGACTTACCGGCGGCTCGTGGAGCGCCACGCAATCGTTCGAGGTGTTGAAGGACCCGCGAGTTCCTGCCACCGTTGCCGACCTGCGACAGCAATTCGACCTGCAATCCCAGATCGTCCGATCGCTGAATGAGGGCGTTGATGCGGTCACCACGATCCGATCCCTCAACCAACAGCTGGCCGACATCGGCAGCCGAACCACGGATCACCCGAACATCGCAGGCGCCGCCGCCGAGCTCTCGGCCAGGCTCACGGCCATCGAGCGGCAGCTGGTCCAGCCGAAAGGCGAGGAAGGGTTACAGATCGAGCCCAAACTCCTGAGCCAGATGGCGTGGGTGAACACCATCGTCTCGAGCGCGGACGCGAAGCCCACGGACCAGTCGGTGTCGCGGTACCGTGACGTGAACGCGCAACTCGCCACACACCTTGAGGCGCTCAGGGTGGTCATTGACACCGACGTGCCGCGATTCAACGCGCTGGTGCGGGAGCAGGGGGTGCCACCGGTGGTGGTGCCGGCCGCCGGCGGACGGAGGGCGGCATCGCAGGGCCAAGGACGGTAGAATGGACACCCAGAGCAGGGCGGCCGTAGATTGAGCCGCCTCGAACCAGCCTCGACACCTCCACGAGGCCCCGGTCAACGCTGACGAACAGGGGACGAACCATGGCGCGACGGTTGACGATTCGCGGTACGATGGCTGCGGCGCTGCTGACCCTCTACCAGATGCTTCCCTCACCCGCCAGTGCCCAGCAGGGCCCCGCCCTGGTCCGGGGCAACGCGCCCGGCGAATGGCGCGTCTGGGGTGCCGACGCGTGGAGCACGCGCTACTCCCCGCTCGACCAGATCAACGCCTCCAACTTCGACTCGTTACAGGTCGCGTGGCAGTGGAACGCGGGCGCGTTCGGCAGCGACGAGTACTACCGGACCACGCCGCTCTACGCCAATGGCCGGCTGTTCACCGTCGCCACCACGCGGCGCGTGGCGCTGGCGATCGATCCCGCCACCGGCGAGACGCTCTGGATGTGGCGGCTGGATGAAGGCATCCGCTGGCAAAAGGCGCCGCGGCAGTTTGCGGGAAGAGGGCTGACGTATTGGACTGACGGGCGCGAGGAGCGCGTGATCGTGGTGACGCCGGGCTATCACATGGCGTCGCTCGATGCCAAGACGGGCATCCCGGACCCCAAGTTCGGGAAGAACGGCATCGTGGACTTGATGGACGGTCTGGGGCTGCCGCTGGTGCCCCTGGCCGTGGACGATTCCGGCTCGCTCATCATCAGCGACGCCGCACCGTACCGCCGGGCGCGCCCCGGCGAGACGTGGGACCCGGTCACCAAGACCGGCGCCGACGGCACCATCGGCATTGATCCGGTCTACGGCCAGATCGCCAACAGCTCGCCCGCGATCATGGTGAACGACGTGATCGTGGTGGGCAACTCCTCGATTCACGGCTACTACCCGATTCGACTCCGCAACCTCCCGGGGTTCATTCGCGGCTTCGACGTCCGCACCGGGAAGCAGCTGTGGAAGTTCAACCTGGTCCCGCAGCCGGGCGAGTTCGGCGCCGACACCTGGAAGAGCGGCTCCAAGATCGGCACCGAGGGCGTGGGCAAGAACGACGCCTGGGCCACCTACTCCGCCGATCCCGAGCTCGGCCTGGTGTATATCCCCGTAGGCATGCCGCTGATGGACGAGTACGGCGGCCACCGCCCCGGCGACAACCTGTTCGGCACCAGCCTGGTGGCGATTGACGCCAAGACCGGGCAGCGGCGCTGGCATTTCCAGATGGTGCACCACGACATCTGGGACTACGACACCCCCATGGCGCCGAACCTGCTGGACGCCACGATCGCCGGGCGGCCCAGGAGGATCATCGCGCAGACCACCAAGCAGGGTTGGATGTACGTGTTCGACCGGGTCACCGGTGAGCCCATCTGGCCCATCGTCGAGACAAAGGTCTTGCAGAGCGAGGTGCCGGGCGAGCAGACCTCGCCCACGCAGCCCATTCCCACCAAGCCGGCGCCCTACGCGCACCAGGGGCTCGAGGAGGAGGACCTCATCGACTACGCCCCGGCCATCAAGGACTCGGCGCTCAAGATCGCCCGGCAGTGCCGCATGGGGCCGTACTACATCCCGGCGTCGCCGACGGACGGCACGGCGCCCAGCGGGTATCGGTGCTCGTGGTACGCGCCGGGCGCGAGCGGCGGTGTCAACATTGACGGCGGCGCCGCGGTGGATCCGGAAACCGGCATGATGTACGTGGGGTCGCAGAGCGGGCTCTCCAGCATGCGGGTTCAAAAGGACCCCTGCTCCGAGTTTCGCTACAGCTCACCGCGCGACAACTGCGGTCTCTTGGGCGCGCTTCCGCCCCCGCCCGGCTACACTCCGCCGAGCGGCGGCCGCGGCGGCGGCTTCGAGGGCAGGGCCGGGATATCCAACATCGGCGGCGTCTCGATCCTCAAGCCCAAGCAGCTGGGCGGGATTACGGCCTACGACATGAAGACCGGCGACAAAGCGTGGTGGATTCCCAACGGCACAATGGTCACGGTAACCAGTGACTCCCCGCTGTTTGCCGGTGTCAACCTGCCGCAGCAACCCGGACGGGGGCAGGCGCAGATCATCACGACCAAGACGCTGCTGATCTACGGCACCGGGCGGAATGGCCAGGACAACCCGCCACAGCTGTACGCGGTGGACAAGGCGACGGGGAAGCAGGCGGGGGCGGTGAAGATCCCGTCACGCACCACCGCGATGCCGATGACCTTCCTCCACCAGGGCAGGCAGTACATCGTGTTCGCGACCGGCGCGGGCGCCAACACCTCGCTCGTGGCGCTGAGGCTTCCCGGGAAGTAGCGCGCGGTTGACCGGGCCCGAGCGCCGCGAGGAAGGCGGCGAGGAGTTCACCAGCCTCGTCCGCTACACCCTTGCGGGGTATCTGGCGGGTCTCGCGCTCGGCTTCGGGCTGGACCGCCTCGGCCTCCAGCGCAGCGGACTCGGCCAGTGGGCGGTGCGCACGCTGGCGGGCGAAGGCGAGAGCATCTTCGAGGGGTTCTTCGCCTTTGACCGGCGACGTAAGGGCGGCCCCACCTCCATGGCGGAGGCGTATGGGTGGGGGAAGCTCTTGGGGATGGCGTTCCCATGGATCGTGGACGCCGC
>Ga0209002_10000237_pt1 | contig 42207 bp, 29 predicted proteins | sample Rifsed16ft2_FD_184010 | JGI IMG/M metagenome (GOLD analysis project Ga0209002, IMG submission 184010) | Soil microbial communities from Rifle, Colorado, USA - sediment 16ft 2 (version 2) | ecosystem: Environmental > Terrestrial > Deep subsurface > Rock core/Sediment | place: Rifle, Colorado...
TCCGGATCGCCGTCGCCCAGATCAGCCCCAAGAAGGGTGACTACGCCGAGAACGTGCGGCGGATCGGGGGCGTGCTCGCCCAGCTCGCCGGGTGGGAGAAGCCGCCGCACCTCGTGGTGTTTCCGGAGACCGCGGTCACCGGCTACTTCGTGGAAGCGGGCGTCCGGGAGCTGGCCGTCACCGCGGGTACGCTGTTTCGCGACCTCGCAGTGCAGCATTCACTGGCCGGGACCCCGCCGATCGACGTCGCCCTGGGCTTCTACGAGGAATTCAACCACCGCTTCTACAACTCGGCGCTGTACGCCGCGCTGGGCGGCGCCGCGCCCGGCATCCGCCACGTACACCGCAAGGTATTTCTGCCCACGTACGGAGTGTTCGACGAAGAGCGCTTCGTGGATCGGGGGCACCAGATCCAGGCGTTCGACACCACGTGGGGCCGCGCGGCCATGCTGATCTGCGAGGACGCGTGGCACTCCATCGTGCCGTCGCTCGCGGCCTTGGACGGGGCGCAGCTGATCATTGTTCCCAGCGCGGCGCCGGGAAGAGGAGTGGCTCCGGACGGCACGACGGCAGGGAGACCGCAGAGCGTCGAGCGCTGGGAACGCCTGGTTCGCGGCATCGCCGACGAGAACGGCGTGTTCGTGGCCCTGGCCCATCTGGTGGGGTTCGAGGGCGGTAAGGGGTTCCCCGGCGGCTCGACCGTGGTGGGGCCGAGCGGCGAGGTGCTGGTGCAGGGCCCGCTGTTCGAGGAGGCGATCGTCGCCGCCGAGCTCGACCTCGCCGACATCAGCCGGGCGCGGGTGGAGCAGCCGCTGCTTGCCGATCTGGAGACGGAGCTGCCCCATCTGCTCCGCTCGGTCGGCGTGCGGGAACGCGAGCCCGCGCTCTACGACCCGGAGGACGCCTGCCTTCGCACGCAACGGCCGCCCGCCGCGGCGAAGCACGCGGTGGTGGCGCCCGAGCCCGCTGGAGATCCGCTCGCGGTGGACGCGGCGCTGGTGGAGCAGTGGTTGGTGGCGTTCCTCAAGGACGAGGTGGTCCGGCGACGCGGCTACACCAAGGGGATTGTGGGACTCTCGGGCGGTGTTGACAGCGCGCTGGTAGCGGTACTGGCGGCGCGGGCCCTGGGTCCGGAGAACGTGATCGGCTTGCGGCTCCCCTACAAGACGTCGAGCCCCGACAGCCTGGAGCACGCGGCGCTGGTCGCGCAACAGACCGGCATCCAGCTCCTGACGCTGGACATCACGCCCGCGGTGGACGGCTACCTCGAGACGGCGGACCCCAAGGCGGATCCCACGCGCCGGGGCAACGTCGCGGCGCGGATGCGCATGACCGCGCTGTTCGACATGTCCGCCAAGCACCAGGCGCTGCCGCTGGGCACCAGCAACAAGAGCGAACGGCTGATGGGGTACTTCACCTGGCACGGGGACGACGCGGCGTCGGTCAACCCGCTGGGCGATCTCTTCAAGACCCAGGTGTGGGCGGTGGCGCGGCACGTGGGGCTGCCCCAGGTGATCGTGGACAAGCCGGCCACCGCGGATCTGGTCCAGGGCCAGACCGACGAGGGCGACCTCGGCGTATCCTACGCGCGGCTGGACCGCGTCCTGTACTACCTGCTCCAAGGCCTGAGCGTGGAGCGGATCGTGGGCCAGGGCTTCTCGCAGGATGAAGTCGAGCTGGTGCGCCGCCGCCTCGGGTCCACGCACTGGAAACGGCGCCTCGCGACCGTCGCGATGGTGAGCCAGACCGCGGTAGGCGAATACTACCTCAGACCGGTGGACTACTGAGGCGGGACGCCAACGGCGTGAGGGGTAAGGGGTGAGGGGTACCCCTTACCCCTCACCCCTTACGCATTGTCACGGGGAACTATGGCGACACAGGATCTGGCCCCCCGCCCCGTCTCCGCCTCCCAGGCGACGATGTCGGAGCTCATGATGCCGCACCACGCCAACAACCTGGGCAACGTGTTCGGCGGCGTGATCCTGTCGCTGGTGGATCGAGTGGCGGCGGTGGCGGCGACACGGCATGCGCGCCGCCAGTGCGTCACGGTGTCGGTGGATCGGGTGGATTTTCTGCAGCCGATCTCCCTGGGTGAGCTGGTAACGGCGCGCGCCAGTGTGAACTACGCTGGCCGCACGTCCATGGAAGTGGGGGTTCGGATCGAGGCCGAGAACCTGGTGACCGGCCAGCGGCGCCATACCAACAGCTGTTACGTCACGTATGTGGCGATTGACGAGCACGGGAAGCCGAGCCCGGTGCCGCCGGTGCTGCCGGAGACCGAGGAGGAGCGCCGCCGCTTCCGCGCGGGCGAGGAGCGGCGCCGCCGCCGGCTCGAGGAGCGGAAGGTCGCCCGGCCGTGAAGTACTCCCGCGTTGTCTGTGTGCTCTCCGGCGGGGGCGCGAAGGGGGCGGCCCACGTGGGTGCGGTCAAGGCGATGGGGGAGCGCGGGCTGGCGCCGAGTCACTTCGTGGGCACCTCGATGGGCGCCATCGTCGGCGCGATGTACGCGAGCGGGCTCCCGTACGAGGCAGTGGTTCAGCGGCTCACCGGTCTCTCGCGGAAGGACGTGGCGCAGCTCGCTCCCGGTGCGGTGCTTGGGCCCCTGGGCCGGAGCATCCTCAAGGAGCAGCCGTTGCGGGACACCATCGCGCGGCTGGTACCGGCCAAGCGGTTCGACGACCTGGTAGCACCCCTCACGGCCACCACCGTGGACGTGGCGACCAGCGAGCTGGTGCTGTTCGGCGCCGGGGGGCGCTCGGACGTCGCGCTCCACGACGCGCTGTATGCCTCCTCGGCGCTCAGCGTGTACTACCCGCCCGCGGTGATCGGGGGCCGTGCCTACGCGGACGGCGGTCTCCGAGCGGTGCTTCCGCTCGACGCGGCGGCGGCCCTGGATGCCGATCTGGTCGTAGCGGTGTACACCGGCCCGCAGGTGGTGGAGCAGCAGACGGGGCGACCCGGGCGCTATGGCCTGCTGGCGGCCCACGACACCGCCATGCGGATCATGATGGCGGTCCAGGCTGAGGACTCGATCGCCCGGTGGCACGCGCGCATCCCGCTGGTGCTGATCCGCCCCGACGTCGGCGTCCACGCCACGTTCAAGGTGGGACACAGCCTGCAATACGTGGAAGCAGGCTACCGCGCCGCGAGCCAGGCCTTGGCGGAGTGGTCCGGACGGCGAAGCTGAGGTTATCGGTTGTCGGTGATCGGTTGTCGGTTCGCTGTCAAGGGGTGGGCGCGTAACGGAAGACCGACAACTGAAAACCGACCACGCTTTCGTGCTTGCCCCGGCCGGGGCGCGGAGGTAATTACGGCAGCAGAGTTCGCCCGCGCCCAGGAGCCCGCAGTGACGGCGAAGTACTTCACCCTCGACGAAGCCAACCGCACGCTGCCGTTCGTGAGCCGGATCGTGCACGACATCGTGGACGAGTATCGGCACTGGCGCGAGAACATCTACCGCTACGAGCTGATCACCGCCGGTCGCCGGGCGGACGATGCCGAGACCGAGGAGCAAGGCCGGCTCCGCCGCGCGGTGGATGACTCGGCACATCGCATCAACGGCTTCATCGAAGAGCTCTCGCTGGTCGGGTGCGTGTTCAAGGGCTTCGAAGAAGGCCTGGTGGACTTCCGCAGCAAGCTGACCGATCGCGACATCTTCCTCTGCTGGAAGCTGGGTGAGCCGGAGATCCAGCACTGGCATGAAGTAGACGCAGGCGTGGCCGGCCGGCGTGCGCTGGTGCCCGAGCTTACCGGTTAGTGCGGTTCGCTCAATTCCTCCATCTCCTGGGGCAGGCGTTGTGGATTGGCGGCGGGATCGCCGCCATGACGCTGGCGCTGGCCACCCGCGGTGAGGACTCCGTGGTGAAGGCGGGCGTGTACCGCCTGCTGGGGCGAGTGCACGGCGTGGTGATCGCCCCGGGAGCGTTGATCACGGTGCTCTCCGGGCTCTGGCTCACGATGACCATGGCGCGCCGCGGCCGCGGTGCCGAGCTGGGTGAACCCGGCCTGGCGATGATGCAAGGGCTGGGGATCGTGGCCGGGATCCTGGTGCTGTTCATCGCCCTGCCTACCGCGAACCTGCTCTCCCGAGTGGCGGAGCCGGACCAGCACGGGCAACTCTCGCCTCTGTTCGAACGGCTGAGGAAGCGGCAGGCGGTGGTCTCCTCGGTGGCAGGGGTGCTGGCGCTGCTGGCGTTGCTGGGGGCGGTGCTTTGAGAGCGGGATTCGGGATGCGTAAGGGGCGAGGGGTGAGGGGGACGCCTTACCCCTTACCCCTCACGCTTCTCTCCCCCGTCTTACACGCCGGCCTCACCGGACACAGCGGGCACCTCGGATTGCGGGCGCGGCAGTAGATCGCTCCAAGGTCCATGAGCGCCTGATTGAACTCCCACGCGGCCTTGGAGCGGCGCGGGAGGACGGCCTGGGCGAGTTCCCGGAGTGTGCGTTCGCCGCGCGCCCCTGCCTGGAGCCGAGGGCGAAACGCGCGGCGCAGCACGCGCGCCACATTGGTATCCACCGGGGCCTCCCGCCGCTCATAGGCGAACGTCGCCACCGCGGCCGCCGTGTACGGGCCCACCCCGGGCAGCGTGCGCAACACCTCGGGCCGGTCGGGGACCCGGCCCTGGTGGTGCTTGACTACTACTTGAGCGAGCCGGTGCAAGTTCTCGGCGCGGCGGTAGTAGCCGAGGCCCTCCCAGGCCTCCCGCACCCGGCCGGGCGCGGCGTTGGCGAGGTCGTGCACCGTTGGGTACCGTTTGAGGAAGCGCGGATAGTATTCGGCGACCCGCGCGACCTGGGTTTGCTGGAGCATGAACTCGGACACCAGCACGTGGTAGGCATCGCGGGTGGCGCGCCAGGGCAGCGGGCGCCCCGTGTGGCGGAACCACCGCAAGATGAGACGCTTGAAGCTGAGCGCGTTGGAGGGGATGCGCATTGGTGCAGCTAACATGCTGACGGAGCGCCGGGATCGAAAGGCGTTGTTCGTTACCGGAGAACGGATAACGGAAAACGTGGCTGGGGTGGGGCGGTGAGTGGGCAGGCCGTCACCCTCGACGTCCGCCGTCTGGTGGGCCGCTTCAGCCTCCGGGCCGCGGGTCACGCGGGCCGGGTGTCGTATCTGATCCTCGAGATGCTGCGCGGCCTGTCGGAGTGGCGGGTGTGGGTGCCGCGGACGTTCGAGCAGGCGCAGAATATCGGGTACGGGTCGCTGTTCATCGTGGCGCTCACGGCCGGGTTCGCGGGGGCGGTGACGTCGCTCCAGGCGGGCTACCAGTTCACCGGCAGCATCCCGGCGTACTTTTACGGCGGCGTGATCGTCGAGTCCATCATCCTCGAGCTGGCCCCGGTGTTGACCGCGATGGTGCTGGCGGGGCGGATCGGGGCCCGGTTCGCGGCGGAGCTGGGGTCCATGCGCGTCACCGAACAGGTGGATGCCCTGGAATCGCTGGGACGCTCGTCGGTGTCGCACCTGGTATTGCCGCGGGTGATCGCCGGCACGCTGATGGTGCCCATCCTGGTAGTGTTCGCGGACGTGGTGGGCATCACCTCCGGGTGGTTCGCGGCCAAGGGTGCGCTGGAGATGACCAATGCCGATTTCGTGTACGGGGCGCAGTACTTCTTCAAACCTTGGGACCTGTGGTACTCGATGATCAAGTCCCTCTGCTTTGGGCTGGCGATCACGGTGGTGCCGTGCTACATGGGGTTCAGCACCAAGCAGGGGGCCGAAGGCGTGGGTCGCTCGACGACGACCGCGGTGGTGAGCGCGTCTGTGCTGATCCTGTTCCTGGACGCCACGCTGGCCAAGCTGCTGCTGACCAAATCATGATCGAACTGCGCAACGTCTCCAAGCGGTTCGGCGACCTGGTGGTGCTGGACGGCGTGGACTTCTCGGTGCGCAAGGGCGAGACGGTGGCGCTCCTGGGGCCGTCGGGCGTGGGCAAGAGCGTTCTGCTCAAGCACATCAACGGCCTGATCCACCCGGATAAGGGCGAGGTGTGGGTGGATGGCCAGAACGTTACGCGGCTCAAGCGGAAAGACCTCGCGCGATTGCGCAGCCGGATAGGCTACGTCTTCCAGTACGGGGCGCTGTTTGACTCGATGACCGTGGCGGACAACATCAAGCTCGGGATTACCGATGAGGCGAGCGCGTCGGACGAGGCGTACAGCCGCAGCCGGGCGGCGCAGTGCCTCGAGCTGGTCAACCTCGATCCCAGCGTGGGGGACAAGTACCCGGCGGAGTTGTCGGGCGGGATGAAGAAGCGGGTCGGCATCGCGCGCGCCATCGCCGGGCAACCGACCTATCTCCTGTGGGACGAGCCGACCTCGGGCCTGGACCCGGTGAACGCGGACATCATCGACTCGCTGGTGGAGAAGCTGGACGACGAGCTGGGGGTCACCAGCGTGGTGGTGACGCACGACGTGCGCGGCGCGTTCCGCGTGGCCGACCGGATCGCCATGCTGATGGACGGGCGGATCCGGGCGATGGGCAATCCGGAGGAGCTCCGGGCCAGCAGCGACGCCGCGGTGCAAGAATTCCTGGAGCGCGACCTCACCATCCCCGTGCACCACTGAGCGGACCATGGATCTCGCCTACAAGCAAGAGCTCAGGGTTGGTCTGCTGGTCATGGTGGCCGTGGCGGTATTTACGGTCGGGCTGCTGTGGCTCTCGGGGCGGACCATCGGCCCGTCCAGCATGGTCATCGTGCCGGTGCGGTTCACCAACGTGAGCGGGCTCCGGCCGGGGGACCCGGTGCAAACGTCGGGTGTCCGCGTGGGACGGGTGGCGAACGTGGTGCTTCAGGAGGTGGGCGACGTCATGGTGTATCTCGAGGTGAGCCGCGCGCAGCGCCCGCACGTGGACGCGCAAGCGCTGGTCGCCTCGGCGGATTTCTTCGGGGCCAAGTACGTGGATTATGTGCCCGGCAGTTCTCCCGAGCTCTTGCGCGACCGCCAGGTGATCACCGGCACGCGTGAGGTGGCGGTCACCGAGGCGGCGGCCAATTTGACCACTCGCGCGAGCGACGCGCTGGCCGGCGTGCAGACGCTGCTCTCGCAGCGGACGGCGGAGGACATTCACAACACGCTGGTAGCGGTGGAGCGTACGCTCAACGTCATCTCGACGATCGGCGAGGGCCCGACCGTCAATCAGACCCAGCAGACGCTGGAGGCGGTGCGGCGGCTCGCGGTGCGGCTCGACTCCACGTTCGCCAAGCCGGACCTCAGCAAGTCGCTGGACCAGATGGACGAGGTGGCGGAGAGTCTCAAAGAGATGACGGACGGCCTGTCGTCGGCCACCAACGCGCTCGGCTCGATTCTCGCCAAGATCGACAAGGGCGAGGGCTTGATCGGGAAAGCGGTGAACGACAGCACCCTGCACGGGGACTTGCACGAGGTCCTGATTTCGTTGCGCAAGCTCCTGGACGACGTGAGGGAGAGGCCGGGAAGGTACGTCAACGTCAAGGTCTTTTGAGCGGTGAGGAACTGCGTAAGGGGTGAGGGGTAAAGGGGGCCCCCTCACCCCTCACCCCTTACCGCTCACGCTTTGGTCCCACCATCTTTCTCGCCGCATGCTCTCCGTCACGTTTCTCGGCACCTCCGCCGCCCGGCCCACGGTCGAGCGCAACGTCTCCGCCACGGCTATCGTGCGCGAGGGAGAGACGCTGCTGTTCGAGTGCGGCGAGGGGACCCAGCGCCAAATGATGCGCTATGGCGTCTCGTTCACCCTCTCGGACATCTTCGTCACGCATTTTCACGCCGATCACTTCCTGGGCATCGTGGGGCTGGTGCGAACGCTGGGGCTCCAGGGGCGCACCGAGCCCATGCGGCTCTACGGACCCAAGGGCGCCAAGCGCGTGCTGGGCGCGGCGCTCACGCTGGGCGTGGAGCGGGCGCCGTTCGAGATCGACGTGGAAGAGCTCCAGCCGGGCGACACGGTCGAGCGCAAGGGGTACCGCGTCCTGGTGTTCGACACCGAACACGGCCGGGCGTCGGTGGGCTACGCGTTGGTGGAGCACCAGCGCCTGGGCCGCTTCGAACCGGACCAGGCGCGCGCCCTGGGCATTCCCGAAGGGCCGCTGTGGGGGCGGATTCACAAAGGCGAGACGATTCAGCTGCCCGACAGCCGCTCCATAGAGCCGGCGGAACTGGTGGGGCCGCCGAGGCCCGGGCGGAAGGTGGTGTATTCGGGCGACACGCGGCCGTGCGAGAGCGTGGTGAAGGCCGCGGAGGACGCGGATCTATTGATTCACGAGGCCACGTTCGGAGACGAAGAGAAGGACCGCGCCAAGGAGACAGAACACTCGACGGCCACCGAGGCCGCCCAGGTGGCACTGGCGGCCCGGGCGCGGAAGCTGGTGCTCCATCACCTCAGCGCCCGCTACTCGGCGGATTCGGACATTCTGCTGCAGCAGGCGAAGGCCGTGTTTCCGGAGACCGTCGTGGCGCGGGATGGGATGACGATCGAGGTCCCATTCAGAGAGTGAGCGGGCGGAGACGACGGGGCGGGCGACGAACCTCAATACCGGATGCGGTCCACCTCGAACGGAATCACGACCCGCACCGAGGTCACCAGTCCGCGGTGGGAGACGGGCCACGGCAGCTCCGGTTTGCCGGCCAGGTAGTACTGGATTTCGGGAATGACGCGGAGACCGGCCACGCGCGCCTGCACCGACAAGCCCGGTGCCGCGAAGAACTCGATCGCATGCTCGCTGACCGTGACTCCAGCCGGCGGCGCACCGACGCGCTGCGCGAACCGCGCTACCCCTAGCGTCGCCCCTGGTACCACCTCGAGCGCCCCAACGGGAAACAAGAGCCCGAGATCGGCCCCGAACAGTTGGACGCGGTTTCGGACGTCGACCGATGTCGGGGGAGTAGTGGCCGGCTCCGTGCCCCCGGCTTGATAGTTCCACCGCAACCCGACGTAGGCCAGCCGGCCAGCGGCGACCCCGAGGACCAGGCCGGCGCCGATGCCGTAGGGGGCCGCCAGGCCGTAGCTCACGACCGGCCCCAGTTGCACCTCACCCAGCTGCGGGTATGCCGCGGCCGGCAGGCAGGTCAAAGCCGCTACCAGCGGCGCGTTCCGGAGGAGCCCGGTCATAAGGCGTCCTTGATCACCCGGGCCAGGCGCCGCATGAGCTCGCCCACCGGCGGGAGCAGCCGATCGAGGGTCTCCTGGTCGTCCACCCAGGTGACGGTGCCCTCGAGAAACACCAGATCGACCAGCGGCACCAGCGATTCGGGACCGCTGAGCAGCACGCCCACCTCGCCGTCCATGAACATCCCCCGGTAATCCTGGTTCTGGGAGCCGACGATGGCGTAGCTCGCAGCCCGCGCCGTCCCTCGGGCCGGCGCCAGCATGCGTTCGGCGATGCGTTCGAGTTCCGCTGAGAACCGCTCGGCGTCAACGTATTCGGCTTCGATGGAGTAGGTTGCTTCGCGGTAGCGCAGGTAGGTGGACATGAACAGCGGCCACTCCGGCGACGTGGCGATGGCGTCCCACAGTTCCTTGGTCGCCCAAAACTGGACCTTCTGGTGGAGCTTGGGCGGCTCCGCGGCGGCTGCCTGCCCCGGCCCGGGAGAGTCCGCTCCGCGAGCTGGGGTGCTGGCGTCCGCCACCACCAGCTGCAGCTGGCTGCTCGACGGAATGAGCGAGCGGAGAAAGGGGGTGGCCCCGACCTGGCGCGACCAGGTCTCGGCACGACTGGCGAAACCGTGCCGATCGACTTCGAGCGCATAGAGTCCCGTGCGCAGCTGGCCCCCAGCCGCCCCGATCGCCTCGCCCAGCTCTCGGCGCACCAGCACCAGCCGGGTCAGCAGCTCGTGCGCGCGCATCATCTGCGGAAACCCGCTGCTCGGCGCGTTGGCCAGGGCGGGCGCGATGATGGAGACCGTGGCACCCCGCAGGCACGCGCCCACCAGCAGCGAGGCGTAGAACGTCGCGTTCCAAAGCGAGTCCGGGATCTTGAAGACCGATCCGGACCCCAGCAGCGAATAGAACAGCGCTTTCCCGACGTTGAGCGGCTTGGGCAGGTACCCGGTGCCGTTCACCAGCGCGAGGGCGCGGGCGTCGAATCCGTCTGCGGTGCCCCGTTCGATAACCCGCGTCGAGTGCTCGGCCGGGAGCGGCTCGCTCCGAAACAGGAGCGGCAGGTCTTGCTCGGCGATGCCCTGGCTCAGCAGGAGGTCTCGAGCCGCCCGCTTGAGATCGAGCAGCACGGGGCCCTGAACCACCAGGGACCGATCGTCCCACGACGGACCCAAGTACTGCTGGCCAACGCCCATCCCCGTCAGCACGGCGCGCCCGCTCGAGGGGTCAGCCTCGGTAACGTCGTGGAACGCGATCTTCCGGTGATCCCGCATCATCTGGTCGGGGTACGCGAAGACGCTGCCCACCAGCCCGCCGCTCCAGAAGGAGGGGTCCGGACGGTTGGTGATGTTGACGTGGACCTTGATGCGGTTCCGCAGCCAGACCTCGCCATACTGCCGAGCCTCGGCCTGCAACACTCTCGAGCCATTCACCGCTTCGCGAAGCCGCTGCTGCGCCCGCGCTAACCGCTCCGGGTCCCCTGGGGCGCTTCGGGGCAGTTGCGGCGTGGCGTGCAGGGGATCTTCCAGCACGGTCATCAGTAATCGCGACTTGCGCTCCTCGTAGTAGTGCTGGTCGAGGAAGATGAAATAGGTCGGCAGCGTGCCGGTCCGGTCGTACGCCTCGACCCGCTCCGCCAGCGTGGTGAGGTAGCCGTCCACCACCTGTCCGAACGACGCCCAGTCGAGGGCGCCGTCCGATGTCACGGCGGGGAAATCGTGGATCCACAAAACGTGATAGTCTCTGGTCTCCTTGATGGTTCGCCGCACCTCCCAGTGAAACTGCAGGTTGGCGACGTACCGGATGCGGTTGTGGTCGCTGAACCGAACCTGCGTCGCCCGCTCGAGCAGTGTATCCAGCTCGCGCTGTTCGTCGTGCTCCTCGGGGAGGAGCGCGTATTGCAGCGGCAGCCATACCAGCCGGGGATCGTCCCATTCCTTGGCGGCGGTTCCGCGCACCTGATCCAGAATCGCGGTGAGACGCTGGAACACGAACAACACCGGTTCGGTCCGGGCTTCCGGTGTGACTCCGGACGAGACCACCAGGCGGCTGAACCGCCCGCGGGCCACGGTCGCCAGCTCTTCCAGCGTGTCCTTCTTCTTCTTGCGCCCCAGGAGGCTGTTGTACGGGAGGATCACCTCGTCGAGGAGGATTCCCCGGGCACCCCGCGCCAGTTCGCGGCCCGCGGTGCCATCGCCCGCGGCGAGGGCAAAGGCCCGTTCCAGTGTCGCGTGGAAATGTCGCACCTCCTGCTCCACGCTCCGGACGGCCAGGCGGGCTTGCAGCTCACGGACGTAGCGTGCGGTACGCGCCAGCGCGATGCCCGCGTCTCGCCCGTCCTGGTCGAGAAACGGCACCACCAGTCTCCGGATCCATTCCGCCGAGGCGCGCAGGCTGTCCAGCACGGCATTCAGCTCCGGCTCGGACACCCGGTACGGTACCGCGGGTTGGAAGTCGGCGCCGACCACCACGTACTCCCGGATCGGCTGGCCGCGGCCGGCGAGGGGTTCACCCAGCGGCGTGAACCAACCTATGGTGAAGCTGTGCTCTCGCAGAGGGTACCAGTCGAAGCGCAACTGGCCCCCCGGCAAGACGATGCCGCCTCGGCGGAGGGGACTGTGAGCGGTGACCAGCAGGTCGAGCCCGCGGTCACGCAGGTTGTAATCAGCACCGATGCCCATGCTGAGGTACGGGACGCGGAACAGGGCCCGAGCCCCGCCGTCGATCTGGGAGCCCCGAACGCCGCCGTACGCCTCGAAGCCGATACTGGCCAGGCCGGCGATCGGGCTCAGGAGGTCATGGGTATTCCCAACGTAGGCCCGCACCAGGAGTTGGTCGGACGGGCCTTCTAGAAGGCCACCCCCGCCGAGGCCTGCCTGCCAGCGCCATCGGGCCGGCTGCCCGAGCGAGGCCGTGCGCCCACCTAACTCAGGCGGCCGAGCCCACTGGGCGTTCGCGTCGAGGGCCACACCAGGTAGGAACCCGGCAGCAGCGGCGCTCCAGATTGCGATGGCCCACGAGCGGCGGAGGACGGTAGCGCGCAAGCGCAGACCTCTCGAACAAGCCGTCCCCCGTGTCCAGCCGGGCACGGGCGGCGGAGGGGTGAACAGCCCTATCTACTTCCGGGGCTGGATGGCGGCAAGCCCGCCTGGGGCCAACGGCGCAGGATCGGGTTACATTCTCCGCGTGGGCATCGTGCCCACGACATGACCCGTCCTTGCTCATGACCGGTATGAACCGCACGGCGCGCGCCGTGGCTCTGGTCGGTTTCGTCACCGCCACGGCTTGCGGAACCGCGCTCAACTACCCCGGCCTCGCGGGCCCTCGTTATGCCGGCGAGGCGCCCGGCGTGCAGCGTGAAGCCACGCCCCGCGCGCCCGAGCACGTCCGCCTGGTGACCTGGAACACCCACTTCGCCCAGCGTATCGACCGTCTTATCGAGCTGCTGCGGACGGCGGAGCCCGCGAAGCACGCGGACGTGGTGATGTTGCAGGAGGTCGACGCGAAGGGAACGGGCCGTATCGCCGAGGCCCTGGGAATGTCCTACGTCTACTATCCGGCCGTGGTGCACCCAATAACGGGACGGGACTTCGGCAATGCGGTCCTGTCGCGCTGGCCCATCGTGGAAGATGAAAAGCTGATCCTCCCGCACCACGGGCGCTTCCGTGACTCGCAGCGGGCGGCCACCGCGGCGACCATCCTGCTGGGTGACGACAGCCTCCGGCTCTACAGCGTGCATTTGAGCACGATGGTGGAAGTAGGCCCCGGCTCCCGACGGGAGCAGGCGCGCACCGTGCTCGCCGATGCTGCCCGCTTTCGTCGGGTCATCGTCGGGGGCGACATGAACGGTGTTGGGGTCGGCGACGAGTTCCTGGCCTGCGGTTTCCTCTGGCCCACCAAGGACAACGCGCCCACCATCCACGTCTTCACTTGGGACCACATCTTCCTCAAAGGCCTGGTGCTGAACGACAGCGCGGGCACGGGCGTGGTGGACGACGACGTCGGTGCCAGTGATCACCGAGCAGTGTGGGCCGTCGCGCGGCTGGGGCCGTCGCCGGATGCGGATGCCGAGCCGCCGACCAACGCTCCCGGCGACTCGGATCGGCTGCAAGGATGTGCGGCGCTCCGCTAGAACCGGACGTAGTGACCGACCCAGAGCGCCAAGAAGCGTAGGCGGTCGTCCGCAATCCCGACATCCTGTCCCGGGCCGCCCGTCGAGTGGTATCGGAGGCCGACGTCCAGGGCCACTCGTGGTCGCAGGTAGTACTCGATTCCCGCGCCAGCGGTCCACCCGAGATCCCACCCCACCCGCAGGACTCGCGCCGTCGGGTCGATGTAGGTCCGCGCGTCCCATCCGTACGCCCCGCCACCCAGGCTGGCGTATGGGCGGAACAGCGCATCGGGGGCACGAACCACCAGGTTGGCGGTAATCGGGTACACGAACAGTGCGCCGCCTTGTCCCTCGGTGCGAGAAAACTTCTGGTACCCGCCCATCAGTTCCACGGCGCCGAAGCGCAGCTTGCCCCAGAAGTTTCGCCAGAGCGAGATGCCGGTCGATGTCCCATACAGGTCCGAGAATCCTTCCCTGGGGAAGCCGGCGTGTACGCCTAAGATGGGCGATCCCATGCCTCGCTCGCTCCAGCCCCCGCGGGGAGCTAACCCTAACCGCTCCAACTCTCGCCGATTGAGCGTGCCACGTACGTCGTGCACGTATCGCGGGCTGCGGAAGATGTAGAGGTAATACCAGGGTTGTAGCAGGTCCTCGAACGCCGAGCGCGCGAAGGGCAGCTTCTTCACCCGATAGGCGGGGTAGAGCATGGTGGGCGCCAGCCGGTTCCAGCTGGTGTTGTAGGCCGGCCCGTAGGGCGAGCGGTTCCCCAGGTCGATCACCTTGATCTCCGACCCCAGGGAGGGCGCCGCCGGAAAGCCCCATCGCGCCGGCAAAATGAGCCAGCCCCAATCCTTCAATACCTCGGGGCGCCGCCGGTAATCGATCCGACTCGGCTCGGGGGTGAGGATCACCTGGAACTGGCGGTGGTGCACCACGCGGCTGCTGTCGCCGCCCACACCCTTGACGCTCTCGGGGGCGCCCATGCCAGCCGCCGCCTCCCATTCGCCCGCGTAGGGGAAATTCCCGTGGGAGCCCTCGTTCCGATCACCAGCCACCAATCGGATCGGGTAGTCGAGGACGTGGTACATTCTGCCACCGACATACACCACCAGGTGCGTGCTATCCACGATCTCCGGCCGGTACTTCCCCTGCGGTAGATTGATGCTGCGGGCGTGGAAGAAATAGTTGACTCCTTCCACCGACGAGCGATCCGCCGACACAATGACGTCCACGTGCTCCCAGTCCCCCTCATGGTTCCCCACGTAGTCGTTCATCGGGTAGAAGAACCAATACTGGATGACCAGCCGACCGCTGGGGTCGAGGAACGGATGGGCGTACACCGTAGGCTGCGACCACCGGACGCTGTCCGGTCCGCTCCGGAAGCGGGCGTAGGCCTGCCACCATTCCCTTGGATTGCCGCCCGGAAAATCGAAGTACCAGGCGGCCAGCATATCGGGGTCGACCTGGTAGCGCGTGGCAGCGTCCATCAGGGCGCGCAGCGAGTCGGCATCGAGCGATCCCAGCGGCACATCCAGCGAATCCTGGAACTGGTAGGGCGCGGTTCGGACGAAGTCGATTCGCAGGGTGTCGGCGAACAATGCCGCGTTGGTGGGGAGCAGCCGGTACTTGCGATCGCCCTTCCGCACCGCGTCGCCCGGCTGCAGGACCACGGTGGGGCTGAACCTCCGTACCAGTTGCTCGAGTTCGGCGCGGCGGAACTCCGCGATGCCGTCCCCACGCTCGCTCAGCTGGGCCGGGCCCCATAACGAGTCGGCGGCGGCTGATGCGCCAATGAGCGGCGGGTGCTGGTCGGGGCGGATGATGTCGAGGTAACTGCCGCGGGGGCCGTGGACCGGTGCACAGGCCGCGACCAAGGTCGTGGCGCCAAGCGCGAGCACAGTGCGTACACCAGGCATTCGCCGGGTCCTCCCGGTAGACCTGAGCGTTCGGCCCCCGCCCGGGATTGCTCCACCCGGGGACGAGAGTATCCCGTCAATCCCGACCCGGCAAGTCACCCTTCCGATTCCCGGGCTGCGGTGCAGATTCCGAAGAGCCCTCCACGGAGTCCTCACGGCGCATGGACGGCCGGGTTTTCTGGACGGTTTTCGGAGCGGCCACCCTCGCCGCCATGAACCTCGCCGCGCAGGTAAGGCCGGAGAGCGCCGCGGCGGACTCCGTAGAGCTGACCCCGGGCCCGCACTATCGCGCGGGCTGGCTCCACCGCTGGCTCCTGGGCGACAACTACCGGAACCTCTGGACTCAATCGATCAAGGTAGAACGTCTGGATCTCGCGCGCTTCGCGGGTGGGCTCACCCCGGAATGTCGGGGCCCCGGATTTCAGACTGCGTTGCTGGATCTGCGAGGCGCGGACCAGCGGCAGTACCTGTTTCAGTCGGCTGACAGAGACCCCGCTGGCGCACTGCTCCCCGCGCCCCTGCGACGGACGCCCGCGGCAGACCTGCTCAGGGATCAGGTCTCATCGCGTCATCCCGCGGGTGGGCTGGTGGTGGCCCCCTTGCTCGAGGCGGCCGGAGTTCTGCACGTGGAGCCTCGGCTTCGGATCATGCCCGACGCCGCCGAGCTGGGGGAGTTCCGTCAGGTTTTCGCCGGAATGCTGGGCACGGTCGAGGAGCGACCGGTTGACGGGTTTGCCGGGTCCGACCGCGTGGGAGGCACCGAACAACTCTGGGAGCGTATCGAAGCGTCCCCGGCTGACCGCGTGGACGCTCGGGCGTATCTCACCGCGAGACTCATCGACATTCTGGTAGGGGATGCGGATCGTCACTCCGACCGGTGGAGCTGGGCGCGGCACCGGAGTGGCCAGGGCTGGGTGTGGCGACCTATTCCCCGCGACCGGAACCAGGCGTTCGCGCGGCTGGAAGGAGTGGTCTTCTCAGTCGCCCGGCGATACGTCCCCAGACTGGTGAGCTTCGGACCGACGTACCCTGACATGTATGGGCTCACCTGGTCGGCCCGCGCGATGGACCGGCGGTTCCTGGTGGAGCTGGACAAGGCCGCCTGGGATTCGGTGGCGCGGGCGGTGCAGGGGCGGGTCACGGACCAGGTTCTCCAAGCCGGGGTCGAGCGGCTCCCACGGGAGATGCACCAGCGACGCGGCGCGGAGTTGCTCCAGGCCTTGAGGAGCCGCCGCGACAACCTCCTGGACGCCGCCGACGGGTTCTATCCGCTGGTGGCGGAGTACGCCGACATCCGCGCGACAGACCGGGATGATCGGGCCGAGGTTGACCGGCTGGACCAGAGGCAGGTGCGGGTGCGGATCGCGCTGGCTGACCGGCCTGACGTGCCGTACTTCGAACGCACCTTCACGCTAGGCGAAACCAAGGAGATCCGGCTTTACCTCGCCGACGGGAATGATCGGGTCGTGGTGCGCGGCTCGACGGCGCGCAGCCCGACGGTGCGGGTGGTGGGGGGAAGCGGACAGGATGTCCTGGTGGACTCCTCGATCGTGGGCGCGCCGATCGTGCGCAGCGTTCTGACCAGGACGTACTTCTACGACTCCGACGGAGACAGCGACTTCCTCTCCGGCCCGGGGACGGAGATTGACCGGCGCGGGTACCGGGCGCCGCCTCGCACCGACTCTCATCCACCCGGGCGGCCCGGCGCGTGTGATGGAGGCGGTCAGGGGGATGCTCCGCCCCGCGACCTCGCCGATCCCCTCAGGGACTGGGGGTCGCGCTGGGTGCCGGCGCCCTGGCTCAGCTTCCAGCCGAACCTCGGCCTACTCATTGGGGCCGGGGCGGAGCGACGCGGGTACGCCTTTCGCGAGGTGCCGTACGGATCCCGCGAGACGTTGCGTGGCGCGTTCGCCACCGGCCCACAGCGACTCCGGGTGTGGTACGAGGGGGACTTTCGAAAACTCCCGCGCCGCGCGTGGGCTTCCCTGAGCTTTCGCTATTCCGGGATCGACTTCCTGCGGTTCTACGGGTTCGGGAACGAGACGGAGATCACCGCGCCGCCCGAGTTCTATCAGATCACCCAGCGTCAGGTGGCAGCGGCGGCTTCCCTGACCGTCTTTCCGCCCAACAGCCGCATCAGCCTGGGCCCGTTCTTCGCGTACGCCGAGACCGAGCTGGGTCGAGGTGGCCTGGTCGATACGCTGCGGCCGTACGGCGTGGACGATCTGGTCGAGGTCGGCGCGGCCGCGCGGGTCGAGGTCGACACCCGAGACCGCCCCCAGACCCCGCGGCGCGGCGTGCACCTGGTAGCCACCGGGCGCCTGGTGCCGAAAGGGCTAGACGTGACCGAGCCGTATGGATCCGTCTCGGCGGAAGCCGCGACCTACCTCTCTCTTGGTGAGCTGGCTCGCGTCACGCTGGCGCTGCGGGCAGGCGGCAAGCGGGTATGGGGCCGGTATCCGTTTCACGCCGCCGCCTACATGGGTGGTGCGACGACCCTTCGTGGCTACGACGAGCAGCGTTTCGCCGGGGATGCCGTGACCTACGGCAACGCGGAACTGCGCCTGTTCCTGACCACGTTCAAAGTGCTATTGCCTGGGGAGCTGGGCGTCTTGGGGCTGGGGGATATTGGCCGAGCCTACCTCGCCGGAGAGCAATCCGGACGGTGGCACGGCGCGGTCGGCGGGGGAGTGTGGCTGGCGTTCGTCGAGCGTGGGAGCGCGGTGACGGTGACCGTCGCGCGAAGCCCTGAGCGCTGGGCGTATTACGGAGGGCTCGGGTTCATGTTCTAGACGTAAGAAGTGAGAGGTGAGACGTCCTCGCGGCGGCCCGTCCTCACGTCTCACTTCTCACCTCCTACGTCTCCCGCTACTGCACCGCGACGGAGCCGCGCATCCCGCTGGTAGCGGTCCCGTGCAGGCTGCAGAAATAGTCGTACGTCCCGGCGCCGCTGAAGTTGCGGGTGTAGGTGCCGGTGGCCTGGGTCGGCGAGTCGCTGGTCCCGGACGGGTTCACCCAGGTGACGTTGTGCTGGGCCGAACCCACCCATTGCCAGGTGACGGTCCCTCCGGCCTTGACGCTGGCCGACGCCGGATCGAAGGTGTTGTCCTTGACCTGCACGGCGGCGTTGTTGGGCGCCGTGCTGTCGCTACACGACAGGACGGCGAAGGCCGCGCCGAGCAGGAGAACCGTCAGAGAACGGCGCACGGAAAGACGCATAGACTGCCTCCGGGGTACGGGGTGTTTGAAAACAACGCGTGCTATCGCAATGTGAGAAGCGTAAGGGGTCAGGCGTAAGGGGTACACCCCTCACCTCTCACCCCTCACCGCAGTTCAGTTGTTGCGGGCGCCCTGCCCAATCCAGGCCCGAATCAGGTTGATCTGATCTTCGCTTAAGGGCTCCTGGCCCTGCGGCATGCGCAGGCCTGACCCGCCCACGTCCAGGTGGGTGCCTCGGATCTTGTGGACCAGGTAGCTCCGGTCTGGGTCCCCGGGCTCCACGCGGTCCATGGAGGGAAGCTCTTGGGATGGGACGTTGACCGTGTTCACATAGGCTAGGCCCTCGGCCAGACTCTGGCCGGCCGCGGGGGAGGTGGAGGCGTGGCAGCCGCCGAAGGCGCAGCGGTCGGTGAGGATGGGTTGCACCTGCTGGGAGAACGAGACGTTGCCGGGCTCGATGCCGGAATCCTCACAGGCGTTTACCACGCAGCTTACCACGATGAGCCAGCAGATCGCACGGAAACGTGGGGTCATCTTCAGCTAGCCTCCGTCGCATTCAGTAGGTTGTAATGTATTGGACGCGCGGAGGTTCCCGGACGTTGAAGGGCAGGGTTTACAGCCCGCCGGTGGGCGTCTAAGTTCCCGGGTCCCGGAAGCGGGTTGGGGGGCTGTAGCTCAGCTGGGAGAGCGCCTGGATCGCACCCAGGAGGTCAGGGGTTCGAGCCCCCTCAGCTCCACTGCCCCTTGGTGTAACTGGCAACACGCCTGACTCTGGATCAGGAGAGTCCTGGTTCGAGCCCAGGAGGGGCAATGAAGGCCGCGGCTTCGCCCGCGGCTTTCTCATTGCCCCTCCCGTCTTAGTCGCTTGCTGCGCTTCGCTTGCTGCGCGGTCGAGCCCAGGAGGGGCAACTCGAAGCCTGATCGCCCTTTTCGATTCTCCGAGTGCCCCAGTGTGCCGAAACGGCATGCCGCGATGCTCAACGAGCCCCCGGGCTCGTCGGCGCCTAAGGGCACGGGTAACGTCGCCTGACGGAATATCCTGTGAAGGCCCGACGTCATGCGAAACGCCGCACCCCCTTACCGGAAAACCGCTTGCGGACTCCAGGCGCTCAGGGCCAACACCCTATTGTCCGTGGACCATAGCCTGTTGTCCATGGACATCAGCCTGTTGTCCACGGACATCACGCTGTTGTCAGTAGCGTGCAGAGTTCTGTCCGGGCCCATTTGTGCGGGTGAGCTCACCTCGCCGATTCGGCAGACGTCCTTCTCGCCAACTCCACCAACGCCCAGTACGGCGGCCGATAGCCGCGCGTAGCAGTCCAGGTCTCGGCGTCCGCTCGCACCCGCGCAGCCAGCGCGCGATGCCGCTCCGAGTAGACCCGATGACGCAGTGCCGCCGCCGGGGCCATGCCCTCGGGGATGGGCCCGACGTGTCCGAATCGCTCCAGTGTCCAACTGTACGCCTTGGCCAGCCGGGCCGCCGGCAACGCGTACCACGGGAATTCGAGATCCTCGCCCCGCGCGGCGCCCTCCAGCATCACGTCGGTGGCCGCGTTGTCCACGTGGTCTTGGAACAGCGACTCCGCGTCCCGCCACTCCGCCACCACCACCAGCTGCGGATCGTACTCCAGATCCGATGGCTCCTGGGTCTCGAACTGCTTCACGCCGAACGAGGCTAGCCATCGCCGCAGCCCCTCGGCCGAGATCGTGGAGACGCCCATCCAGAGGTCGACGCCTTGGTCGTGGTAGGCGGACGAGGCCACCTCCGAGCAGAACAGCCGCGAGGGATCGGCGTAATCCATGGTGAAGTCGTACGGGATGTGGCCCGACCGAGCGCGGGCCAGCATGGCGCTGGCCGCCCGATGCGGCAGGAGCGGGTCGCGCACCAGGGCCGGCAGGTCCGCGCGGGGGCGCAGCAGCATCAGCCGGAGCTTCTTGTCGGCCAGATACCGCTCGAAGCTGGCGCTGGCGACGCCCAGCTCGATATGCGCCTCGATGGCGGAAATCCCGTGGGTCCGCTCGTCCACGTGGACCAACGCCACGTGGGAGAAGTTCCCGGGGTAATCGTTGCCACGGGCGATGAGCGCCGACGTCGGATAGCCGCCGCGGGAGACCAGGACGTCGCCCGAGTGCAGCTCGACCCCGTGCGCCAGCGCCGCGGGCGTCGCCGACGGCTCCTCCCTGCCCGGCAGCAGCTCCGCCATCCGATCCGGATGCTGCAGCATCACCTCCTCGACGGCGGCACGGCCACCGTAGAGCGATCGGTAGAGCCGATCGCGCGAATCCACCGCGTTGACGTCCCAAGAGCGGGACTGCGACTTGATGGCCTCCCGGATGCGCGCGTAGAGATCGACATACTCCGCCATCCGGGCGGGGCAGGCGGCAACCAGCGCTGCGGTGGTGAAGAACGCCGATTCCAACGAGTCGAGCAGGGAAGCCGCGGGTGGTAGCGACGCGTGGCCCAACCGCTCGACCAGGCGACGCGAGGCACGCAGGTCACTCACCGCGCGGGCCGAATCCATGCAGCCCGCGGCCCGGGCCGAGACGAAGGTTCGCTCCAGCGCGTTCCACAACGTGTCCCGATTCCAGACGAACGGCCGCGCTCCCGGTGGGGCCTGGGGCACGCGGGGCGATGGTCCCGGGATGGCGAGGAGGAGAAACAGGATCGCGGCGGCGCCCGGCGCCGCCGCGATCTTCCCCCCGGGCAACCTCATGACCTAGCGGGATCCCTCCCGGTCTCCGGTCGCGGCCCGCTTCTCCTCGGACGGCTTCTCGAGCGTGGCCAGCAGATCGCGCCGCACGTCGGCCCACGCGTATCTCTCACCCTTGCCCCGGACGTAGTAATCCATCCAGGCCTTCTCGGCCACCGCCTTCACCATCCGATTTCGCGGATCGGGGATGCCGTGACTGTCGCCGGGGTACATGAAGAACTCGGTGGGGACGCCGAGCTGCTTCAACGCCATGAAGAGTTCCGCCGACTGCGGAGCCGGCACCCGGGGGTCGCCCTTCACCACGTGGATCATGGTGGGCGTCTTCGCGTTCAGGATGTACTTCATCGGCGACTGGTCCCAGTAGGCGTCGAAATCATGGTACGGCAGCTTGCCGCCGAAGTACTCCTGACGGTGGCGCTGCCCGTCGGTCTGGGCGTACATCGAGATCCAGTTCATCGCGCCGGCGCCGGTGCTGATGGCCTTGAACCGGTCGGTGTGCGTGAGGATCCAGTTGGACCAATGGCCGCCCGCGCTCCAGCCCATGGCGCCCATGCGGGACGCATCCACCACCCCCTCCCTGATAAGGTAGTCCACGCCGGCCATGATGTCTTCGTAGCCCTGCGGAAAATACTTGCCGTTGATGTCGTTGAAGACCTCGCCGTAGCTCGACGATCCCCGGTAGTTGGGCTGGAGCACCGCATAGCCGTCGCCGGCATACACCTGGGCCGAGGCGTCGAACGAATTGACGTCCGCGGCCGAGGGGCCGCCGTGAATCCAGACGATGAGCGGGTAGCGCTGGCCTCGCTGGTACCCCACCGGCAGGATCAGCACGCCGCCTACTGGCTTGCCGTCGGTGGAACGCCAGGTGATCTCCTCCTGAGCTCCGAGCGCGAATCCGCGCACCTGGGGATTTACCTCGGTGAGCTGCCGCCAGGCGGAGCGATTGGTGACCTGGTCGAGCGAAGCCACGGTGAAGAGGGTGGACGGGGTGGACGGGTTGGAATAGCTGACCAGGAGGACTCCGGAATCCCCGTTGCGCTCGACGCTCAGGACCGCGTCCTGGTTGGTGAGCTGGCGGATCGTGCCGCGCGCCACGTCCAGCGCGTGGAGTTGCCTGGTGGCCCGGACGCCCTCGTTGAAGTAGATGGTGTTGCCGTCCGGGGACCAGAAGTCGATGCTCAGGTTCCCGTCGAACCCATCGCCCAGCCGGCGGAACTCACCGCCCTTCTGGCCGACCGCGCGGATGTAGACGCGTTGCGTCAAACCTCGCGTGTAGCGGGTCAGGTCGCGGGGTGCGGTGAACGCCACCCAACGGCCGTCGGGCGAGAAGTACGGACCGCCCTTGCCGATCTCTTCGACCCGGGTCAGCTGCTCAACTTGGCCCGTGGCTGCCTCGAGGAGGTACAGCTCGGTATAGAGGTTGGACTCGCCGCCCATCACCATACCGCCTCGGGTCCGCTTGAAGCGATCGGATGAGCCGCCGCGGAAGCCGACCCACCGGGAGTCGTCCGAGATGGTGAAGCCGGTCACCGAGATCGAGGCGTCCTGCGTCATGCGTGTGGCGCGCACGGGCTCGAGATCCACAGCCCACAGGCTCTCGAGCGGGCGCTCCATGTGGTAGACCGTGGCCGTGAACTCCTTCTCCACGCGAGCCTTCTCGTCTTTGTCCACGCTGTCCGCCGCGATGAAGTAGACCCGCCGGCTGTCGCGGGCCAACTCCCAGCGCCCCACGCCGGCGGGTTGCCGGGTGAGCTGTTCCGCTTCCGCGTCTCCCGCCGCGATCGCAGCCACCGGCAGCCGGTAGAGCTGCTGCTCGCCCGACTTGCCGGCGCGGAAGACCAGCCACCGGCCGTCCCGGGTGAATGCGAAGTCCGCGACCCCGTCCCTGGCCTCGGTGATCTGCCGGGCTTCGCCACCGTCCGGACGCAGCAGGTACAGCTGGTTCTGGCGGGCGGCGTTGGACGGCGCGTCGCGATTGGACAGGAACCCGAAGAACCGCCCGTCGCGGGCCCACTGGGGCGAGGTCTCGCTGTGCTCCTTGGTGAAGGTCATCTGCCTCGAGGAGGCGACGCCTTCCGGGAGCGACACCAGGTGGATATCCGATTGACTCCGCGCCTTCTCCCAGTCCGGCGTGGAGATGGTGTACAGCATCCAGCGCCCGTCCGGGCTCGGTGCCTCCGATCCGAACGACCGCATATCCTGCGCGTCCATGAACGTGACGGGTCGCGTGCCCTGAGCCGCCGCTGTCGCCGCGAAGCCGATGCTGAGAACGACCGCGACCCCGAGTCGAGCCAGCGAGGCCCCTATGGGCCAGAGATTGGTGCGCCGCATAGATTCTCTCCAATCGATGGAACGGGCGTGACCCAGAAGCCGCGCCACGGGCCGGTTCCGGAAGAAGCATCCCGCCGTCAACGTAGCTGTCCGGGTGTGCCAGAGCCAGCGTCCCAGAGTCGAAAGTTCGGCGGCCCGCAGCTACCATTATCCCTCCATGGCCTCTCCTGTCGGCCACGTGGCCTTCGGCATCGCGGCGGCCGCGGTCGTCGCCCGAGCCACCGGTACGCCGGATTCCGCGGCGTTGTGGCTGGGTGCGGCCGTGGCCAGCGGAATCCCCGATCTCGACGTGGTCTTCCCCTTGCTCGGCCTGAGCAAGCGCTACCACCGGAACGCCACGCACTCCCTGCTGTTCGCGGCGGTGGTCATCACGACGGGGCTCGCCGTGGTTGGGGCCCTGGATGTGGAGCCAGGCCCGGGTGTCGAGATCGCGTGGATCGCGGCCCTGCTTTCCCACTACCTTCTGGACGTGGCGACGACGGGCCCCACCCTCGGCCGGCTGGGCTGGGGCATCCCGCTCTTCTGGCCGGTAAGTGGCAGGAGGTTCTACGTCTCGCGCCCCTTCCTGGTGAGCGACCGGACCGAGAGCCACAATCTGGCGGACACGCTGCGGGAAGCCAGGGAGGACACCGTGCGGATTGTGCCGGTTGCCGCGGTGGTGGTGCTGGTGGCCAGGCTGTTGCCGTAGGTGCCGCCCAGCGAAGCAGCGGCTACCGCATCTGCCCGGCCATCCTCAAGCTCCCGAGCAACGGTAGGCATCGCCCCGCGCCGAAGAGGCCTCGCTCCATCAGCCCGAACAACGCCTCGTCGCTGGGCCGACGCACCAGTCGCTCCCGGGCCGACGCCAGCCAGCTCTGGTAGTCCGCGCCGGGACCGAACGCGATGCTGCGCAGGTTGGCACACGGCGCAAACGCGGCCACCATCCCGAAAAACTCCCAACGCATTCCCGCCGCGAGGCTGGTGTCGAGGGCCATGGCCGGCATGGCGCGGAGCAGCGCATCGTGGCCCATCGGCATACCGCGGCCGGCCACACGTTCCCCCCCTCGCCGAACCGCTTCCCGCACCCAGGCCAACGTCTCGGCCTCGCGCGGGCGGTTGGTCGCGCGGTACAGTGCTTCCAGTGCGTCCCCTCCCGTCTCAACCAGCATCGCGCCGATCAGCGTTTCGATCAGCGTCGGGCCGTGGTCGATCAGCAGGAACCCGGTGGAAATCACCTCGCGGATCGCTTGCTCCGCGCCCCTGGAGCGGCCGTCGGCCAACTCGATGGCCGCCTTCGCGACATGCGCGCGCCCTCCCTCCCGGAGACCCCTGAAGGGTGGAAGCGGCAGCGTCATCAGGGAGAGGCCTTCCGCGAAGGGAAGCTGGTAGCGCGTCCCGATGATGTCCGCGGCGGCGGCCCGGGCCAGGGTGGCGAATTCGGCATGCGCGGGGTGGGCCGCGACTTCTCTCAGGTAGCCGCTCTCGCTCCGCCGCCGGGCCCGCACGAAGAGGCTGTCCGCCCATCCAGGCCCCGGGGCATACCGGTGGGCCCCGTCTGCGGGCCACCAGGGCGCCGCGTGGGTGCGCCGCCGCTCGGGTTCGCCGGCAGGACGGTCGGCTTCGGCCTGTCCGCTCCAGACCAGGGCCTCGAGCGCCTGCCCGGCGGCTTCCGGAGAGACGGACGGATCCGGGTCGAGGCGATACCGACGCAAGACCTCAGCTGCCGCGATCCGGCTCTGGGCTCCCACGAAAGACGGCGTGGCGATGGTGACGACGATGGAGCTTACGGTTCCAACGACCGCGAGCAGCAACACGGGTCCAACCGCAATCAAGGCCAGCGCCACGACGGCGAAGGCGCCGGCGCTGAAGACGCGGGCCTTCCCCGGCCGTCCAGCCGTGGCGGCGCCGTCAGCGCGGAGCGTCTGGAGACGCTCGTTCCACTCCACCACCCGCTGCTGAAGCTCCGGGTCCATCGCCGGGCGCCGAGGTACGCCGCGCAACGCAGCGCGCGCGAGCAGCCCTGCCGCGCCGCTGCCGAGGAGACCACCCAGCAGCAACACCAGAGGCAGAATGAGTGCCGCGGTCCACAAGATGTTCTGCCCGGCCCAGTTCAGGCGTCCCAGCACGATCGCCAGGCCCAAACCGAACGGCATGAGCAGAGCGGCCGTGAGCATCAGCAGCGCAGCGTACCGTCGGGCGCGGAGGATGGTGTCCCGTTGGCCTGCGGGCAACGTGGCGTACGCGCGCGCGCCCACCAGCAGGAATCCCGTGTCCCGCGGTTCGTCCGCAGCGACCAGGAGGACCGTGCGCCACGCGTGACCGTGGCGCGCCGCGTTTCGCGCGTTCCAGACCAGCCGAAACAAGAGCTGCAGGCCTGCGAGGAGCGCGACTGAGCCCACCACGGTGGTGGCCAGTGGAACCCAGAACGCATCGCCGAATGGGCCCAGACTCCCCAGCGGCGACGACGTCCCCACGCTCACCAGGATCGGGAGGACCAGCACCACATCGGCCAGCCCAATGAGGGTGATGGCCGGCCCCAGCTTGCCGTGGATCGGCTCGAGGGCCGGCGGGGGCCATGGGAGCGGGGTGGCCGCTGGCGGGTTGGTCATGGGGCCTCCGGCAAATGGGGAGGAGGCAACCATACGGCAGCGCGCCGCCACTGTCGAGGAGGGATCGGCGCCACTAGCCCCATCCATTCGGGCGCCCAATACTCCCGTTCCGCAAGGCCGGGCGAGGCCGCCAATGGCGCTCGAGAATCTGTTCGGCAAAGACCTGAACCTGGAGAAGCTGCCCGCGGAGCTGCGGCCGCTCGTGGAGCAGATGCGCCAGGAGCGGGCGGCGTACGAAGCCTTGCTCGAACGGGCGGAGCCGCTGGTCCCTGCCGTGGCGCAGCTGGAGCAGCGGCTGAAGGGGGTCGACCAGCTCGCCGCGCAGCTCGCCGAATTGCCGCGTGGCGCGGCGGCGCTGCAGCAGGGCCAGCAGGCCACCCAGGCACGCTTGGTCGAGACCACCACCATGGTCGAGGCGGCATGCGGTGGAGCAACTCCAGCAGCTGCTCAAGGAAGTGCCCGACGTCAAACGCGAGCTGTCCACGGTCAACGTGTTGGCCGAGTTCGTGTCCCGGAAAGTGTCCACGCTGGAGAGCCAGAAGGAGATGGTGGAGCGTGCCACCCAACGGGCCGAGCGGTTGACCGAGCTCACGACCCAGGTGGATCGGCAGCTTCAGGAGCAGCACGAGAACACCCAGTTCCTGGACCGGCTCGAGAAGGGCGTGGACGAGATCAAGAAGCTCCACGAGGCGGCCCTAGAGCGAGCCGACGAGCTGGACCAACGGCGGGCTCGCTCGCCCTTCAGACCATGCAGGCCGAAGCCGCCATCAACACGCTCCGCGAGGCGACCGAGGCCGCGAAGAAGCGGAAGCCGTAGCGCTCTCAGGGCACCAGGGTTTCCTACGCCGGCCGGGCGGTCGAGAGCTCCGTCACCGCCACGGCGCCGATCTTGCCCGTCTCGCCGGTCACCATGCGCCGGTGGTAGTCCACCTGACCCAGATGCCAGCCCAGGTGCGCGGCGAGGTGCAGCAGGAACTCGTCGGTGCGGATGATCCGGCCGCCTACCGCCTCCGGGAAGTCCGCCGCCAGCTCCTGGTCGCTCAACCGGAGGAGCGTGCCCTCGGCCGCCGCGATGGCTCGCTCGATCTCCTGCAGTAGCTCGGTCCGCGAGACGTCCCGCCGCGCGAACTCCGCCGCACGGTCCCGCTGGTAGCTGGTCCCGCCCAGCTTCGCCCCCACGTAGTGCTGGATGTTCCCGGCGAGGTGGAGCGCCAGCGTCCCCGCCGAGTTAGAGACCCCCGGAAACGTGCGCCAGACGGAGGCGTCGTCCGGGTAGGCCCGCATCTCCCGGGCCAGCGCCCGGAGCTCGCGGGTGATCACGGTTCTTAGGTGCGCGGCGAGCATCTCGGTGCCTCGTTGGTGGCTCTTGCCGTTCTCAAGGTATCCGGCTGCGTGGCGGGCCGTCCTCCAGCAGCCTGCGGACCTGCTCCGACGCCTCGAGGTAACGCCTGGCATCTTCCGCTACCGCCCGAATCCGGCCGCTGATATCGGCCGCGTCGTACGACGCCTCCTGCTGATGCGCCCTCAGGTTGGCGATTTGCAGCCACAGGGTCTTCAAGACGTGCGTCAGATGAGTGCGCTGTTCCTGCGCGGCGGCTAGCTGGCGCGTCAGGCTGCGCACCAGGTCAAGCTGCTCCTCCAGCAGGCGGCGCATGCGTTGCCGGGGCTCGGTTTCCTCGCCCCCCGACGCGGTGAGCGCCGCGAGCTTCTGCTCCAGTCGCGCCTGCTCGGCCGAGTCCGCGTCGCGGGCCAGCGCCGCGATCTGGCGGTCGAGCGCCTGAATCGCGCTCAGCACGTCCCGCCCCGCCGCCACCGCCTCCCGCGCGAGGCCTTTCGCGGGGCCGTCCAACGTACGGTCCGCCTGGATCAAGGCCTCGACCTGCTCGGCCGGGCTCGTGGGCGCCGCTGCCGGCATCCCCGCGAGGGTCGCTCCGCGAGGGAGGAGCAGCTTCTGGATGTGAGGCCGCTTCCATATGGGGGCCGCGTCGTCGCCCTCCATCAGCTTGGAGATCTCGCCAACCGTCAGCCCCCGTCGCTTGCCCCACCGGTGCAGCTGGAAGCCGCGCCACCCCAGCACCCCCGCTGCGCCCAGCGCCGGAATCATGACGACGGACATGCCCACGTTGAGCCACCACAGCGAGGCGGCTCCCCATCCGGCGCGCAGGAACACGGGGAGCGCCAACAGCATCCCGCCCAGCGCCGGCAAATAGGCGGTGCGGAATCGGCGCAAGGGCTCCGGCAAGCGATCCCACAAGTCATCATCCCGGCGAAACCGCCGCGGCCACCAGGTCGTCCACCAACGAGGTTTCTTGAGTACCTGCGCGAGAATCGTGCGCCAGCTGTACTTCTGCAGCTTGCGGGCGCGTCGCTGGGCCCAGGGGAGAAGCGCCAGTAGCCCGCTGATCGCGGCGCATCCCACCGCTCCCTCCCAGTTGCCCCAGATCGCCATGCCATAGGAGAGGTACAGGGAGCCACCCGCCAGCCACGGGATCGGCTTGACCTCATCCACCAGGTCCTCCAGCTCTTGCGGAAGCCACGCGTCCGCATCGGCAGTGGCCCGGACGGCGTTTTCGAGTGCGCGGCCGTCCGGCAGGCGCCGCTCTCGTTCCTTGGCCAGGAGCCGAGAGACCACGTCTGCGAGATCGTCCGGCACCGTCGGCGCGGCTGCCTTGAGAGGTGCAGGCTCCTTGACGATGTGCTGCGTCATCACCTCGCGGGCGCTGGCTCCGTCGAACGGGCGGCGCCCGGTCAGCATCTCGTAGGCCACGACCCCCAGCGAGTAGAGGTCGCTGCGGCCGTCAATCTCCCGCTCCCCCGCGGCCTGCTCGGGCGACATGTAGTGCGGGGTACCCAGTGTGGTGCCGAGCTCGGTGAGTGTTTGGCCCGCCGCCGCCGACTTCGCAACGCCGAAATCGGTGAGCATAGGCTTTCCGGACTCGTCGTCCACTAGGATGTTGTCCGGCTTGAGGTCCCGGTGAACGACGCCGTGGCTGTGTGCGTAGTACAGCGCCCCGGCGAGCTGGGCCAGCAGCTCGCGCGCCTCCCCGGGCTCCATTCGGCCCCGCCGCCGGAGCGTTGCGCTCAATGGCTCGCCCTGCACAAACCCCATGACGAAATACATCGTCCCCTCGACCTCGCCGAAGGTGTATAGCGGCACGATGTTGGCGTGGCTGAGCTTGGCGGCGGTCCGCGCCTCGCGGCGAAACCGCTCGATGCTCTCGGCGCCGGTCGCCTCGGGCCGGAGCACCTTGATGGCGACCAGCCGGTCGAGCGCCCGCTCGCGCGCCAGATAGACCGCTCCCATCCCGCCCCGACCTAGCAGCCGGATGACCTGGTACTGCGCGCCCAAGGCTCGGTTCAACGCGCCGAGCAGCGGGTCGGCTGGCTCCGCGGGGTGGAGGTCTGCCACCGGCGCACCGCACTTGAGACAGAAGGCGGCCTCGCCTGGGAGTCCCACTCCACAAGACGGGCAGCGATGATGGGCCATGACGTTGCTTAGTTATTGAGGCCGGGACCGGAATCCGCCAGATGCGGGACGGCCCGGATCGGAGCCAGACCGTCGCTCGTCATTCCGGTCGCTTGACGTTTGCTTGCCGCGGTGATTCGACCTTGGCGCGCGGTTCCCGGTGCGATCGTCGCACCGCCCGAACCAGAGGACCGCTCGCTTGAGGAGGAAGCATGAAGCACACCACCGCTTTCGGGCTGCTGGTCGCGGGCGTGCTGGCCGCGTTCGCCTGCACCGACCTGCCCACGAGTGACAGCGACACCCAGTTGCGCGCCAAAGCCGCCGGCGCCCAGCGCGTCGGGGTCATGACCCAGAATCTCTACGTCGGGACCGACGTGGACGCGGTGCTCGCCGCGCTGATGTCGCCGGATCCGAACGACGACGTACCGGCGCTGTTCACGGCCATCGAGACGCTGGGCAAGACCGATTTCCCCACCCGGGCGGGAGCCATCGCCGACGAGATCGCCCGGGAGCGTCCACACGTCGTGGGTTTCCAGGAAGTCTCGGAGATCCACATCAACCTCAACGGGTTCGGGGTCCCCGTGGTAATCGACCTCGAGTTTCTGCCGATCATCGAGGCGCAGTTGGCCGCGCGGGGGCTCCACTACACCGTCGCCGCCACCGTCAAGAACTTCGACGTGACGCCGGTCCCGGGCATCCAGCTGGTGGACTACGACGCCATCCTGGTGAACACCGACCTCGCCACGGTGGATTTCGCGTATGCGCAGAACTTCACCTACAACCTCGGCGTCATCGCGCCCGGGGTTGAGCTCAAGCGCGGCTTCGTCGAGGTCGGGGCCATCATTGATGGCACCAGGTACATCTTCGTGAGCACCCACTTCGAGCCTGACATCGCTACGTTGGACTTGAGTGGGCTGCGTGCAGCGCAGGCGTATGAAATCGCTGTGGTGTTGGGCGACTCGACGCCCGCGTTCGTGATGGGGGATCTCAACGACCAGCCCGGCACGCCGATGTACCAGGTGCTTCAGCAGGCGGGCTTCGGCGACGTGTGGCAGGAGCTCAGGCCGGGCGTGGATGGCTTCACCGCCGGGGAGGGCTACAACGACGAGCGCCGGGCGGACCTGTCGAACGAGCACAACGGGTTCACCCAGCGGATCGACTACATCTGGGCCCGGGGCGTGGGGCATCCCACCGCCGGGTTGCAGGGACGGATCAAGCGTTTCGGGGCAGAGCCGTCAGACAAGGTTGACGGACCGTACTTCAAGATCTGGCCGTCAGACCACGCGGGCCTGGTGGCCGAGCTCCTGAGCCCGGTAGCCCTGGGTCGGAGATAGGCCGGAAAAGACTTCACCGCAGAGATCGCGGAGGGCGCAGAGGGGATGAAATGACCTCTGCGAACTCTGCGTTCTCTGCGGTGGAATCCTACGGTCTTTGAGGGCGAAGCCCTAGCTCAGACCCAGGACCCGATTGGTCGCGTCCAAGACGGCCAGCGCCGCGTCCCGCGCGGGGTTGAGGGACAGCGGGCACACGCCCATCAGGGTGTGCGTGCGGCCCTGAACCGCGACCTCTAGTACGGCGAGCACGAAGCTGTGGCCGAGCGCGGCGACTGGGCCAACCGTCTTGAGCTCGATCGTGGTGTCCTTTCCCACGACCTGCCGCAGGGCGTCCAGCGTCGCCTCCGCCGCGTGGCTGATCTCGTCCGTCACGGCTCTGGACCCGTTCTCGTGGCGCCCGACGAACGACCGCCCGCTTCGCTGGAGCTTGACCCTCACTACCTCGGCGGCCGCCTTCTGGGAGGACTTCACCTCAGTGCCGGCGAACTTCACTCGCCTCTGGACCCACTTGACCATGGCTGGTACCTCGGTGTGGGCTGATGATTTAACCACTTACAGAACAATGGCTTACGTTTCCGACCGAGGGGGTCTTGACCTCCCACACTGGGGCTGGACCTCCGCGTCCGCGGTCGAATGAAGATTGTTCACGGTAGCCCTGGCGTCTGTGCTGCCGCGCACACTCGCCGCCAAGGATATGTGGCGGGGCGGGGTTCGACTAGAGCGACCGCGCCGCCCTCGGCTCCCCTATCCCCGTTCGAGGGCGACCCGTATCCTTGGCCCGTTTGCCTTGGCACCCCTGCCCACCAGGGAGGCACCGATGACTCCAGACGATCGCCTCGAGCGTCTCGAACGCCGGCTCCACGATCTGGAGGCGTTGGTTCTCGATCTTCAGGCGGCGCTCAAGGCGAACGGGGTCGTCACGGCACCGCGCGTGATCACCAAGCCGACCACCCCCCGGGTCGTGCCTTCGCCCCCCGCCTCTCTCGGCGAACCCATCTCGACACCGAGCCCTGTGGCCACCCCGGTCGCACGCCCGTCCGACAGGGGCGGCCTCGCCGTCGGGACCGAGCAGTGGTTCGGCCAGCGCGGGCTGCTGGCGGCCGGGGTATTCCTCCTGATTCTGGCGGCGGGCTATTTCCTGAAGCTCGCGTTTGACCGCGGCTGGATCTCCCCGCTTCTCCGGTGCGCGGGTGGCGGCGTCTTCGGACTCACCGTGGCCGTGACCGGGTGGCGAGTGCATGAGCGCGGACTCCGCACCTATGGCGCGGCGTTGATCGGATGCGGAGCGGCCATCGCCTACCTCGCCGTGTGGGCCGCCGTGCGGCTGTACGATCTCCTGCCGGTCACGGTGGGGTTGAGCACGATGGCGCTGCTTTCGGTCGCGACCTTCGGGCTGGCCCGCGTGGTGAACGTCGAGGCGTTGGCCGCGGCGGCGGCGCTGGGTGCCTTCCTGGCGCCGCTCGTCATTGGACAGAGCGGCAACCCCAACGTGCTGTTGCTCTACTCCTTCGTCCTGGCCGCGGGTCTGGGTGGCGTGGCCCAGAAGCGCTGGCGCCTGACCACGTTCCTGATCGGGCTCAGCTTCTTCACGCTCGGCCTCTCGGCCGCGCTCAGCTCGCGCACCGTTCCCGGCAACGTGCTGATGTACGCCGTCCTCGGCGCCAGCGCCGGGCTGGCGATCGGCCTCCGGGAGCGCTGGACCGAAACGCGATTCCTCGCGTTCTGGGGCGGCTGGGTCCTGCTGCGCGTGGCGGTGGCGGTCCAACCGCGAGCGCAGGGCCTGCTGGTCGCCGCGGGGGGCATCCTGCTCACGGCGCCGATCTGGTGGCACGCCTGGCGGAGCTCCGCTGTTTGGCCCGACCGGGCGAAAGACGCCGCCGGTCACACCGAGACACTGTACTTCTACGCGACGTCGTTCTGGCTCGCCTGGGCGATCCCGCAGGCGGCGCCGGTGTGGTTCGCCCGCCATGACTGGGTCGCCCCACTCGCCGTATCGTTGCCGTATCTCGCCGCGGGTTTCGCGACGCCACGGATTCCGTTTGCGGTCGTCGGCACCACCGCCGCGCTGGTCGCGGTGCTCGCGGCCTGGCCCGGCGTGGGCGCCGCCTGGGCGCTGCTGGCGCTGGCGCTCCTGTGGGCAAGTGTCGATCACCTGCTGAAGCGCACGGACGGCCGGTGGTACGCACTGGTTGCGTTGGGCGTCGCGTTGGTGCATTTGATCGCCGATGCTGTAGCGCGAGGCGCCAGTCCGCCCGCGTTCCGGGACGCCTGGGCCCTGGCCCTCTGGCTGGCGACGGCCGCGGCGGCGGGGTTGGCCGCAGGCCTGTGGCGGCGGGTGGAGTCGCCCAAGCCCGCCACCGCGCCGCGCCCGATCTGGCAGGGACGGGACCACAAGGAGCTGCTCACCGCGGAGCACGTCCCCGCGCTGCTTTGGACCCTGGCGGGCTCGATGCTCTTCTTCGGCGTGACCAACGAGCTGACGCGGTTCTTCGAGCAGACGGTGATGTCGCGCTCCACCGCGCGCCTGGCGGGCGGGCTGGCGGTGAGCGCCTGGTGGGCCGTCTTCGCCGCCGGGCTCGTGATCCTGGGCTTCCAGCGGAAGCTCAAGGCCGTGCGGATCGCGGGCCTCGCGGTTTCCGGCCTGGCGGTGGCGAAGGTGCTGCTGTTCGATCTGTCCGAGCTGGACGCGCTGTATCGAATCGCGTCCGTCTTCACGCTGGGGCTGGTCTCGCTGGGCGTGGCGTACCTGTATCACCGGCACGCCAAGGCCGCGGAGGCTCCGGGCGACTAGCGCCTATGCCCGACCGCCACGGTAGATTGGCCTCACGTCTGCCGGAGCCACCCATGCGACCCCGTTTCGTTCCCGCAGCGCTGATCGCGCTTGCCGCACCGCTGCTCCCCCTCGCCGCGCAACAGGCCCCCACCAGCCGGCCGCTGGTCACCCCCAAGGACTACGGGCGCTGGGAACGGCTCATGAACCCGGTGCTGTCGCCCAGCGGCGAGTGGCTCGCCGTGCCGATCAATCGGGTGGATCGCACGGCCGAGCTCCGGGTGTACGGCCTGCGTGCCGGAGCGGATACCACGCCGTTGGTCGCGAACGAGGGGCGCGATCCGGTGTTCACTGAGGATTCTCGCTGGCTGGCCTATCGCGTTGGGCAGTCCGAGGCAGAGCGGACTCGCCTCGAGAAAGAAAAGAAACCGGTCCGTGACGGCGCCGGCCTGCGACGGCTCGAAAGTGGGGAGACGACGACCTTCACCGGCATCCGGCGCTTCGCGCTCGGCGGGAGCCGGTACCTGGCTCTCCTCGAGTACGGCGCAGAACGCAAGGGCGACCCCGGGGACCCCGACTCGGCCGTGCAGTCTGCCGATCTCATCGTGCGGGAGCTGGCGACGGGCACGGAGATGCGCTTCGGCAACGTGACCGACTTCTCCTGGCAGGATAGCGCTCGGTTCCTCGCGATGACGATCGAGACGCCGGATCGCGCCGGGAACGGCATCTACCTCTACACGCCGCGCACGGGGCAACTGACCGTGCTGGACGGCTCCCGCGAGCGCTACCGCGGTCTGGCGTGGCGCAAGGACGGAGACGACCTCGCGGTGCTCCGGAGCCGCGACCTGAACGGGTGGGAGCAGCCCACCCACGAGGTGCTGGTCTGGCGTGGCTTGGGCACGGCGCCCCGGGCCTCGCGCTTCGATCCGCGCGGTACCACGGGCTTTCCTGCGGACATGCGCATCGCGGAACACCGGGCCGTCACCTGGTCCGACGACGGCGAGCGGGTCTTCTTCGGGATTCAGGAGTGGTTCACCAAACCCGACACGACGGCCAAAGACAGCTCCCGCGCCAAAGCCGACGACGAACCTGCCGAGGTGGAAGTCTGGCACTCGTCGGACGACCGCATCATCCCGATGCAGCGCGTGCGCAAAGAGCGAGACCGGCAGGCGACGTATCTGGCGGCGTGGAACGTGACGAGTGGCCGCTTGGTGCGGATCGGCACCGACCTGAATGAGGACGTGGCGCTGCTCGAAGGCCAGCGCTACGCCACCGAAACGGATGGCCGGCCGTACCGCTTCGAGAACCGGTTCGACACCCCGCGCCAGGACGTCTGGCTGGTGGACCTGGCATCCGGTGACCGGCGGAAGGCGATCGAAGGCGTGTGGTACTTCCACGGCGCGAGCCCGCTCGGGCGCTACCTGCTCTACTTCCATGACGATCGCTTCCTCACCTACGACGTCAGCACGGGCGCTCGCGCCGATCTCACCGGGAAGCTCACCGCGACCTTCGTGAACCAGGAAGCCGACTGGCCGGTGCGGCAGCAGCGCCGCTCCTGGGGCGTGGGCGGGTGGCTCGACCGGGACGCGGCCGTCTTGCTGTACGACCGGCATGACGTGTGGGCGGTGAAGCCGGACGGGAGCGGCGGCGTGCGGCTCACCCAGGGGGCGGCTGACTCGGTCCGCCACCGAGTGGTTCGGCTCGATCCCGAAGCCAAGAGCTTCGATCCCGCGAAGCTGCTGTACCTGGAGCTTTACGGCGAGTGGACCAAGCGGTTCGGTTACGGGCGACTCGCGCTCAAAGGGGCAGCCCCGGCGGGCGCGGTCCGGCGGCTGGTGTTCGAGGACCGGCGCGTGTCGCAGTTGGCTAGGTCTAAGCGCGCCGAGGTGTTCACCTACGTCGCCGATGACTTCGACGACTCACCGGACGTGTTCGCCGGCGGGCCCGAGCTTACCGGCGTGCGGCAAGTGACCCGCACCAATCCGTTCCAGGCCGAATATGGGTGGGGGCGCTCCGAGCTGGTGGACTACGCCTGCGCCACGGGGAAACGGGTCCAGGGCGCGCTCTATTATCCGGCGGGCTACCAGGCCGGGCGGCGGTATCCCATGATCGTCTACGTGTACGAGCGGCTGTCGCAGGGGGTGCACAGCTACGTGGCCCCCGACGAGCGCCAAGCGTACAACATCACCGTCTTCACGCAGAACGGCTACCTGGTGCTCGAACCCGACATCGTGTACGAGGATCGGCGGCCCGGCACGTCGGCGGTAGGCTGCGTGGAGCCCGCGGTGCAGGCGGTGCTGGCGACGGGCCTGGTGGATCCCGAGCGCGTGGGATTGGTGGGGCATTCGTGGGGCGGCTACGAGGCGAGCTACATCCCCACCCAGACCAACATCTTCGCCGCCGCGGTCGCCGGCGCCGCGCTCACCAACTTCTTCTCGTTTTTTGGCGCCGTGCACTGGTCGGGCGGGTTCGCGGAGACGTCCCACTTCGAGACCGGGCAGGCGCGGATGGACGTGCCGTACTGGGAAGACCTGGAGGCCTATGTTCGGGAATCCCCGGCCATGCAGATCACCAAGCTTCAGACGCCGATGCTCCTCTACTTCGGCGACAAGGACGGGACGGTGGACTGGCACCAGGGCGTCGAGCTGTACAACTACGCGCGGCGCGCCGGGAAGTTCCTGGTGATGCTGGTGTATCCGGGCGAGGACCACAGCCCCAGGCAGAAGAAGAACCAGATCGACTATCACCGGCGGGTGCTCCAGTGGTTCGGCCACTACCTCAAGGGCGAAGCGGCGCCCGGCTGGATCACCAGCGGGCAGCCGCTCTTGGAACGCGAGCGCGAGGTCAAGCAACTGAAAGCGGTGAATGGGCGGTGAGAGACGGAGAGAGACGGTGAGGGGTATGAGCCGTCACCCACACTCGGCTTGGGCGGCGCGGGCGGCCGCCGCGTCATTGCTGCTGTTGTGCCTTGGCGTACGTCCCGCTGTTGCCCAGGATCCCGCCCGGCGTGCCGACCGCTTCGACCCGGTCCGTGCCGCGATCCGCCGGGTGATGGACTCGACCGGCGTCCCGGCCATCGCCGTCGCCCTGGCCCAGCACCGGCGGATTCTCTGGGAAGAAGGCTTCGGCTGGGCCGATCGCGAAAAGCGGATCCCGGCCACCGAGCACACCATGTTCTCCCTGGCCTCGATCTCCAAGCCGATCACGGCCACGGGACTGATGCGCCTGGTGGAAGAGGGGAAAGTGGACCTCGACGCGCCGGCCAACCGGTACCTGGGACTGGGGCAGCTCACCGGGCTCGCCGGCGACGCCGAGCAGGCCACGGTGCGCCGGGTCATGAGCCACACGGCCGGGCTTCCGCTCCACTACACGTTCTACTATGCGGGGATCAACGGCGACGACGAGCCCACCATGGACGAAGCCATCGCCCGCTACGGGATCCTGGTGTACCCACCGGGCCAGGCCTACGTGTACTCGAACCTGGGCTACGGGATCGTAGATCACATCATCGAGCGGGTCTCCGGGATCCCGTACCCGGACTACATGCGGACCCGCGTCTTCGCGCCGCTCGGGCTCACGCGGATGTCCGTCCACATTGGGCCGGGGCTCGAGCCGTACGTGGCGCAGCGGTACGACTCGCAGCTCAGGCCCATCCCGTTCTACGATTTCGACCACGACGGGGGCTCGGCGCTGTGGGCCAGCGCCCACGACCTGGTGCGGTTCGGGATGTTCCACCTGAAGGAACATCTTCCGGATCAGCAGCGGATCTTGCCGGACTCGACGATCGATCGCATGCACCGGAGCGTCACCCCGCCCTCTGCCTCTGGAGGCTACGGCCTGGGTTGGGGATCGATTGACGAATTCGGCTTCCAGCGGGTCAACCACACCGGCGGCATGCCGGGCGTGACGACCATCCTGGCGATCTACCCCAGAGAGCTGACCGCCGTCGTGGTCCTCGCCAACAAAGCGGCGACGCCGGTGGAGCGGATCCTGCAAGAGATCCTGGCCGTGACGCTTCCACCTCAGTATGCGGATTCGTTGCGGGTGCGCCGGGCGCAGGCACGACCTCCCGCCGAAACGCCCCGCTTCACCACCCCCACCGAGCTGGCGGGCGAGTGGACCGGGACGCTCCGCACCTGGCAGGGGACGGTGCCGCTCAAGCTGGTCTTCCAGCCGGACGGCGACGTGCTGGTCACGCTGGGGGACAGAATGCCGGCGATGCTCAACTTCGCTCGGTGGGCTGATGGTGTGCTGAGCGGCCGTTTCGCCGGGACCATGCCCACGCCGGACGCCAGCCGTCAGCGGCACAGCGTGGTGCTCCAGCTCCGGCTGTTCGACGGCAAGCTCAAAGGCCAGGCCTCCGCGCAGACCACCGACGAACCCGTATACTTCGCCCTGACTTCCTACGTGGAGCTGGGGAGGTGAGAGCCATGTATCACCGATTCGCTAGCCGGGTCCCCCGGCTCGTGCTCCTCGTAAGCGTCATTCTTCCAGTCACCGTGGTGGCGCAGCAGCGTCCCCCGCAGCGCGGCACCCCGGCCGCCGCGCCGGCCGACACGGCCCGCAGCCCCCTGGCCTCGGCGGTGAGCGGGCTCCGGCTCCGGTCCATCGGTCCGGCCCTGCTGTCGGGACGGGTGAGCGATGTCGCGGTGCACCCCACGAACCGGAAGATCTGGTATGTGGCGACCGCATCCGGCGGCCTCTGGAAGACCACCAACGCCGGGACCACGTTCAGCCCCATCTTCGACGACCAGAGTTCCTATTCGATCGGCGTCGTGGTGATCGATCCCAAGAACCCCAACGTGGTCTGGGTGGGAACTGGAGAGAACAACGCCCAGCGCTCGGTCTCGTACGGGGACGGCGTGTACCAGTCCATTGACGGCGGACGCACCTGGCAGAACGTCGGGCTCAAGGAGTCCGAGCACATCGGCAAGATCCTGATTGACCCCCGCAACTCGGATGTGGTGTACGTGGCCGCTCAGGGCCCGGTGTTCAAAGGCGGCGGTGACCGCGGCCTCTATAAGACCACTGACGGCGGCAAGACCTGGACCAAGGTGCTGGACGGCGGTGAATGGGGCGGTGTGGCGGACGTGGTGATGGATCTTCGCCGACCCGACGTGCTGATCGCCAGCACCTGGCAGCGCACCCGCCGGCAGTGGGGGTACATCGCGGGAGGCCCTGAGTCAGGATTGCACCGCTCCACCGACGGCGGGGCCACCTGGAACAAGGTCCAGCGCGGGCTCCCCACCGAGGAGCTGGGGCGGATCGGGCTCGCGATCTCGCCCGCCAACCCGGACGTGGTCTACGCCATCATCGAGGCGGCCAACCGCCGCGGCGGGTTCTACCGCTCTACGGATAACGGGGTGAACTGGGAGCGGCGCAGCGACCACAACACCATTGGGCTCTACTACGCCGAGATCTTCGCCGACCCCAAGGACGTGGACCGGGTGTACTCGATGGACGTCCGCACCATGATCACGGAAGACGGCGGCCGCAGCTTCCGGGCGCTGGGCGAGCGGAACAAGCACGTGGACAACCACTCCGTCTGGATTGACCCGGACGACACCGAGCATTTGATCATCGGCTGCGACGGCGGCCTCTACGAGTCGTTCGATCGGGGGCAGACCTACGTGTACTTCCCCAACCTCCCGCTGGGGCAGTTCTATCGGGTGGAGGTAGACAACTCCACGCCGTTCTACCGGGTCTATGGCGGCACCCAGGACAACAGCTCGGTGGGCGGTCCCTCGCGGACCCGCACGGTGCACGGGATTCCCAACCAGGAGTGGTTCTTCACCCAGGGCGGGGACGGCTTCCAGACTCGCGTGGACCCCAAGGACCCCAACATCGTTTACTCGCAGTCGCAACACGGCGGGCTGTCGCGCTTCAACCTGGCGACCGGGGAGGACATCGACATCGTGCCGCAGCCCGAGCCCGGCGAGCCGGGGCTCCGGTGGCACTGGGACGCGCCGCTGGTGATCAGCCCGCATTCCAATACCCGGCTCTACTTCGCGGCCAATCGCCTGTTCCGGAGCGACAACCAAGGCACCCTTTGGCGCGCGGTGAGCCCCGACCTCACTCGGCAAATTGACCGCAACCGGCTCCGGATGATGGGCCGCGTCTGGAGCGTGGACGCGGTGGCCAAGAACACCTCGACCTCGCTGTACGGCTCGATCGTGACACTGGCCGAGTCGCCGCTCAAGGAAGGGCTGCTGTGGGTGGGGACCGACGACGGCCTGGTTCAGGTGAGCGAGGACGGCGGACAGACCTGGCGCCGGATCGAGCGCGTGGCAGGGGTTCCGGACACCACGTTCGTCTCGCGGGTGGAGCCGTCGCAGCACCACGTGAACACCGTCTACGCCTCGTTCGACAACCACAAGGCCGGCGACGACAAGCCCTATGTCGCGAAGAGCACCGACCTGGGCCGTACCTGGACGGCGATCACGGGCAACCTGCCGGAGCGCGGCACGGTGTACGCGGTGATCGAGGACCACAAGGACCCCAACCTGCTGTTCGCGGGCACCGAGTTCGGGCTGTTCTTCACCAACGACGGCGGAAAGGTGTGGACCCGCCTGCGGGGTGGGCTCCCCACCATCCAGGTGCGCGATCTCGCCATCCAGAAGCGGGAAGACGATCTGGTAGTGGCGACCTTCGGGCGGAGCTTCTACGTGCTGGACGACTTGTCGGCGCTCCGGAGCCTCACCGCGCCGGTGCTCGCCGCCGAGGCGACGCTCCTGCCGGTGAAGCGCACCCCGTTGTACGTGCCATCCAGCCCGCTCGGCGGATCGGGCGTGGGCTGGCAAGGAGGGAGATTCTACGCGGCGCAGAACCCGCCGTTCGGCGCGGTGTTCACGTACTACCTGAAGGATGAGATCAAGACTCGCCGAGCGCAGCGGCAAGCCGCCGAGCGGGATGCGGCTCGGGCCGGGCGGGACGTGTTCTACCCGCCGTGGGATTCGCTCAAGGCGGAGGACCGCGAAGAGGCGCCGACCATGATTCTCACCGTCACCGACCCCGAGGGCCGAGTGGTGCGGCGACTCACGGGCCCGGTGACCGCGGGCACCCATCGAGTGGCGTGGGACCTGCGCTATCCGCCACCCAACCCGCCCCGTGCGGCAGCGGACTCGGCGGAAGAGGAGGGCGGGTTCGGCGGGCAGCCGCGGGGCCCCTACGTGGTTCCGGGCACCTATGGAGTGACCCTGGCCAAGCGGGTGGACGGACTGGTGACGCCAGTGGGCGGGGAGCAAACGTCGGAGGTGTATCCGCTCGACGGCGGGGCGGCGCGCTCGCCGGCGGTTGTGGCGTTCCAGCAGAGGACCTGGCAGATGCAGCGGGCGGTGCTGGGGGCCAACGCGGCCGCGACGGAGATCGTGACCCGGATTCAGTCGCTCAAGCGCGCGCTTCAGGAGACGCCGGGGCTCGATGGTCGGCTCGGCACGGATGTGCGAGGCATTGAAACTCGGCTCCGAGATCTTCAGGAGGCGCTGAACGGCGATCCTACGGTCTCGCGCCGGCAGGAGGCTTCGCCTCCCTCGCTGTCTTCGCGGCTCACCGGGATTGCCGGGGGCGTCTGGTCGGGGACCTTGGGGGACGTGACCGACACCCACAAGCGGCAGTACGACGTTGTGGCTCAGGAGTTCGGCGGAATCCTCGAGCGGCTGCGGGCGCTGGTCGAGGTGGATCTCAAGCGGGTAGAGGACGCGGCCGAGGCGGCGGGGGCGCCGTGGACCAGTGGGCGGGTGCCCAGGTGGCCGCCCCCGCAGTAGGGGCCGTTCGATCGGGGAAGGGCGGAATTCCGGGCCCGGTGTTACGCTGCGGCGTCCGGACGGTTATCCTATCCATTAGCGCGGGTTACCCCGCTTCCACCGCCGGCCAGGGCGGAGACCTTTGGGAGGAACCGGACATGCGTATCATGGGAACGGTCAAGTGGTTCAACGACAGCAAGGGCTTTGGCTTCATCACCCGGGACGACGGGGGGAAGGACGTCTTCGTCCATCACACCGCGATCAACGCGCAGGGCTTCAAGTCGCTGCGCGAGGGCCAGAAGGTCGAGTTCGACGTGGTTGACGGTCAGAAAGGGCCCGCCGCCGCCAACGTGTCGGTGGTCGGCGGGTGAAGGTTGCTCGGTGAGCGGCGGCCGGTGGCCAGTACGGCACCGGCCGCGCTACACCGCTCGACGCTGCCGCCCCCTGGGTTCCTCGGTCCGGAGGACCACCCGTAGCACGCCGGTCTCCAGATCCACGTCCCACAGCCCGACCCGCGGCGCCACGAACTCTGCCACGTCGTCGGCAGTGAGCGTTTCCGGCGTGGCGTCCAGGAACTCCAGCACCCGGTAGCGCATAGCCAGGTAGGTACTGCCGCGCTGCGCCGCAGCGACCCGGAGCGCGATCTCGTTTTCCAGCACCCGCCGCACGGTTCCCTGAATCACGTCCAGGAGCCGCTGGATAACCTGCGCCAGCTCGGCAGCCCCTTCCGCGGTACGACGCCGGGCCAGCTGCCGGGCGGTCGCCGGCTCACACAAGGCCAGCAGCTCGCGTCCAATCGCCGGGTTCGGTCCCGCACCGCCGGTCGCCTGTGCGTCGGCGCGCTCGGCCCGGGCGCAGTGGGCCAGCTCGTTCCGGCCCAGCTTGAGGAACGTGGTCATGCGCTCGTAGATGTCGGTGCGCCCGGGCATCGGCGGGC
>Ga0209002_10000238_pt1 | contig 42165 bp, 80 predicted proteins | sample Rifsed16ft2_FD_184010 | JGI IMG/M metagenome (GOLD analysis project Ga0209002, IMG submission 184010) | Soil microbial communities from Rifle, Colorado, USA - sediment 16ft 2 (version 2) | ecosystem: Environmental > Terrestrial > Deep subsurface > Rock core/Sediment | place: Rifle, Colorado...
AACTTTGGGATATTAAAGGAGACGGAGTATGGTGGGAAAAGTTAATTGATGAAGCAATAATAATAGGTAAGCAAGAAGCCATCTCCGAGTTTAAGGAGATTATTGATGAAGAAATAGAAGAAGAACACAAAGCAGAAAAGAATAATAGAAATTCTATTCCACCTTGGACTATTTACAAAGAATTAGTTTATTTAAAAAGAAGATTAGACAAAACAGCACAGGAGATAATGGGATGACAATCCAACCAGATTACTTCGCCGAGTTTCAATTAAACTTAGATAATCAGCTTAAAGACTTTAAGCCAAAAGAATTTATGCAAGTTGGTTATCAAGTTGATAACGTTTTGTGTTATAGTTTGATTATACCAAAAAGTAGGTGGTTAAAATGAAACGTCGAGACTTTGCAAGAAAACTATGCATAATGATGGAACCAAGAATACAAGAGATATGCGAGAAGTTTAGAATAGGTAATTATAACTCAGCCTCGCTTTATGCTTTTTGGGTTGGACTTGATGGTTCAATAAATAGTTTTTTGGAAGATAAAAAGTTATGGATTCGGAAAGCTAGTAAGGAGAGGAAGACAAGATGATAAAAAACAAAATGAAAATAATTAAAATAGTAAGTTTAAATCAAGAGAAACCAAATACTTGTGGTAGTTGCAAGCACACTCAAAATGATTTAGGCATGATTGCTTTACATTGTAAACTTTTATATGATAAAGAAGATTATGATAATGAGAAAAGAAGAAGTTGGAATAAGTGTTGTTTCAAACCAAGTAAATATGCGAATATGAAAACAAAATGAACAAACAAGAAATTAAAATATACTGGAAAGGTTTTGAAGATGGAAAACAAAATTCATTAAATCATAATATTATTCTAATGAAATGTCAATTAAAAGCATCAAAAGAAATAGTAACCAATTCAAATAAGCGAATAAAGAAGATTATAAAACAAAATAAACATATAGATAAGAAGTTGGAGAGAGCATTATGATTTCAGATTTACTTGCTATTTTAGGTTTTATATATATTCTTTTAAGCATAATTTTAATGTTATTTTATGATACTGGTTTTTTTGTTTTGTTTATTGCTGGTTTTATTATTATTTTCTTTGCTGGTTTAGTTGGAGATTATGAGAATGAATTAAGTAAAGCAGTTGTGAGAACAAAATGAATCGTCTAAAGAAACACAACCTAGAAAAAGCAATAGAACAAACTCCTACTTGTCCAGCATTAACAACAAGCTTCTGGACAAAAGAGATAGTTTGCTATTTTACTTCAATTACTTGTTTATATAAAGATAAAAGAGAATGTAAAGACTATATGAGTTATATTAAACATAGGGCAGGTTACAAAGAATGAAATTTAAAACATTATTATACGTTATGTTTGGATTACTTTTATTTGGTATAGGTATATTATTAGGAATACAAATAGGGACTTATGCTGTAATCGACCATGTAGTTTATGGGTTATCGGGTAGCACTTTTATTATTAATTTAAATGAAACAAAGATAGTAGATTATACTTTACAGAGATTTAACGAAACCATATTGCCACAACTAAGACCAGAGTGGATTGCAACAGGACCACCAAAATGAAACACACACTACAATACTACAAACTAAAAATACAGCTTTTATGGGTAGGTTTAAAATTGATAATGGTAAATTTAATTTTAGGGGAAAAAATATGAAAGTCTATATCCTAAACCAAATGGATGAAAAGTCACGTTGGAAAACTCTAGGAGTATTTAGCAATAGAGAAAATGCCCATAGATATATAGATAATAAGCGATATAAAAACAAGAAAGCTAGATTATATATTTATGAAATAAAGTGTTGGGAGATTAAAGAATGAAAACATCAGACAGAATAACCTTCTTTGCATTTTTCTTTTTAATGAATCTGGGCTTTGGTATAGGCACTTTTTTATTTGGTTTATTAGGAAATGATTGTAGTGCTTTACAATTTGGTGATAGATATTATACCTATTTAACAATGTCTATAATATTTATGTTTGGTGGATTATCCTATATAATTTATACGGCTATAAATTTAACTAAATTAAAAATGGCTTTAGAATGAAACCCGATAACTGCTTATACATAAAAAAGTGTTCAAGACATACTCTTAGCTGTGCAGAGGATTATCCATTCTGCTGGCGTTTTAAAGATTATATTGAAGAAGATGTTAAACTAAGAAAACAGAGAGCTGATGATAACAGGCAATATGAATTGACTGACATCGGACTCATAATGAGATTAAATGATAGGAGAATGGGAGAATGAATGAAGTATTAACCTATTTATTAAGTCAAGCAGTAACTTTAATGGGCATAGCTATTTTTGCTTGGATATTTGGAAAATCATTTGCTAATGGCGTTTCAGGAGAATTAAAAAAACTTGCAGTTGAAATAAAAACAGATGTTCCAGAATGGATACATAATTATGTTAAACAAACAAGAGAAGCAAGAACTATTGCTGATGCTAGAGATAAAATGAATAGTATTAGAGAAGAACATGCCATTTAAAGATTTTAAAAAAATGGGTATTGTTGAGAGAATATTGGTTAAAGAAATTAGAGATAAAAGGGACAATAATCCTTGTTCTGAATGTGGAACATTTAAAAATTTAAACGTACACCATATAGATAATAATCCATTAAAGACTTATGATGAAGATAATATAATTATTCTCTGTGAAAAGTGTCATAAGTTAGAACATATTAAATCAAATAAACCAGCAAGAATCAAATACTAATGCCTTTGCCTCGTCCCTGTCTTAGATGTGGAATAAGATTTCAACCTAGTTCAAGAAGTAATAAATTATGTCTTATTTGCCGACAAGGAGTATTCCATGAAAACTTTATAAAGATGATAAATCATAGAATTAATAAGCAGTTAATTAATAATGGAATCAGAAAAAAAATTCATTGATAGCCTTCATATTGAAATTCATGCACTTAGACTTATTCCAAAATATTCTCCATCTGAATTTGAAAGAAGATTAGCTTTAAAGATAAGCAATAGATATTCTGAAATATGTAATGATTGTAAAGAAGCTGAAATAAGAATTAAAAATAATCCTAAGCAAGATGGCTTTATGGATAAACTAGGAGGTTTATTAAAATGATTACCGCAGACACTTTAGTTATTTCTGGTTCAATATTAATAGTTGGTATTGCTATATTTTGGATGTGGATAACTAGCGAAAAAAGAAGAAGAGGACAACAATAATGGCAGATGTTCTTAGTACAGCTAATGAAAAGATATTTGGTGGATTTGGTAGTGTGACTCAATCTGGAATATTAACTATTTTAGGTTGGATATTATTTTTCATATTACTTATTGGTGGAAGTTTTTTTGCTTATATAACTTGGAAGAATAAAAAGCAATTTTGCAAAACCATAACTGCTTTTGAAGTTATTAATGGACAATGGCAACCAGTAATAAGAGATACTGCTAAAATTGTAAAATTAGGTAAAGGTGGTTTTGAAGTATTATTCTTAAAGAAACAAAAAACATATAGAATTGCTTATGGTGGAAAGGTTGGAAAAGATACATATTACTTTTTCATAATGCCTGATGGTTATTGGTATAATGGTTCATTCTTAGCAGATTTAAAGTATATGGATAAAGTTAATGGGCTTGTTCAAGTTATAACAACCAATTCAAATATGAGGGCAAATTATACTGCATTAGAAAAACAGATTGATGCACTTCAAGCAGATAAAAAAAATTGGTTAAAAGAAAATGCTATGATTCTTGTCGGAGCAGGATTTATTATTATTTTAGGAGTTATAGCTTGGTTTATATATAAGGATATGAGTTCGGCTATGGGTACATTTGCAACAGTATCTGAAAAGATGGGACTTCTTGTAGATAAAATAAATGGAGTTGCTTCTAATATGAACTGTAATGTTCAGCCAAGCAATTCAGGATTAATACCAGTATGAGACTTCCATTAGAATTTAATAAATTGAATAGCACAAGAAGATGTGAGTATATTCTTAGACGAAAGAATATTGAAGAAGAATTTAAAGGAGTTGGTAGTAGTATTAATATATTTACTTTATTTTTTGGATTTATAATGATTATCGTTCTTTTATTATTTAATAGTGATAACCTAGCCCTAAATGAAACAGCAATATCAATAATCTATTTTATTCCCTTAATTATTAAAATATTTATAATAATTTTTCTAATTGAAACGATGGTAAATCTTTATGATTTAATTAGAAGTAAAAAAGCTATAAAGCAACTTAATGAAGAATTTTTTGAATATAAAGTGGAGGTTAAAAATGAAAAACAAAGAAAATAAAGTTATTTTAAAGAAGTTCAAAGAAATATGCAGAATAATATTCTCAATTAATAAAGATTGCAAATCAGTAAGTCTATTTACAATTTTTAAAGATAAATATGAAGGTAAGAATATATTAAGAAATGGGGGATTAACTTTAACTAGAAAATGTCAGCTGAAATAGTCTTAGGCGGAATTATTGCAATAGTAATATCTTTTATTGCTATATTCCTATATCTAAGAAAAGATATAAAACAAAAGAAAGAAGTTAAAGATAATATTACTGAAGAAGCATTAGACGATTTGAACGAAGCTGAAAGGAGGTTAGAAGAAAGTCATGGAGAAAAAGAACCAACAACCATCTTATGGGAACTTGCAAAAGAAAGAAGATACAAAACAAGAGGAGAACAAGATAGAAGAACTATCAGAAGAGCAGAAGCAGATAATCTCACTTTATCAGCAAAATCAAGAGCTGAAGAAAGCTCAGATGATAGAAAACTTGAAGGACGACAAGATATTCAGGCTGGAACTATTAACAGCAATAATGGAGATACCTCAAGCAATAAACAACCTTCAACAGACAATCCTCAAACTGAGCGAAAGTCCATATTTAGAAAGTTCCTCGGAAAAAGAAGTTAAGTAATGGAAGCAGGAACAGAGTTGCTATTAATGATAGCATTAACTTTGATAATAATAGGCGCATGGATAGGCTGGAAATTAAGCAAGCCAATAGGAAATAAAATTAAATTAAAACAAATTTCATTTAAAAAATGAGAATATTTATAACTGACGAAAAGAAAGAAGAAGTTAAGCAAGAAAAAAAGAATAGAAATAGCTTTGAATATGAAGAAGAAGTTCCAGATTTAAATATGGAGATACCTAGCGAATGACAAGTATTAATAGTAGAACCACAATTAGAGAACAATTAACATTTGAACAATATCAAGAATTAAAAAGAAAGAGAAATAAGGAATATAATTTATTAGTATTAAGTATATTTAATAAAATTGGAAATTTTATATGGCTAGTTTTTAAATTGTTTTTCATACTTTTTGTTTCGGTTCTAGCTGGACATTCAACTGAACCTTTAATTTATAAATTAAATACTCCATTGGGAATAGGCTATGCTCATTTTGCAAGTTATGTTGAAACTGCTTTGATTATGCTTATACTTTATTTATATATTATCCAACCATATGAAAAACATAAGTAATTTAAGTATTGTTGGTTATATTGCTGGAATAATATTTCAAATTGGAAATGTTTCTAGATATTACATTTCTTATCCTGATATAGATAAATTTTTAGCTTATACTGTTATTGCTGGATTAATAATTGCTTTTTCTTGGCTTTATAATAACTATTTAAATCAAAGTAATTCTATTTTAGCAATAGAAGATTATTTATCTGATAAGTTTAATAAAGATGGAAATTAAAACTATTGGTTATTGGATTATGATTATTTTTGTTGTATGTTTATGTATTTATTTAATTTATTATGTTAATACTGAAAGTAGTAAATGTTTAGTATCACCATTAACTTATGGTGCTAATCAAATAAAAACCGATGATGGAAATTCTATAAAATGTTCATGTTTTGCTAATGGCATAAATGCTAATATATTTTTTGATAATAATTCTATAACTTATGATTATACAAGAACTACTTCTATACAGTAGTTAATTTTATAAACTTTAAATACATCAATTTTATATGCCAAATGAATTTCAACAGATAGAAGCAGCTAGAAAACAATTCTCATTAGAACAACAGCCAATACAACAACAACTTCAGTCAATTGCTATGAAAGAAAAGCCTTTAACAGATATTGGTTTAGCTCAACGAGAACAATATAGGGGTGCATTACAAAAAACACAAAGTCAATTGCAAACTCAGAGTGTTCAATTCGAACAAAATATTGCAAGACAAGCTCCAGAATATGCTAAGCCAGAATATCTTGAGGCAGCATATAAAGAAGCATTAGCAACAATAAAACCCCAAATAGAAAGTTATGAAAAGCAGATTGCAGAGAAAATAGCTCATAAAGAAGAACTAGCACAAGGAGGAATAAGTTCTGATGAACGTAGAGGTTATGAAATAACAAGTAACAGAATAGCTGAGATGCAAGCAAGATTAGCCCCATATAAAAATTTACTTGGTGCATCAAAAGAAGAAGTTATAAAAAAAGTTTTTAGTGGAGAAGTCCAACAAGTATCTAAATATGAGGGAGATGTAATGGGCATGAGCTTTAATGAAGGACAATCAAGAGTAACACAACCGAAAGTAGGAACAGTAGAATATTCTCCAGGAGTTATGAAAATTTTAATGGAACGTGCAGGAGCAGGAGAACAAGCAGCAAAAGTACTTTTGGGTCAAAAAGTAGGAACAGTAGAAGTTTCACCGGGAGTTATGCAGACTTTAACGATTAGAGCAGGAGCAGGAGAACAAGCGGCAATAGACATTTTAGGTTCAGGTAAGATAAGTGGAGTTGCAACAGAAATCAAAAGACCAGCTGGAGAAAACATTATATTTAGTAGGGCAGGTGAAGTTCTTGGAGTAGATAGTGCAATTTTAGGGAAATCATTTAAAAGTTATGAAGAATATCAAAAAGAACTTCCAAGAGCAATGCCCTTAGCAGAAAAATTGCCAACATATTTTGGAGTTCCAACATCAATATCTGCAACAGGAGAATATATCACACCAACTAGAAAAATAATCTATAAAGCACCAGAAGGTAGCATAGGCGCATTAGCTTCAGGTAAGGCTCATATTGTTCAACCTACCGAAACTTATATTCCTAATTTTGATAATCAAATGAAGACCTCTATAAGTGGACCCCATATTGTTGGAACATATGACTTATTCGGAGTTAACAATATCGAAATAGACCCAAAAACTGGAAAGCCAATATTGATAGTTAAAGAAACTAAATACTCTGTTCCTTATTCAAAATATAGAGAGTTTGCTAAACCACTTGGAGAATTTGGTGGAGAATTATTTGCTGCTTCGGGTTTGGGATTAATTTATGAAGCTGGAAGGCCTTCTGGAACATCACAAACAGCCAAGATTGCTCGTGGTGTTATTATGGGCTTAAAAACTGGTGTTCTTGTTGCAACCCCTATTGCTGGAGAATTAGTTTTAACTGTTGGTGGAGCAGGTGCATTATTACAAGCCATAGCAGACCCTTTATCAGCAATAAAATATACTATAGATGAACCTTACGAATTTGTAGGGGGTTTTGTTGGTGGTGGAGTTGCTTCTGGAAAATTAAGACCAATAATAGAACGTTCTCCAACAGCATTAAAATATTTAGAACAGGTTGAAGCTTCTTCTTTATTTAAAACAATTTCAGGCTATGGCAAGAACATTAAACAAAGTCCAATATGGGAAACTATTGCTTATGAAGATACTGCTTTGCCCAATCTAGGGGATTATTTTAAGATAATAACTAAAAGCTTTAGAGATGTTCCAGTAGCAAAGTCTATGTTAAAAGTTGGACAAGCAGGCCCAGAAGTTCCTTCAGAAGTTAGTATGGGTATTGCAGAGTTTATGACTTTTAAAACAACTCTTTCAAAAACTTTAACGCAACAAGAATTAGCTTCTCAAGCTGCTCAATCAAAATTAGCAGATATACAATATAAACTTAAAGAAGCTGGAATAGATACTTATACTCAAAGAACAATTAGTTCAGATATATTTTCAGAAACAAATAGACTTATTCAAAGCAAATTACTTCTTGATAGTTCTATACAAAAACAAACAACAGGTTCGGTTGTATTAGCTGCTGAAGAGGGATTTATAGAAACATTTAAGAAACAATTTGGAGAAAGAAAAACAATAGAAGAAGGTGGTGGATTTGTGGGAGATATTGAACAAGCTTTAAGAGGATATTCTCCAGAATTAAAAAAAGTTGGATTAGTTGCAGAAGAAACAACTACTTCTTTAAAAGCAAAGGTTCAACTTGGTGGTGTTGAGAATGTTTATTCTAAACTTAAACAAAAACAGATATTAGCTGACGAAAAAGCTTTTTTAGATAAAGGACTTAATATTGGATTAGATATTGAAATGCTTAAAGAGGTTTATGGTATGTCTGATATTCAAGCAAAACTTTTAGAGATAAGCGGTATATTGGATTTGCCAGTTAAGGGTTCTACTATTGCAAAATTAAGAAAAATACAAAGTTATCAAGAAGATTTAATATTAAAAGAAGGTTATAAGCCTGGAACAATAAGATTATATCAAGGAACAACAGCAGAAAGTGCTATGAAAATATTAGATGAAGGATTAAAACCAGCAACAGAAAGTGGAAAATCCAGAGGTATAACAGAAAGTTTATCTGAAGTTTATCTTACTGCAGATATTAACGCAGCTAAAGGTTATGCAAATCGTGCAGCATTAAAAGATAGGCTTATTGGAAAAAAATCTGAACCAACAATTATAGAAGTTGAACTTACTTTAGAAGAATTTCAATCAGCATTACAAAAGCAAGGAGGTAAATTAGGTAGACTTGGAGAAATAAAATTAGGGGCTATACCCAAAGAAAAAATAAGAATATTTAATGAATTTGAAAAAAGATTTTATTTAGAAGAAAGAAAAAGAGGAATAATAACCAAAGAACAACAAGCTAAACTTTTAGAAAGCAATAAAGAAAAAAAGTTATTTGAAGGTAGTGATGTAGATGTTAAAGCAGATATTAATAATGTTGATAAATCAATTAAAAAAGCCATACCTTTAATAGAAGAAGCTTTGCCAGGAGAATTAACAAGTGTTCAACAGCAAAAAATTAAATATAGTGGGATAGGTAAAACCGAATTAGGAGAATTAACAGATTATACTGGTAAAGGTGGAACAGAAGCAAAGCCACCAATAGGAACATTAGTTGAAGTTCCAACAGGAAAAGTTTATCAGATTGGTGAAGGAGTTACTTTTAAAATAAAAGAATTATTAGAAAAAGATAAATTTATTACTCCTGAACAATATGCTGAAAATTTAGCTAAAGCTGGAGATTTAAAATTATCTGAAACAAAGCAATTAGAAGGCGGTGCAAGCGGACAATTTAGAATTGTTCAAGGGGAGGGAATGTATACCTTTTTAAAATCATTATTAAAAGAAGAACCTTATAAAGAATTTATGAAAACTAAAACTCCAGAAATAATAATCCAAAAGGGTTTAGGAGACCTTAAACAGGATGTAATTGCACATGAATTAGTTCATTATAAAACACCAAATATATTTTTTGATGTTGAAAATTTATTGCGTATTCCTGAAGAATTTATGCCCTCTGAAATATTAGCTTATGCATTAGAAAAATCATTAGCAAAAAAAGGTTTTAAAAATCCAGAATATGTTCCAGCTGTAGAAGAAATAAGAAATCTTCCTCAAACAAAAGGTGGTAAAGTTGATATTAAAGGAGCAAGATTTTTTATGGAAAGTATGGAAGAATCAGGTTTAGATATTTTTGCAGAACTTAATCCAAAATTCATTAAAAGATATAAGGAAACAGCAGGAGAAGAAAGAACTTATATTACTACTGAAGGTAAAAAAATAAAGGTTGTTAAACAAATATTTCAAGAATTTGAAAATATTGATAGAGTTGCTAATGCTTTAACGCATGAACAAGTTGAAGGTGGCAAGCACGTTATACAATCTATTCAAGAAGGAAGATATGATGTTGATAGTTTATTTAAAGTAAAAGCAAAAGGTGCAGAAGCTTATTCAGCAGAAAAAGCATTACAATTATTAAAAGAAGAAAAATTACTTACTTTAACTAAAGAAGGTGAAAGATATGTTTTATCTAAAAAACCAGAAGTTATTCCTAAAGGAACAGAAGCTGCAGATGTAGTATTAAAAAAATCAGCAGAATTTTATGATAAAAAGGTTTTTCCTGAAATACAATCAGGTAAAACAGAATTTGCAACATTTGAAGGTAAAAAAGTTGCAATTCAATCTTGGTTGGGTGCAAGAACAAGTAAATCATTAGCAGCATCAGTTAGAGATAAATATTTTGGACAATTTGGAAAAGATATTAAAGATGTAGTTGTTGGAAGAATTTTAGATATAGAACGATTACAAAAAGGTATAGAACAAGTTAAAGATGTTGGAGCAAAACAAAGATTTCAAGCAGAATTAAATAAAGCAATAGATTTAGTATTAGAAAGTGAAGGAAGAAAACCAATTAGTTCAGAAGCAGATTTAACATTAAGATATATTAAAAGTAGATTTTCTTTTGCTAAAGCTGAAAAAGCACAAACTTATAAACCACTAACTGAAGCTGAATTTTTAGAAGCACAAAAATTAAAGATAAATTTAAAAGAAAAACAATATAGTCAAGAACAATTAAAAAATGTTTTTAGTAATACTTTAGATAGAGAAGTTTCTGTTGCAGAATATCCATCATTAGCTAAGAAAGCATTTAGTAATATTGAAAAGGAATTTGGTAAAAAACAATTTTTAAAACAACAAAAAGCACAAGCATTAGTTAGTAAAACATTAGGTGAATTACAATATGATATTTTATCTGGGAAAAAAAATGCAGCAAATATTCTTCAAAAACAAATAGAGGGTGGAGCATATTTAAGAGCAGCTAAAGCACAGAAAAAGCCTTATGGATACTTATATGCAAAAGCAGACGTTTATGGTTATGGTTATGTTCCATATCAAAAATATTCAAAGTATCAAAAGTATGGTGAATATTATGAAACATATGAACCTTATGCTAAAGCTTATACAAAATATGGAAAATATTCAGAACCCTATATAAAAACTCCAAAATATACTCCTCAAAATTATTTAGAACCAGTAATTACTCCATATGGGCAATATACTCCGACAGATGTTCCCTATATTCCATACACACCACCCTATACTCCACCACCTACACCACTATATACTCCACCAATTCCTCCACCTACATATAATTATTTAGGCATAAAAATTAGGAAAGAAAGAAAGAAAAGACAATTCCAACTTAAACAGCTTTATGCTTTACAATTAAAAAGAAAAGGAAAATTTGCAACAGTAAGAACAGGCTTACTTCGAGGAGAAGCATTAATGGCTGGTTCAGATATTTCAACTAAAGAATTAGCAAGAACATTTAGAATAGTTAAAACTGGGGGAACAAGAGAAACATTTGGATTTAATGAAGAAGCATTTATGCCATCTGAAAAGATATTTAGAGGATATAAAGTTAGAACAGGCAAAAAAATATTTACTCCAGACCAATTTATACAGCTTACATCTGCAAATCTTCAGTCCAGCGAAGAGAAATCACAAATAAAAGAAGCAAGGAGGCTTAAAAAGTTGATTGGTTATTAACTACTGATGCGTAAGTAAAATTTATAAACTAATAAAACCTATAATATTAACATAATGTCAGCACAAAAACAATATGAAGCAGAATTAGCAAGAATTGCTAAACAACAAAGAGAAAAATATGGTAAATTAAGAAAATCTTATTCTAAAAAATATGGTGAGAGAAGCCCAGAAGAATATGCTCAAATTGAAGCAGCTAAACAAGAAGGAAAAACTAGAGATTATATAACTTATATGCAATCGCAACAACAAGAAAAGAAAAAATTTGCTTATACTCAAAAACAACAAGCTTATCAACAAAGTAAAACTGGAAAAGTTTCAAGAGGAATAAGCAGTGCTTTTGGTTTTCTAAGAAGTCCAACAAGGGCGTTATATACTAAACCAAGTTATGTTACTGGTGTTGCTGGAAAAGGACAAAGAGGTAGACCTGTTGGAACAAAGAAAGCGATATATGCTCCTTATGGTGGTGTTTATGGTTGGAGAAAAGCACCAGCACAGCAAAGAGCATTACAAAGAATAAGAACACAATCTAGTGCAGGATTGAATCCTGAAGAACAAGCATTAATTCAAAAAATAAAAGCCCAACAGATGGCTTCAAGAGCAAATCCTGAAGCAGCAGTTACCCCAACAACAGAGGGATATATCAATATGGCTGGATTTATGAAAGAAATAGATGATGCTGCTGGATTAGTAGATTAATAGGGGAATTATTATGACACCTGAAGAAGAAGCTAAATATTTACAACAATATGAACAAGAGTTAGCTATGCAACAGCAAATGAATAATAGTTATAACTCTGTGCCATATTCATCAACAATGTTTGGTGGACAACCTAAACAAAATCTTGTAGAATGGCAATTAGATTTTAAGCAAGAATTAGAAGATATCGAGAGATTATTAAGATGTGATATAATTATTAGAGATAGAGAAGGAAATGAAGTATGGACAAGAAATCCAAATCCTGAAAGAATAGTTTTTAATGATGTTGGAGTTAATGATATATTAAGACAAATTAGAATGTTTTTAAATAAGAACAAAGTTTTATCTAATTATGATATGGATGAAATTAGACCAAGAATACGTTCTATTTCTCATGAATTAAGAATGCTTATTTATAATAATTATGAAGCTTATGGCATGGACAATGATTATAAACAAAATAATTATCCTATTGTTATATTGACTATATCTGCCATGATTGAAGATAGTTATAGGCGAGCATTATATGGTGAAGAAAGAAGAGACTTAAATCAAGCAAGAGTTGTAAATCAAAATGATAATCCTCAGCAATATCAAATGCAAATGCCTATGATGCAGCAACAAAGTTCTAAAAAATCACTAATAAAGCCCTGGACGTGGTTTTCCTGAGGAGATAATAAATATATGAAATGGCTAATTTTTACTTTAGTATTAATTATAAATTTAACATTAATTTCAGCAGACTTAAGTTATTCAAGTTCAAATCTTCCAAATCTTAAAGCACCAACAGTAACATCAACAACAATAACATTCAATAATAATACAGGCAACGTCAATAATTCAATCTATTGGAACGGTTATTCTTGGCATAATATGAGTATTCCATTTTTTGACTGGAAAGCTAGTTTCTTATTTAATTACAATCAAACAACAATAACTAATTTAACTGATTATGCTTTATTAAATGGAAGCAATCAACCATTTACAGGAAATTTAAATATAAATAAAAGTAATCCAGAATATAGATTAACTGATGGAGAATATTCAAGACTGATTAGAGATAATAACAATATATTATTATTAAAAAACAGAATAAATGTTATTGGTTCTGCTTTAGGAGCTATAAGCATTAATGGAAGTAATGGACAAACTTTAACTATTCCAATTGCAACACAGCATAATTCAAGTATTGGAACTGTAGCTTTCTGGTTTAAAACTTCTACTTCTGGAATAAAAACTATGTGGAGTATTACTGGCACAGGAAAATTTATAGATTTTAGATTAAGTAATGATGGAGTAACAAGTTATTATTCTAATACAGAAGTAGATAATGTAGCTAGATTCGGAAGCACTAATATAACGAATGGGCTTTGGTATTATCTTGTATTTCAAAGCAATGGAACTGCTCATAAGGTCTTTATCAATGGGATTGAAGAAACTATGAGTGGTGGGTTTGGAACAGATGCTGGAGGATGGACGGATGATATAAATAACTTAACTGAGATGCATATAGGTTTATTAAGTTGGTTTGGATTAGGTCAACAAAGTATTGGTATTTTTGATGAGATAAATCTTTTTAATACTACTCTAAATTCTACAGAGATTACTTCATTTTATAATGCGGGTGCTGGAACTCAGGTTCCAAGTTCTTATACTGGTTTGGTAGCTAATTATCATCTTGATGAAGGCGTAGGTAATACTGCTAGTGATGATACTTCTTATGCTAATGCTGCTAGTGGATATACTGCTCTTAATTGGACAACTGGAAAAATAACAGCTACGCCAACTACACAAGAAACTCAGATAATAAAAAGCATTGATGGAATAAATAGTGGGGAAAGAGGGATTAATACATTCGGAGATTCTCAAGGAAGAACGATATTACAAGGAGGAGATTTATCTCAGAATAATACTTGCACATTAAACAAGACAGGATTTATATGCAATGCTCCAATATTTGGAACATCCTTTAATACAGATTTAAGTAATTATTATAATAAAACAGAAATAAATTCTTTTAATGCTTCTTGGAGTTCTACTTTTAATTATACTTACGATGCCCATATAAATAATCTTACTAAACATAATACAACATTTTGGTATAACCAAACTTATTCTGGTTCAACTTATAATGCAACCTATGCTAATTATTCTTATAATCAAACAACAATAACTAATTTAACCGATTATGCTTTATTAAATGGAAGTAATCAACCATTTACAGGAAACTTGAATATAAATAAATCCGACCCTGAATTTAGATTAACCGATACAGGAGATAGTGAATATGCAAGATTAACTAGAACAGATACAAGCAAAGAAATGTTATTATTTAATCGAATAAATAATCCTGCAGGCATAGGGAATGCAGTTAAATTCAATGGCATTAATACAAGTATTATTCTTGCTAATATGAGAACATATTCTAGAGTAACAATAACTGCATGGTTTAATAATACTGGTTCAACAGGCGGGGATGTATTTAGTCAAACAAGTGTGGGTGCAACTTGTGGCTCGGATACTATACAAAGTAATACAAATGCTAAGGGAGAACTTTGTTTTAGTAATGGTGTTTATTCTGGAGCAGTATTTACAGGAGTAAATACTAAAGATAATCAATGGCATTTTATGGCTGTTAGTTGGAATGGAAGTAATGTAGTTGTATATTTAGATGGAGTTTATAAAGCAAAAAGTGGAAATTTTTCAAGCAATTATACTATAACTCTTAATCAAACAAATTCACAAAAAATAGGCTCTTATTTTTCTACCGCATTACCTTTTAATGGAACAATAGATGAGGTAGTTATATGGAATAGAAGTTTAAGTTCAACAGAAATTTCAGATTTATATAATGGAGGTGTAGGAGTATATGGCAATCCATCAATTGCTCCATTTAATTCTGGACTAGTTGCAGGATGGCATTTAGATGAAACAAGTGGACTTATAGCAAGTGATTTTTTTGATGGTATTAATGGAACATTAACAACAAGCACCTCATGGGTAACTGGAAAAATTCAAACAGCATCTTCAATAGTAGAAGCCCAGATAATAAGTTCTAAAAATGGAATTAATTCAGGAGAGCAAGGAATAATAACTTTTGGACACAATTTAGGTAGAACCTTAATTCAAGGAACAAATATAACCTCTTTAAATAATATGTCTATACCTTGTATAACTTTTAAAGATGGAAGTTCTCAATGTTCTGCATTTAATGGGACAATAAATACTTATAATGCTACTTATGAGTTATGGAGTTTTAATCAATCTACTCCATTCTTCGACTGGAAAGCTAGTTTCTTATTTAACTATAATCAGACCACTCCATTTAATAATTGGTTGTCTACATTCGTCTACAATTATAACCAATCTACACCATATGATAATTTTAATTATAATATGACTGCAATTTCAAATGGTAATTCTTCTTTTAATCAAACTCTAACAGATAATCTATATGTAATTAAAACTGGAGATAATATGAGTGGTAACTATTCAGTTAATGGTAATTATAGTTTTAATTTTTATAATGGGGCAATGTTTATAGATGGAACTAATAATTATGTAGGTATAGGCACTATCAATCCAACAAATAAATTTCAAGTTTCAAATGGGGGTATAGCTGATTTTTTCAATGGAAGATTGACTATAGACGATACTAATTCAAAAATAGATATGTTTACAGGAAATATAAAATTTAATTCTCTTAGAACTGATTTTTATAACGGAAGATTATTAATAAATAATACGAATGGTGTAATTAATTCGGGACAACAACAGATAAGTAATTATCTTGAAGTAAACAATCCTACAATATTTAATGTTAATGCAACAACTGGTATAACTACAATAGGGAATTTGATTACAACAATGGATAATTTAAATGTTGAAAAAGACATTAATGATTCTATGGGGATTAATATTCAAAATCTTAACAATGGAACTGGGGCTATAAGTAGATTGGGATTAGATAATGCGGATAATGATGAATTTTCTTTGTTAATAACTTCGAGCAATTTTGATTTTGAGGGAACACCATTTCCAAGATTATCTGCAATATCTGTAAGCACCCCAAATGGTTTTTATATAGAAAGTTTATATGGTCCTATTTCTTTTAATACGTTTGAATCAGCAGATAATATTTTTACTTTGGGAAATGGGGTTATTGATATTGTTGGAAATATAAATGCAGTAGATTATAACATAACTGCCAATGTTTATCATGGTAATATTGATTGGGTTTATACTATAATTGGTATGTCTGGCAATACTGCCTGTGATAATTTAGATAATAAAGTTGCTGGTTATTCTTATACTTGTCAAACAGTGATAGATACTGGTGGAGGAACAGTAGCTTGTGGAACAACTTTAGTTGCATTAAATGCTCAATCAGCATGTAAAGCTGATTAATATAAAAATGGTTTACTTTAAAATCTGCCAATTTAAAAAAGAAATTTATGATGAACATGCTGAGTGCACTTATGAAAACTATTGTCCAAGAAAATATAAAATAGCCGAAGAAACTTTTTGCAATGCGATTAGAGATGTAAGTAAACTAGAGGGGAAAGTGAAATGATGAATAAACTAAATAAACTTAACTATTTATTAGTAGTAAACTATTTAAACTTCAAAAGACTTATAAAAAAATGAGATATAATATATTATCAATATTATTAGTAACTATATTTATTTTGTCTATGGTTTCAGCAACATCACCAACAGAAACATATCTTCCTCAACCAGTTAAACAAGGAACTTGTGCGACGCTATCTCAATCTTGTTCAAATTGTTCTTATGTAAATATTACAACTTTAACTTATCCAAATGGAACTATTTCTTATTTAAATTCTGTTATGACTAAAAATGATATTGACTATAATTATACTTTTTGTGATACAGAACAATTAGATTGGTATATTTATAATACCAAGGGGAATCCTGATGGAATTACTTCTACACAACCCATATCCTTCATAGTAACGGCTACTGGAAGCGATATGAATATAAGCAAAGCAATATCTTATTTTCTAATTTTTATATTTTCATTTATACTATTTGTTGGCTTATTATTAATGGGAATAGCACTTCCAAATAAAAATAAAAGTGATGAAATGACTGGATATGTTTTACAAGTTAATAATCTTAAATATTTTAAATTATTATGTTTGGGCTTAGCTTATTTAACTGCAACATTTATAACTTATTTTTCTTGGATGATTTGTTATGCTTATCTTGATATGGAATTTTTAACCACAATATTGAGATTTGTATTTACAGCATTAGCTGTTCTTATACTTCCATTATTCATATTATTTACTTATTTAACAATAACTAATGCTATAAGAGATGCAAATATTGTAAGAATGTTAGAAAGAGGCTTTACAGTTAGAGAAAATGGCAAAACCTAATCCCAAATACAATCAGAACTTTTGGATGTTAAAAGCACCAATGCCTTTAAAGGCAAAGTTAGATGAAATTAGAATAAATAGAATTAAAAATGGTAAAGATAGAAAAATGGTAAGTTATAGTAGATTAGGATTAGCTATTTCAAGGCATAAAAAGCTTTTTGAAGATTTAAATGAAGCAGATTTAATTGAGGATAATAAAGCACAAATGAACTTATTTTCTACATATAATATTTTTATGTTTATGATAGTATCATTTATTTGTGTTGTTTTATTTGGGGGATTAATTTATGCTCAGGGGCTTATATTTAATATTATGCACGACGTTGGTGTAAAAAATGAGGTTAATGCTGGAAATCCTGGATATGCAAATATGACTTATGCAGCCGATTTAACTTTTGGAACACTAAATAATAGTATACAAGCACTTAAAATGGTTTCTTTAGTATTTATACTTGGTTGGTTTGTATGCACATTAATTGCTAGTGCCTTAGTTAGACTTAATCCTCTTTGGTTTTTTGCTTATATTTTAATAAATATTTTAGCTATTATTTTAGCTGTGCCAATATCTAATGCTTATGAAAAATTATTACAGTCTAATATTTATGATGGTGGATTATTAAGTTTTACTGCTTCAAATTTCATACTTCTACATCTTCCTATGTTTGTTTTAGCTTTGGGAACATTTGGAGTGATATTACTTACAATAAATATTATTCGTACAGGAAACGAGACAAACTTAATTTAAAATGAAAAAACAAGAAATTCGAAGCAATAGCAAGCTCATAGGCAAATTATATTTAGCCTTGCTGATGTTTAGTATGCTCCTTTTAAGCATAAATTTAGCTTCAGCATCAATTTTTGATGCTAAAACTTTTGAAAAAAATGATAGTATGCAGTATGGAAGATATGTTATAAAAGAAGGATGTATTCCACTTACAAATATTTGTTTTGGAGGAACAACTGAAATAATAGAACTTAAAGATAATCAAGGAATAAATTGCGGTTCACATTGTTCAGCAGAGTTTGAGGTTCATGTTGTAAAAGATAATATTCCGCTTATTGATGATATTAGGTTCTTGACTATTAAGCCAGATGGAAGTAAAATAGAACAACCAATACGTTCTTATAACTTTGAGTATGCTGATGTAAAAAGCGAAGTTAAAACAAAGGTTGATGATTATACTTGGACTTGTGTTAATACTGGAATTTATTCTGTAAATGGAACAGCTATACAAAATTGCTTTAATAATAAAACAGGAAACCATTTTGTTTATTCTTATACTTGGTTACCTTATACTTTAAATCAATTAGTTTCAAATGGAAAATATTTAGTTAAAGTTAGTGGGGAGAAAAAGAGTTCAAGAATAGTAGACTGGCAAATTAGTGTAGCTGGGACTAGTTTCAGTGAGGAATGGGCTGTTTGGGGTTCAACTGGTTTAGAAGATAAACTGCTTGGATATTGGACATTTAATGAAACTAGCGGAACATTATTCTATGATTCTCTTGGTAAGAAAAATATGACTTTAGAAAATGCTCATACTATATCTGGCAAAATTGCTGGTGCTTATGGTCCAACTGGAGGAACAGCAACAGACAATACTAATGCTCCTATGGCACAAAATGGAACTTTAAACTTTTGGATTAATAGAAGTGGAGCGTTTACTGGAAGTTATGTTATTTGCTCTTACGAAACCGCAACAGAAAATGGAGCAGTTTGTTTGGGAACAAATGCAGGTGGAACAGTTACAACTTATTATGTTGATACGGGTGGTAATCATGCTCTAACAACCTTTACTCTTACTTCATCAAATTGGTTTATGATAACTTGGGTTGTAAATTCTTCGACAATAACTCAATATGTTGATGGAATAATAAATAAATCAGCTTCATTAAATTCAAGAGCAACAACTTGGACTTCTGGTTTTCAAATAGCTGCAGATATTGCTGGAAATTATAAAACTTTTCCATTAACTTTTGATGAATTATCTCAATGGAATAGAAGTCTATCTGCTTCAGAAGTAGGAACTCTTTATAGCAATGGTTCTGGAATGAGTTATATTAATATAACTGCTGGAGTTAATAGTATTACATTAAACTCTCCAGCAAATTTATATACAACAATAAACAATCAAATAACTTTTTCTTGCAATGCAACGCCAACAAGCCCAGCGACATTGGTAAATATAAGCCTATTGCATAATGCAACAGGAATATTAAGCATTAATCAAACACAATCAAGAACAGGAGTAACTAATGCAAGCACATTTAATGCTTCATTTCCATTTGGGAACTATAACTGGAGTTGTTCAGCCTGTGATAGTGATGGGGATTGTGGTGTAGCTGTGGAGAATCGGAGTTTGAGCGTTACTTCTGCAATAATAAATTCAATTAATTATAATAATTATACTACTTCAGGAGCATCAGAGAATTTTATTGTAAATATTTCTTATAATCCAATTAATATAGTAAATGTAATTTTAAATTACAATAATACTCAATATTCTATGACAACTTCAAATAATCAAATATATTCAACATCTTTGAATGTTCCAGTAGTAACATCTTCAATAAATAAATCATTTTACATAGGTATTGAAGTAACATCTGGTTCAGAAACTACAACGGTTTATTCGGGATTATATAATCAAACAATTCAGCCATTTTCAGTAGATAATTGTACAATATATAAACAAAAAATATTGCATTTTGAAATGGTTGATGAAGAATTATTTAATAATGTTGCTAATCCAACATTAGGCTATATTAATGGGACTATTCAATATTTAATAAATTTTTATAGTCAAGATAGAACTAAATTAATATCTACATTTAATAATTCTATTAATTATACTTATGGAAATACATATGAAATATGTATTCAAAATATAACTAGTAATTATTCTATGGATTATCAAATTAAATATCCTATTGAGGATACTACTTGGTTTAATAAATATAAAAATGCTCAAAATAAAATTATAAATAATGCTACATTAATGGAAAATGTAACACTTTATAATCTATTTATTGCTTCTGGTAATACTTTTCAAATTTATGTTCGTGGTTCAAATCTTGGTAATTCTGGATTATTAGTAGATGTTCAAAAGCAATATGTAGCTAAAAATGCTTTCTTTTCTGTTGAAAGTCCAGTAACTGATAATACTGGAAATACTATTGCTAGATTAATACAAACAAGCGAGATATATAACTTCATAGTATCTAAAAATGGAAATATTCTTGGAATATTTAATAATTATCAAGTTAAATGTGCTAATGCAGCTACAGGAGATTGTCCTATTACTCTAAATCTTGCAGAACAAACTGGTAATATTGTAAATCTTGAAAATTATGGCAATGTTACTGGCATTCATTTATTAAATAATAATACTAATACATTATATTATACTTTTCAAACTACAGATTCTAATGCCCATAATATCAGGCAACAAGTAATTATTAATGATGGTTTTGACAATCAGACAATATGTGACCAAACCGTATTAGCAGTATCTGGAACAATAATATGCTCTATTCCAACAATCTATCAAGAAACTACATTTTATGCTAAGATATATTCTGATGGAAATCTTATTGGGGCTAAATTATTTAGTCAAGGAAATAAACCAGACTTTTATGGAGTAGAAATATTTATGAGCGTTTTATTATATTCTTCTATAGTTTTATTAATGTTGTCTAACCCAATACTTATAGTTTTAGGCACTATGCTTGGAATGATATTTTCTGCAATAATTTTATTTTTAGGAAGCTTTAAATTAACATCAATAATAATAACATTATCTTATTTCATTGTTGCAGGAGTAATAATAATAAATAAAATGAGAAAAACATATTAATAATGCCAACAGGATTAAATCCATTACTTAAAGGAACAGTAGCGGTAGTTATCTTTTCATTATTTATTATACTATTTTCAATACAATTTTTAAATGAAACAAATCCAAATATTTTAGTAAACTCAAGTCTACAAGATTATTCTAATAAATTACAAGGTGATGTTGGAAATTTAACATTTACAGTAGATAATGCCAAAAATAAATTAGAAAACTCTCAATTATCACCATTATATTTATTTATATTGTTTGAAAATGCTTTTTGGATACCTTTAAGTTATTTAGGATTTTTAATAAAATCTGCGGTAACTTTGCCTTTAATATTATTTCCCAGTCTTAGTGGAACAGGTATGGGCAGCGCTTTAACAATAGGATTATCAGTAATATTTACTATTTTAATATCCACCGCTGTATTTTTAATAATAAAAGCCATAAGAACAGGGGAAAGCGAAAGATGACATATCCTGTATTAAACGGAACTCAAATAGGAAATGATTTAACACAAATAATTGTATATGTTAATTCTGTTACTTCTGGATGGTTTGTTCCATCAATATTATTTTCATTTTTTATGATAGTCTTAATAAGCAGTTCAGTTCTGCAGCAAAGATACTCTGGCAATATAAAATTTGAACAAGCATTCGCTGCTTCTTGTTTTGCAACTTCTGGTTTAGCAATATTATTAATGATGAAAATAGGATTATTAAACTTTGGAACATATATGTTTTTAATTGGATTAAATATTCTTGCCATAATGTGGCTTTATTTAGGCAGTGATTAAGTTTACTCTTTAAACTAGAGGTTTATATAAGCTTTTTACCACTAGTTAGTGCTATGTTCAGCCAATTTATCTTAAAAACTTTGAAAGGAGGTTTATTTAAATAGTAATGAAATCTCTAAGAAAAGATAAGAAAGGAATTTTTGGACTTAATGCAGTTCAGAGTTTCTTTTCAGTAATCTTAGGAATTGCACTATTAGCATACGTTATAGTTATCATAATGGGAACTTTGAACACAGCAAATATTGTTGCTGCAGGTTCTGCTGCTGCTAACCAAACGTCAAATATCTTGAATAATGTTTCAAGCGGAGTTGCAGGCTTCTTCACAAGCATCAACCCAGTTTATGCTATATTAGCAGTTCTTGTAATTATACTTGTTTTAGTAGTTCTTGTAAGAGTCGTTCAGGCTCCACAAGGTTCTGCTTCACCTCAGTTATAATTGAAGATTAATGAACGCTTTATCCGACGTTTATAACTCAATCGGATTAATCATAATCATTTTTGTTTTAGTTTGTGGAGTTTAGTAGTTCTCATAAAAACTACTATTATAATCAAAGATAAAATGCCAAAAAATTTTATGGAATGCGTAAAGAAAATAAAAGCAAAGAGAAATGGAAATCCTTATGCTATTTGTAGAGTTAGTACTGGCTTCTATGGTGCTGTACATCATTCAAAAAATCCAAAATTAATTCTAACAGGAAAACCAGCATATGTCAAACATATGTTTTTACACTTACGAAAAGAGCACCCTTCTACAAGACGAAGGATGAAAATAATTTGAAAGGAGGTTTATTATGAAAAATATTTTAAAGGATAAAAAAGGAATTTTTGGACTTAATGCAGTTCAGACATTTTTCACAATAATATTAGGTATTGCACTATTAGCATATGTAATTATAATTGTTATGGGTGTTTTAGGCGATTCTAGTATTGTTACAAAAAATACATTATCAGGCAGCATTATTAATGAAACAGTTCTTGGTTTTAACTATTCTGTTGGAGACGCTTTAAGCGCATCAACACTAGACGGAGTTTTATGCACAGTTACTGGAGTTAAAAATCAATCTACAGGAATTTCTGTAGGAACAGGAAATTGGACAACATCAAATTGTCAATTATTCTCTGCAAATAGCGCAGAAGTTATAAATGCTAATGTTAAAGTCGATTATTCCTATACTTATAATATGCCTCAAATAGGAGACAGTAGAAAGATACTATCAAATACCTCAAGTGGAATAACAAGCTTCTTCACAAGCATCAACCCAGTTTATGCTATATTAGCTATATTAGTAATAATTTTGATACTTGTAGTATTAGTTAGGGTTGTTCAAGGTGGAAAAGAAGGAACAGTTCAGATGTAAATAACCTCAATCAAGGAAGTAGATGCAACTTTCAAACTCAGCATCCCAATGGCGCAGGATAAGCGCTAATCATACTCAACTTATGGATATAATAAAAAAATTAGGCAAAGAAATGCAATATGTAGAAAATAAATTAGTTCTAATAGATAGAAAAGTAGGTATGCCTAAAAAATTTAAAGTTCCAATAATTAAAATTTATGGAGGAAAAAAATGAATAAATGGATGATACATTTAGCAAAAGTAAGAAGAGCTAACCCAAAAATTAAAAATGTGGTTGAGCTTGCAAGACTTGCTAAAAAAACATATCGAGCTTAAAATGTGCAAAGATAAAAAGGTTATTGAAGCAATTAGAAGAAGCAACAAAAGGATAGCTTTTGCTAATCAATATGCTACAAGAAAAGCCAAAACACTAATAAAACCAAAAATTTAATAGAAATTATAAATTATTATAAGAATATAAGTTAAGGTTATTATTGGAACAAATGGCACATTTTCTCTTTTTAATATTTTCTTAGCTATAAGCCCATAAATTGTTCCAATTAAACCAAAAGCAACCATAAACAACAGCATTTTAGTAAACGCATCTGGAAAACTTGAAAAGTTCATAAATGGAACAATACAAGGCAATATTTTAACATCTGCTCCACCAAAGACTTCTTTTTTCCAGAGATATACTCCTAAAAGCCACATAAATGCCATTAGTAAGGCTGTAGTGAGCAGATTATTGTTTATAATGGAAAATACAACACCAATAAAAAATAAAGGTACTATAGCCTTATTTTCTACTTCTGACTTCTTTAAATCATCCCAAGAAAGTTTTAATAAAAAGAATAGCCCTATTAATGAGAATACTAAATTAGTTGTTATTTGAAACATGTTAATTAAGAATACTATCTAAAACTGCTTTTATAAGATAATAAAGTGCCGCAAAAATTACAATTATAGCTAAAATTGAAGTTATCATATGCTTCTTAAAGCCTCTTGTTTAGCTTTTCTTCGGCAAGCTTTATGCCACTTTTTTCCCATAAAACTATAAGGAACATTATCATTAGTAAATGGTTGCTGACAATAACAACAAACTTCTAAGTTTTCGTCCACAACAGGGGTTGGCTGAACAACGGGCTCCACCCCTGTTGATTGTTCTGGACTAGGAATTTCATCTTTTTCTTTTTTCTTAAAACCAAATAAAGTCATAAAGTCTATCATTGGCTGTATTCTCCAACTAAAACCTTATTAACTAAAGTTTTACTAACTTGTTTTTTATTATTATTTTTATCATTATAAGAAACTTCTTTACATATCTGAGAATAAGATAACCCTTTATCTCTTAATTGTTTAATTTGTTCCATAATTTTTGGAGATATACTTTTTCTTCCCCATTTATTTCCTTTATAGGACTTTGTTGGTTCTCCTTCTTTTCTTCTAACTGATATTTTTACTCTTTGAGATTTTTTTGTGCTTTCTTCTTCTGCAATCCAACCCATTACCTGCAACATTAAACTATGCATCATTTCATTAAATGGTGGAGGCATTTTATTTATTTCTTGCAACCAATCTTGCCTAAAAGAAAAGATATTACACTTTTTTATTTTACATAATTCAAAAAAAGCAATTAATCTTTTTCTATTTCTGTATATTCTATCAATATCCCAAACAATTAAAGATTTTATATTTCCATGGTCTATTGCTAATTTAATTTTATCGAAACTTTCTCTTTCGATTTCAGTCCATCCAGTAACTTTATCTTCTAAAATTTCAAAGTCCTCTATTGATAATTTTTTAGAAAATTCAATACAATCTTTAAGCTGATTTTCAGGATTTTGTTCTTCAGTAGAAGTTCTAATATAAATTATATTTTCTTTCATTAATTACTCCTATCTTTTTTAATAATTATAGAATAAGTTTTATTTTCTTCTTCCATAAATTAGACAGCCAAATAAAGTTTATAAAGTTTTCATTAAAGATTTTTAAATGAAAAGTTTATAAACTTCAAAAACATAGAAAAGATATGAAATTAATAATATGGACTATCATATTTATATTAAGTCTATTTATAGGTTTAGGGGTAATATCAATGCTATATTCTATAACTTCAAATAATGAACAGATGGAAAAAATAAATATTCAATTACAATCTCAATTAAATGAGTTAAAATCTCAAAGTCCATTAGATAAACCCTTTTTATTTTTTCAATTTGATAATTGGGGAGAAAATATAGACAATCCTAAAGAATATCTTTTAGGTGGTTGGATATGGAATTACGGGAAAGAACAAGGAGAAGATGTTGAAGTAACTTGTGCTATATTTAATTCAGACAAAAAAATAGTTGATAGAAAAATAGAAAGCATAGGAAATGTTGCATTAGGGTGGAAATATATTGAAATAAGCATGGATAAAACTACTTCTAATAACTTAGTTGGTTCTACTGCTATTTGTTATTACACAAACTCATCAAATGGTATTAACTTATTGGAAAATACCAAAGAGTATAAAGAATTTTCAGAAAAATTATAAAAAAACAAAAATTGGCTTAATAAGTCTTAAAAGCCAAAAGATAATGCTTCACAAGTTAGAAAATTATCAGCTTCTATACCCATATCCTCTAATGTGTTCTCTCCATCTATCAAAAATTCAAAGTCTTCCATTTTATTGTTTGCCCCCTTTCATTTGTTTTTATCATTTTTATCCTTATATAGTTTTTTAATGCGACTTTGCGACTTTTGTGTGTTTTATCGTCGTTAAATCGTTGTCGCACTCGATTTTAAAAAGTCGCATATGCGACTTCTTGCTTTTGCCTATAATATGTTGCCCTGTGCTTTCCTGTTGCTTCACACCACTCTTTTTCGCCCATACCTTGAACAATAAGTTCGGTATCTTCATTTGTCTTAATTAATGCCTTGCCTAATCGTTTCCAATTAGCATTATCAAACTTATATGCTTCAAAAAGCATAAATAATAACCTTAAATTAAGGTTTTCAGTAGCTTCGCTTGTATTTTCTTTAATCCATCTAGCTATTTCAAGCCTTTTATTATAATCTAAGCCATTATAATCATTTTTAGTCAATTCAAAAAGTATTTTTATCTTAGTTTTATAATCCATTTTTAATTCATAAGTTAAAACTCTACTTTCTACTGCCCTTAAACTTTCTACTGCCTTTGGCTTATTATTAAGCAAAAGAATAATTCTGCCTTCAAAAGAAAACATACTAGGAACTTTTAACTTACTACTGCTTGTGCAGTAACTTACTACACGATTATTATCATTAAGGCACGCTTTTAACATATTAAGATTATTTTCATTTTCAAGAATATTAACATCATCTAAGATAATATTATCAAGCCTATGATTAAAAAGGAATTGGTATAATTCAAGACTTGTTATGTGCCCACTTAAATATTCAAAATCAATTTTTTCTTCTCTAAAAGCCCTAATAACAGAATAAGATTTTCCTAATCCACAACCACCATATAGTATAAATCCTCTAGCATTTCCTTTGGCTACCATTTTAGCGAATTGCTTAGGCAAATAATAAATATCTTCTATTGTTATTGTTGTTTTATCGTTCTCAATCTTTTCAAGAGATTTATTAAAGTCTAACTTCGCTTGTGTTTCGGCTTTCTTTAATTCTTGGACAATTATTTCTTCATGATGTTGTTTAGGCATTATTTCGGCTTCTTTTCTTTTTAAATTTATTACATTATCCATTTTATATTGATTTAATAAATTTTTTATTTTTTCTCTTAATATTGTTTTATTTTCATTAACTGATAAGGTTCTATCAACTTCACTATTAAAGTCAAAAACATCTATTGCTTTATTATCATTAGAGAAAAAAATTGAAGCCCATTTTCTTAAACTATCAATTTGAATTGAACTTAACATAGGGGTATTCTATTTGGATATCGTTTATTTAAACATTTTTCACATATTCTTTGATATTGCCCTGTTTTAATATATTTTTTATTGCAATTTTTACAAAATACTTTCATAGGACTAAACTTTTTTCCTTTCATATTCTATAAAGTCATTTGAATACATTTAATTCTTTCATCTTTAATTTCAATATCATATTTTTCGTTATGTTTTTTTAAAAGATATTCAACTTCTTTTTTTACTTCTTCTTGATTACTACAAGGACTTCCACTACCCTCTTGATAGCCATCAAAATCAACAGCATAAGAATTTTCTTTGCTGTCTAAATTTTTTATTATAATTATTCCTTTTCTTTTAATCATTTTTTATACCTCTAATTATATTTGGCTTACAGGCAAAACATAAATTTTTATTTTTAAACTTAACTTCACATTCAGACAATAAATCAAACATTATTTTTTACCCCCTTTAAATTTTCTAATTGTTCAACTTGTAGTTTAAGAGCATTAAAACTTTTTATAATAGACTTTAATCTATTAACTTCAATCATTACAAAAAATCTACTTCTTTTTTTATCACCCATTTTTATTTTAATCTCTTTTAATCTTTAAATATATATCCTACTATTAAACAATAGTAACACCTGCTTTTTTATTTAATAAAAACCTACTATGCTTAAAATTGTATATATAATCTTTACACTTACTACATAACTTAAATAAAGGGTTATCTTTACTCTTTCCACACTTAGAACATAAACCCAAAGACTTATATTTTTCTTTCCTAGACAAATAATCCTTTTTACAATTAAGACTATTAAATTCTTTCCATCTAGACAAATTATTCTTTTTCCAAAAAGCATACTTGCATTTTTTAGAGCAATAAATTTGCTTAACTCCTCTTTTTCTTTCTCTTTCAAATACATTTAAGCAATTCTTACATATTACTTGTTCTTTTTCTATTTCCATTTTATTAAATTTCAATATTCCAATAATTTTTAAATCTATTGAGTATTTTCCTTCTTTGTTCTAAGCTTAATAATTTATTTAATATAATCTTTTTTTTAAGGTTTTTTACTGCTCTTTTAAAGTTATTACTAGGAATAAACTCTTTATTTATTACTTTTCCTATTCTTATATTGTTTTTATTATGTGGCATTTTTTTATCTCCTCTGCTTCTGCTGTGCAAACTTTATAAGCTCTTCGCCAATAGGTTTAAAAGAATTCTCACTAAACATAAGTTAAAAAATAAAATAAGGTTTTGGTTTTGCTTAAATTAGTCGGTAGTTTAAGATTTTGTAATCATTAAAAACAGCTTCGCTAAAATCAGCAACCATTTTAAAAGCCATATCCATACCACACCCATGAAGTTTTAAATATCCGTCACTATCTCTTTTAAAATAAGTAACTTTTTCTATAAGATAATTTAAATAATATGGTTCGTTATCTTTAATCATAAATGCACTAAATCGCCTTAGCATTCCTGAATGGCTCACGCCTCGAAAGATAACATAAATAACTGGCTTCTTTTCCTTGATATACAAAATTAAACCTTTATCAAAATCCGACAACCTATTAAGCTTTTCTGCTGTTGTATTATTTTGTTTGTTTATCATTTTCGTTTAAACCTCCCTTGTTATGCTTTTGCACATTTTCAATATTATAAAAATATTCCTGTGCTGTTCCAATAGAATAAATAAACTTTTGAAATAATCTATAAGCTTCCTTGTCACTACTCGCCCAAAACTCTTTTAAGTTTGGTTTCATAACTTCAATATTTCCACCTTTAAAAATTGATTCGCCTTTTTTAGTCAAGACTATTTTATACTTTCTCATATTTAGCTTATTTCCTTCCAACATTTATTTAAAGCATAAGCCTTATTAATAAACCAAAGCTTCTCTATAACTCCATTTTTAAAAAACTTAATCTTAAAGGCGTTTTCGTATTGAATTATTAAATACTCGTGTCTATCAATTACGCTTAAATGCTTTTCTTGTTCTTTCTTTTCTAGCATACTATTAATAAAGTATAAAAGATTTTTAGGCGTCTTGCCTAAATAAAAACCTTCTGCGTTCATTCTTGCCCAGTTAATATTTAAGACTTCCATTTTAAAACCACTCTTGTAATATTTGTTTAAGCATTAAATAAACTTGCTTCTCTTGTTCTTGATTGCTTGAGTTATCTTTTATAATCTTTAAAAGACTTGCTTTAAGTCTTTGCTTAACTAATTGATTAAGAGTAGTCATAAAGAATAAACCCCCAACTCTGCAAGAAGAGTTTTAAAATCGTTCTGCCTATGTTTAATTATAAACTTTAATGTTCTGCCTTTTTTTATGGTTGTTATCATTTGTTTTGTTGTTGAGTATAAAGGCGATTTTTAATCGCCCTCTTTTTGTTATCCTATGCGATAAGTTTTTATCGGCTTAAAAGGTTTTAACTTTTATAATATCTAGTATGAAAGCCCCTTTATAAATATTGTGGTGGTGTAGTATATATATAGTTTATGTGATAACTATTTAATAATGACAACACTTAAAGATGATATTATGTTACTACTAATAAGTATACGTTTATCGTTCTTAAAAGGTATCCCTTTTTTATGGGGGTTTATTTATGTTGTTGGGGTGTTTTTTAATTCACCCTTTTAAGAACTAACAGAAAGAATAAACCCCTTGAAGAGATTAATAAGGAGTTATATACCTCCTATGTATTCCAAAATGACAATTTTGACATAGCCCTATAAAATTATTTATATCATTATTATTTTTATCTTTATCTTTATGATGTAAATCACAGGGATATTTATTAAAACCACATAAGGCACATTTTGAAGTAATGTTTTTATATTGCTCTAAACTTAAACCATATCGTTTTAAAACAAAACTTCTTTGTCTTTGTTCAATATGTTCTTTATTATATTTATTTTTATAAAATGGATTTAATTTTCTCCACTCATAAACCCCTATTAATTCTCCCTTATTATTCTTATATTTAAATGTACCATAAGGACGCCCTTTTTTATTAAAGCTTTCTTTGTTTATAATTGGATTTATGAATAAACCTCTTTTAATACTATCTTTAATTTTCCTATAATCATAAACGCTTATTAGTTCATTAGTTAATGGGTGTTTATATTTATAGCTATCATAAGGACGTCCACGACTTCGCTTAAGGTTATCCATAAGAGTATAATAACAATAGGGTTTAAAAATGTTCCTATTTATTTGGATTTATTTGACTTGTTTTTAATAGAGTTATTGAAGCAATTAATTAGCAATTAAATAACCTAGCCCAGCAATTAATTAATTTGTCCCTAATCAGTAGCAATTAATTGATTATTTGTCTAGTATACTTAGGTATACTTAGGTATACTTAGGTATACTTAGGTTTACAGCTCGTTTTCATCGTCGGTAAGCTCATCTAGGCTAGTTTCAGGCTCTTTTTCATCTATTATAGGGCTATACTCGTCTTCTATAGTGGATTTTTCCAAATTTTTAGGTACTACACCATCAGTATACTTTATTTCGGCACTCTCCCCCTCCTCAAAACCCTGTTTTCCTAGTAAAAATGGCTTATTTGGGTCGATTTTAGCCCAAGTTCGTATAACTCTTGAACTATAACCTAACATTTGTCCAGCTTCATCTTGACTTACATTAAATTTCTTTAACAAATGATAAATTCCAAACCTAATCTTGTTTAGCTTCATCTCAAGGGATATCTCTTTCTTGCTCTTACCCTGCTCTTTGCTTCTAATACTATTGATGGCTATGTCTTTATGTTTCTCATAGTCATTATATGTAGCATTAGGTTTGTTATCAACCCAGAAACCTAACTTATCAAATTCTTTGTCCATCATATTAGGCATCTTACCGCCAAAAGACTTTACTTTATTATAAATTCTTTCCTTTCTTTTAGCATAAGCATTCCAAAGTATCTCTAATCTTTTCTTTTTTATATAATTAAACCTTCCAACTTCTGTTTTGTTTCGAGTATACATATTTATTAAAGCTATTGCTCTATCGACGACAATATACTCTGGAAACTTCCAAAATTTGGTATAGTTCACAATAAAGATGTGTCGTTTCTTTCTGCAAGTCATAAACAATCTTATGACATCCTTATTAAGATTATTAATCTGGTCTATGCTTAAACTATCTAGTGATGGTTCATCCCAGATGATTATCTTTTTCTCTGTGGCTTGCGCATATCGCATTAAAGGTTCTATCTTAAAGAATAGCCTAACTTCCCTGCCTGTCTTTAACTTAAACCATAATGCTTCTACAACAGAACTATTACTCTTACCCTCACCCTCACCACCCTCATTAATTAATAGATTGTCCTGCTTAGGGGTATCTTGAGTAACTCTCTCAACCATTAAGTCTAACTTCTGACATAGCTTCTTTTCTATTGGATATTCCTTACAATCTATTACAATCTTGTTATCTTGAATAAATATTACCATATATATTTTATATTATCTATATTTAAATAGTTTTCATACCTTAGCGGACTTCACTCCACGCTACAATAATTCACACGATATCAACACACCTGATACGACTGCAACACAGGAATATGATTTTGAGCCTTACCTTACTCCACTAAATATCACATCACCCAACAATACTATATCACACATTACTCCTCAACAAATGAATATGATTTTGAGCCCTTACCTAACTTCATATTATTCCACTTCACAATATTACACCATAATCGAAATTATATCACTACACAACTGATAGTTCTTTATCAACCGACGAAAGTTGATGAATATGATTGTGAGCCTTACCTAACGATACCTGACAATACTATAACCTAACAAACCTGACACGAACGAACAAAAGACTATATTAACATACTACACAAAATAATAAAAAAATAAAGCATTAATAGTTTAAATAGTTTTACTTTCTAACTTTAAACTCAGTAACTTTAAATCTTCCATATTCTGGACGATGGTCGCCGACACCCTTAAATCTTCCTGCGGCTTCTAAAACTAATTTAACTAAAGAAGGATTTAACCATCCATCGTCGGTTATTTCAATTTCAAAGCTACAACTCCATATCTTAAATTTAGGACGCCAAGACATTACTCTTGCTCTTTGAATAACAACAGGTTCTGAATGTATTTCATATTGTTGTTGGTCAAGTATTATTTCTTCAGGCAATATAAATACTCCTGATTTAATAAACTCTTTACAAGTCTTTCTTCCAGATATTTTAATATCTGAACCTGCTTTAATCATAGATGCTTTGAAATGTGTATTTGGAAGACAAAGCTTTCCATCACTTGTTCTATAAGTTTTCTTCTCAGCTTCTTCAGCAGGGTTATAAAGTTTCTTTCCTCTAACACTCCCAACATTTAATTGGCTTGTATCAGTAAACTTATTCATAAGTAATGGTGCTACTCCTTCAATTTTTACATCAACTTTTTCAACTTTCATTTTCAATAAACCTCCTTTCATTAATATAATTTTTAATTGTTTCAATACAAATATTAGGTTGTTCTTTTATTTGTCTGCCTCTAAATCTAAGAACTATCCAACCACTAGAGTTTAAGAAACCATCTCGTTTTCTATCGTGAGCATTACCTTCTTTATGCCAAGCTTCACCATCACACTCTATTATTATCTTTAGTTCAGGATTAGCGAAGTCTGCAATATAACCATATTTAGAACGAATAGGAAACTGCTCAACAAAATTAAAATTATTACTAGTAATAATATCTTTCATCAATAGTTCTATATCTGTTTTATATAAACTTCTCATTCGTCGGTAATATTTATTATATTTAAGAGTATATAAACATTTGGTATATTTTTAAAATACAACCTTACCTGACTGCACATCACAAGAGATTATATTAATCAAAGCTCGCTGTCGCTATCGAACTCTTTATTCGGCGAATCTAAATCGTGTGCTTCATAATATTCATTTATCTTTCTTTCATATAGTGTAAAAAGTTCTAGGAACTTATGAAGGTTATCTCTATTTATCTTTGGTTCTTTACTTCCAATTCCAGTAATGATTGGCTTAAGTAATAACAACTTATTTATTAGTTTAGAATATCTGTCACCTTCTTTTCTTTCATTTGGTGTTAGCTTACCCCAAGCAGAATTAAATAAATTGTCTACTGATGTTACCATTATCTCAAAATTAAACTTACCAACTTCCATATTGAATGCTGTTGGACTATATCTTCCCATTTGTATTGCTCGTCGCAGACCATCGTTTCTTTCTGCCATAGCAACTCCAGAATTGAATACACTTTTTTTATTATCGTCAGACATATTAATCGATGTTCATCAAAAGTTTAGTTGGTAGTTGTTGTTCTATTTCTTTTCCTTTAGAGGCTATATATTTATCTACTTCTTCATCTTTTGGGATTATATGTTTATTTCTTAAACAATAATCTCTAGTACAAAAATCCATAAAGTGCCTTAACTTTCTAAATCCCAACTTAGAGGTTATGATTTCTAACTTTGCCTTTAATCTTGAGTTTATTCCGTTGCCTATGTATTTACTCATATATTAAATAGTTAATCGTATCTTTTAAAGTTTTCATTAAAGCATATCACTACATAGTAATAAATTAATTGTCTAAATAATTTTGTTACTACTTAAAGTTGTAACATATATTTATAAAGCTAAGATATATTAATATTTTTATGGTAAAGAAGGTTAGCATACAAATTGTTCTTGATGGAAAAAATATAGCAACAAAGATTTCTAAAGATGGTTTCGACGATACATTAAGTTCTCAATTAGAATTAATAGGCATATTAAATAATCTTGTTGCACAACAACAAGATAAGTTGAAAGTGTTATTTAATAAAAGCAAATGAAAAAGAAAACTAAAGATAGGTGCAAAGGTTGTAATCTATATTCAGTAACATATTGTTCTGAATGTAAGAGACTTAGAAAGAAATGAAATATTATAAATGTTTATCATGCAATCAGATAATAGAACTATTTGATTATCAAGAACTTGTTGGATGTTCTTGTGGTAATCAAAAAGATTATATGTTTGCTTTAATTGATAAAACAAAAGTTAAAAAAGGAAAAGTATTTAAACTATTAAAATAATAAATATTCAGTCTAACAAACTAAAAGAGGATATGTATGGTAAGAGAATGGATTGGTAAGAAAATTTATGTAAAGATTAAAGATTCTAATAGATATTATTGTGGGCGAGTTCTCGATGAAGATGATTCTACAATAAAGATTATTGACATTAATGGTCATCATGTTTCTATAAATAAATCTGAAACTTCTTTTATACAGGAGGAAAAGTAACATGAGATACTTCATATGCCTATCCTGCAAACGAAGAATAGAATGTTATGAGAAGCAAGAAGTTATGATGTGTGCTTGTGGAGAATCTGACGAGAATTTTATTATTGAATTAAATAGGGATGGAAGTAGGAAAGATGCGAAAAGAAAGAGTTGTTGAAATAAACTTATCAAAATGGATGCGAGAAAAATCTTCTTTTATTAAAGGAATATATTTTAATAGTAAAAATGAAATGGATTGTGAAACCTTTACTACTAAGGGAAGAATAAATAAACCCGATTTAGTTATAAAAATTGATAGAGGTTATGGTATTGAATATATTGCTATAGAAGTTAAAACTTCTGAAAGTGATAGAAATGTTTTAAATTCTGGTAAAATCCTTGATTATTACTTAGATTATATAACCGAACAAACAAAATATTACATTCAATGTGAAGAAATAAAAATTAAATATTTTATTATTGCTACTGAAAATTCTATTAATGGTTTCTTATTTAAAAATGAAAGTAGCATTGTAAATAACATTACATATAAAGAACAAACAAAAATGTTAGCTGAACTAGGAATATTGCCTTCAATGGAATATGAAAGAACAAGACAATTCTTTAGAGATTTAGTTGCTACATTTGCAAGATTTAGAAAAAGTAATGAACTTAATATAAAACCATCATTAGGAATATTAATGTCCGACTTCTGGAAAAATAGTTCTCCGCATGTGTTTTTAATTTCATACATAGATTATCTGGATAAAAAAGCTAAATGGGGTCAAAGATTTATTAAACTATGAACAAAAGAGAGGTGTCTATTTGTATTAAAGAATTTGAAAAATTCTATGAACTTCTTATGAGAGAAGCTCCCAAGGGATATAATCCTTGGTTCTTTGCTTGTGAACCAAATGGAAAAAATCCAGTTTTAGGATTAAGTTGGCACGATGAAAAAGCTAGACTTACAAAAGAACAATGTATTGAAGCAATAAAACAAGGATTTAATTTAGGAATAAGTGCAAGAAAAGATGACCCCTTAATTATTGGAGATATAGATGAAGAAATATATTTAGAACAATTACCTAAAGACACATTAACAACAACAAGCAGGAAAAGAATTGGTGCACATTTTTTTGGTTGGAATAAAGATGGAACTGCTAAAATAAATCTTCCAACAGATAGTGGAGAATTAAGAAGTGATAATCAATACGTATTAGCATGTGGAAGTTATGTTCCATTTAATATTTCTGAAAAAAAAGATAAAGAATCATTTGAAAAACTACCTGAACATATAAAGAATGATAATCTTCTTGGATATTATACTTTAAAAGATAATAATATTCCAAAACAAATATGTTTCTTAGATGTTCCTAAATTTTTTCATGACAAACAAAGAGAAAATATAGAATCAGAATCTATAGTAAAACAAAGAGAAGAAACTAGAGAATATCCAGAAGGAAAATATTCTGAATTATTTAAATTAAAAGTTTCAGATATTGTTGGTTTAATTCCAGCAAAAGAAAGACATGGACATCCATTACATGAAAGCGATACTGATAGTAATTTTAGTTTATCTAAAGATGGTTCTATTGCACATTGTTGGCGACATTTAGTTTCACTTAATGCAGTTCAATATCTTTGTGTAAAGGCTGGATATTCATCATGTGTTGATGCTGGAACACCACATAAGGGCAGAGGTATAAGTAAAATACGTGGAGATAAACTTGCATTAGATATTGCATATAAAGAAGCAATTAATTTAGGATTAATAAAAGAATATAAAAAGAAAGAAGCATCAGAAGCAATATTTGGAAAACTTGGTCAAGCTAGAGAATTTCATAAAAGAAATCCTTATGCTTATGATAAAGCTGGAATATTTTGGATATGGGATGATGAATCTAAATGTTATAAACAATCAGATAAAACTGATGTATTAAATAATATAAGAAATGTTTTACAAGTAGATACTATTGATTCAAAATCAAGAAATGAAATAATAGCATCGCTTGAACAAGTAGGTAGAGAAAATTTACCTAAAGAATTACCTTCAAGTTGGATTCAATTTAAACAAACAGTTATAGATATAAAGACTGGCGAAATTTTTAAAGCAAAACCAGAATATTTCTTTACATCACCAATTCCTTGGGATATTGGAGAATCAGAAGATACACCAATGATTGATAAATTATTTAAGGAATGGGTAGTAAAAGAAAGAATACAAGATGAAAGCTACATAAGAACATTACAAGAAATTACTGCTTATTCTGCTGAAGATAGTGCTTTTATGCAAACTTTGATATGGTTATGTGGTTCTGGTTGCAATGGAAAAGGAAGTTATCTTAATTTTATAATGAAATTTCTTGGGATAAATAATATTTGTTCAAGTGAACTTAAAACTTTAGTAACTAGAAATTTTGAAACTTCTGCCTTATATAAAAAGAAAGCTGTTATAATGGGAGAAGTAGATACTTATGACTTAACCAATACAAACTTACTTAAGCAACTTTCAGGAGAAGATTTGATTAGATATGAATTTAAAGGTAAAACACCATTTAGTCAAAAATCAACAACAACTTGCTTTGTAGCAACAAATTCACTTCCAGTTACTCCAGATAGAAGCAATGGATTTTATAGAAGAAATCTAATTATTGATTTTCCAAATGTTTTTAGCGTTGGAAAGGATATTGTTGGAGATATACCTGATATTGAATATATGAACTTTGCAAAGAAAAGTTTAAGAATATTAAAGGAACTACATGAAAAAGGAACATTTACAAATGGAGGTTCAATCGAAGAAAGGAAAGTCAGGTATGAAGAAAGAAGTAATCCTATTGTTCATTTTATACAGATGAATTGTGCTGAATCTCCAAACGAAAATCAAGTATATTCTATATTTTTAAAAAAATTTCAGGATTACCTTAAAAATAATAGGTTAAGACCTATGAGTTCAATACAAACATCAAAAGCTTTGAAAATGGAAGGTTATGACATCAAAAACAAGCATATAATCAAAAACAGGGGGGGGGAAGATGAAGAAGATTGCCATATTACTTGTATTTATGGAATTAAATTGCTGGATAATCAAAATGGATAGATGGACATACTTTTCTAAAGTCATTTTCCACGTAAAAAGAGAGTTTAGAAAAGGGTATCCACTCATCCATTTACGAGGGAATTGATTTTTTAAAAGTACCAAAAAGGCAAAAAAACCACAAAAAAATGCTAAACCTAACACCCAAACAAGTCCAAGAAGTTATGTCAAAACAGCAATATTTTGAAGAAAAAGTGCTTGATGACTATGTTTTATGGTCACAAGGAATGACTTTAGAAAGTCAATTTTACATAAAATGGATACCTGAACTATGACTAACAAAAACTACATTAATGGAGCAAATAGAGAAAGAAGAATAATGAAAGCTTTAGAAAATAAAGGTATGACTTGCTTAAGAACACGAGGTTCGCATGGTTTTGTTGATGTAATTGCTTTAGACCAAGCAACAAACATCATTAACTTTATTCAAGTCAAACCAAAAAGCTTATCAGTTCAAGCAAAAACAACCCTACAATCAAAGATAAGCTGGGTAGAAAGGAATTGGGTAGGCAAGGCACAGGTTATTAGTTTAGCAAAGGAGTTAAAATGAATAGGCCCTTCATACAAGCAAAGCGTTGTAAGTTCTGCAATAGAATTATTGCAGGATATAATAAATCTGGAATATGCTCAAAAGCAATATGCAGAAGAAAGCAAGAGACTTCAAAGCTACAAGAAGCTTTAAAGTACATTTATAAACTTATAAAGAAGTTCAGCAATAAAGCAAGTCTTAGCTCGGTAGGCAGGAGGGCTAGATAAATAAGCTTGGTAGTGGTGTCTATGATTTCTCCCATATAGAAGTTTATCACCTCTTTTTTCCACACCATAAAATCATCAGGTTAAGTTGGATGTTTGCTTAATGTCTCCAACATAAAATTAATCTGGCTTTATTGCTGACAATTAATACTATGAAAAAATATATTCCATTTAAAATAAATAGCAAGAATAGATATAAATGTACTTATTGTAATTTTCATTGTAGATGTAAAAGAAACCTAAGTTACCACTTTAATATACAACATAAGTTTGAAAATAAAACGAAATGTTTATAAACTCAATATTACTAATATAATTAATATGAAAAAACAAATAAAAGAAATAATAACTGAAAAATGGAGTAATATCCGAATACAAAGAAAGAATAAGGATAAGCTTATGCAATTAAAAGGAAAGTATAGTTGTTTACTTTATGATGAGGTTTTAGAAATACTTTTCAATATTGAGGATATATTTAAGATTAATCAATCAACTAAATCACAGGAGGTAAAAAAATAACAAAATGGTCAATATATCAGAATACGCAAAAGCACAAAGTCCATACTTAAAAGCTAAAGATGTAATAGATAGTGAAACCAAAGTGTTTACAATTACAGAAGAAGCCAAGATTGCACCAACAAAGTTTGAAGGTGTTGATGGAACTCAACTTCAAGCTATTGGAGAAATGGATTCAAACGAATTTAAGTTTGGAATAAGCAAGACTAGTGCTCGAGTAATAGAAGAAGTTCTTGGTGAAGATACGTTAAAATGGATTGGCTCTCAGCTAATCTTAGAAACATATAAGACTAAGAACAAAAAGAATATATTAATTGATGCTATCAATATTAAAGAAGTTAAGAAGATAGTTTAATTAAACATTAAAACTTTCATTGCATTTCGCTGGAAACTTTTTATGCCCAGCAAATTTATAATATAATCAAAAGTATACAAAATAAAATGAACACAACAAAAAACCAAAGTCCTCAAAGTATATCGGAGACACCGAAAGAAAAACAGAATGAGGACAATATTCAAATTTGTAAATGCAAACATCCAATAGATAACCATATAGAGCAAATTGATGGAAAAGTTATTGCAGGAGAATGTATAAACTGCGAATGTAAAAAATATCAAAGTCAGCAAGGCGTTAAACAACCATTAGATAACTCTAATAGTTCTTGCGTGCAAGACTTCAGTAAGGGAGTAAGTAATGAAACCATACATAGTGAAGATAACCTTGCTGACAATCTTCATAAAAAACAACAAGACTTGGAAAAAGAGATAGAAGAGTATATTATTGATTGTATGAATTATGGATATTCAAGAAAAAGAATAACTGACGATTTATTAACTGTTCAAGGATTAAGAGAATTTGGAGATGAAGACGAGGCTTTAGAAATAGTTAGAAAACAAGCAGAACGCAAAGGCATAACCTTCGCCAAAGAAGAAATTTTGAAGGAGATTGAAAAGTTTTTATTACAACAAGATAGTCTAATATATAATTTTTTAGCACAAAGATTATCTGAAGATGAGTTTTGTGATTTGAGAAATCAATCAATTAAAGAACTAAAGGAGAAAATCAAATGAGTATAATGATTGGGTTAGATTATGATAAAGAATATAAGTTGTTTAGGATTTGGCAGTTAGATACTTGTGAATGTGGGAAACATATTTGCAAGAAATTTATTTATTCTTCAAGTCTTGATGATTGTTTGAATAAGATTAAGATAGATTGTGGAAAACAGGAGAAACTCAAATGAAAACACAAAAAGAACAAAACTATAATCCTAATAATTGTGATTGTAAAATGATGATAGGTGGCAGTGGAAAATTATGTCCTAATTGTATTGCATTTAATCAAGGCAAAGCCCAAGCCATCTCCGAGTTTAAGGAGAAACTGAAAGAAGAATTATTTAACGAATTTCAAAGCCCGTATGCTTTTGGTATTATAGAAAGGGTTATAGAAAAAACAGCACAGGAGATGAAATAATGGATAAAATATTTAAGAATTTAGGAGCAAGTAATCACAAGAAAGAAGGGAAAAGAGAAGAAGATGATTTTTATACAACTGATTCTAATGCAGTTATTGAATTACTTAGTAGAGAAAAATTATATGGAGAGATATGGGAACCTGCTTGTGGTAACGGAGCAATATCTAAGATATTAGAAAAAAGAGGTTATAATATTTATTCCTCCGATAAATTTAATAGAGGTTACGGGGAAGTGTTAGACTTTTTTACTTCAGATAAGAAAGTAGATTTTATAATAACCAATCCTCCTTATAAATTAGCATCAGAATTTATTTTAAAGTCTTTATCTTCTATAAAGGAAAATGGAAAGGTTATAATGTTATTGAAATTGTTATTTTTAGAAGGACAGAATAAATATAAAGAAATATTTAAAGATAATCCTCCAAAGATTATTTATGTTTTTAGTTATAGAACTAATTGTTATATTAATGATATTAAAGATAAATCTAGTGGAGCAGTATGTTATGCTTGGTATGTTTGGGAGAAAGGATTTAAAGGAGAACCAGTTATAAGATGGATTAATAAAACAGCACAGGAGATGACGGGATGAATGCAAGTTTAAAAATAATTCTATCTGTTACACTATTATTAGTTTTCTTTATGGTAGGAATTTTGTTTGGAATAACTATTGGAACTTATGCAGTAATAGAAAAAACAGCTTATGCTTTATCTGGTAGCACTTTTATAGTTAATCTAAATGAAACAAAGTTAATTAATGAAATGAATAAAACCATTGTTCCAACTATGTTAAAAGAATTAAAAACAGCACAGGAGATAACTGGATGATACTAAATAAAAAACAGCAAGAGATAGAAGAACTCGCTAAGAAAGTTGGAGAAACTCAAGATATAAAAGATATTAGACAACAATTCTGTGGATTTAAAGCGGGCATAACCTTCGCCAAAGAAGAAATTTTGAATGAGATTGAATATATCTGTGAAACAGAAGGATGGACAAATCATGATAATCCTCAACACGTAATTACTATAGAACGATTATTAAAATTAGTAAAGGACAAACTCAAATGACACTAACAAAAAAACAGCAAGACTTGGAAAAAGGATGTGGAAAACCTGTTCTTAATTTAAATGGAGATGTAACTATTTGCTGTGGAGATAGTATGGATGATAAAATAGATGAAAGTGGAAAAGAATGGTTTTTAAAATATATTTGTCCTGAATGTAAAGCAGAACTCCAAGGCATAACCTTCGCCAAAGAAGAAATATTGAAGGAAATGGAAAGATTAGAAGGAAGCCAACCAGAAGTAGCATGGCAAGAACTAAAGGAGAAACTAAAATGAACAAACAAGAATTATTAGTAAAATATAAGAAACTTTGGGATATTAAAGGAGACGGAGTATGGTGGGAAAAGTTAATTGATGAAGCAATAATAATAGGTAAGCAAGAAGCCATCTCCGAGTTTAAGGAGA
>Ga0209002_10000240_pt1 | contig 41988 bp, 34 predicted proteins | sample Rifsed16ft2_FD_184010 | JGI IMG/M metagenome (GOLD analysis project Ga0209002, IMG submission 184010) | Soil microbial communities from Rifle, Colorado, USA - sediment 16ft 2 (version 2) | ecosystem: Environmental > Terrestrial > Deep subsurface > Rock core/Sediment | place: Rifle, Colorado...
AAACTGACGGACCTCATCTGGAACGGCGGGAAGGAACGGAAGGGCGCGGGATCCTGCCAGGTCAGCCTCCTGTTCGACAACTCGGACCGGACGATCCCCGTCGAGGCGGACGAGGTCAAGCTCACGCGATACGTCGGCCTGAGCCCCACCGTGGAGGGCGGCTACAACTCCTACTTCTACATCAACGACCGGAAGTCGTCCCTCGCGGAGTTCGACAGCCTCCTCGCCCACGGGAGGATCTCCGCGGAGGGGTACAACTTCGTCCAGCAGGGGGACGTCCAGAAGATCGTCTCCATGTCGAACGTGGACCGCCGGCGGATCCTCGACAACATCGCGGGGATCACGAAGTTCGATGACGACATCTCCCAGGCAGAAGGCAAGCGACGGGAGACGGAGGAGAACCTCGAGCGGATCCGGATCATCCTCGAGGAGATCGAGAGGCAGCTCGCCCAGCTCGAAGCGGACCGGGAGGGCGCCTTGAAGTACAAGGAGCTCAACGAACGCCTCTCGACCGCGCGGGCCCAGCTCGCGTACAAGAACCGGGAGCTCATCGAGTCCCAGATCTCCGGGACCAGGGAGCAGATAGCCAAGCACGAGGCGGACCGGCAGAAGCTGCTGGCCCAGAAGGAGGAGCTCCGGACGGGGCTCGAGGCGGCCCAGACTCGCTTGTCCCAACTGGAGCAGGAGATGGCGGACCGGGGCGGGGAGGAGGCGAAACAGCTCAAGGAGAGGCTCGACGCCCTGCGGATCGAGCGGGCGCGCTCGTCGGACGGGATCGAGACGTCGAAGGAGGTCCTCCGGCAGCTCAAGGCCGAGACCGGGGACGCCGCGAAGGAACGGGGGAAGGCCCTCAAGGAGATCGAGGCCCTCGAGCGGGAGCGCGGGAAGGTCGAGGCGCGGATCGCGGAGCTCGACGAGGCCCTGAAGGCCGCGGACCAGGACCTCAAGGAGGTCGACCAGGTCGCGTCGAAGAGTGACGCGAAAGTCTTCGCGATCCAAAAGGAGATCGTCGCCCTCAACAAGCAGGCGGACGCAATCGAGGACAAGCTCAAGGGGCTCGTCCTCGAGGGGGACCGGACGAAGGAGTCCATGGCCCGCCTGGAGTCGGAGATCGGCCAGATCGAGGCCGCCCGGAAGGGCTACCAGGTCGAGTTCGACGACGCAGACTGGCAACTCCGGGAGCTCAAGGCCCACACGAAGGAGTCGGGGAAGTCCGTCCAGAGGCTCCAGGAGGAGTTCCACGAGCGCCGCCGGGAAGAGGCGAACCTGTCGAAGCAGCAGACGGAGCTCCAGAACGCGATCCTCTCCCTCACCCGGCAGTATGCCCAGCTCAAGGCCGAGGCCGACGTCGCGGAGAACATGCGCCGCGGGTACTCCGGGGCCGTCGCCGCGATCCTCGAGGCCCGGGACACGGGGACGATCAAGGGGATCCACGGGACCGTGGCCCAGCTCGCCCACGTGGACCCGAGGTACGAGACGGCCATCGTGACCTCGGCGGGTTCGCGGATGCAGGCGATCATCGTCGACGACGACGGGGTCGCCGCGGAGTGCATCGACTTCCTCAAGAAGCGGAAGATCGGCCGCGCGACGTTCCTCCCGCTCAACAAGATGCTCGTTGGGAAGCCGAGGGGCAAGGCGATCCTCGTCGCGAAGGAGTGCCTCGGCTTCGCGATCGACCTCTGCCAGTTCGAGGAGAAGTACCGGGACGCATTCTTCTACGTCTTCGGGGACACCCTCGTCGTCCAGACCCTGGACGAGGCCCGGAAGTGGATGGGCGGCGTCCGGCTCGTGACCCTCGGTGGGGAGCTCATCGAGGCGAGCGGGGCCATGGTGGGCGGCGAGGCGGAGCGGTCCGCCCTCAAGTTCGGCGCGTCGGGCCCCGGCGAGATCGAGAAGGTCGGGGAGAAGCTCCGGGAGGTCCAGGCCCAGGCGGAGCACGTCGCCGCGCGGCTCGAGGAGGTCCGGAAGGACATCCTCGACCTCGAGGGACAGCTCAAGGACTACGGCGGGAAGGCCGGGGCCGTCGACGTGAAGGCGAGCGCCCTGGAGGCGAAGCGGAAGGAGTTCGAAATCAAGCTCAAGGCCGCCGACAAGGATCTCGCGGACCGACGGCAGCGGTTCGAGGACGCGAAGACGACCGCGGAGCGGATTCAGGAGGACCTCGCGAAATTCACGAAAGCGCTCGACGCCCTGCGGGCGAAGCGGGACGAGCGGAAGCAGGCGGTCCTCGACGCGACCCCCCAGCAGATCGCGGCCCGGATGAAGGAGCTCATGGCCCGCCGGGCAGGGGTCGCGGAGGAACTCAGCGGCCTCCGGTCGAAGCTCGCTGCGATGGCGGACCAGACCCGGATCCTCGAGGAGCGGCGCACGGAGGTCGAGGCCCGCCTGGCCTCCCTTGAGGCGCAGCGAAAGGACCATGAGAAGCGGATCACGACCTTCGAGGGGGCCCTCAGCCGGCTCGAGAACGAGCTCCGGGCCCTCGAGAAGATGGAAGCCCAGATGTCCCGGAAGATGAAGGACCTCCAGGAGGCCCGGGACGCCGCGTACAAGGAGAAGACGGACGTTGAGGCGGCCCTCGACAAGGCGAGCCACAAGCTCGAGACGAAGGACGACTTCCTCCTGAAGATGCAGACGGAGCTGAGGGTCCAGGAGGAGCAGCTTGCGGAGGCGGAGCGCGTGATGCGCGAGCTGAGCGTCGAGGTCCGCGGGAAGCTCCCGAGCCTCGAGGAGCTCAAGCGGACGATCGCGGACTCCGAGGCGGCGATCACGGCCCTGGGCCCGATCAACCTGCGGGCCCTCGAGGACTACGACGCGCACCAGGCAAGGCATGAGGAGCTGAAGGAGGAGTTCTCACGCCTCGAGGGGCAGCGGCAGGAGCTCCTGAACCTCGTCGGACAGCTCACGGAGAAGAAGAAGGACGGCCTCAACAAGGTCTTCACCGCGATCAACGAGAACTTCAAGCGCGTGTACGCGGAACTCAGCGAGGGCGGCGAGGCGGAGCTGATCCTCGAGAACGAGGCGGACCCGTTCCTGGGCGGGCTCATCGTGAAGGCGAAGCCGCCCCACAAGAAGGTCCTGCGGCTCGAGGCCCTGTCCGGCGGGGAGAAGTCCCTCGTCTCGATGGCCTTCATCTTCTCGATCCAGGAGTTCGACCCCTCGCCGTTCTACCTCCTCGACGAGATCGACCAGAACCTCGACGCGGTCAACGCGGAGAAGGTCGCCCGGATGATCCAGAGGAACAGCCACGCGGCCCAGTTCATGCAGATCAGCCTGCGCAAGGTGACCCTGAAGGAGGCGGACCACATCGTCGGGGTGACGATGACCCCGACCTCGATCAGCGAGATCATCATGCGGGTGAACCTCGCGGACATCGAGGACGAGAAGCCCACGGAGGCGATCCCCGCATGAAGGAGACGTACCAGGCCGTCCTCAACCACCTCCTCTTCCACAAGGCCATCATCAGCGAGGAGGAGTCGGGGGCCCGGATCAACCGGTACCTCGGGATGCTGAGCGAGATCGACCAGGGCCACTACGTCGCCGTGCGGGACCCCTTCGAGAAGAGCGTCGTCGCCGCGTTCGAGCTCGTCCTCGAGCGCTCCCTGGACCCCTGGGAGATCGACCTCATCGAGTTCACGAAGCTCTACATGGACAAGGTCCGGAAGGATGGGACCGTGAACTTCGTGACCGCGGGGAAGCTCGTCTTCCTCGCGTGGTCGGTCCTCAAGCTCCAGAGCGACAAGGTCCTCCTGTCCGCGATGCCGCCCGAGGCGGCCCCCGGGGACGACGCGTGGGACTTCGGGATGTACGGCCAGCCGGAGGACGTGGACTACAACGCGGCGGTCCTCGCGGGCGGCGCGATGCCCCTCAACGAGGCGATCCGGCGGGAAGGCCGGCGGGCCGTGACCCTCATGGAGCTCATGGACGCCTTCGACGAGGCTCGGCGGGAGGCAGAGATCCAGATGCAGGTCAACGCCCTCCGGGAGCAGGCGATGAAGCGGATCGCGCCGAACTTTCACCAGAAGGTCCACGGGGAGGACCTCACGGAGGACATCGGGTCCGTGTGGGCCCGCCTCACCCAGTTCAACGGGGACCCCGTGCCCCTCCGCTCCCTCGTCTTCGGCGGGGTGTGGGACGAGGTCACCGTGTTCATGTCCCTCCTGTTCCTCGCCCACATGGAGAAGGTCAAGGTTTGGCAGAAGGGGTACCCGCACGGGGAGATCTACGTGAAGCGGCTCTCGAAGGCGGAGGCGATCAGCCCCGAGGAGCTCGTCGGGCTGCCCCGCGTGGGACCCCCCGCGGCGGCCCGTGAGGAGGTCCGACCGTGAAGGACCAGGCGATCGTGGAGGCGGCCCTCTATTCCGCGGGCCGAGCGCTGAGCGTGGACGAGCTGTCCCAAGTCACGGGCTTCGATTCCGGGAAGGTCAAGGAGCATCTCCGGAAGCTCGCGAAGGACTACGACGCCCGCGGGAGCGCCCTCGAGGTCGCCCCCATCGGCACGAAGTGGACGATGCAGATCCGGTCCGAGTACACGGACCGGGCGCGGGCCTTCGCGCCGCCCGAACTCGCGCGGGACCTCCTCAAGACGGTCGCCCTCGTCGCGTACCACCAGCCCCTCCTCCAGAGCGACCTGTTCGACATGATCGGGGAGAAGGTCTACGAGCACACGAAGTCGCTCGAGGGGCTCGGCCTCATCAACCGGAAGCCCGCGGGGCACTCCTTCACCCTCACGACGACCCGGTACTTCGCGGAGTTCTTCGGCCTCAAGGCCACGGACCGCGAAGGGATCCGGAAGCTCATGGCCCAGAAGGCCGGGGTCACGTACAAGGAGAAGGCGAAGGACGAGCCCGAGCCCGCGGCGCCTGCGCCGCCGGTCGAGACCCCGCCGGAGGCACCCGCAGGACCTGCGGTCCCGCTGACCGGTTAGAGCCTCGCGTCAGTACCGGATGTCCTCCCAGGCCGTCTCGTAGCGCAAGGTCGTGTCTGGGTCCAGGTCGTGCTGAAGCTCGCAGCGCTCGAGGACCGAGGGCCCCGCGTAGCCGAAGGCGAGGTCCGCGTAGAGCCTCGCGTCCTCAGCAGGATTCCAGACGTAGGGGGAGCCATCCGGGTATTGCCCGTAGTACGAGTACGAGGGATCCGCGTGAAGGAGGTTGAACGACCACGCGTTCGGGGTCGGGTACAGGTTCCACGAGGAGATGTCGGCGCCGACGTCAGGCTGCAGGAGGTAGTTGAGGAACTCGTGAGCGAGCCAGAGGCTGTCGCACGACCGGCCGATCACGGCCGCGTCGACGACGCGCGAGGAACCCTGCAAGGGCACGAAGAAGTCGACCGGGAGGAACTGGTTGCTGTTCGGCCGGATCGCGTACATGACGTCGCCGGACCTCGCTTGGTCGACGTACATCGTGCCGTTGACGAGCCACGGACCCTGCTGCGGGGTGTTGAAGCCCCAGAGGGAGTCCCGGATGGAGCGGGCCCAATCGACGGCCGCCTGGGTCTTCGCGGGATCAGTCTCGTTGGTCGACCATTGGTACTCCCCATTCCACGGCGACGCCGGGTTCCGAGGGATCCCCGTGAGGGGGAGGCCTGCATCCACCTGACGCTTCCCGCCGACGGCCTTGAGGGCCGCCCCGAAGACCTCGCGCATCTCGTCGAGCATCATCTTGCGGTTCGCGAGCGGGTGCGTCTCCCCCGACACAGGGTTCGAGTAGGACGTGAGTTCGAACACCTCCCATCCCAGCGCCTCGATGCCGGTCCGGTCGAAGATGTCCGTCCGATAGCCGATGCCCGTGGTCATCCACTGGTAGGGGACAGCGAGGAGGCTGTTCGCCTCGTCCCACGTGACGTGCGACATCCCCCGGGGCGACGGGTAGACGGAGGAGGGCATGCGGTACGCGTACGCGTTGGCCGCAGGATCCCGGAGATCGAAGGCGATGTCGTTGTTGTACCCGTTCCCGGAATCCGGGTACGACGGGAAGTGCGTGAGATCGCTCCGGACGGGCTCGAATCCCGGGGGCCACGAGGCGGGGAAACGTCCGAGGATGTTCACGTAGTCGGGGATCCACTCCCGGTTCAGGTTCACGAGGGCGCCGGCCTTTTCCAGGGCCTCGACCGCGTAGTTTGCGGGGAACATGACGTCGAACGTCCGCCCGTCCTCGAGCACCCACTGGAGTAGCTCCTCGTTCGATGTGAAGATGTTCGGGGTCCAGCGCACGGAAACGCCTTCGATGCCCCACCGCGAAGACATATAGGGACCGAATTCGGCGACAATCCGGCCGGGCCAGTAGTCGTACCACTGGGCCACGTTGAGGATCCGGCTCTCCGCGGGGGCGTCCCCGATGTCGTTCACGAACCCGAGCTCGGCCGGGCCGTAACCGTTCGCACGCACGAGATCGTAGTTGACGACGCCCGGCTCGAGCTCCCACGGCTTGAGCGGGACATAGCGCGGGTACGTGAGGTTGAGGGCGTACTTCCAGAGGGCCCAGAAGCCGCCGAGGGCCCCTGCCGCGCCAAGGCCCGCAATCGCCCCCCACTTCAGGAAGTCCCGTCGCGACGTCGGTTGGACCGGGGTCACTCCCGGCGCGGCCATCGTGTCCCTCCACCCGCGGGATCCCCGCGAACCGGCCATGCCATAGGTGACCGGAGGCTTAATGGTCTCGGGGATCCGCCAGAGCATCATCTGGCAAATATCGTCGTTGAGAACCGCGGGCCAACCCCTTTATAAGCTCAGGGGCCTCCATTCGGACGCCGCCCTCAGAGGACGAGCCCACCCCATCCCCGTGAGGCAGCGGAGCCCCGGACCGTGAGCGGCTACCTGCGCGACAACCAGCTGCGTCGGCAGCTCGAGGAGAAGGTCAAAGAGGCCACTCGCACGCGGCAGGCCGCGGAGGACGGGATCAAGGCGGCGAGCGCGGTCCTCGACGCCGCGAAGCGGAACGACGCCGACGTGACGGAGGCGATGAAGCCCCTCGCAGAGGCGGAGTCCGCGATGGGGGCGAAGGACTACAAGCTCGCGGCCGCGAAGGCGGAGGAGGCGAAGGAGAGGGGGACCCGGATCTACCGGGACCGGGCCCGGACGATCCTCGGGTCGAGCGAGGAGCTCGCGAACCTCGCCCGCGGCGTGGGCGGGGACGTCTCCGAGGCGGATGCCGCGCTCAGGCGGTCCCGGGACGCCCTCGACTCCGACGATGTCACCGGGGCGATCGACCACGCGAAGAAGGCGTGGAAGCGGAGCGAGAAGGTCCTCCTCGAGCACCTCTCCTCCTCCTTCTCGAAGGCCCAGGCCCTCATCCTGAGCGCGAAGAACCTCGGACGGGACGTCGGGCCCGTGGAGGACCTCCTGTCCCGCGCGCGGAGCGCGATGGAGGGGAGCGATTTCCCCGCCGCCCTGGGGTTCACCCAGGAGGGCCTCGAGACGATCACGGAGGACCTCAAGTCCGTCCTCGAGAAGGAGGTCCAGGAGGCGGAGGACCTCCTTCGCACGGCCCAGGAGCTCGGGGCCGACGCGACGCGGCCCGCGAGCCTCATCGGGCGGGCGCGGGGGGACATCGCGAACCTCGAGTTCGAGAAGGCCCGGAACTCCCTCAAGCAGAGCCGCGGGGAGTCCGAGAAGGCCCTCCAGAAGACCCTCGAGGGGAAGATCGCGGACTTCTCCAAGTTCATCCAGGACGGGCGGGACATCGGGGCGGACACGGCCGCCGCGGAGGGACACTTCGCCCGGTCGGAGGCCCTCATCCGCCAGCGGAACTTCACGGAGGGCGGGCAGGCCGCGAAGCAGGGGTTCCAGGCCCTCCAGCAGGCCCAGTTCCAGCGGGTCCTCCAGACGATCGCGGCCTCCCGGGAGAAGTTCGTGGCCGCCGTGAACCTGGGCGTGGACCTGTCGGGGGCCATCGCTCACCTGAACAAGGCCCGGGAGGCCCTCCAGCGGAACGCGTTCCGGGAGGCCCTCGACGCGGCCCGCAAGGCCGACGAGGGGGTCGATTCGGTCGTCGGCCGCTACCGGGCGGCGGAGGACCGGCTCCGGGATCTCCACCGGTCCTTCGCGGACGCGGAGACCCTCGGCGTCGACACGACGTCGGCCCGGAGGGCCGCGGAGCGTGCGCGGGAGGCGTACCAGGCGCGGGACCCCGCGGGCCTCGAGTCCGCGATCGGGACCGCGTTCGAGGAGCTCCGGAAGGCGGAGCGCGAGCGCACGATGCAGGTCATCGAGCAGACGGAGTTCGTCCTCACCCTCGGGGAGCGGAACGGGGTGGACCTCGACGAGGCGTCCCAGACCCTCCAGGAGGCGATCCTCGGCGCGAAGGCCCAAGAGTTCCTGAAGGCCCTCGAGCTCGCGGGGAAGGCCCAGGCCTCCGCGGAGGCGGCCATGCAGAGGCACCTCTCGGAGGGCACCGCGGGTCTTCGGGCGGCCCTGCCCCACCTCGGGGACGACGCGGCCGCCGTGAAGGCCCTCGTGAACCGCGGGGAGGCGTCGTCCGCCTCGCGGGACTTCGACGGGGCGTTCGGGGCCCTCGAGGAGGGCCGCCGGGCGATCGAGGGCCACACCCGCGTGGCCGCGAAGCAGGCGGTCGAGGACCTCGGGCTCGTCGTCCAGATGGGGGTCGACCTCGGGTCCGACGTCGCGGGCGTGGAGGCCCTGTTCAAGGAGGTCAACGCGCACCTCGGCGCGGGCCGTACGGAGCAGGTCCTCGCCGCGCGGGACCGCGTGAAGCCCGCCCTCTCGACGGCCTCGGAGGCCCTGTTCAACCTCGTCAAGGTCCGCGTGGCCCAGGCGAGGGACCTCAAGATCGACATCGACGAGATGCTCGGGCTCCTCCGGCAGTCAAGGTCCGCCCTCAGCGTGGAGAACTACCACGAGGGCCTCGCGCGGCTCAAGGACGCGAACGACCGCGCGGGGAAGGCGACGGCCATCCACCGCCATGCCCAGTCCGCCCTGTCGGGGGCCGCGGCCCTCGTCGCGGAGGCGCGGAAGCGCGACGTCGACGTGACGAAGGTCCTCGAGATGCTCCTCGACGCAAAGAAGGCGTTCGAGCGGATGGACTACGAGCGGACGATGGAGCTCGCCGCCCAGACCCGACGGGAGACGGAGAAGCTCATGGTCCTCTACACCTCCGCCCAGAAGATCCTGTCGAGCCGGGAGCGGCTCGACCTCGCGGCCCGCCTCGGGATCGACGTGCCCCACCTCCGCGACTCCCTGACGGAGGCGAAGGAGGCAATGAAGGCGAAGGACTACGACCGCGCCCTCGCCGCCGCGACGAAGGCGGAGGAGGAGACGACGGGCCTCATCCGCGAGCGGATCGGGTCCATGCTCTCCCAGTCCGAGGCGGTCGTCGCCTCCGTCCCCGGGGTGAACCTCGCCGCCCTGACGGACGAGATCGGGAAGGCGAAGGGGGCCCTCGAGGCGGGCCGGTTCGCGCCCGCCGCGGAGTCGGCCCTCCATCTCCGGGACCACCTCGGGAGGCTCAAGGGGCAGTCCGCGGAGGCGGACGCCGCCTCGAGGCGGGTACGCGACCTCGTCGCGGACGTCGAGGCGATGGACGTCGAGCTCCCCGCGACGGCCCGCCTCATGGAGAAGGCGGACCGCGCGTACAAGATGGGCCAGTTCGAGGAGGCCCTCGACTTCCTCGCGGAGGCCGAGGCGGAGGCAGTGAAGGAGCGGGACGCGGGGATCGCCGCGACGATGCGGCGGTTCGAGGACACGATCGCCCGTGCGAAGCGGGAGGGGACGGACACACGGTCCGCGGAGAAGCTCCTCGATCGCGCGCGGGAGTTCCTCCGGGGCAAGAAGTACCGCCAGGCCCTCGCGATCGCGATGCAGAGCGAGGGGGAGGCGGAGCGGGTCGCCCTCCAGCAGGGCCTCGCGACCCAGGCCGTCCAGACCGCGGAGCGGAAGCTCCAGGGGCTCGGCTCGCCGATCCCCGACGTCGCGAAGATCGTCGCAGAGGCGAGGGCGGCCCTCGCCTCGGGGGACTACGTGAAGGCGCTCGACTCCGCGATCCGCGCGACGGACGCCTTCGGGGCCGCGAGGCAGGAGATGGACGAGGCCGCCGCCCTGCGGGACAGGGCCCATCGGCTCCTCCAGAACGCGAAGGACCTCGACGCGGACGCGGTCAAGCTCGAGCGGATGATCGAAGAGGCCGACGAGGCGTTCGCCGCGGGCGACTACGCGGGCGCGGAGGAGGCCTACGCCCAGGCCCAGGATTGGGGGGCCGGGCTGCTCCGGGACCACCTCAAGGGGGTCCTCGCGAAGGCGGAGCAGACCGTTGCGACGTGCCGGAAGCTCGGGGTCGACCCGACCTCCGCCCTCAACGAGTTCGCCCAGGCCCGCACGCGGATCGAGACGGGGGACTTCGCGGAGGCCTACATGCGGGTCGTCGAGGGGCGACACGTCGCGGAGGCGGCGCTCGGGGCCCGGCTCAACGCGACCCTCGCAGAGGCTGCGAGCAGCATCGCCCACGCGAAGAAGCTGGGGACGGACGCGCGGGAGGCGGAGGAGCGCCTCCGGGATGCGAACCGGCGGATCGCCCAGGGGGAGTACGACGCGGCCCTCGGCCTCGTCGAGCGGGCGCTCGAGCACGTGGAGAGCGTGAAGCTCGTCGAGAAGCGGTTCGTTGACCTCAGTTACAAAGCGGAGTCCACGATCCGGAACGGGAAGAAGTTCGGGATCGACATGCGGGCGGCGGAGAAGCGCCTCGCGGACTCCATGGGCCTCCGCAAGTCGGACCTCTCGGAGGCGATCCGCACGGCGGAGGAGGCGTACCGGATCGCGTGGGAGGCCGTGGAGGCCTTCGCGCCGAGCCTCGACGCGTCCCTCGAGATCGGGCCCGCGAGGCTCAACGAGTGGACGGACGCGGCCCTCACCCTCACGAACACGGGGAAGGGGCTCGCGAAGGACGTCCAGGTCAAGATCCTCGGGGACGCGGAGACGGAGGGCCTCGCGCCCGTCGCCGCGGTGCGGGCGAAGGGGTCGGAGACCCTCAAGCTCCGGATCAAGATGACCGCGCCGGGGTCCGTGCCCCTCGCGATCCAGATCACCGCCCACCGGGTGTTCGACGACAAGGCGTACACCCGGGAGATGATCGCCCAGGTCGACGTCGCGGAGGAGGCCCGGGACAAGCCCAAGCGGCTCGTCGCGGACCTCGAGTCCCGCTGCCCGATCTGCAAGGGGCTCATCAAGAAGGGCTTCAAGGTCCTCCGCTGCGGCTGCGGGCGGGACTTCCACGACCTGTGCGCGTCCCGCGTCGGCCGGTGCCCCGTGTGCTTCCGGCCCCTCGGGGCCGCCGCAGAGTGATCAGGCGAGCCGGCCCGCGGCGGCCTCTGCGCCCGCGACGAGCTCCCCGGACGACATCCAGCCGAGGATCCTCTCGACCTCATGGGCGAGGGGGCGGTCCTCCGCGAGGGCGGGGATCGTCCGGCGGATCCGAGCGCGGACGGCGCGGGGACCCAGGCCCGCGCGGAGGGGGAGGAGGAACTCGAGGCCCTGGGCCGCCGCGAGGTACTCCATCGCGACGACGCGCGCCGCGTTCTCCATCGCCGCCCGGGCCTTGAGGGCCGCGGCCATCGACATGGGGACGTAGTCCTCCTGGTTCGCGGAGGTCGGGAGGGAGTCCGCCGAGGCGGGGTGGGCGAGGACCTTGTTCTGGCTCGCGTAGTCCGCAGCGACGTACTGGAGGATCATCATCCCGGAGTTCAGCCCGCCCTCCTTCGTCAGGAACGCGGGGAGCTCGCTCAGGCGGGTGTCGACGAGCCTCGCGATCCGTCGCTCCGAGAAGCCCGCGAGGACGGCCATCCCGACCGCGAGGGCGTCGAGGGCCATCGCGATCGCCTGGCCGTGGAAGTTCCCTCCGCTCAGGCTCTCCCCGTCCACGAGGAGGGGGTTGTCCGTCGCCGCGTTCATCTCGATCCGGACGACGCCGGCCGCGTGGGCCGCAGCCGCCCGGCAGGCCCCGAGGACCTGGGGGATGCACCGGAGGGTGTACGGGTCCTGCACGCGATGAGGGCTCCTGTGGGAGGGGATGATCTCGCTCCTGCGGAGCAGCCTCCGCAGGTTCCCCGCGACTTCACGGACCCCCGCCTGGGGCTTGAGGCCGACGATCCGTTCGTCGAAGGGGACGGGGGACCCGCGGAGGGCCTCGAAGGACAGGGACGCGGCGACCTGGGCGTCCTTGAGGAGGCGGAGGGCGTCGTGGACGACGAGGGCGCCGACCCCCGCGGAGGCGGCCGTCCCGTTGATCAGGGCGAGTCCCTCCTTCGCCTCGAGGACGAGGGGCGGGAGCCCCGCCCGCCGGAGCGCCTCCTCCCCGGGGAGCACCCGCCCGCGGACTTCCGCAGTACCCTCGCCGACGGTCACGAGGCCCAGGTGGGCGAGGGGCGCGAGGTCCCCGCTCGCGCCGAGGGAGCCGCGGCTCGGGACCACCGGTTGGACCCCGCGGTTCAGCATCTCGAGGAGACGGACGACGAGGGCCCGGCGGACGCCGGAGTGGCCCATCGCGAGGGTGTTCGCCCGGAGGAGGACGGTCGCGCGGACCTCGTCCGTCCGCAACGGCTCACCCTGGCCGACCGCGTGGCTCCGGAGGAGGTTGAGCTGGAGGCGCCGCGCGTCCTCGTCCGGGATCGACACATGGGCGAGCTCCCCGAAGCCCGTCTTGATCCCGTAGGCCAGGGAGCCGCTCGCGAGGATCCGCTCGAGGGCTTTCCGAGACGCATCCACGCGCTTCGCGGCCGCGGGCGCGAGGCGGACCTCCTCCCGCCCCCGGGCGACCCGCGCGACGTCCTCGAGGTCGAGACGATGCCCGTCGAGGGAGATCATGAGCCGCCCCCGGGCGCGGGCATGGTCGGGGCGGCGATAAAGGTTTGGCGCGGGGCGGGCTGTTTCAGCCGGAGGCCACGATGAGGAGGCCTAACCGGGCCGTCCCGCGGAGGTATCCGGGCTTCATCACGTCGACGCGGATGAGCACGCCGGTGTCCGTCGTGATCGTCGAGGAGGCCGTCACGGTGAAGCCGTATCCGCAGCCTTTCCGGAAGGGCGTTCCGGCCGTCGCGAGGGTGCTGTTCGAGACGGCGGTCCGTACGACCGCGCCCTGGATGAGGTACCCCTCGACCGTGTACGCATGGACGACGACCCCGATCGTCGCTCCCGGGCGCAGAGTTGACGCGGAGGAGCGGACGAGGACGAAGGTCGCCGTCGGGCTGAGCCGGTTCGCCATGGATGGGTCCACAATGAATGCGATGCGCGCCGTGGCGTTCCCGTGCGAGGGATCGCGCGCGTAGACGTAGAGGATCGCATAGGTCTGACGGGAGACGCGCGGCGCGGTCCAGGTGAATCCGTAATGCCCTCGGCCCAGATCGACGGGATCGCTCGCGTTGCCGCCCAGGGAGGACCGGACGGCGAGCCGCGCGCCCTCGACGCCGACGCCGTCGACGGACAGGAAGGCGCGTACCGTCGCCGCCTCGAACGCCATCGTCTCCGTGCACTCCGTCGAAAGGGAAAGAGACAGGAGACCTTCCGACTCCGCCTGCACGGGGATGGCGGCCCCGAGGAGGGCGAGGAGAACGACGAGGGAAACGACCGAACCGGGCACCGCGAGCCGGCGCACGACCTTGCCTCCGGGGCCACGCATCGCGCCCCTGTAGAAAGAGATTCCGGTCGCGCCCAAAGGCGTTAAGCGCCTTCGGCGCATGTCCGCGCGCCCATGCAGATCGTCTTCCTCGGGACGTCGGGGTCGTGGCCCACGCCGAAGCGGAACGTGAGCGCGATCGCGATCAAGCGGGGACCCGAGGTCCTCCTGTTCGACTGCGGGGAGGGGACCCAGCGGCAGTTCATGCTCAGCAAGCTGAGCTTCATGCAGGTCGCCCGCGTCTTCCTCACCCACTTCCACGGGGACCACTTCCTCGGCCTCCCGGGGATGGTCCAGTCCATGTCGATGAACGGCCGGGAGGCGCCCCTCGAGGTGTACGGCCCGCAGGGGATCGAGCGGCTCGTCCAGGAGCTGCTCTCCCTCGGCTACTTCACCCCGGGGTTCCCCGTGGAGGCGCGGGAGCTGCGGCCCGGGGACGCCGTGGACGGTGGGGACTACGAGGTCCGCGCGTTCGAGGCCGCCCACACGGTCCCCGGGCTGAGCTACGTCCTCGAGGAGAGGGCCCGACCGGGGCGGTTCAACCGGGAGAGGGCGGAGGCCCTCGGGATCCCCCCGGGACCCTTGTACAGCCGCCTCCAGGACGGGCAGGCCGTCACGGTCCTGGGGAGGACGTTCCGACCGGAGGACGTCCTGGGCCCGCCGCGCCGCGGCCGGAAGATCGTGTACACGGGGGACTCCATGCCGAGCCCGACCCTCGTCGGGATGGCCCGCGGCGCGGACGTCCTGATCCACGATGCGACCTCGGACGCGGCCCTCGAGGAGAAGGCGAACCGCTACGGGCACTCCTCGAGCCGCCAGGCCGCGGAGATCGCCAAGGAGGCCGGCGTGGGCCTCCTCGTCCTGACCCACCTGAGCCCCCGGTACGAGGACCCCGCGACCCTCCTCGCGGACGCGAAGGCCGTCTTCGGGAACGTCCGCGTGGCGGACGACTTCGCGGAGATCGACGTGCCGTACCCCGAGTGAGGGATCAGGCGGACGCCATCTCGGCCCGCACGCCGGCGAGGAACCGGGCCATCTCGGTCCCCGCCCGGTCCACGTACGACGCGACGAGGCGGGCGACCTCCTCCCTCGCCCGCGGGGATCCCGCGGGCCCGACGTACTCCTCGACCTGCTCCCGCCGGCCCCCGCGCGTCTCGTAGTGCCAGACGTAGAGGTACGGGCGGTCGTGGATCCTCTTCACGCAATAACCGCAGCCCGCCATCATGGGGATCCCGGGGGGAACGGCGTGGCGCCTCATCAAGTTATCGTTGTTTAACGATAACAGCGCGATCTGACGCCTGCCAGGGGCGCGGGCCCGCTTCCGGGTGGCATCACAGGAGCTTCATGAGGTCCGACTTCGTCACGATCCCCGTGACGTCGCCCTTGTGGCTCACGAGGACCGCATTGTAGTGCCGCAAGAGGCCTGCGGCGAGCTCCACGGGCGCCTTCGAGTCGACCTGGGGGAACGCGGGCTCCATGACCTCCTCGACCCGGATGTGGGCGAGCTCCCGGGGGTCCCGGCCCGAGAGGATGAGGTTGTTGATGACCTTGTCCGAGATCGAGCCGACGGAGTGGCCGTTGTGGAACACGGGCATCTGGGAGAACTTCCAGCGGCGCATCTCCGCGGCCGCCGCGTCGAGCTGCATCTTCGCGTCGACGGACTGGACCTTCTTCGTCTGGATCTGCTCCACGAGGGCCTTCTTCTCCTGCTTCTTGAGCTCCGTCTGGAGGGAGTTCATGATCCGGCGGACGACGTCGTAGGACGGGTTCATCTGCTTCTTCTCGATCTTCACGATCGTCGACTGGCTCACGCCCGCGAGACGGGCGAGGGCCGTCTGGGTGAGGCCGAGGGCCTTCCGGAGCCGGGGGATCTCGTCGAGGTCGGGCAGCATCGCCCCGGGGGACGGGCCAAGAGGTACATATTCCTTTCCGAATTTTGGTACGGCCTCCGTATGAATGGCCGCGACCGCGGTTATTCCGATAGGGGAATATTGTATGCCTCCCCGGAAGGTCCCCCACAGGATCCGGCCGACCCTTGACGAAAGACTAATAACCGCCCGAGGGTTCCGACGCCTCGACGCCCGGGGGCTCGCCGTGCCGCGGAACATCTTCGTCGAGGAGCTCGTCCACACGCCCATCGAGGAGCAGGGCACGGAGATCGTCGAGAGGAAGGGGATCGGACACCCGGACAGCGTCGCGGACGGGCTCGCGGAGACCGTGTCCCGCGCCCTCTCCCGGATGTACCTCGAGCGGTTCGGGCGGATCCTCCACCACAACACGGACCAGGTCGAGGTCGTCGGCGGACAGAGCGCGCCGAAGTTCGGCGGCGGGATGTTCCTCGAGCCCGCCTACATCCTCCTCGTCGGGCGCGCGACGACGGTCGTCAACGGGGAACGCCTGCCGTACCGGACGACGGCCATGGAGGCCGCCCGAGACTACCTCCGACGTACGTGCACGAACCTGAACGTCGACGCGGACGTGACCCTCGACTGCAAGATCGGCCAGGGCTCCGTGGACCTCCGCGGCCTGTACGACACCCAGAAGCACCTGGCCAACGACACGTCCTTCGGCGTGGGCTTCGCGCCCTTCTCGGAGACGGAGAGGCTCGTCCTGAAGACGGAGGAGCTCATCAACGGGCCCCTGAAGAAGGAGCTCAAGGAGGTCGGCCAGGACATCAAGGTCATGGGGGTCCGGCAAGGGGACTCCATCCGCCTCACGATCGCGGCGGCCCTCGTGGACCGCTACGTCCCGGACAAGGGTCACTACGCGAGCGTGATCGAGGAGCTCCGGGAGCGGGTCATCGACCACGCCGCGCGGCACACGAAGCGCAGGGTCACCGTCGACGTCAACACGGGGGACGACCCCGCCGCGGGGATCTTCTACCTCACGGTCACGGGCCTGTCCTGGGAGAACGGGGACGACGGCTCCGTGGGCCGGGGGAACCGGGTGAGCGGGCTCATCACCCCGTACCGCCCGATGTCGATGGAGGCGGCCGCGGGGAAGAATCCCGTGACCCACGTCGGGAAGCTGTACAACATCCTGTCGTTCGACATCGCGGACCGCATCGTCGCCGAGAACAAGGGGAAGGTCAAGGAGGTCTGGGTCCGTATCGTCTCCCAGATCGGGAAGCCGATCGACGAGCCCCAGGCCGCGGCGGCCCAGATCATCCCCGAGAAGGGGACGAAGATCGCCTCGATCCGCAAGGAGGCGGAGGCGATCGTCGACGAGGAGCTCGCGAAGATCTACAAGCTCACGGACCGGCTCGTCGCGGGGAAGGCCCGCGTCTTCTGACCGCGCATTCGACCGTCATCGAGGGCCAGCCCGGACGAACGTATTTATCCCGACCCTTTCATCCCGCGCCCGGTCGAGACCCATGGACGACGACGTCCGCTTCATCTACGACCAGGTCGAGCGGCACCACGCGTGGTTCGCGACGTGCCTCCCCTTGATCGCCTCGGAGAACGTGATCAGCCCCCTCGCCCGGGAGCTCCTCCTCAGCGACTTCGGGGACCGCTACGCGGAGGGCCTCCCGCGGGAACGGTACTACCAGGGGAACCTGTTCACGGACGAGGTCGAGATCCGCGTCACGGAGCTCGCGAGGAAGCTGTTCCGCGTGCGCCACGCGGACCCGCGCCTGATCAGCGGGACCGTCGCGAACATGGCCGTCTACTTCGCCCTCCTGGAGCCCGGGGACATCATGACGTCGGTCGCCCTGAGCCACGGGGCCCACATCAGCAGCGCGAGGTTCGGGGCCGCGGGGATGCGCGGGGTGAACACGGTCAACTACCCCTTCGACGTGGACCGGATGGGGATCGACGTGGACGGGACCGCGAAGCTCCTCAAGCTCGTGAAGCCGAAGGTCGCGGCCTTCGGCCAGAGCCTCTTCCTGTTCCCCGTCCCCCTCCGGGAGCTCGGGGACGCGTTCCAGGAGGCGGGCTGCACCGTGTGGTACGACGGCGCCCACGTCCTCGGCCTCATCGCGGGCGGGAAGTTCCAGGACCCCCTCCACGAGGGGGCCGACGTCATGACGGGGTCCACGCACAAGACCCTCCCGGGCCCCCAGCACGGGATCCTCCTCTCCGACTCGGGGGACGAGAAGTTCATCAAGCGGCTCCAGCGGGCCGTGTTCCCCGGAGTCCTCTCGAACCACCACCTCCACGCGATGGCCGCCCTCGGGGTGACCCTCGCAGAGCACCTCGAGTTCGGGCGTGCGTACGCGGACCAGATCATCCGGAACGCGAAGGCCCTCGCCCAGGCCCTCCACGAGCGGGGAATCCAGGTCCTCGCGGAGAGGCACGGCTTCACGGAGAGCCACACCGTCGCGATGGACGTCGCGGCCTTCGGCGGGGGCGCGAAGCTCGCCCTCGACCTCGAGCGGGCGAACATCATCACGAACAAGAACCTCCTCCCCTGGGACACGTCCCCCGTCAAGCCGTCGGGGATCCGCGTGGGGACCCAGGAGCTCACCCGCCTCGGGATGCGGGAGCCCCAGATGCGCGAGGTCGCGGACCTCGTCGCCCGCGTGGTCGTCAAGGGCGAGGCCCCGGACCGGGTCGCGAAGGACGTCGCCGCGCTCCGGAAGGAGTTCAACACGGTCCACTTCTGCTTCACGCCGGGGGCCGAGGCCCACCGCCGCTGGCGGCTCGCCTGAGCCTCAGGGCGGGGACGCGAGGACGCGGTCCACGACGCCCTGGAATGCGGCCTCGACGCCGGCCCCCGTCTTCGCGCTCGTGTAGGACCACGGCCAGCCGCGGACCCGGCAGTACGCGTCGATGGACGCCTCGTCCATCGCCCGCTCCGCCTCGAGGTCCGCCTTGTTCACGACGACGACGGTCGGAATGTCCCCCGCGACGAGCCGGATCGACGAGGCCCAGGCCTCGAGCTCGAGGAGGGTGTCCTCCCGGGTGAGGTCGGCCACGGCGAGGATCCCCTGGGCCCCGTGGTAGTACGCTTCCTTGAGGAGGTCCCGCAGGGTGCGCGTCCCCATGACGTCCCAGAGGAGGAGGTGGACGTCGAGGGGCCCGCCCGTCCTGGGGTCCTTCGCGGCGATGACCTTCTTCGTGACCTTCGTCCCGAGGGTCGCGATGTACCGGTCGTCGTACTCGTCGACGACGAAGCGCCGGATGAGGGACGTCTTCCCGACCATCGCCTCCCCCGCCATGCAGACCTTGAGCTTGAGGACCTCCGGGCGCTCCTCGGGCGGGCTCACGGTCCCATCTCCTGGGCCCTCGCGGAGGCGGCGGCCGCCGCGTCGGGCTCCCCGCGCATCCCGTGGAGCTTCGCCTTGAGGATCCAGGCACCCGGGTACCGCGGGTCGATCCGGAGGACGCGGTCGAGGATCGGGAGGGCTTCGTCGAGGTCGCCGTCGTTGGCCCGCAGGGCGGCGAGGGTGAACAGGGCGTCCGGGTCGTCCGCATCGCGGGAGAGCCGCTCCCGGACGAGGACGGCCGTATCGGGACGGACTTCCGAGGTCATCGCGCCTTCCTCCAGTCGAGGGGACCGGGGCCCGAGACGCCCCACCGCCATCCCCCATTCGAGGGGCGGGAGTTAAACATTCTGGGACGGTCGTCGCGAATCCGTCCTCGCGTGTCATCGTCCCTGGCGCAGCCGTTCCAGGAACCCACGGGCAGAGGGGGCGAGCGCGCCGACCCCGCGGTACCCTCCCCGGAGGAGCCGATCGAAGATGGGGCCCGCCCGCTCGAGGCGCGACATGCGGCCGTCCCACCGCGCGAGGACGGCCCCGTGGGCCCGCTCGAGGTCCTCGAGGGCCGCCCGGAGCTGGGGGACGAGGTACCGGACATCCCCGCGGGAGACGATCGCGGCGAGGATCGTATGCTTCCCCCGGACGATGGCCGCCCGGCGCCCCGTGAAACGGAACTCGTCGAGGGTCGCCTGGCTCCGAAACGAGTCGCGCACGAAGTCCTGGACGGCGACGAGCATGGACGCGACGATCTCGTCGTCCTTCGCGAGTCCGGCCGCACGGCTGATGTGGCGGATCAGGATGCCGCTGCTGTGCATGAGGAACAGCTCTTCGATCCGCAGGGCCTGCTGGCCCCAGACGAGGAGGACCGCGAGGGTGCCGAGGACGGCGCCCAGGGCGACGACGAGGACGAGCCACGGGTCCGCAGGGAACGGCCCGGGTTCCACGCGCACGACGGCGAACGCGCGCTCGACGGGGAGGGGCCGGTCGTCGAAGTCCCGGTACTCGACGGTCACGTCGAGCCAGAACAGGGCCCCGCCAACGGCGTCCGCGGGCACGATGACGGCGAACGTCAGACTGACCTCGCTCCCGTTCGACATGCTCGTCGCGTTCAGGTAGAGGGGGTCCCCCGCGCGCACGGCGAGGAGGGGGTCCACGGCGGCCCGGAGGCGCACGTCCCGGGCCTCGCAGTACGTGTCGTTCTGGCAGAAGCGGTTGCTATTGATCGCGATCGCGGTGACGACGACGAGGCCTCCGGCCGAGGCGGTCCCGTTCAGGGCGAGGGTGATCTCGATGTTGGCCCCCGTGACGATCACGGCCGCGGACACCGGGTCCAGGGTCGTGTAGACGCCTGCGTCGTACGTCGCGCCGGCCGCGGTCGCGGCGTACGGGGCCCCGACGGCCGCGTCCCGGGCGACGGACGCGGGGACGATCCACAGGTAGGACCCCGCGCGCAGCCCGTTGCACTGCCACGACAGGTTCCCGACGGTCACGCACCCCGCGGGGGAGCTCGCGTTCCCGCCATCGGGCCGGAGCTCCGCGGGGAACGTGAGGTTGAGCCAGGTCCGGGGGAGGAACCCACCGCCCGTCAGGTTGACCCAGGCCCGGAACGCGAGGGGGTCTCCGAGGGTTGCGAACGACTCGTTCGCGACGATCGCGAGGCCGGCGGTCGGCGCGAGGGCCCCGACGGGGACGTCGGGCGGACTGCGCGGGCCCGCATCGGGGGCCAGGCCCGTCACGGCGACGGCCACGAGGAGGAAGACGAGGACCCGCGCGCGCACGCTCTCCGACGTTCCATCGGACCGAGCACTCATGGACTTTGCTCCCGTATTATCGGACCCGGTCCCGAGCCTCTGCAAGGAGGAACGCGAGAACCTTTATATGGCAAGGTCCGCTTCGCACAAATCCACCGGGCGGGCGCGTCCCTTGCTGGATGAGCTGAAGCTGAAGCGAGAGCGAGAGAACGCGGAGGCGGAGAGGCACCGCCGGAAGCGGGACGAGCTCAACGACAGGACCCGGGACTGGGTCGAGAAGCGGGACACCCTGAACGGCCAGGTGCGGGCCCTCGTCGAGGAGGCGACGGGCCACCGGATCAAGCGGGACGAGCTCAACGCGGAGGTCCGGAAGGCGAAGGAGGAGCGGGACCTCTGGAACCGCACGGTGAACGAGCTCCTCGACCAGTTCAACGACCTGCGCCGTCGCAAGATGCCGAAGGGGGCTATCCCCCTCAGCAAGCTCAAGCGCGAGCTGAAGGCCCTCGAGTTCAAGCAGATGACGTCCGTCCTCACGGTCGACAAGGAACGAGCCCTCATCGAGGAGATGGCGAGGATCCAGGCGGAGGTCCGCCGGCTCGAGAAGTCCCTCGAGGAGAACGAGGAGGTCCGGAAGGCCGGGGAGGAGCTACGGGAGGTCCGGGAGAAAGCGGAGGCGGCCCACAAGCGCGTCTCCGAGCTCGCGGAGATGGCTCAAAAGGAACACGACCAGATGACGGCCCTCTACGAGAAAAGCGACGAGCTCCGGCGGCAGGCGGACCTCGCCCAAGAGGAGTTCATCAAGACGAAGATGCTCGCGGACGAGGAGCACCGGAAGCACATCGAGCACATCCGGGAGGTCCACGACTACGACAAGATCATCCACGGGATCTGGATGAAGGAGAGGGGGGTCCACGGGGAGGAGGAGGTCGTCGACGCGAAGCGCGAGGCAGAGATGATCTTCGAACGGTTCAAGAAGGGGGACAAGCTCTCCACGGAGGACTTGATGACCCTCCAGAAGTCGGGCTACCTGTAAAGGTCCCGCGTTTACAAATTCTTATATACACGTTTGGCCATGACATTTTCGGGGGAATTTTGGGCTAGTTCGTTAGAGTGCATCCCATCCCTTCTGACAAGGCTAGCCCTCCCTTCTCTTTTTCATAGGGGCGCGCGGTAACAAGGCGTCCCTTCCCGAGTCTTGCGCCAGGCGCTCCATTCCGATCGGCGTCGGTAGTTGAGCGCCCTCAGGGCCCGCCCAGACCGCGCCCTCGTGAGCACGACCCTTTCCGTTCTCGGCGTTCAGTGATGACCGACAACCCTGGTTATGGCTTCCATGAGATCAGTGGACGAGAAGACTGTGCCGCAGAACTGGCACTTCGCCAGTTTGTCGGGGGAGGTGCTTCCATTGACCGTAATCGGACTTCGGCACGAGGGACAGGCGTAGGTTGCGGACAGCCCCATCTGGCGCAGCTGGTCAATTAAGTCGTTCATGTTCACGTGGACCTGAGTGACGACCTGCGATCGAATCTTCCTCCTCAACTCGCCCGCCTCTTTCCACATCCCAATCTTCTCGTAGGTCGTCGCCGCATCTTCACGGCGTTCTGCGACCACAAAAGTCTCCGCCTGAATCTTGAGTGCAATGTACGAGGCTTCAGAGCTTAGCACCATGCCGCGGAATGTGTACGCACCACCCCACTGTCCGACCGTGACCCCATGGGACACTTGATCTCGGACGGCCCTGTCAAGGCATGGCCATCCACATGACTTGTATGACTGCCGGTTTCCATACGCATCGGGGAAGCTCGTCCCTACAAGCTTCATACATCTGCCGCACGCCTGGCGTCCGCATGTGTGACATTGCCTGAGTGCGAGAAGCGCGCCTTTGTTGCCACAGTTAGGACACGTGGACACCAAGCACCCCGCACTCCGAGTGCCCGGAGAGATTGAAAGCTTTTCGTCGGTTCTGTGGACCGCGACCCCGCTGGAGGAGGGTCTCAGAACCCGATTCGTTGCTCGTGAGGATGGGCTGAGGGCTGTCCCCCCACTGTCGCGTCAAAGGTAGATCGAGCGTCGCAGCGCTTACGCCTTCATAACGTGGAATCGGATGGCAAAACCTCTTGCCAGCCACGGACAACCTTTAAGCCGAAGCCCCCTTTGGTGCCCGCCATGGTCCTCGAGAAGCTCGGCGACTCCCTCCGCGCGGCCCTGCGGAAGATCGCGGGGGCGAGCTACGTCGACGAGGCCCTCATCAAGGACATCGTCCGGGACATCCAGCGCGCCCTGCTCCAGGCGGACGTCAACGTGAAACTGGCCCTCTCGATCACGAGGGAACTCCAGCGGCGCGCGCTCGAGGAGGCGCCCCCCGCGGGGATGAGCCCCCGGGAGCACGTGGTCCGGATCATCTACGAGGAGCTCGTGCGGATCCTGGGGACCGCCCGGGAGGTCCCCATCCAGAAGCAGAAGATCCTCCTCGTCGGGCTGTACGGCCAGGGGAAGACGACGACGGCGGGGAAGCTCGGGAAGTACTTCCAGAAGAAGGGTCTCTCCGTCGGCTTCATCGCGGCGGACGTCCACCGGCCCGCGGCGTACGACCAGCTCGAGCAGCTCGCGGACCAGATCAAGGTGGGCTTCTACGGGGACCGGAAGGAGAAGGACGCGGTCCGCATCGTGAGGGCAGGCCTCAAGGCCCTCGAAGGGACGGACGTCCTCGTCGTCGACTCGTCGGGCCGGCACGCCCTCGAGCCCGACCTCATCGCGGAGATCGTGGCCGTCGGGAAGGCCCTCGGCGCCGACGAGCGGCTCCTCGTGATCGACGCGACGATCGGGCAGCAGGCGGGCCCGCAGGCGAAGGCGTTCCATGACGCGGTCGGCGTCACGGGGGTCATCGTCACGAAGCTCGACGGGACCGCGAAGGGGGGCGGCGCGCTCTCCGCCGTCGCCGAGGTCCGGGCGCCGATCGTCTTCGTCGGGGTTGGGGAGAAGATCGACGACCTCGAGCGGTTCGAGCCCCCGCGCTTCATCTCCCGCCTCCTGGGGATGGGGGACCTCGAGTCCCTCCTGGAGAAGGCCCAGGAGGCGATCGACGAGAAGAAGGCGGAGGAGCTCACGAGGAAGATCATGGCGGGGAAGTTCACCCTCCATGAGATGTACGAGCAGATCGACATGCTCACGGGGATGGGCCCCATGCAGCGGATCGCCTCCCTCATCCCGGGGGTCGCGGGGAAGGTCCAGGACGGGGAGATGGAGAACACCCAGGCGAAGCTCCGGCGGTTCAGGGTCATCATGGACTCCATGACGGACGAGGAGATGACGGACCCGAAGTCCGTGAAGGCGTCCCGGGTCCAGCGGATTGCCCGGGGGGCCGGGGTCGCCCCGCGCGACGTGAAGGAGCTCCTCCGCCACTACGAGATGTCCCGCAAGGCGATCAAGGGCTTCGCCGGGAACCGGAAGATGCGGCGGCAGCTCCTCAAGCAGCTCGCGGACAGCGGGGTCGACCTCGGCGAGCTTGAGGACAAGTGAACGCGGGCCCCTCGCGAACCTATATAGCGGGAGGCCATCTTCCGGGGGGGAGGAAGACCCTTGGACCTCAGGGGATGGATCGCGCCCCAGGAACGCCAATTCTTCACCGACCTCACGGCCGAGGCGGAGAACGCCCTCGAAGCCGCGAAGACCCTCCGCGCCCTCTTCGACGACTTCGGGAAACTGCCCGAGTACCGTAAGCGGATCAAGGAGATCGAGCACCGGGGAGACGAGATCGTCCACCGAATCTACGACGCCCTGAACCGCTCCTTCGTGACCCCGCTCTCGAAGGAGGACCTCGGGGGCCTCGCGTCGAAGCTCGATGACGTCCTCGACTACATGAACGCGACGGCCACCCGTCTCGCAATCTACGAGATCGGCACGCCGACGAAGCCCATGCGGGACTTCGCGGACATCATCCTGAAGGCCGTGGAGCAGCTCCGGGCGGGGATCGCCGCGATCCCCGATCCGAAGGGCCGGGACGCCGTGATCACGTGCACGATCGAGACGAACCGCCTCGAGAACCTCGCGGACGACGTCCTGACCGCGGCCCTCGCGGAACTGCTCAAGGACAAGGACCCCATCCGAATCATCAAGCTCAAGGAGATCTACGAGACCCTGGAGATCGTCACGGACCGCTGCGAGGACGTCGCGAATATCCTCGAGGACATCGTCGCGAAGGCCCGCTGACCCGGAGGCCTGGGCGATGGAAGAGGAGGCCTCGGGCCCGGGTCCGGGGGGCGCGTCGCCCGGCGCGGGCGCTCGCGCGGACCGGCGGCGGCGCCTCCTCCAGGTCCTCTCCCGCCGCGGGACAATCCGGGCGTGGTACGCAGGCCTCCTCGCGTTCTTCGTCGTCCTGATCCTCGCGCCGACCCTCTACGTCCTCTGGTACGTCATCTCGGGCTGGGGGCTCATCCAGGATCTCGTCCTCCCGAACCCAACCCTCGTGGGGGCCATCGGCCCCGCCCTCTGGCTGTCCTTCGGGGTCGCCCTGACCGTCGCGGGGATCGACCTCGTCGCGGGCCTGCCCCTCGCCTGGCTCCTCGTCCGGAAGGACTTCCGCGGGAAGGACTGGGTCAACACGATCATCGACTCGCCCCTCGCCGTGACAACGGCGGGCCTGGGCCTGAGCGTGGTCCTGTTCTGGGGCATCCCCTGGGCCGCCTCGGGCTCCTCCATCGTCCCGCCTCCGGGGGCCCTCGGGCTCACCTCGGACGCGTTCCTGATCCTCATGTTCCTCCACCTCACGACGACGTTCCCCTACATGGTCCGGTCCCTCGCAGCGATCCTCGAGGAGATCGAGATCGAGTACGAGAACGCGGCGCGGGCTGCGGGCGCGAGCCGCCTCACGGCGGTCCGGACGATCACCCTCCCCATGTTCCGGTCCGGGATGGCCACGGGGCTCATCCTCGTCATCGCGAAAGCCCTCAGCGACACGGGCGGCGCGTTCGCGGCCCTCGGGCTCATCGGGGCCTGCGGGAGCGGGGGTCCCTCGACGGACGTCTGCAACGGGACGGGCCTCATCAACTACTGGAAGAACCTCTCCGCGGACCCCCTGCGGCCCGAGTTCACACCCGCCCTCGCCCTCGTCAGCGCCCTCATGATCGCCCTCTCTCTCGTGCTCCTCGTCGTCCTGAAGTACGTCGCCCAGCGCCTCCACTTCCCCCTGCGGCGGGTGTGGCCGGGGGTCGAGGGCCGCCTGAGCCGCGGCTCCGTCCCGACCCTGAGGAACCTCGCCGCGATCGGCTTCCTCGTCGGGTTCATCCTCGTGCCGTCCTTCTTCTTCCTCCTGTACGGGGTCGTCGGGACGCCGGCCGCGGGGCTCGACTGGCGGGGATTCTGGGGGGCCGTCGGGGTCTCGTTCCTCGTGGGCGGGCTCGCCACGGCCGTGGACCTCGCCGCGGGGATCCCCATGGCGATCCTCATCACCCGCGGCCGCGTCCGCTGGCTCGGCCGGCTCCTCGACGCCCTCGTGAACGTGCCCTACATCGTGCCGAGCGCGGCCCTCGGGATCTCCCTCGGGCTCTTCTGGAAGGCCCAGCGGACCCTCGTCCCGTCGGACCTCGTCCTCGTGATCATGGCCCACATCGCGTTCACGTTCCCCTTCGTCGTGAGGAACGTCGTCGGCGCCCTCGAGCAGCTCGACCCCGCCCTCGAGGAGACGGCGCGGACCCTCGGCGCGAAGCCCATCCAAACGTTCCGGCGGGTCGTGTTCCCCTCCGTCCGCCCCGCGATCCTCGCGGGGGCCATCATGGCCTTCACCCGGTCCGTCGGGGAGACGGGGGCGACCGTCTCCGTGTCGACGGAGACCGTGACGATCCCCGTCCTCATCGTGAACCTGATCCGCTCGGGGTCCTTCTACGAGGCGTCGATCGCCCAGGTCGCGCTCCTCGCGGTCTCCTTCGCCGCGATCCTCGGCCTGCGCATGGTCGTGCAGAGGAGGCGCCGCCGTGGCTGAGGTCGTCCTCGAGAAGGCCCTCGTCCGCTTCGGGGCGAAGCGGGCCCTCGACGCCGTCGACCTGCGGATCGCGGACGGGGAATACCTCGTCGTCCTGGGCCCGACGGGGGCGGGGAAGACGACCCTCCTGCGCGCCGTCGCGGGCCTCATCGCCCCCGACGAGGGCCGCATCCTCCTCGACGGGGAGGACGTCACCCGGATGCAGCCCGAGGAGCGCCAGGTCGCCTACATGCCCCAGACGTACGCCCTCTTCCACCACCTGACCGTGTGGGAGAACGCGATCTTCTCCCCGTCCGTGAAGGGCTGGCCCGACGAGAAGCGGGACCTCCTGGCCCGGGAGATGCTCTCCATGGTCCACCTCATCGAGCGGGCGGACGCCCTCCCGCGGGAGCTCAGCGGGGGGATGCAGCAGCGGTGCTCCCTCGCGCGCGCCCTCGCCGCGGACGCGGAGGTCCTCCTCCTCGACGAGCCCCTTCGAGCCCTCGACGCCCGCCTGCGGATCGAGCTCCGGAACGAGCTCCGCAGCCTCATCGAGCACGTCGGGACGACGACGATCCACGTGACCCACGACCAGGAGGAAGCCCTCATGCTCGCGGACCGGATCGCGGTCCTCCGGGACGGGCGGCTCCTCGAGGTCGGGCCCGCGGAGGACGTCTACTCGGCCCCCGCGTCGCCGTTCGTCGCGAACTTCCTCGGGGAGATGAACTTCTTCGAGGCCGTCGCGACACCGGACGGGGCGGGGCTCCGGCTCGTCGCGGGGGGCACGAACCTCGTGGCCCTCCCGCAGAAGGGGCTGACGGGGCGGGTCCTCGCGGGGATCCGGGCCGAGGCCTGCGGGATCGCCCCCGCGGACTGGCGGGCGGGCCAGGGCGTCGAGGGCGTCGTGAAGCGCCGCCTCTTCATGGGCCGGCGAATCTCCCTCGAGGTCGAGACCCCGGGCCTCGGACCCGTGAAGGCGAAGCCTCTCACGGCCCTGGGCACGTGGGCGCGGGAGGGGGAGGAGGTCTTCGTCTTGATGCCTGCGGAGCACCTCCTCCTGTTCCCGCTGCCTCCCGGAGGGGTCGCCGCGGCCCTGGAGGTCGAGTGACGTGCCGCGGGTCGAGGCCGTCGGGGTCACGAAGCGTTTCGGCCGGATCACGGCCCTCGAGAGGTGCGACCTCGTGATCGGGGACGGGGAGTACGTCGGGATCCTCGGGCCGAGCGGCTGCGGGAAGACGACCCTCATCAAGATCCTGTCCGGCCTGTGGGGTCCCACGGAGGGGCGGGTCCTCGTCGATGGGCAGGACGTCACGGGCGTGCCCGTCGAGGAACGCGACCTCGGCTACGTGTTCCAGAACATCGTCCTATTCCCCCATATGGACGTCTGGCGGAACGCGACGTATGGGCCGTGGGTCCACGCCCGCCCCGAAGCGGACGTCGAGGCGGTCGGGAAGGAGGTCCTGGAGCTTGTAGACATGCTCGAGGAGCGCGGCATGTTCCCCGGGGAGCTGAGCGGCGGCTCCCAGCAGAAGGTCGCCCTCGCCCGGGCCCTCGCGAACCGGGCGAAGCTCCTGATCCTCGACGAGCCCCTCTCCGCCCTCGACACCCGCGTGAGGCTCGAGCTGCGGTACGCCTTGAGGAGGATCGTGAAGGACCTCGGCCTCACGGCGATCCACGTGACCCACGACCAGGAGGAGGCGATGTCCGTCGCGGACCGTGTCGTCGTCATGCGGAAGGGACGGATCGTCGAGGCGGGAGGCCCGGAGGACCTCTACGACCGGCCCGCGAACCTGTTCACCGCGAACTTCGTGGGGGAGAACAACTTCCTCGAGGGGTCGGTCAAGCGGACCGTGGGGACGTGGGCCTTCGTCGAGTTCCGGAACGGGTTCCAGCTCCGCGTCCCGTCCCCGGGCCTCATGATCGGCGACGCCGTCGTCCTCGCGGTGCGGCCCGAGGGGCTCGCGCTCGTGAAGGACGGCTTCGGGAACGTCCTGCCGGGTCGGGTCGAGGGCCGCCGCTTCCTCGGGGCCACCCAGCGGATCCTCGTGCGGCTCTTCACGGACGATGTCGTCGCGGTGGACCTCCCTTCCTCTCAAAGTCTTAATACAGGCCGGGATGTTATGGTCTCGTTCAACGAGGCGAACATCCTGGTGTACCCCCGCCCCTTCGCGGGACTCCAGGAGGCGTTGAAGCTTGAGTGAGAAGAGCCAGTTGGAGTGGTTCCGGAGCCGCCGGGAATCGAGAGCCCTCACGATGGCCCGGGATCACATGACGAAGGTCGTGGACACAGCCTCGGAGCTCGACAGCCTCGTCGAGGCCGCAATCCACGGGCGCAAGGAGGACATGGCGAGCGCGTTCAAGCGCCTCGCGATGAACGAGAAGGCCGCGGACAACGTGGAGATCGCCCTCGTCGAGGAGCTGAGCCGCGGCGAGCTGCCCGCGAAGGACCGCGAGGACCTCATGCGCCTCGTCTCCTCCGTGGACACGGTCGCGGACTGGCTGAAGGTGTCGGGGAAGAACATCGACCTCCTCCTCGAGACGGGGATCGAGATCCCGCCGCCCGTCTGGTCGTCCTTCAAGGAGATGACGAAGAACGCCCTCGACTGCACGCGCGCCCTGAAACGGATGATCGACGCGTACGGCGTGGACTACGACCGGATGGTGAAGGCGCGGGACGAGGTCAAGCGCCTCGAGAACGTCGTGGACGAGATCTACTTCGAGAACCGCAAGGTGCTCGTGAAGATCCACACGAACCCGGGGATCGTGGTGATCCTGAACGACCTCCTCGAGGGAATCGAGAACGCGACGGACTTCTGCAAGCACGCGGCCGACACGCTGCTGACCCTCGGGCTTAAAGGCCGATAGGTCGGCCCTGCACTCGACGGGGCGCGTGCGTCCTCTGGTTCCAAGACGGCGTTCCTAGTCCGATTCGATCCGCGGCGCTAAGAGAAACCGAACCTCGCCCTTGCCGCCCGCGATCTTGAACTCCATCTTGACGGGGTAGTCCGTCCCGAGGAAGAGGGTCGTCGCGGGCGAGGAGCCGATCGCCTTGACCATGTTCGAGAAGTAGTCGAGGGGGAAGAGGGAGCGGACCGCGTCCTTGCACTGGAGCTCCTCGAGGAGTTCCTTCGGCACGACATGGCTCACGCTGTCCGTGTCACCCTCGGACACGATCTCGAAGCCCGCGGACGACGCCTTGAGGGCAATGTGGTCGCTGATGCTCTCCGACGCCCGGATGCCCTGGCGGAGCTCCTCCGTGCGGATCGCGAGCTTCGCGGGGAGGTTCAGGCTCGGGACCTTGGGGTCCGACATCCCCGCCGTGTCGACGAGGGACATCCGGCGGGTCGTGTTGCCGACCGTGACGACGAGGCGGTTCTTCTCCTCGTCGTGGACGAGGGAGATGACGTCCCCGGACTTCGCGAGCCGGAGGATCTCCTTCATCTTGTCCATGTCGATCCCGAGCTCCCCCTCATCCGCCTTGTACCCGTCGAAGGCGGCGCGGTCCAGGGAGAGGTCCACCATCGCGACGTGGGCGGGGTCCACGGCCTTCACGGTGACGGCGTCCTTCCCGATGTTGAACTTCGCCTCGTCGACGAGCGTCGAGACGACGTCGACGACCTCTTTGAGAACCTCCGCCTTCACCTTCGCCTCGAACATCCATCTCCCCCGAAGATTCGGCCGGATATCCTACCTTCCATAATAAAGGTTCCCGGGGCGCGTCGGCCCGACGTCGTCGGATCAATACTCGCGCCAGGTGTGGCTGCACTTCACGCAACGGTAGATGCGCGTCGTGGGCTCGTCCGCGGCCCGGGTCTGGCGCATGACCCAGAAGGCCTCGTAGTGCCCGCACTTGGGGCACTCCACACGGGTCCGCGGGAGGGTGTCCGTGATCTCATCGAGGACGAGGGTCTCCGCGGGCTTCTCCTTCGAGACGCGGCCGACCTTCGTGACGGTTGCGTCCTTCGCGGAGAAGGAGCGCTCGAAGCCGCAGGTGCTGCACCGGAGCTTCCCGTCCGCCGGGTACATGAGAGAACTGCACTTCGGACAGAACATGACGGACCTGGCGTGAGACGAGCGTGCGATAAAAAGCTTTTCCGGGGAGGGACCGGAGGGGGGGCGCTCAGAGTTTCGAGTGGTCGTAGTTCCGGAGGGCCCGCTCGACGAACCGCTGGATCGCGACCTCCTCGTCGTGGCTCCGGGGCTTCGCGGGCCTCCGCTCGCGGGATTCCCCCCGAGGCTCCCGCTCCGCGGGGACCTCATGCTCGTGGGCGTGACGGCCCGTCGCGTGGGCCCTCGAGGGATGGCGGGCGCGCATGGGCGCGTCCTCCTCGTCCCCCTCGTCGTCGTCCTCCGAGGCCTTGTCGGCCTCCGCCCGGCGCCGCCGGGTGGACCGGCTCTCCCCGCGAGACCCCAGGGCCTCCGCGTCGACCTGGCGGTATTCCTCGAACCGGTCCGGGGAACCGCGGTGGGAGCGTCGGCGCTTCGGTCCCGCGACGGGAGCCGCCCGGGCCCGGGAGGGACGGCGGTGCCTTCGCGGGGCTTCCTCGTACTCGCCCTCGTCGTCCTCCTCGTCCGCGTAGCCACGCGGGTGGAGGATGGGCTGGACGAGGTTCAGGCCGACGGACGTGCCGGACCCGGACCGGTACGCCAGCTCGCGACGGGTCTGTTCCGCGATGAGCCCGCCGATGTACGCGAAGAGGATGACCATGAGGTACCCGTTCGTCCCCATCCCGAACGTCGCCCGGAGGGCGTCCACGAACCCCTGGATGTAGGCGATGAGGAAGTCCTTGTACGGCGCCAGGAACGGCAGGAGGGCCGCGACGCCGTCCCCGGCCGCCACCGGGAGGGAGCCGACGACGTCGAGCTGGCGCGCGGCGAAATTGTGCGCGTAGGCGTAGTTGGCAAGGAGGATCGTGAACACCGGGAGCAGCGCGGCGACGACGGCCTTCCACGGGGACCCCGCCCGTCGGCCGCCGACGTAACCCGCGATCATCGGCCCTGCGGGCTGGATCCACCACAGGAGGAAGGAGAGGATGAGGATGATCCGAGAGGAGGACCAGAAGGAGAAGGCGGGGCCGTCCCGGTGGAAGCGGCCGACCTCCTGGTCCACCTCGATCCGGTAGACGCCGTGGGCGTCCTTCCGGCGCGACCGGGATCCCTTCTCGGGCTCGTCGTCGTCGTCCTCCCGGCGGCGCCGCGGCCATAGGAGCCAGCGGAGTAGTCCCATTCCCATCCCTTGGGGTCAGTCGGACTTTTGTCTGACATTTTCCCCATGGCGCGGCTGGCTATTAATACATTGGGGGCGACCGGTCGGATTGACAAATCCCCCGCGGGTCCGCAGCCGGAGGTCACATCCCGGGGGGCCGGGGAGGGGATGCAGGCCGCCGCGCGAGGAAGAAGAACACCCCTGCGATGACGAAGAGGAACGCGGACAGGAGGTAGATCCCCGCGGACCACTCGTACGAGCCTTCATCGGAGAGGAAGAACGCGATGACGGACGCGATGATCGCGAGGATCACGAACACGAACCCCACGACGTTCATGACCGTGGAACCGCCGGACCCGAAGGGAGAGCCCGCGGGCGCGGTCGGGGGGTACGCGGGCGCATCGGAGGGGCCGTATCCCAGGGGGTACGCGGGCACGCGAGGCGCTTGGACGGGAGGCATGGCGGCCATAGGAGGCGGGGCTGTCGGCGGCGCGGCAAGGGGCGGCGAGGCCGCCTTCAGCGGCTTCCCGCACTTCGGACAGAACGCATTCTCGTCGGCGACCGGGGAACCGCAGTTCGGACAGAAACCCAAGAACTCCCCTCCCTGGCCCCGGTAAGCAGACGCCGGCACTTATCCGTTTCTGCCGCCCGTTCTCCAACGGCCCGGCAGGGTGCCGGAGCAAGGGCTCGGGGCGAACTGGGATAGGACCCGACCCCTCAGGCCTTCGGGCGATACCGGTTCGGATCGTCGAACACGTCAATCACGCGGGTCCCGGGGCGCAACCGCGCGGCGTGGACGACCCCTGCGGGAATCGTGTACTCGTCGCCCTTCCGGTAGGTCCGCGTCGTCCCACCGATCGTGAGCTCCATCTCGCCGTCGACGACGATCCCCCACTGGGCGCCGTGGGAATGGTCGGGGACGATCGCGGCCGTCCGGGCTTCGACGAAGATGGCGGAGGCGGTCGGCCCGCGGAGAAGACGCATCCGGATCCCGTGGAAGGCGGCGTCCACCTCGGGCATCCGCTCGAAGAGTTCAGGGAAGTGCGACATGAACTCGTAATCGGGGTCGAGGACTTGAACGATGCGACCCGCGACGGGGGGAGGGAGTCCCGCCTACTTCGCAACGATACGCCGGCGCCTTCGCCGACGTGCACGGGTACTTGGGACTTCCCATGGCCTGAGCGGCCCATTCGTGCATCGGACCTAACGATATCCGAACAACCGATCGTATTCCTTGTGGGAAAGGATCTCGAGGATCAGGACCACGGTGCCAGCACCCGGTGCGGATTGAACGGTGTAGACGCCGCGGTATGCCAGCGGTAGCTCGAACCGCCACGCGTTCCCAATCGGAGACAGAAGACCGCTACGTGTCGCGAGCTGAAGCGGAATCCGGTCTTTCGGTATCTGGTCTCCCGCGAATACGTCCTGCTTTAGACGCGCGACCCACCACTGAAGCTTCTTTCGCTGTTTTGGCTGAAGGCTCGCCTCGGCGGAAAGCGCGCGAGGTCCCAACCGGACCCCGCTTGCGGTAAAACGAGCCAGGTCAACGAGCCTCCCAAGTCCCCACGACCTTCCAGAACTCGGGCTCGACGTTCAGAGTCCACATGACGCCTTTCGAGCCTTCAGCTACGCAGCCCAGACGCTTGTAGTGATCGATGGCCTCCCGAAGGGCGGCGTGCATCATCTTTCGTGGTAGGAGGCTCTTGATTCGGTTGAGGCTAAGCGGCTCGTCGAACTTCCGAAGGACGGACTCAACCATGTGCAACGTTTCCAGGGTAGGCCCCTTGTGTTCCAACTTTGGGGGCATGGGCGGTGCTTGCATCGATGCTAGGTATGGGTTCATATAGTATATGAACATATACCTATGGTCTGCGAATGCGCCACCCCCGTGGCTGGGAAAGATGAGTCCCGCCTCCCGGATTTGAACCGGGGGCCTGATGATGGCAGCGGGCACCGCGCACGCCGTGTGCGCGGGAGCACTCTACAGTCACCCGCTCTGACCAGGCTGAGCTAAGGCGGGACGTCGGACGAACGGCGCCGTCGATAAAAACCTTGTCGGCCCGTCCCCCGGGGGAGTGCCGCGGGCCGGGCTCGAACCGGCGACTTCGAGATCTTCAGTCTCGCACTCTCCCAAACTGAGTTACCGCGGCGCGACGCGAGCCATGGGAGCGCGGGACAAATAGTTTTCCTCCCACGGCCCGTCGGACGAGGTAAGAGCGTGAACCTTATCGGCGGGGACTCGTTCCCCGGGGCCATGAAGGCTCCTCCCGAAGTCTACAAGGCCCTCGAGAGCCGGTTCCCCGAGCAGCTCGAGCGGGCGCGGCAGCTCATCCGGCAACCCTCCGTGAGCGCGACGGGCGAAGGAGTCCGCGAATGCGCGGAGATCGTGCGGCAGCGGATGGAAGAGATCGGTTTCAAGACGACGGTGTGGGGCGAGAAGGGACATCCCGTCGTGTACGGGGACCTCGACGTCGGGGCCGACGTGACCCTCCTCGAGTACGAGATGTACGACGTCCAGCCCGTCGGGAATCGGCAGGAGTGGATGTGCGATCCCTTCGCCGCGGAGGTGCGGGAGCTCGAGGGGATCGGGAAATGCGTCGTGGGCCGAGGGACCTACAACTCGAAAGGAGCCCTCTCGGGCCACCTCGAGACCTGGCGGACGATCCGGGACGTCGACGAGCTCCCCGTGAACCTCAAGATCATCGCGGAGGGCGAGGAGGAGATCAGCAGCGAGAACTTCATCAAGTTCGTCCGGGGGCACAAGGCCGAGCTGCGGGGGGACGGCGCGATCGCGAACGACTTCACGGAGGACCTCAAAGGCGTCCCGTCCGTGATCCTCGGGGTGAAGGGGTGCCTCTACCTCACGATCTGGTCCCGCGGGTCGAAGGCGGCGGGCGGGCCCACGGTGGGGGAGATCCACAGCTCCCACGCGGTCTGGGTCTCGTCCCCCGTCTGGCGTCTCGTGAAGGCCCTCGATACCCTCGTGGACGAGGACCAGCGGCCTGCGATCGACGGGATCTGGAAGGACGTCGCCCCCCCGTCCAAGGCGGACCTCCGGCTCACCGCGGAGCTCGCGAAGCGATTCGATCCGAGGATGGCCCTCCAGGAGATGCCCGCGTTCCGCTACAAGTACGACCTGCCGAAGGAGAAGCTCCTCGGCAAGTACTTCTTCGAGCCGACCGTGAACATCGCGGGGATCTACGCGGGGTACACGGAGCACGGGGGGACGAAGACGGTCCTGCCCCACCAGGCGTACGCGAAGGTCGACATCCGACTCGTGCCGAAGATGACCGTCGAGGGGACCTTGCGGAAGCTCAGGGCCCACCTGAAGGAGCGGGGGTTCGGGGACCTCGAGATCGAGGTCCACGGGCCCTACGGCCCGGGCCGCACGAGCCCCGACGAGTGGATCGTCGGCGCCGCGACGACGAGCCTCCGGGAGCATGGCAAGGATCCCGAGGTGTGGCCGACGAGCGGCGGCACGATGCCCGCCTTCGTCTTCGCGGAGATCGGCGTGCCGTGGATTGCCTCGGGCCTCGGCCATGGCGGCCGGGCCCACGCGCCGAACGAGTACGCGACGGTCGACGGGATGCTCCGGTTCAACCTCGGGGAGGCGACGTTCGTCTACACAGCGTCGGACGCTGCGAAACGCCGGCGGGCGGCCTGAAACCGGCCGACGGAGGCCGGCCGGACGGCCGTGCGACCGCCGAAACGAGGGGGTTGCCGCGGGGCCGTTTTCATGGAGGAAACGAGTTCATTCTCAGTCCTGGACTTTTGGCACGACACATATAAATAGCGTAATCCGGGATGGCTCGCGCAGTGCCCACCGAGTTTACTCTGGAGGTCACTCCATGCGAGTTGTGATCCGGGATATCAAAAGGGATGAGCAGGGCGTCGCCTCAACCGTGGGTACGATCATGGCGCTCCTCGTCTTCCTCACGTTCCTCAGCCTGATCGTGAACCAGTACGTCCCGGTCTGGATGAAAGACTCCGAGGCCGCCCACATGAACTCGGCCCTCGGCCAGTTCGGCGGGCTCAAGGGCACGATCGACCTGCAGGTCCTAGCGGCCCAGATGGCCGCGAGCATCGGCGAGCACTACGAGCCCGTCGAAGCGGCGACCCCCATCACCCTTGGACTCGATGGCGTGCCCATCTTCGCGGCGCCCTCCATCGGCGAGCTCTCCCTGAAACCCGACGACGGCGTGTGGACCGTGGCCGCGTTCTACGACATCCGCGGCGTGCGGACGAAGGTGGAGGAGACGTCCCGCGGCGCCGTCGAACTGAACGTCGGGAACCGGTACTTCATCCCCCAGAGCGTCGCCTACGAGAACGGGGCGGTGATCAAGTACCAGCAAGACGGCCAAGTCATCCGGGCGTCCCCCGTGTTCAACCCCGTCCGGGCGAACAACAAGCTCAACCTTACGTTCCAGCTCGTCTCCCTCTACGGCGGGGGCGCGGTAACGGGCACATCCACGGAGATCGTCACGTCGAGGTTGTTCGGCGTGGACCGCCAGGCGTACTCGGACCTCGCGTCGACGATCTGGCTCAACCACACGTCGAAGTACGGGCTCGCCTGGTACAACTTCATGAACGCGACCCTCGCGAAGTCCGTCGGGATCACCTCGGGCACGTTCCTCGTGTCGCCGTCGCCGACCCAGATCCTGTCGCGGACCTTCACGGGGATCGTCAGCGGGATCCCCGTGTATCGGATCCAGGCCTCGTACAGCTCCCAGACGGGCCTGTACACGCTCACCGTGGAAATCTATGACACCGTCGTCATGCCGCTCGAACGGTTCACCGTGCAGCGGGCGTACGTGACGATCGGGATCGGAGAGAGCACGGAGGAACTCCCCATCTGAGGTGACTCGCATGGCGAAGCGCAAGAAGGTCATGATGCCCAAGGGAGCCCTGCAGCAGAAGGCGGAGTGGTCCGGCACCCGCGGGTCCTACCTGACCCGAATTCCCGACCTCGACCGGGAATCTCTCGAGGAAATCGAGACGATGCCGATCCGCGAGCCCTTCACGTACGCGCGGGTCGTCTACGACCACGACCGCTCGGAGTACATCTACGAGGTCTGGGAGCCCCAGCTCGACGAGCGGGAGCAGAAGCTGCTCGACATGCTCAAGGACTCCCTCGGCCGGACCCTCGAGTACGAGTGGGACAAGATGGCGGAGAAGGACAAGAAGGAGTACCTCGAGGAGGCCGTGGACTCCTTCATCCGGTCCCGCGGCCTGCGGCTCGAGCCCGCGTCGAAGGACAAGGTCGTGTACTACATCATCCGCGACTTCGTCGGCTACGGGCCCGTGGACGTTCTCATGGCGGACCCCCGGATCGAGGACGTCTCCTGCGATGGGGAGGGCATCCCGCTGTTCATCTTCCACCAGAAGTACGAGTCCATCAAGACGAACGTGACGTTCCACGACGAAGACGTCCTGAACTCCTTCGTCGTCATGCTCGGCCAGCGCTGCGCGAAGCAGCTCTCCGTCGCCAACCCGATCCTCGACGGGACGAGCGTGGAGGGCCACCGCGTCCAGGCGACCTACAGCCGCGAGGTGACGACCCGCGGGTCCTCGTTCACGATCCGGCGGTACAAGGAGAAGCCCTTCACCCCCGTCGAGCTCGTGAAGTTCGGAACCGCGAGCGCAGACATGGTCGCCTACATCTGGGTCGCGATCGAGAACGGAAAGTCCATGATGGTCTGCGGCGGGACGGCGTCCGGGAAGACGGCGACCCTGAACAGCGCGGCCCTCTTCATCCGCCCGGGCGCAAAGATCGTCTCCATCGAGGACACCCGGGAGATCAACCTGCCCCACGAGAACTGGATCCCGGGCACGACCCGGTCCGGCGTGGGGGAGCGCGGGCCCGACGGGAAGGCGGGCGGCGAGATTGACATGTACGACCTCGTCCGCGCGGCCCTCCGGCAGCGGCCGAACTACATCATCGTCGGGGAAGTTCGCGGGAAGGAGACGTACACGATGTTCCAGGCCATGGCCACGGGGCACCCGACGATGTCCACGATGCACGCGGACTCCGTGAAGTCGATGGTCAACCGTCTCGAGAACCCGCCGATCAACACCCCGCGGATCCTCTTGACGGCCCTCAACTTCGTGGTCATCCAGACCCACGCCCGGATCGGAGACTCCATTGTCCGGCGCATCAAGCAGATCGTCGAGCTCGTCGGGTTCGAGCCCGAGACGAACGAGCTCATCACGAACACGGTCTACGAGTGGGACGCCGCGACGGACACGTTCGTCTACAAGGGGCACTCCTTCTTGTTCGACGAGATCATGGAAATGAAGAACATGACCCACGAGGAGATGGAATCCGAGTTCCAGCGGCGGATCGATATCATCAACTACATGCACGAGAAGTCCATGCTCGACTTCCGCGAGATCTCGAAGCTCGTCGTCGGTTACTACCAGTACCCCGAAGAGACGGCCAAGCGCATCCGGGAGGAGATGGGATGGACGGAGCAGCGCACGGCCGCGGTCACCGCTGCGGGAGGTGAGGCGGTTGGGTAGCACGGCCTTCGAGAAACTCGAGACGCGACGCACCCTGACGAAGACGAAGCGCTTCCGACCCGGGGACGAGGTGGCGGCGAAGGCGCACCACATGGTGAAGCTCCCGAAGGGGGCGAAGCCCGTGTCCGTGGGCCTCTCGCCGAAGGAGCAACTCGCCTGGAAGACGTTCGGCGCCTTCGTCCAGGCCCGGCGGCACGAGGACCAGGAGCTCGAGGACAACCTCCTCAGGGCCCACATCCGCCTTCGGCCCGAGGAGTACCTCGCAGTCGCGTGGCTGAACACGACCCTCGCGTCCGTCGCGGCGGTCATCGCCGCCCTGGGCGCGGCCCTGTTCCTGTCCGTCCTTCGGGTCAACATCTCGACCCTGATCACCATCTTCGGGCTCGTCGCGGCCCTGCCGATCTTCTTCTCCTACATGTACTCGTTCGGGCTCCCCGTCGGGTACAAGGGGAAGCCCGCGGCCCTCGCGAAGAAGCGCGGCCGGGCGATCGACAAGAAGATCTCGGGCGCGATGTCGTTCATCTCCGCGATGGCCTCGGCAGACGTCCCCGTCGACGTGATCTTCAAGGAGCTCTCCAAGCAGGCCGTCTACGGCGAGGTCGCGAAGGAGGCCGAGTGGATCACGCGGGACACGGAGCTTCTGGGCGTCGACATCCTGACCGCGATCCGGCGGGCCGCCCAACGCTCTCCGAGCGCGAAGCTCCAGGACTTCCTCCAGGGCGTCGTCACGACCTCGACGAGCGGCGGCCAGCTCAAGCCGTACTTCCTCATGAAGGCGGAGCAGTTCGAGAAGGAGGACCGCCTCGAGATGAGGAAGAGGATGGAGACCCTGGGGATGCTCGCGGAGTCTTTCGTGACCGTCGTCGTCGCGTTCCCCCTGTTCCTCGTCGTGATCATGGCGATCATGGCCCTCATCAGCAAGGGGGGCGGGTCCGACTTCGTCCTCATGCTCCTGTACGTCGTCGTGGGCCTCATGATCCCCCTGAGCCAGTTCGGTTTCATCTTCGTGATCTGGAACATGGAGCAGGAGGGATGAGATGGTCCGCCCCGAGCTCGAGAAGGCCCGCGTGAGGCTGTACGAGAAGGCCGACCGGAGGAGAGTCCTCCTCGCGGTGAGCACGGTCCTCCTGCTCCTCTTCGGCTTCATCGCGTTCCTGAACGTCATCGGCTCCGTGAACATCTCCTTCCGGGAGGGGCAGCGGAACTTCGACCGCTTCCTCAACTGGCTGGTCATCGCGATCCTGTCGTTCATCGGACCCTACGGGTTCTACCTCGCGAAGAAGAACCGGGAGATCAAGCAGATCGAGCGGCGGCTCCCCGACTTCCTGCGGGACGTCGCGGAGGCGGGCCGGTTCGGCATGACCCTCGCGGAGGCGATCGTCGTCTCCTCGAGCGGCCGGTACGGCAAGCTCACGCCGGAGATCAAGAAGATGGCCGCCCAGATCAGCTGGGGCGTCCCCGCGACGGAGGCCCTCCGCCTCTTCTCGGAGCGGGTGAAGACCCCGATGGTCCAGCGGGTCGTGTCGATCATTGTGAAGTCCTCCGATGCGGGCGGGGACGTCGCGGACGTCCTGACGATGGTCTCCCACGACACGAAGGAGTCCCAGCTCACGAACGACGAGCGGCGGATCGCGATGTCCACGTACGTCGCGGTCATCTACATCTCGTTCCTCGTGTTCCTCGTGACGATCTGGATCCTGAACGTTACGTTCCTCCCGAAGATGCTCGAGGCGAGCGGGGCCCTCGGGGGAGCCACGGGCGCGATCCAGAGCCCCCTCGCGGAGAACCTGCCCGAGGTCGTGTACAACATCAAGGTCGCGTTCTTCGTCGCGACGATCGTCCACGGCCTGGGCGACGGGATCCTCGCGGGCGTGCTCGACAACGGGAAGATCCCGACGGGACTTCGGCACAGCTTCATCATGCTGATCATCGCCCTACTCGGGTTCCAGCTCATCTGAGGTGACCAATATGTCCCAGGCCATGGACCGGAAGACGGCGGCGGAACTCGAGGAGCTCCAGCGGCAGGAGTCGGAGGTCGCCGCCCGGGTCGCGAAGCTCGACCGGGAGCGAGCGGAGGCGAAGCAGATGCTGGACCAGATCGAGGCGACCCGGAAGCGGGCCCTCTTCGCCGCCCTCGACGGGATCAAGAAGAAGTACTTCCACCGGCTCCTCGGCGGGAAGGGCGTCAAGGTCAAGGCGCCCCGCCTGAGCAGCGTCGAGGAGTCCACCCTGGGCAAGATCACGACGATTCCGAAGATCGCCCAGCGGAACATGAACGAGATCGAAATCCAGCCGATCGCGAAGAACTACTCCTATGTCCGGATCCTGTACGACACCCTCGCGAACGAGTACTTCTACGAGGCCATCGAGCCGAAGCTCCTCGAGGAGGAGTCGGAGCTCCTGGAGGTCCTCAAGGAGATCCTCGTGGAGAACCTCGAACTCGTCGAGGAGGAAGACCGGGCGACGAAGGAGAACTACCTCCGGCGGATCGTCGACGGCCTCATCCGGGAACTCGGGGTAGAGCTCCATCCCGTCTCGAAGGAGCGGATCATGTACTACGTGTTCCGGGACTTCATCCGGTACGGCCCCATCGACGTCGTGATGACGGACCCCCAGGTCGAGGATGTCTCCTGCGACGGCGTCCGGGTGCCCTTCTACATCTACCACCGGAAGTACGGTTCGATCCCCTCGAACCTGAAGTTCGACTCCGCTGAGGAGCTCGACTCCTTCGTGGTCTGGCTCGCCCAGAAGTGCGGGAAGCACATCTCCGTGGCCCAGCCCATGCTCGACGCGACGATCCCCGATGGGTCCCGTCTCCAGGCGACCCTCGGCATGCACGTCACGAAGCGCGGCTCGTCCTTCACGATCCGGCGGTTCCGGGAGAACCCCTTCACCCCCCTCGACCTCGTCCGCTTCAAGACGATGTCGCCCGAGATGATGGGGTACCTCTGGCTCGCGATCGAGAACGGGCAGAGCATGCTCATCTGCGGCGGCACGGCGTCGGGGAAGACGACGACCCTGAACGCGATCCTCCTGTTCATCCCGCCCCAGATGAAGATCGTCTCCATCGAGGACACCCGGGAGCTGAACCTGCCCCACGAGAACTGGGTGCCCCTGCTGACCCGCGCGGGATTCGGCGGGAAGTCCGTCTCGACGGGCAAGGCGGCGGGCGAGATCGACATGTTCGACCTCCTCATCGCGGCCCTCCGGCAGCGGCCCCAGTACCTGATGGTCGGCGAGGTCCGTGGTGCGGAGGCGTTCGTCGTGTTCCAGGCCATGGCGACGGGCAAGTCCGCGTACACGACGTTCCACGCGGACGACGTGCAGTCCATGGTCCACCGCCTCGAGAACGACCCCATCAACCTGCCGCGGGCCCTCGTCGCGGCCCTCGACATCGTCCTCCTCCAAGCCCAGGTCAAGGTCGGGACGGACATGACGCGGCGGGTTAAGGCCCTCATCGAGATCGTCGGCGTGGACCCGGAGTCCAACGAGCTCATCACGAACTCCGCGTACACGTGGAACCCTGCGGACGACACGTTCAACTACTCGGGCCACTCGTACGTGTACGAGAAGATCTCCCTCGCGCGGAACTGGAACCAGCGGAGGATGGAACAGGAGGTCAAGCGCCGCCTGGACATCTTCGACTACATGAAGCGCATGGACATCAAGAACTACCGGGACGTCGCGCGGATCGTCTCCTCGTACTACAAGGACCCCGAGAAGATGATCAAGATCGTCCGGGAGAC
>Ga0209002_10000242_pt1 | contig 41868 bp, 44 predicted proteins | sample Rifsed16ft2_FD_184010 | JGI IMG/M metagenome (GOLD analysis project Ga0209002, IMG submission 184010) | Soil microbial communities from Rifle, Colorado, USA - sediment 16ft 2 (version 2) | ecosystem: Environmental > Terrestrial > Deep subsurface > Rock core/Sediment | place: Rifle, Colorado...
ATCGTGAAGGACGGGGACCTCGTCGGGATGGCGGAGATCTGGGAGATGAGCGGGTGCATCGAGGTGCGGGAGATGGATCTCGTCTCGCCGGATCTCCTCGAGGACGCGATCGACGCCCTCGTCCGTACGATGTCCTTCTACGCGATGCGCGGGGTCGACGTCCTGCGCGTCACCCGCTTCCAGGGCAAAGACGTCCCCGAGGCGGAGGACCTGTCTGCGTGGACCCGCGCGGGCTTCGTCAAGCTCTCCGACTTCCTCGCCCACGGGCCGATCGTGCCCCGTGACTTCGACCCGAAGGATCTCCTGGCATATGTGCTGCACAAGCAGGGGATCGCCCCGGAGGCCCGGTTCCGAGACGTCCTCGCGGCGGCACAGGCCTTGGGCGGCCTCCGGTCCGATTTCGCGGCCCGCCTCCGCGTGAAGGATTTCCGGCCCCTGGAACGGATGCATCGGAACGGCCTCCTCGTGAAAGGCCTCGCGGTCCCCCGCTACTGGACGTACTGCACGGAGGACGACCTTCGGCTGTACAAGGCCGCGAAGGCCGCGCGGCTCACGAAGGACACGCGGGCCATCCTGAAAATCGTCGAAGACGAGAGCCCGATCTCGCGGCCTCGGCTGCTCGCCCTTTCCGATCTCGGCCGGGCGACGACGACCGCCGCGCTGCGCAAGCTCTACGAGGGCCTCTTCATCACGAGGGACGCCAGCAACCGCTACCGCGTCGTGCCGGACCCGAAGATCAGCCGGGAGGACGCGCGGAGGGAGGTCCTGCGGCGGATCATCGCGGGCCTCGGCGTGACGTCGGCCGAGGCCCTGTCCGCATGCACGCTGTTCGAGTACAACATGGCGGAGATCCGCCAGCGTCTGCGGGAGTTCGAGAAGGAGGGATGGCTCGCGAAGGGCTTCCTCGCCCGCGGCGAGCGCACGGTCATGTGGATGATCAAGGAGGATCTCCCCCAGATCGGGCACCTCGCGTTCCGCCGGAAGTTCGTCCTCACGCCCCTGGACAACCTCTTCTTGTACGTGAGGGAGGCCGTGTCGAGGAAGTTCCGCATGGGCTCCTGCTTTGTCGTCTTCGACGGCCCCGAGATGGTCGCCGCCTTCAAGGCTCGCAGGCGGAAGTGGCAGTTCGTCGTCACGGAGTTCCAGGGGGATGCGGCCGCGCGCCGCGTCATCGACGCCTGGGAGGCAGAGAACGAGCTCGCGGTCGAGGAGGAGGTCGAGCGGATCTCGGACCACGAGGTCATGGAGTGGTATGCGAAGATGTACGGTCGCGCGGCAGAGAAGTGAGCCCTCGGATTCTTACCCACACGGTGCGTTTACACGTTCGATTCGCATGACCGTCGTCGGCATTGACACGGTGGCCATCGTCGTCTCGAACGGGAGGAAGGCAATCGCATGGTACCGGGACGTGATCGGCCTCGCGATCGCGTTCATCGGGCCGAGAGACTCGAACCCGGATCCCTCCGTCCACGGGACGCCGGAGGATCCCGGGCACTGGATTGAGCTGGGTCCCAGGCGCCCGCAGACGCGCGTCCATCTGTGCGAGATGGGAGGGACGACGGAACCGGGCCCCACGGGGATCACGTTCATCACGGACGACATCCAAGCGGACTACGAGCGCATGCGCGCCAAGGGCGTGCGGTTCCTGTACCCGCCGAAGAAGATGGAGTGGGGCGAGTGGCTCTGCGAATTCGTCGACCCGGACGGGAACGAGTTCGATCTAAAGCAGCCTGAGGACCCGTCCATCTGGGGATCGTGAGGGGCTCACGTCCGCTCGGGCGAGGTACCATCTTTGATCACGACGACGCTCACGCTGTCGAGGAGAATGTGAGCCTGGCACTTCGGGCAGTCGATTCCGTTCCAGTCGTCCGTCGTCTGGGTTGCCGCGAGGGTGATCCGTGTGGACTTGCAGTACGGGCAGAGGAAGCTCACCCGCAGTTCTCGATCCCGGAGTCGATCCAGCGATATCTTGTCGACGATGCGAGCCACGGCGAGCCTCTGGCGTTCTCCGGTCGACGTTGTGACGTCTCCCTTTATTAACGAACCGAACCTATTGTCGGGAATGCGAAATGCCGTGTGCGGTCAGGCGAGCTCCGCCCGCCGACCCGGATTCAGGCCCAGCGCACGGTCCGCGCACGATGCCGCTTCGTCGAAGCGACCCAGCTTCGTGAGCACGAAGCCCTTGTTCACCCAGGCACCGCGGTACCCCGGATCAATGCCGAGGGCCCGGTCATAGCACTGGACGGCCTCCTCGTACTTCCCGAGGCGGGCGAGCGCGTTCCCCTTGTTGTTCCACGCGACCTCGAAGCGGGGGTTCACCTTGATCGCCGCGTTGAAGCACCGCAGCGCATCGACTAACCGTCCCATCTTCGAGAGCGCGTTCCCCTTGTTCACCCAGGCGACCTCGTTGCGCGGATTGATGTCCAGGGCTGTGTCGATGGCCCGGAGGGCCTCCTCGTACCGGCCCAGCAGGATGAGGGTCGCGCCCTTCCCGTACCAAGGGATCTCGGCGCCGGGAACGCCCTTCCGAGTCGCGACGATCGCCCGATCGTACTCTTCGAGGGACCGCTGGTAGTCCTCCTGGGCGATGTCCCGTTCGGCCCGCACGAGCTCCCGCCTCAAGGCCGCTGTCGACTGCCGCCGCCGGACCTCCGCGACGACCAGGGCCGCAGGCCAGGGTATCGCCGCGAGGACCGAGATCGTCCATGGAATCGAGTGGGCCAGCGGAGGATATTGGGCGGCGGCGAGGGCGAGCCCGATCAGCGGGACCGCACTCCCGACCGCAAGCGTGACCTTGGCCCGGCCCTCCAAGAGGTGCCAGGTCGCCCTTGCGAAGGGGATCGCGCTCGCGATTGCCATCCCGGTCCCCAGAACCGACGTGTCCGCGCCCGCGGCGTGGAGAATCGGCACGCCGAGCCCGAGAGCGGCGCCCGCTGCGAGGAGGATCGCATCGCGGACCCCGACCCGGACATCGGATCGGAGAAACATCGGGACCACGTACGCGAGCAGGCCTGCGAGAAACGCCGCGATGCCCGCACTGACCGCGACTTGGACTAGGATTCCGGACAGGAGGAGCCCTGCGCCCGACGCGAGGACGAATCCGCCGACGATTTCCGGCGCGACGACGACGCGTGCTGCGATTCTCTCCGGCACGCCGCGAAGATTCATTCCTTGGTCGGACCGGACCCGTTTCTGGGGCAATGGTGTGGCGTCATCACGCGGCGTTGTGACCGTTGCCTTGGCAGGCCGAAGAGGCATTGTCCTGGCAGGGCTCGCGAGGGACACGGGAGCGGCGGGGCGTGGCGGCACGAGCTTCCCGCGGTCCGGTTTCGGCAGATCCAGCGCTCTGGCAGCGGGCTTCGACGCACTCGTCCCACTTGCGGGGAGCGGGGGGTAGGACGTCGGTCCGGGGCTCTCGCGCAGCGGCGCTTTCCGCGCGGGCATTACACTCGGGCGGACGGGTGGCGCGGGGACTAAGACCGGTGCCGCGGGCTTCCCCTGCTCCGTCCGCGCGGGAGCGACCTCGACCTTCGGCGGGGAGGGAGCGGGAGATGGTTCCCGTAGCGGCTCCCCGCAGATCTCGCACTCGAACAATTCGGAGTCGTTGTCCGCCCCACACACCGGACAGAGGACGATATCGAGGATGTCCTCTTCCTCGGGGACCGGCGCGTCGGGTTCCGACTCGAATTCCGCGGCGCAGCGCGGGCACTTCGTGTCGCCGCTCGCGACGAAGCCGCCGCAGTTCGTGCAGATGAACAGCAGGCCGACCTCGCCCTTCTGCAAGATGCTTCCCGGATCCCGGTCCTTCAGCTGCCTCGGATGTCGGAAGCCCATCTCGACGAGCTTGAGCGCGGCCTCGCGCTTCAGCCCGAAGGCTCGCCCGAGGCGCACAACGGCCTCGTCGATGACGAATGCCCCGCAGTTCTCGCACTCCGTCTCGTCCGGAGGGATTGGCTCCTGGCAGACGGGACACAGGACCCGGGCCTGTTTCCCGGGCATCGAACGGGAATCGACCCCCCGGGAGGGCCATAAACCCACGCGTCCCGTTGTCAGAGCCGATAGTCGGACGTGCGCTTAAGTAGCCGGCCTTCTTTGGCACGTCCACATGGCGACGCGCGAGGACTTCTTCGTCGCCCTCCTCCTGGGGATCGGGCCCGCGCTGATCCTCCTCTGGACGTCGTTGCGGCGGTTCGACCGTCCGTGGGTGGACCACACCTTGTTCGATGACCGCCGCGTGTTCGGAAGCCTGGCGGTCGGTCTTGTATTCGGGGTGATCGCGAGCGTACTGACCCTCTCCTTGCCGCGCGTAGACCTCACGTCTTCCCTCGTCGCCATCATCGTGACGTTCCTGTTCGAGGAAGGATTCAAGCTCGTCTACCTGAACCGCCGAGCGTACCGCGGGCGATTCGAAACCACGTTCTACGGCGTCCCTCTAGGCGTCGGCGCGGCCGCGACGGCCGTTGTCGCCACGGTCCTGTGGACGGCCCTGGATGTGTTGTACATGGTCGAGGGGTTCGTCCTCCTCGTCCTCTTCTCGATCAGCCTGAGCCTCGTGAACGCGGACACGGGCGCCATCATCGGTTTCGGCGCGTCCCGTGGGGACACGTGGCGGGCCTACGCTCGGGCGGTTCTCGTGCGTCTGGCCCATGGCGCCTTCCTCTTCCCGTTCCTGATCGGAATCGAAAACCCTTGGGCCCTCCTGTCCGTCGGCACATCGCTGGGGTTCGCCCTGCTCCTGTATGTCTACGTGTACCGCGTCCTGCTCCCCGGGACGCTGCCGGACGACCTCCGCCGCGAGCTGCGGCGGGAGCGGCGGCGCATGAAGGCGGCTAGGGACTGAGGGCCACGGTTCGGTAGAATCCCCGCTTCGGCTCGTAGACGACGTTGTCGTGGACGAGGGCGGCCAAGGCCGCCTCGGAGTCGGGGATTCCAAGTCCATCGAGGACCCTTGTCCAATCTGCGAGGGAGAAGACCTCGAGTTCTTTCGTGAGCTCGAGCGCGGCCAGACGGAGCCGGGTTGTACGATCCCGCGGTTTCATCGCGATTGCGACGACGCGCGTATGCACGTCGCGCGTTCGTGTTCTGCGGGCCGGGGCCATCGCGGCTTCGTACGCCTTCATGCCGCCCGCCAGCTCCGCGCTCACTCGGCCGACGAGCGGCGCGAGGTCCCGTGCGGTCTGCGCACGCGCGCGAACCTTCGACGGGATCACACGGATTTCGAAGCCGCACGCGCACGTGGTCGTCTTCTGTTTCAGGTCGACGCCCTTCGCCCGTTTGCAGCGAGGACAGACGACGACGCCGTACATGGCCTCAGACGAGGAAGACGAGGGCCGCTAGGCACGCGCCGTAATGGTCCATCGGGATGCTGAGTTCCTCGATGAGGTACTCGATCTTGCGGAACCGGATACCCCGGAGCTTCGCCATCTCCCCCATCTTCCACTCCATGACCTCCTTGAGGGACTTCTTCGTCCCGTGCATGTGTCCCTCCGCGACGTACCCTCCGAAGCCGTCGTCGCGGAAGCCGTACGCGATTCCGGCGGAGATCGTCTCCCCTTCCCCGCCTCGCTGTTGCGCGAGGACGCAGTGGGTGATCGCTCCCATCGGGAGGTCGCGCCGACGGACCGGCTTGATGCTCACCGGCAGAACGGACGACACGGAGACGATATTCTGCTCCGCCAGCCCAGCGTTCTGGAGGGCCTCGTCGAACGCGTTCAGGTCCGACACCTTCGAGACGGCCTTGCCGGACGTCACGAAAAACTTCGTTGGGATGGGCAGCATGGTGCTCTGCGAGCACGCGGCATCGTCACGCAGGCCTTAAGCGTTTTGCAGAAATCTCTGGATCCCCGTGCCGATATTAATATCCGGAATATTATAAATCAAGTCGGATATCTGCTTGCGGTCCACATGCCGGCGGCGGGCACTTCCGCCGGTGGACGGATTGCCTTCTGCATGCTGTACGCGTCCTCTCCCCAGGTGTAGTATCCGTAGAGGACGCCGTCCGTGCGATAGCCGAGGTCGCGGTAGAACTCGATCGCCGCCAGGTTGTGCGTGCTGACCTCGAGACGGACGCTGGAGCATCCGCGCTCCAGGCTCAGATCCTCGGCGGCCTTCATCAGGCGGCTCCCGAGGCCTCGTCGGCGCTCGTCCGGCGCTACCGCGACGGAGAGAATGCGGCACACATGGCCTTCGAACAGCATCATGATTGCACCGCGCAGCCCCGTAGGGCCGTCGACAACGAGGGTCAGCGCTCGTTCGTTCCGCAGGATCCAGTCCACGTGCTCCCGCCGGAAGCGCCGTTCGTGGAAGCAGAGGACCTCGAAGCGGTACAGTGCGTCCACATCTCCGGAGCCCGCGACTCGAAGCAAGGTGCGCACGAATCGCGGACATCCTTTTGTCCTTTTCGACTCGGAGTCGCAGCGCGAAAGTGTAATCTAGACCCACCCGGATGGGCCGGGGACTTCATGGTCCAGATCGTGGACATCCAGAAAGGACGCCATACGGGCGGGTCAATCGAGCTGCGAGGCTGGATCCACCGAACGCGCACGATGGGCGGCAAGGCGTTCGTCGTAGTCCGCGACGCGACCGGCGTCGTCCAGGTGACGATCGCTCGAGACGCGGTCCCTCCTGACGCCTTTGCGGCCGCGGATAAGGCGCTCATCGAATCGTCCGTCATTGTGCGTGGCACGGTGGCGGAGGACAAGCGCGCTCCGGGCGGATACGAAGTCCGCGCGACCGATTTCCACGTCGTGCACTTCGCGGAGAAGTTCCCGATCCAGGAGGATCTGAGCGAGGAGTTCCTCCTCGACGTGCGGCACCTGTGGATTCGCTCGCAGCGCATGACGACGATCTTCCGCGTGCGGCACACGGTGTTCGACGCGGTCCATGAGTACTTCCGAGGCCAGGGGTTTTGGGAAGTTTCTCCCCCTATGATCACGCCGGCCGGGAGCGAGGGCGGGGCGACCCTGTTCGAGCTCGACTACTTCGGACGCAAGGCGTATCTCACGCAATCATGGCAGCTGTACGCGGAGGCCATCGTGCTGGCGATGGAGAAGGTGTACTACGTCGGCCCGTCCTTCCGCGCGGAGAAGTCCCGCACGAGCCGCCACCTGACGGAATACTGGCACGCGGAGATGGAGCAAGCGTGGGTCGGGATGGACGAGGTCATCAGGCACGCGGAGGGCGTGATCTCCCACGCATGCCAGCGCGTCGCGGAGGAGCGCCCGGACGACGTGGTCGCCCTCGGCCGCACGCCGGAATTCCTGAAGGCCGTCAAACCGCCGTTCGAGCGCCTCACGTACGATGAGGCCCTGAAGATCCTGAAGTCCAGGGGCATCGAGATCGAATGGGGCAAGGACCTCCGCACTCTCGAGGAACGCGCCCTGACGGACGGAAAGACGAAGCCGATTGTCGTCACGCACTACCCGCGGGTCTCCCAGGCGTTCTACAAGGCGAGGGATCCGAAGCATCCGGACCTCGTGCTCGCGTTCGACGTGATCGGCGGCGACGGCGTCGGGGAGGTCGTCGGCGGGAGCGAGCGCGAGATCGACCTCGAGACGATCAAGACGTCCTTGGTCGAGCAGGGAGAGGACCCGAAGGCGTACGAATGGTACCTCGACTCCCGCCGCTACGGGAGTGTCCAGCACGCGGGATTCGGCATGGGGATGGAACGGCTCATCCAGTGGATCTGCAAGCTCGAGCACATTCGCGATGCGGTCCCGTTCCCCCGAACGCCCGCGAGGGCGTCTCCGTGACGAGCGCACCCTTTTACCATCCGATCCGATAGGCCGTTCCGATGGGCGAGGAATCGCCGGAGAATCCGTTCGCATCGCTCCTCGATGCCCACGCGGACTTCGTCGACAAGCTCACGGAGCTCGAGGCCACGCTAGACGAGATGATGGCTCTCCGGGACGCGAGCGACGCGAACCGGGAGGTCCTCGACGAGGCGATCCGCTTCTTCAACGACGAGCTCCTGCCCCACATGCGACTCGAGGACGAAGTCGTCCTCCCGCCCCTCGAGGCGAAGATCGGTCGCTTCGGCACCCTCGTGAACGTCGTGGCGTACGAGCACGACGAGATCCGCCGGGAGGTCGAGAAGTTCCGCGAGGCGCGCGTTGAACTGGAGCGGTCCGACGATCCCTGGCCCGGGATCCAGGAGCTTAACCGACACGGGATCTTCACGATCCAGTTCCTCTGGGACCACTTTCGGAAGGAGAAGGTGAGTCTCTTCCCGACAGCCCGGGAAGAGCTTTCCCGCTCCGACTTGGAAATAATCCGGAAGCGGCTCGCTCATTGACGCGGCATCACGGCGCGCACCTTCACCGCGATCTCATCGAGCCCCGCGCGGTCCGCGATGCGCCCGTAGTCCGGCCCCACTCGGAGGCCGAACCCGTCGTCGCGATGCCTCGGAATCACGTGGATGTGCACGTGATCGATTTCCTGCCCCGCTGGCTCCCCGTCTGCCAGGTGAAGGTTGATTGCTTCGCAATGAAGTCCGCTACGCCGCAACGCGCCGGCAACGACAATGGCCCGTTCGAACACCTTCCCTCCGATGAGTGGCGGGAGGTCCGCGAGGCGGGACGCGTGGACCTTCGGGACGACAAGGGCATGTCCCGGGTTGATCGGCATGATGTCCAAGAAGGCCATCGTGACGTCGTCCTCGCCGATCACGCTGGCGGGGGCCTCTCGGCGGACGATTTTGCAGAAGATGCAGCTTGGGTCGCTCACCGCCGCCACGATACCGCGAAAGTCTGGGCGCGGCCATCAACATTGCGGCCGGTGCCGGTCATGATATGTCGCGCGCGAGCGACGAGCCGCGCATCGCCCGAGCGAAGGCCTCGAGGCGGCGAATGTCCGCGCGGTGGAGCGCGGCGATGATGAGGATCGAAAGGAACGCGCACACCGACAGCGCCAGGGCGGCTAGGCCACCGACCGCCACACCTCCGCTGAGCCAAGGGAGCGGTACCGAAGTCAACATCGCCGCGCCGAGGAAAACTGCGAGGAGACCGATGAGGGCGGTGGCAATCGTCCAGCGCCAGAGGGCGCGCAGGCGATCCACGGCACGCAATCCGGCCTCGAGACTTGCGATCGTCGTCGGGTCTAGCCCGGGCTCGAGGCGCCTCACGAAGTCTTCCGGGAGGTCGTACGCGGAGGCGCGGAGCGCGCGAAAGATAACCGGGCCGATGGCCGGCGGGGGGCCGCCCATGGTCTCGATGCATAATGGCGATTGAGCTTAACTATTCCTCGAACGCGTCGGTCACTTCTTGCCCGAGGATCCGAGGACTCGTTCCGCGATGATTAGCTTCTGGATTTCGTTCGTGCCTTCATACAATCCCAGGATCCTCGCGTCGCGGTAGTACCGCTCGACGTCGAAGTCCCCGCTGAATCCGTATCCGCCGTGGACCTGGATCGCCCAGTCCGTCACGCGCTGGGCCATCTGCGCTCCGAAGAGCTTCGCCATTGACACCTCGAGGGTGTTGTCCTGCCCCTGGTCTCGCAGGTGCGCCGCGCGAAGCGTCAGGAGGCGCGCCGCGTCGATCTCCACCGCGGACTGCGCGATCATCTCGCGGACCAGCTGGAAGTCGCCGATCGGACGGCCGAACGCCTTCCGCTCCTTGACGTACTTCACGGCCGCCTCGAGGGCCGCCCGCGCGACCCCGACCGCTCCCGCGGCGATGCCGATTCGCCCGCTGTTCAAGGTTTTCATCGCCTGGTTCCAGCCGTCGCCTCGAGTCCCGATCAGGTTCTCCTTCGGGATGCGGCAATCCTCGAACGCCAGGTCGGCGGTGGGACTCGCGCGCAGGCCGAGCTTCGTCTTCGTCTCGACGTGCGTGACCTTGAACCCGGGCGCATCCTTCGGGACCATGAACAGGGAGATCCCTTCGTGGCGCTTCGAGCCCGGCTCCCTCGCGTACACCTGGATGAAGTCCGAGATGCTGCCGTTCGAGATGAACCGCTTCTGCCCGTTCAGGACCCACTCGTCCCCCTCGAGGGCGGCCGTCGTCTGGAGGTTCGCCGCGTCGCTGCCTGCGTCGGGTTCTGTCAGCGCCCACGCGCCGAGTTTCTCCCCCTTGGCCAGGGGCACGAGCCAGGTGCGCTTCTGCTCCTCGTTCGCAAACCACAGCAGGGACGTCTCGGACAGGGACGTCTGCACGGACACCGTCGTGCGCACGCTCGACGAGCCGCGGCTGATCTCCTCGACGAGGAGCATGAACGACACGTAGTCCATACCCGCGCCGCCGTATTTCTCCGGCATGGGAGCACCGAGGAACCCGAGCTTCGCCATCTTGTCGTAGAAGGACCGCGGGACCTCTCCCTTCTCCTCCCACTCGCGGACGTGGGGGATGAGTTCTCGGTCGACGAACTCCCGCGCGGTCTCCTGGATGAGCCTCTGCTCATCCGTCAGCCGAAAGTCCATAGACAGCCTCTCGGGCGGCTAAATGCGTGACTCCCTTAAAGGTTCGGGACGTAGCATGCCGCCGGGCGCGTCCGCATAGCGTCCGGCGCTACGCCTTCGGGCGCAGGATCCAAAATCGGCCGGCCTGACCCACGAGGATCCGGTCGCAGGCGTGGCAGCGGAGGAACTCCGCGTTCCCGTCGAACCCGAGGATCGCCGTCTCCGAGTGCTTGCAGCCCTCGAGGCGTTTCGGCGGTTCCAAGACCATCGCGCACATGTCCGGGTCCCCCATCTTTGCTTCCGGTGCTAAACCGCTGCGTAAATACTCTATGTCGAACCTTTCCCGGTTGATTCTTGGAAGATAGTATTATCCACGCTCTTCGGATACGACGGCCGCGTGGGGCTCCTATCCGACGCGGACGTCCGTCGCTACCGGGCGAAGGGGGAGCTGTCCATCGAGCCCTTCGACGAGCGCCAACTCACCCCGAATGGCTACGACGTCTCCGTGGAGGAAGTCCTGTTCCCGGCGTCGGGTGAGCGGGTTGCCTCGGGCATCGCGCGCGTGCCGCCGATGAGCCGCTTCGCCGTGAGCACGCGCGAGACGATCCGACTCGGGCGGCATGTCGCCGGCCAGATCTGGCTCCGGACGACCTGGGCGCGGCGTGGTGTGATCGCGTCCTTCGGGATGATCGACGCCGGGTTCTCCGGAACCCTGACGTTCGGCGCGATGAACGCGTCCGCGGAGCCGCTCGACCTCCCTCTCGGGGAGCGGTTCGCGCAGGTCGTGTTCCTCACGTTGGAGTCGCCCGCCTCGGAGACGTACGACAAGCGATCGGGGACCTACCAGGGCCAGAGGGGCGTCACGCTCGAGCGACCGTGAGGTCCACGGCGACGTGGTTCTGGGTCGGGGAATACGCCCGCACGCGACGCAAGGCCACGTATCGCACCGCGAACCCCTCCCGGGAGATGGCCTGTCGTATCCCTTCGACCGCGTCCTCCTCGTCCGCGCGTTCCAGGATCATGTACAGGTGAACGACGCCATCTGGGCCCAGGGCGCGCAGGGCGTCGGGCAGGAATCCCTCGGCGGAGTGCGGGAGGTCCAGGATGACGCGGTTCACGGGCGCGATGGCCTCCAAGATGCGCCGCGCGTCTCCTTCCCGCACGTCGACCGCGTCGGCGCGGTTCCCGGCGACGTTCGCCCGGAGCAACTCGACCGCCAGGGGGTTCGCATCCGATGCGTACACCTTCGATGGCCGAGAGCGCCGAGCGATGAGGATCGCGTATGGGCCCACGCCCGCGAACGGGTCCGCCACGATCTCTCCCGGGCGGACGCCATCCGCAATACGCCTCCGTTCCGTCGCGAGCCTCGGGCTGAAGTACGCATGGGCCAGGTCGACGCGATAGCGGAGGCCGTGCTCGACATGTGTCGTCGTCGTGCGCGACTCGCCGCCGATCACCTCGACACGGCGCACACGGAGGTCTCCCGTCACGCCGCGATCCTGTACGACCACGCGGATCTTGGTGTTCCACTGCAGGATCGCCTCCGCGATAGCGGCCCGGTGCGGTTCCAGGTCCTCCGGGATCTTGATGACCGCGATGTCCCCGACCACGTCGAAGGATCTCGGCAGGGAACGTCGGACCGAGGCGGGTACCCGGACGACGTCCTTGTAGCTTCGGATTGGGCTGAAGCCCTCCTCGAACTCCCGCTCTTCCGTCGGAAAGCCGATGTCGACGCGTTCGGAGGTCGGAATGTACAGCGTGCCGTCCTCGTGCCGGATTCGCAGCTGCTTGTGGAGCACGCCTCGCTCCTTCAGCATGCCGCGGACGCGCTCCCCGTCCGCGCGGGGCGCGACGACGCACCAGGCGCGCATCGCCCCTTGAAGCGGACCGTGTTATGAAGAACTTTCGAAGCCGTCTTATCCCCACCCCTGTTAGGCACCGTCGAAGTCAAAAATGGTCCGATCCGGCGAACACACGAAGTCATTCCTAGACCCCGCTGAGCTCTTCCGCCGGTACTTCGTGAACACGCTGTTCGATTCCACGTTCGTCGTCCTCGGGATCTTGGCGGCGGCGACGGCGGAGCCCATCCCCGACGCGGAGTTCGCGATCAGCGCGATCGTCGCGGCGAGCCTGGCGATCGGGATCTCGACGGGCGTGAGCGTCTACGAGGCCGAGCATACGGAGGGGGAGATCCGCCTCCGGCGCCTCGAACGGGCCATGCTCTCCTCGATGCGCGACACGCAGATCGCGCGTCGCATCCGCGCCTCCCGGCTCGCGACCGCAGGCGTCAACTTCCTCGCTCCTATCTTTGTGGCCCTCGTCACAACGATTCCGATCCTCGCGTACCAGGCCCGAATCCTCTCGGACTTCGTCCTCGCCTCCGCGATCTCGAGTACGCTGGCGTTGTGCATCATCCTCGCCGCCGGTTACTACCTCGGCAAGCTCACGGGTCGGCGGCCCTGGAGGAAGGCCATCCGGATGACTGTCGTGGCCGTCCTGACCTTCGCCGCGTTGTTGGCCATCGAGCATCTCCTCTAGGCCAACCTTCATTCGTCCGCATCGGGTTCGCGGCGACATGGGCGAGCTCGTGTTCATCGGCCTTGGTTTGCACGATGAGAAGGGACTCACCCTGCGCGGGCTCGAAGAGGCTCGTTCGTGCGACGCGTTGTTTGCGGAACTCTACACGTCCGCGATGCCGGGCACTTCCACCGAGGCCCTCGAGCGCCTCGTCGGCAAGACGATCCAGCGGCTCGGTCGCGACGATGTGGAACGCGGAGATGCGATCCTGCGTGCCGCGTCGGTCCAGAAGGTGGGTCTGCTCGTCGGCGGCGACCCAATGGTCGCGACGACCCACGTGGACCTCCGGCTCCGGGCCGCGGCGGCGAACATCCCGACGCGCATCGTCCACGGCGTCTCGATCCTCGGCGCGGCCGCGGGCGCCCTCGGCCTCCAGGCGTACAAGTTCGGCCGCACGACGACCGTGCCCTTCCCCGCCCCCGGGTTCGAACCGACGAGCCCCCTCGACGTGATCCTCGAGAATCGGAAAATGGGGCTCCACACGCTCGTCCTCCTGGATCTCCGGGAGGATGGGACGTTCCTTGCGCCGAACGACGCGATCCGCGCCTTGCTCCGGATGGCTGAAATCGCACGGACGAAGGACTTCGGGCCGCGGACTCTCGCCTGCGCGCTGAGCCGCGTCGGCTCCTGCGAGGTACGGTGCGTCGCGGCGGCGATCGGGGACCTCGCCTCGAAGGACCTCGGACCCCCGCTGCACTGCCTTGTCGTCCCGGGCGAATTGCACTTCCTCGAGCGGGAGGCCCTCGTCGCGTTCGCGGGCGCGCCTCAGGACTTCTGAGGCGCCGACTTTGCGATCTCTGGGAGTCGGTCGACCTGCCAGAAGAGGACCTCGAGGCCGTGCGAACGGTGGAGTTCTTTCCCGCCCCACTCGTGTCGGAGCGCGCTGATCGCGCTCCGGTGGATTTCCTCCGGCACCGCCCACTGGGAGCTGTACGATCGGCCGTCGAGTTCCGCGATGATCGCGTCCGCGAGGACGGTCTCCTGGAATGGGCCCACGGGCATGACAATCTCCGGCCGGACGAGGTCGGGCATTTCCCGCTCATGGAGGCCCGGCGCGGTCCACGAATATCCGGCCTCGCGGACCAGCCGGTCGTACTCCCGTTTGATGCTGTCCGCCCGATTCGTGCGCTCGACGATCGTCATGTAGTTCTCCCGCGTCACGCGCGCGATCTCGATGAGGACGTCCCGCCAGTCCGGAATGAGATGGAGCACATGGATCGTCATCGCGACGTCGAAGGACTTCGAGGCGATCGGGAGCCTCGCGCCGTCCGCGAAAACGACTTCGCGCAGCCCTTTCGCCAGACCGACTTCGACCATTTTGCGGGAGATGTCGATGCCGACGACTCGAATCCCACTCTTCTGGAGGGGCACGGCGTACCGACCCGTGCCCACCCCGACCTCTAAGACCCTCTTCCCCTGGAGCTGGTCGACGAGGACCGCGAGGAGGCGGGCCATCACGCGCGGGGTGAGACCGCGCGACTCGTCGTAGATAGGAGCGACGTGGTCGAACGAAAGCCTCGGGGGCATGACAAGCCGCCACAACGCGATGGAGTGGAAAAAGGTGTCTCGCCCTTGCGATTCCGTGGCCTGAAGGAAAACGATAGTTTCACACACCTCCCCGTGTTACTGCCTTATGTATGGGGCGGGATGAGAAGAAAGGTGACAAGGTGGCCGTAGCAGTCAAAGCCATCGAGGAACTCCCGGGAGTGGGCCCCGCGACAGCGGAGAAGCTGAGGGAGGCGGGATTCTCCGACTTGATGGCCCTCGCCGTCGCCTCGCCGCAGATGATTGCCGACGCGGCGGAGCTCGGGTCGAATGTGGCGCAGAAGATTATCATCGCGGCCCGCGAGGCGGTCGACATCGGCGGGTTCGAGACCGGGGATGTGATCCTCGAACGACGGAAGTCCGTCGCGAAGCTCACGACGTTGTCAAAGGCCTTGGATGAACTGCTGGGCGGCGGACTGGAGACACAGGCGATCACGGAGTGCTATGGCGAATTTGGCAGCGGGAAGAGCCAGCTTGCGCATCAGCTCGCCGTGAACGTCACGAGGCCAGAGGAGGACGGGGGCCTGGGTGGGGACACCGTTTGGATCGATACGGAACATACGTTCCGCCCGGAGCGGATTCGGCAGATGGCGGAGGCGCTGGATCTCGATGCGGACGAGATCCTGAAGCACATCCATGTCGCGCGGGCGTTCAACAGCCACCATCAGATGCTACTCGTCGAGAAGGCGAACGATCTGGCGCTGGATTTCCGGATCCGGCTCATCGTCATCGACTCGCTCACCGCGCACTTCCGCGCCGAGTACATCGGCCGAGGCGTGCTCGCAGAACGTCAGCAACTGCTGAACAAGCACATCCACGAACTCATGCGCTTCGGGGACATCCACAACGCGGTGATCTATGTCACGAATCAAGTGCACGCGAAACCCGACGCCTTCTTCGGGGACCCGACCCGACCCGTGGGAGGACACATCGTGGGCCACAGCGCGACGTTCCGCGTGTACCTGCGGAAGTCGAAGGGCGGCAAGCGAATCGCGCGGCTGATCGATTCGCCGAATCTCCCAGAGGCGGAAGCCGTGTTCAGCGTCTCGGAGGACGGAATCCGCGACTGAGCGCGCACCGTGTCAACGTGTGTCGGGACAGCTTGAAGTAGCGCTCGGCCCATAGTTGGGACGGTTCCATGGAACCGGCGCTCCTGCTGATCCCGGGGCCGGTCCCGCTCCATCCGCGAGTCCTGGAGGAATTCGCGAAACCCGCGATGCCCCACTATGGCGACGCGTGGGTCAAGGCGTATCACGAGATGCAGGCCCTCTTGCGGTATCTGTGGGCCGCGCCCAATGCTCGCGTCTTCCCGGTCGCGGGTCCGGGCCATGCGGCTCTCGAGGCCCTCGCGTACACGTTCCTGCGCCCTGGGGATCGGGTCGTCGTCGTGGCGAACGGATTTTTCGGCGAGCGCGTCCACGAGGCGTTCCTCACCCATCGCGTGAAGGCGGAGATTGTCGCGTCTGAATGGGGCGAAGGTCCCGATGTCGCGGGTCTCCGTGCGGCCTTGCGGCAGCCGGCGAAGGCCGTCGCGGTCGTGCACAACGAGACGTCGACGGGCGTCACGAACCCGCTCCCGGAGATCGCCGAGGCGGCCCACGCGGTCGACGCCTCCGTCTTCGTCGACGCGGTCTCGTCCCTCGGCGGACTTCCCCTCCCGTTCGAGGACCTCGGAATCGATGCGGCGTTCAGCGCATCCCAGAAATGCCTTGCGGGGCCGGCGGGAATCGCCCCGATCGCCGTCGGTCGTTCCCTCTGGGCGTCGACGCGCCCCGAGGACGTGAACGGGTGGTATCTGAACCTCTATAACTGGGCCCGCTTCGAGACGGAGTGGGGCGAGTGGCATCCCACCCCGACGACGATCTCCTCGAACCTCTTCTACGCGTTCCTACGCAGCCTGCAGCTCGTCAAGGAGGAGGGCCTGGACCCCCGCATCGCCCGCCACGAGAAGATGGCCGCCCGGCTGCGGGACGGCCTCGTCGACTTGGGCTTCTCGCCGCTCGGGCCGCCAGACCTGCTGTCGAACACGGTGGCCTGCGCGACGCCGCCCCCCGGGGTCGACGCGAACCCGCTCGTGAAGCGCCTGCGGCTCGAACACAACATCTACATCTCGGGCGGCCTCGGCCCGCTCCGTGGAAAGACGATCCGGATCGGGACGATGGGCACCCAGGCGGAGCCGGAGGTCATCGACCGCCTCCTGACGGCGCTTAAGGCTCTCGTCTGAGTCACGCGTCCGGCAGGTAGCGTTTCAGCCAGTCGATTGATCGCTCGTACAGGCGGATCAGGTTCGACATCTTCCGCGGCCAGTGTCCCTCGTCCGGGAACTCGAGGTAATCGACCTGCTTGCCCATCTTGTGCATCGCCCCGACGATCTGGCGTGCCTCCGTGACCGGACAGCGAGGATCGTGCGCGCCACCTGTGAACAGGATGGGCGCGCGAATCCCATCCAGGTAGTAGATCGGGGAGAACTTGCGGTACAGGTCCGCGTCCGTGTCCGGGTGTCCCATCTTCTGACGGTCGTAGCGACGGAGATACCCGCGCTCGTTCGTCGTCGCGGTGAGCCAGTTGAAGAAACCGACGATGCTCACCCCGACGGCCCAGAGGTCCGGGGCCTGCTGAAGGCAATGCGCGACGGAGTACCCGCCATAGCTCACGCCGATCGTGCCCAAGCGGTCCGGCGGGCAGTAGCGGTTCTTCACGAGCCATCGCCCGCCCGCGATGATGTCCTGCATGTCGCCGCCGCCGAGGTCCCGGTCGCTCAGGCGTCGCCACGCGCGGCCGTACCCCGTGCCCCCGCGGTAGTTCGGCGCGAGCACGGTGAAGCCTTCCGCCACGAGGAACTGATACCCTCCGTCCCATTCGTTGAGGGTCTGCGCCTCCGGTCCTCCGTGGGGATCCACGAGGGCTGCGTTCCGCGACCGCCCCTTCGGCGGGACGAACAGCCACGCCGGCACCTTTCGTCCATCGAACGTCGGGTACCATACGAGTTTTCCTTCGATGAGTTCGTTCTTGGGTAATTTCGCTCGCAGGCTGTCCACCAGCTTCGTGATCCGCGCGTTGCGCGAGACGACGAGCCTCTCCGGCACGAGGAAGTTCGAGTAGTGGTAGAAGAGGCTGCGGCTGTCCGGGTGCCACAAGGGACGGTTCGTCGTCCCTTTCGCCGGGGATACGCCCTGGACTCCCTTCCCCGTGCGAGCGACCGTCTTGAGCTGCACGTTTCCGTCGTGGTTTTCAAGGAACGCGATCCGCCTGCCGTCGGGAGACCAGACGGGCATCGACTTGTCCCACCGGTTCTCGACGAGCCATCGCACCTCGCGGGTCTCGAGGTCCAGCCTCCCGATGTCCACGTGGTCATGGACGTTCGAGAGGAAGGCGAGCTCCCGGCCATCCGGGGACCATGGCCTCGGCCGGCCGAGGTCGCCCGCGATCGAGTTCTCCGAGTCCGGGAACGCAAGCAGCTTCTCCATGCGGCCCTGGAGGTCCACGAGACCCACGTAATCGTTCAGCCCGACGCCCGCAGAGAAGGCGATGGTGCGCCCGTCCGGCCGCCACGCGATGTCCGTGACGATGTCGTCGACATCCGTCAGCTGCCGGGGCTCTCCGTCGTTCGCGTCAATCACGAACACGTTGTCCCGATCTCCATCGCGGTTCGAGATGAACGCGATCTTGCGGCCATCCGGGGACCATCGGGGAAACGCGCTGTCCGCGGGATGGTTCGTGATGTTCCGAGCCTCCCCACCCGTCGCCCCGATCACGTAGATGTTGAAGTTCTCGTCCCCTTCGAAGTCTGACTGGAGAGCAATCCACCGCCCGTCCGGCGAGAATTCCGGATTCAGCACGGACTGGTCGGACCGCAGCAGGACCTTCTCGCGCTTCGTCTTCAGGTCCATCACGAAAACGGTCCACTGCTCTCCCTTGTTCGCGGCGTAGGCGAGGCGGCGGCCGTCCGGCGAGACGTCGAAATTCCCGAGCTGCCAGAGTTTCCGCACGAAGCGTCGCGGCGTGAACGTGACGTTCCTTCGCATGGTCCCACCCGTCCGGCTCGCGTGGGCAACTCGTGGTGGCATAAAAGCCATCCCATGCGAAGGGATGCGGGAGCCATGACGCTGAACGTCGCGACCCTCCCGATCACCGTCGGCGTGGGCGCGTACCTCGTCCGGGACGAGTCCCTCCTCGTCGTGCGGAAGACGTATGGGCCGTGGAAGGGACTTTGGACGATCCCGTCCGGCTACGTGGAGCCGCGCGAATCGGTCGTGGCGACCTTGCGGCGGGAGGTGCGCGAGGAGACCGGCGTGATCGGCGAGCCGAGGGCCGTCCTCGCGGTCCGAAACCGGGTGACGGAGAACGTCAACGACACGTTCCTCGTCCTCTCGATGACGTATGAGTCGGGGGAACCGCGACCGGACGACCAGGAGGTGAGCGAGGCCGCATTCGTCCCTCTCGAAGAGTTGAGAACCACGGAGGATTCCGCGCCGTTCACGCGCCTAATCGTCCCGAAGCTCGCGAACGCACGCGGCTTGCGGCTCGACGCGTACGCGCCGCCACGGGACCGGATGGACTCCCTCGCGTACCTGCTCTACCTCTGACCGCCGCGAAATCCTTTAGCCCGTCCGACCTTGTCGCGGGCGTGGCGGACACGATCGTCGCGACGTCCCTGGGGACGAAGTTCGTGCTCGACGCACGCGCCCTCGGACGGATCCGCGACGTCCTCGCGCGGGGCGGTCTCGTGGTCCATCCGACGGATACGGTGTACGGCATCGCAGCGGACCCGTTCCAGGAGGCCGCCGTCGATCGGCTGTTCCGCGTGAAGGCGCGTCCGCGAGACCAACCGGTCTCCATGGCTGTCGCGGAAGCCGCGGACCTCTTTCGGTTCGGCGTACGGACGCCGATTGCGGAGGCTTTCTGTGCCAAGAACCTGCCGGGACCCTTCACAATCGTCCTGAGTGCAACGGCCGAGGCCCCCCGGGCGATCGTCTCCCGAATGGGCCACATCGCCCTCCGCCTCCCCGGCCATCCGATCCCGCGTCTCCTCGCGAAGGCCTTCGGCCCCGTCACCTCGACGAGCGCGAATCGCCATGGGCAGCCCGCGCCCCTCACCTGCACGGAGGCTCGGGAACAGCTCGGGGATACCGTGGACCTCTACATCGACGGAGGTCCGACGCCGCTCGGCGGGGAATCGACGATCGTCGACCTCAGCGGCTCACGGGCGAAGGTCCTTAGGCAAGGCGTCCTTCCGACGGGGGCGTAGGCCATGAACGAAGACGTGCGGGAGACGCTACGGCGCGTCGGACGGGCGTCGAGGGAAGCCCGGGGGCGCGCCGCGGAACTCGCCGTGGAAGGCGCGCTCCTCCTCGACGTCGCCGAGGAGGTCGAGGACCTCATCCGGAAGCGCGGGTTCCAGCCCGCATTCCCAACATGCATCTCGATTGACACCGTGGCGGCGCACTATTCGCCGACCCATGATGATTCGCTCCGATTTCGCCGCGGGAACGTCGTCAAGCTGGACCTCGGAGCCCACCTGGACGGCTGGATCGCCGACACGGCCGTGACCGTGGAGGTCGGGACGCGCAATTGGACGCCCCTCATCCGGGCCTCCGAGCTTGCTCTCCAGACCGCGATCGAGGCGGTCCGGCCGGGCGTCTCGACGCGGACCATCGGCGAGGGGATCCAGCGGGCGATCGAGTCCCACGGTTACAAGCCCGTGCGGAACCTCACGGGCCACACGATTGAGCGGTACGTCCTCCATGCGGGCAAGAGCGTGCCGAACATCCCGCATGGCCATGACGTCATTCAAGAAGGGGAGGTCGTCGCGATCGAGCCCTTCGCGTCGGCCGGGGCGGGCCAGGTCGACGGGCGGCGGACGGGCAACATCTATCGGATCTTGAAGCCGAAACCGGTCCACGATCCCGCGCTCGACGGCTTCTTGAACGCCCTCGTCGCGGAGTTCCGGACCCTCCCCTTCGCGGAGCGCTGGGCCTACCGGCTTGACTCCCGTGCACCCGCTCTCCTGAACCAGCTCGTCCGCAGACGTGTCGCAATGACCTATCCCGCGCTCCTGGACGTCGGCGGCGGGATCGTCTCCCAGGCCGAGCACACGATGATCGTGGGCGCGGCAGGTGCCGACGTCACGACGGCGTGAGAGCCCGTGTTGCCAGTTCGGAACGTTTATTATCGGACTCCTCCATCGGCACAGACCCCGGAGTGGGCGGTCTGTGAGTGACATCAAACGCATCGTCTTGGACGTGCTGAAACCCCACAAACCGTCCCTCATCGACATGTCCCTCCGGCTCAGTGGGCTGAAGGGCGTCGACGGCGTGAGCTGCACCCTCGACGAGGTGGACCAAGAGACGGAGAGCGTCAAGGTCACGATCGAGGGCTCCGCGGTCAACTACGCGAGCGTGGAGGACACCTTGCGGGAGCTCGGGGCCGTCATCCACTCCATCGATCTCGTGTCCTCCGGCAAGCGCCTCGTCGAGGACGTGCGTACGGGCCAGGACCACCGTTGACCCATCGAGCTGGGTGCGCGTTCATCGTCCCGGGGCATCGCTTAAAGAGCCCCCGCAGGTCATCGGCCGCCTCGGTGGTGTGCCCGTGGATTTCTGGACGCTTGCCGGGATCATCGCCGCCATTCTCGCGAGCCTCCTCGCCGGCTTTGCGGCCGGACGATACCTGACATCGCGCGAGCTCGAATGGGGATTCCGGGAGCGGGAGGAGGCTGCGAGGCAGGACGCCACCCGCCGGAGCCGCTCCGTCCTCCGGGGCCGTTTCCTTGAGGAGCTCGCCCCGCACCTGCCCGGTTTCCCGTACGATCCGACGGAGATCCGCTTCATCGGGACCCCGGTGGACTATGTCGTCTTCCGCGGACTCTCCGCGGGCCGCGTCGAGGAGGTCGTCTTCCTGGAGGTCAAGAGCGGCACGTCCCATCTCAGCCGCGTACAGCGGGACGTCCGGGACGCCGTCGAGGCAGGTGCGATCGTCTGGGACGAATACCGGATCATCGGGTGATTGACGCACTCATCGAGACGATTTCATCCGTTCGGCGACCTTGCGGAGGATTGACGTCTTGAAGTAGTCCGCGCGGACGAGGACGCGGCCCTCCTTCCGCCAGGGCGTCGATGGAAAGCCCTTGCCCTCCTCGACCTGGGGCTGCAGGCCGAGGGCTTTCGCCGCCGCTGCGATCTCCTCCACGGTCGGCGACTCGATCGCAAATTTCTTCGCGACCCGACGGCCGTCCTCCCTCGACCGCCCGAGGTCGAAGTACGCCGGGTAAAGCACGATCGGCCGGTCTCCCTTCGGCATCGTGCGACCGAACGGCCGCCGCGCCATAAGGTTTTGCGACGTGCTCGTCGGAGGCCGATATCTTCATTCCCGTCCTCGCTTTCTCCCACGCGCTTTCGGGGGAGCAGAGCATGGATGAGGGAACGGACCTCGTGGATTTTGCCATCGATTATGCGGGAAAGAAGGGCGCCGAGTACACGGAAGCCCGCTTCGAGCGTCAGGAACCCGAGAATTTCATCCTGAAGAACGGGGTCCTCGACGCCCTAGACGTCGGTGAGGACCGCGGCGTGGGCGTGCGGGTCCTCGCGCACGGCGCCCTCGGCTTCGCCGCGACGAACGACCTCACGAAAACCGCGGTCCGGCAGATCGTCGGCGACGCGATGAAGGGTGCGAAGGCCTCCCGGCGGAAGACGAGGATCCGCTTCGCACAGGAACAGACCCTGGAGATGAACTGGTCCGTCCCGGAGGAGAAGCGCCTCGCGGACGTCCCTGTCGAAGAGAAGATCCGCGAGATCGCGGACGTCGACCGCGCTGTCACCTCGCTCGGCTTCAAGGTCGCCGCGCGGTACTTCCAGCTCAGCAGCAACCGGATCATGAAGTACTTCGCGAACTCCGAGGGGTCCCGCATCCGGTCGTACAGCCCCCGCCTGCGCGTCTTCTACTTCCTCACGGTCGTGGAGGGCGGCGACGCGGAACAGACGTACCGGAACTACGGGTGGTCCGGCGGCTGGGAGGGGATCCGCGCGTGGGACCTCAAGGACCGCGTCCTCGACGAGGCCCGCTCGATGCATAAGTCCCTGACGGAGGGCAAGAAGTCCCCGGAGGGCAAGATGGACCTCGTCGCCGGGCCGCAGGTCGCGGGGATTGCCTCGCACGAGTCGTGCGGCCACCCGACGGAAGCGGACCGCGTCCTCGGACGCGAGGCGAGCCAGGCGGGGAAGTCCTTCATCTCGCCTGACGGCATCGGGATGCGCGTCGGTTCCGAGGTTGTCAACGTCGTGGACGATCCGACCGTCGAGCACGCGATCGCGTTCTACCTCACGGACGACGAAGGCGTGAAGGCGCGCCGCCGCTACCTCTACAAGGAGGGCCGCGTGGGGGAGTTCCTGCACAATCGGGAGACCGCGGCCGCCATGGGTACGCGGAGCAACGGAGCCGCGCGCGCTGTGAATTACAACCTCGAGGCGATTGTCCGGATGGCGAACACGTTCGTCGAGCCCGGCGACCACTCCGTCGAGGAGCTCCTCGAGGGCGTGAAGTACGGCATCTACATGAAGAGCTTCATGGAGTGGAACATCGACGACAAGCGCTACAACGCGAAGTACGCCGGGCGGGAGGCGTACGTCGTCGAGAATGGGGAGATCAAGCATCCGGTCCGCAACACGATCATCGAGCTCACGACCCCCGCGTTCTGGTCTGCGGTCGATGCGGTCGGGAAGGACCTCGAATTCGAGGCCGGGTTCTGCGGGAAGTCCGATCCTGGCCAGGCGCTCGACGCGAGCCTGGGCGGACCGACGATCCGCCTACGGAACGTCTACCTGAGGTGATCCCATGGAAGATCTCGCTTCCCGGATCGTCCAGAAGGCCCTGTCCCTCGGCTGCCAGGACGCGGTCGCGGACGTTGTCACAAACCGGTCGTACCAGATTCGCTTCGCCCGCAACGAGGCCGTCATCAGCAATCGGTGGCGCGAGAAGACCGCGTCCGTGTTCTTCGTGTACGAGAACCGGGTCCTCACGAGCGACATCAAGGACCTCACGAAGGTCGACGAGGCGGTCGAACGCCTCGTGAAGATTGCGAAGGGGTCGCAACAGAACCCCGACTACGCGGGCATCGCGAAGGGGCCGTTCAAGTATGCGCGCAGCCGGCCCGATCCCAAGGTCCTCGCCCTCGATGAGGGCGGGAGGTACGTCGAGGCGGCCGTAGGCGGGGCGCTCGACGAAGGTGCGAAAGAGTGCGCCGGATCCTTCTGGAAGTACGATGTCGAGCACTTCCTGGCCACGTCGAACGGGGCCTCGGCCCACGACCATCGGGCGAGTCTCTATCTATCGATCCGCGCGCTCGTCTCCCTGGAGTCGAGCGGGCACGGGATCGCGTGCGCCACGAAGCTCTCCCGCTTTGAACCGGAGAAGGCGGGTCACAAGGCAGGCCGGATCGCGGCCCTCGCAAGGAACCCGAAGCCCGGGAAGGCGGGCCGGTACATGGTCGTCTTCGACCCGCTCATCTTCGGGTCCCTGGCGGACCAGGTCGGCGGACGCCTGAGCGCCTGGACCGTCATGGCGGGACTCTCGCCGTTCGGCAAGAAGATCGGGAAGCGGGTGGCATCTCCCGCCGTCACGATGATCGAGGACGGCTCCACGGACTCGATCGGCCACAAGCGGTTCGACGCGGAGGGCGTGCCAACGCGTCGCAACACGCTAATCCAGAAGGGCGTACTCAAGACGTACCTCCACAATACCTCGACCGCCAAGAAGTTCAAGACCCGGACGACGGGCAACGCGGGACTGGTCTTCCCCGAGCCCCATGCGATCTTCGTGAAGCCAGGAGACTGGACCCGGGACGAGATTTTCTCGGAGGTCAAGGATGGTCTGTGGCTCACGAACACCTGGTACACACGCTACCAGTCGTACTTGAGCGGCGACCTCTCGACGATCCCGCGGGACGGGATCTTCCACATCCGCAAGGGGGAGGTCGCGGAAGCGTGGAAGGACATCCGCGTCACGGACAACCTGCTCCGCATGACGAAGAGCGTCGTCGCCCTGAGCAACAAGACGGAACAGATGATGTGGTGGGGCGAGGTGAGCGTGCCGAACTTCGTGCCCTACGCGCTCATCAAGGACGTCGGGATCACGAGATCCGCGGAGTGAGGCTCAGCTCGCGCCCGTCTCGATCAGGACCGCGTTGATCACGCCGTCCTGGCCCGGCCGGGATGTTACGCGCGCGAGCCCGATTTCCGTCTGGATTGTCGCGCCCTTCGTGATGATGTTCCGCGTGACGAAATTCGGGTTCGCCGGATTCGCCTTCACGGTGACGATCTTGACTTTCTTGGTTGCGGCGGTGCGGCGGTCGAGGACGTTCGCGACCTCGGCGCTCAGGACGCAGACCTTCCGGTTCGCCCCTTTCGTTCGATAGAGCTTGAGGCGCGTCACGCCAACGAACGCGTACTGCTGCTCCCGGCCGATCTCCCGCTTCCGCTTCTTGCGGATCGGCCGATACCGGCCGCCGGTGGGCTTGCGCTTCGAGCGTCCTTGCCAAAGGGCCATCGTCGTCCTCGGAGGAACCGTCCCAAGGAACGCGGCCTATATGACCGTTGCGGCGCGCTAGAAGATGTTCAGGTATCCGTACACGAGGAAGTTTGTCAGGAGGAACCCGAGGACGGCCCCGCCATTGAGCAGCGGAAGACCCGCCTGAGGATTCCCCTTGAGGACGAACCGCATCAGGACCAGGAACCCGATGAGGCTGCCGAGGATTGTCCCGACTGCGGTCAGCTCGTTCGACAGGAGCCCGAGGAACGAGCCGCCGGACGGGGCCGAGAACGTGAAGGCGGAGACGCTCAGGATCCCTGGGATGATGACGTCCCCGAGGCCGACGAACATCGCCTCCCGCTCTTCGCCCGATGCGATCTGCTGCTTCAACCGCTTCTGCTCGCGGAACGAGTAGCCCGCCTTCTTCGGAATGACGAGCAGGATCGGTAGCTTCTGGCTCGTCAGCTCGTCCGCGAGTGTGATCATGTGTTTCGTGCGGTACACGGCCCAAGCGTCGTAGACGGCGAGGCCGAGCAGGAGAAGGATTGCCGGGACCGTGCCGAATGAGATCCCGAGGATCGCCGTGACCCCGGCCGCCGTCGTGATGCCAATCGTGTCCACGACGTACCATTCCGGGTACTTCACGAGGAGATACACGAGGCCCGCGGCGACGGCGAAGGCGATGACCGTCGCGAGGTTCGCCTCCGTCTCGAGGCCGATCGCGCCGCCTCCGAGCGCGTCGATGGCGAAGAAGATCGGCAGCAGGAGGATGAACGCCAAGGTGACGAAAATGGACCCGATGATCACGTACCTTGCGATCTGCTGACGTCGGTAGCGGACGAGGCCCAGTATGACGGCCGTGAAGACTAAGATCATCACGATGTACACGGCCGTGTTCGTGACGTCCTCCGGGTCCTGGAACGCTTGGAAGCCACCGAACGCGAACAGAGGCGCGAGGGCGAGGGCGACGACCTGGCACCCAACGAGGATGCCTGCCATGGCCGCGACGGACCCGAGCTCCCGGCGCATGCGCCGCCTACTCCCGCACCACGCGCCCGAACGCCACCGTGCCGGCGATTTTCTCTATGTGCACCTTCACGATCGCGCCCTTCGCCGTCCCGGGGACGTAGATGACGTACTTGTCGAGCTTCGCGATCCCGTCGCCCTTCTTCCCGATGTCCTGGATCATGAGCTCGTAGACCTTCCCCTCGACGAGGGGCGCCTCTTCGACCTTCGCGGCCTTCTTCACGGCCTTCACGGGCCGCCGGGCGCCGCACGCGTCGCACTCGAGCATCGCGATGCGGTCTTCCTTCACGAGGCGCGTGTCCGGCCGGCCGCATTCCTGGCAGAGGACGTACGCCTCCACGTACGACTTGACGCGGTCCTCGACCTGCTGGGCCGTCACCTTGCTTTTGAACACAACGCGGCGACCGTCGAGCGTCCCCGCCGTCCCGAGCTCCCGGAGCAGATAGGTCAGGACCATGTTCGAGTCCCGCCGGATCGCGTTCACGATGTCCTCGAAATTGCGGAGGATCGTCGTCTTCCCCTCGAAGACGATTTCCGGTGCCGGCACCTGGAAGCGTTCGCCGCTGCTCAGGGCTTCAGGGAGGGCCTGCTTCGCGCGTTGCAGGAGCTGGTCATAGCTGGGGGACGACACGACCGACGCTCAAGGGCGGGTCCGGTTTAAAGGTTGCGGGCTAGGACCCGGCCGCGCGAACGAGGCCGAGATGGATCGGGGACGCCCGCAGGGGTCGCGAACGCAGCTCCGGATGGAACTGGGACGCGATGAAGTACCGGTGTCCCTGGAGCTCGAGGACCTCCATCCGGCGTCCGCTGTCGGAGCGACCGACGTACTTGAGCCCGGCGTCTTCCAGCTTTGCGATGTACGCCGGGTTGATCTCGTACCGATGTCGATGGCGTTCGTAGATCGTCGTGGAGCCGTACAGCTTCGCGGCCGTGGAGCTCGGGTCCAGAAGGATCTCGTGGGCCCCGAGGCGCATCGTGGCGCCCATGTCTTTCACGCTCCGCTGGTCCGGGAGCAGGTCCACGACGGGGTGCGAGGTCTCCGGATTGAACTCGGAGCTGTTCGCATCCTTCAGGCCCAAAGCCTCGCGCGCAAATCCGACTGTGGCGAGCTGGAATCCGAGGCACACGCCCTGGAAGGGGATGTCGTTCTCCGCCGCATAACGGGTCGCGGCGATCTTCCCCTCGATCCCCCGGTCCCCGAACCCGCCGGGGACGAGGATTCCGTCCGCGCCCTCGAGGATCTTCACGCCTTTCCGCTCGATGTCGACGGATTCGACCCAGCGAATCGTCACACTCGCGCGGGCGTGCGCCGCAGCGTGGTGGAACGCCTCGATGTGGCTGATGTACGAGTCCTTCAGATGGGTGTACTTCCCCACGAGGGCGATGGTCACGTCCTTCTCCGGACTCTTGAGTTTCTCGAGGTAGTCCTTCCACTCTGCCATGTCCTCGGATCGCGGTTCGAGGTGGAGCGTTTTCATGACGTACTCCGTAAGGCCCTGGCCGTCGAACAGGAGGGGCACGTCGTAGATCGTCGATGCGTCCGGGGCGCTCACGACACCCTCCACGGGGACGTCGCAGAAGAACGCGATCTTCTTCTTGATCTCCGGGTCCAGGGACCGCTCGCCCCGCGCGATGATTACGCTCGGCTGGATCCCCATCGATCTCAGTTCGCGCACGCTCTGCTGCGTCGGCTTCGTCTTCTGCTCCCCGACGGCGCCCATGATCGGGACGAGGGTCGTGTGCACGAACAGGACGTTCTCCTTCCCCTCCTCCTGGCTCAGCTGCCGCACCGCCTCGAGGAAGGGCATCCCCTCGATGTCCCCGACCGTGCCACCGACCTCGATGAGCACGATGTCCGCGCCCTCCTTCTCCCCGACCGCGCGGATTTCTGCCTTGATCTCGTCCGTCACGTGCGGGATAATCTGGACGGTCTTCCCGAGGTAGTCCCCGCGCCGCTCCTTCTCGATCACCGCTCGGTAGACCTTGCCCGTCGTGATGTTGTGGTCCCCGGTGAGATTCACATCCAGGAACCGCTCGTAGTTGCCCAGATCCAGGTCGACCTCCGAGCCGTCATCGAGGACGAATACCTCCCCGTGTTGGTACGGATTCATCGTGCCTGCGTCGACGTTCAGGTAGGGATCGATCTTGATCGGACAGACCTTCAGTCCCTTGGACTTGAGCAGGACTCCGATGGACGAGCTGGAGATGCCCTTCCCGAGCCCTGACAAAACGCCTCCCGTGACGACAACAAATTTCACGTCAACTCACGGGATTGGCCCATCCGGCGCGTCACACATAAAGTTTGTGTCTTCGATCAGGAAACGTAGGCATCGGGTGTCGGGCGGCGGGCGGCGTCTCGCGCGCACGGATCTCGGAGAGGGGCAAAAGATTTAACGCCGCCGCGGTCTTGGTGAACCCTGGTGTCTCGATGGAACTGACGCAGTACCAAGGCCTACCGCTCGGTTCGTCCGCGCCGGACTTCTCCTTGCCCGCGGTCGACGGCAAGACGTACTCCCTCGGATCGTTCCGCGACAAGCCCATCCTCGTCGTGGCGTTCTGGTGCAATCACTGCCCCTACGTTCAGGCGTGGGAGGACCGCACGATCGCCGTGCAGCGGGACTACGCCTTGCGAGGCGTGCAGTTCGTGATGATCAATGCGAACGACGAAGTCAGCTATCCCGAGGACGATTTCCCGCACATGGTCGAGCGGGCGAAGAGGAAGGGCTACAACTTCCCGTACCTCCGCGACGAGAGTCAGAAATCCGCCGAGGCCTACGGGGGCATCTGCACGCCCGATTTCTTCGTCTTCGATGCGTCGAGGAAGCTCCGGTATCGCGGCAAGCTCGACGATTCGAAGGATCCGAAGGGCGTGAAGCAACAGATCGTGCGGGAGGTCCTAGACGCACTGATCGCGGGCCTCGACCCGACCGTGACGTTCGTGCCCCCGATGGGCTGCTCGATTAAATGGAAAGCCGGCCACTGGCGTTGAGCTCGAGGCTCGCCCTGATCGTGCGACTCGCGACGGGACACGCTTGGACCGGCGGCGACGAACCCGGGCCGACTGTCCTTTCGCTGGCGCTCCTTCAGTCGTTCGACGATCGTCTCCGTCGGTGCGATGCTCTCCCTCCACGGACACGTCCTCGGCGGAGACGCGCCAGGCGCCACTCGAGGAACGAGTACACGGCGCCGAGGTTGCCCTTCCGGTCATAGGCCTTTCGGATTCTCGAAACCTCGCTGGGGTCTTCCCGGAGTTCCCGGACGAAGCGCTCGATCTGCACGAGTGCGCGGCTCAGCTCATCGACCACGGGGATGGTCGCCTTCTGAGAGGTCCGGGACAGCGGATTCAGATCGACGCTGATGACGGTCTTCCCCATCCGCACGAGCGCCTCCGCCCGATCACCATCCTCGAGGGGTACCAGCACGACGTCCGCGCCGAACACGCCGTCGCGGTCGGATAGGGCTCGCTTCGAGTCGAGACCCGGGATCCGGGCGTTCGGCTGCCGTCCGAGCACGTCTCTCGCCCCGGCCTTCTGGAGGGAAGCCGCGATGCGGCGAATTCGCGCCTCGGACCGGTGGAACACGTTCACCTCGATTCTTGCGGGAATGGCCTTCGCGAGCCGCACGACCTCCTTCGAGGCGAGGGCCGCGACGTTCCCGTTCACGGAGATCACGGGCCGCTTCGCGGATAGCAGGAACGCGGCGGCCGCCTTCTCCGCAACGAGCGCGGGCGCGCTCGACTCCTCGCCGAACAGGTAGTCGAAGGCCTCGCCGCGGCCGTGCGCGATGAGCCCTTCCGGCACGACGACGCCCGACTTCCACGCGCGCACGAGCCGCTCCCGCCGCATGAGCGATTCGTATCGGGGGTGGGACCGCGGGATCTTCATAGCATCCCCCGGATCCGTCCGATGAACTTGCCGCATCCGTGCCAGAGCGGATCGGCGGTCGGGAGGCCGTACGTCCGCTCGTACTCCACGACGGTCGATTCGACCTGTTCCCGCGTCATGTTCTCATGATTGAGACCAATCCCAAAGACCTTCGCTCCCCGGGAGAAGAACTCGAGCCAGCGGATCTCCTCGTCCACGGTCGGCATGGGCCACGCGACGACGTCCCGTCGGAATGAACGCGTCTTGCGCGCGGGCGCGTGCATCATCAGGATCCCCGAAGGCATGGAGGCCATGAGGATCGCGCGCGTGCCGCAGACGTAGGCGGGGTGGGAGATGCTCCCCTGGCCCTCGACGATGACCACCTCGGGCTTCGTCTCGGCGTACGCGCGGACGATCTCCGCTTCGAGTTCGCCTACCATGAAGTCTCCTTTGATCGAATCGAGCGGCACGCCGTATTCGGACCCCTGGAGGAGCCCGGTCTGTCCCGTCGCGACGAACGCCGCGCGGATCCCGGCGGCCATGAGGGCGTCCGTCAGCAGGAGGGCCGTCGTCCTCTTGCCGATCGCGCCGTCCGTCCCGAGAACCGGGATGCGGACGCACGGGAGTTTCCTCGCGAGGTCGCTGAATTGCTTCGCCTCGCGGATCGGCCGCGGTCGGCGGACGTCGAGGAGCCGCACGCCGTGTTCCCGGGCGAGCGCGGAGAACTCCGGGTCATCCGTCAGGTACTCGTGGAGGCCCGCGACGACGTTCAGGCGGTTCTCGATTGCCTGGCGGATGATCGGTCGGAACTCCTTCGGGATGTACCCGCCGAACGTGGCGACGCCGATGATCAACGTCTCCGGACGGCATCGCTCGACCGCCTCGGCCACGTCGCTAACGATTGGAATCCCCGTGGGCGCGCCGTCGAGGACCTCCCCCGCGTCGCGGCCCGCCTTCGTGCGGTCGATCACGCCGACGATCTGATATCGTTTCGAAAACCGGACCAGTCCGTTCGCCGTCTTCCCCGTGCTCTGCCCGAAATACCCGTCGCACAGGATGACGGCACGCTCCAATTTCCACCAATCCCCTATGATAACGGCGTGGGAAAGTCCATAATGGAGTATAAAGCCTGAGAGCCGAAAGGCGACGCGAAATGGTCGCAGGATTCCGCTGCAATGAGAGGGCATCCTTTCCACCAGTCCGCGCGGTCTGCGTCGTCCGGGCTCTGAGGGCCTTCGGATGACCTTCCGGCCGGAGGACCTATCCGCATGCTCGTCGTGCGGCGGCAAGACCGCCCCTCTGATCCTGTGCGACACGTGCGGCGCGGCGTCGATCCTCCGGGATGCCCGCCAGCTCGACTGGGCCGCGGCCTGCCCGGAGTGCGGCACGTTCAACGCATGGCAGCTGATCTGCGAACAGTGCCACTCCCGCTTCCCGGCTCCCGGGGCCTCTGCGGATCCTGAGAAGGATGTTCCGACGGCGCCGCCCTCGCCTGCGCCCACGCCTTCTCTACCGCCGAACGAACGCCCGAAGCGCCGGATCCGGGCCGAGTACGACGCGCGGGCCCTGGAGGAGATGCTCCGGATCCTGGGCGTCGACGCGGCCCGTGCGCGCGCCCTGATCGACCGAGGCTACAACGCCATCTGGAAGATCGCCCGGGCCCCGGAGGCGGAACTCGCGCGGATCCCGGAGGTCGGTCCGGTCGCTGCCCGCAAGATCACCGCCTCCCTGCATCTCCTGAACTACCAGCCGCCGCAGCGGACGAAGGAGCAGATCGAGCAGGACGAGTACGAGTGTCCTCTGTGCCAATGCCTTACCTCCTCGTTCTCGCCCGCGTGCCTTGAATGCGGCACGACGTTCGACGAAGAGGAGATGGACGAATCAATCCGCAAGGAACTCGACGCGGAGGGATCTGAGGCCCTCCTGTCCTTCTACGATCGGAAGATCGCGGAGGTGCCCTCGAACGCGGACTTCTCGTACGCGAGGGGCCTCCTCTTCGAGTCAATCGGTCGCGCGGACGAAGCGATTGCATCATTGGACGAAGCCGCCCGACTGGCGCCGGACGCGAAAAAATACAAGGTCGCACAGCTCCGCCTCCGAGCGAGGCTGGCGCAAGCCCCCCAGGGCGCGGAGCAGCTGCGGTCGACCGCCCGCTCCCTCGTGGACGACGCGGCTTGGGAGCAGGAGGTCGCCGAGCTTGACCATCTGATCACGAACGTTGGCGTGGAGTGCGCCCGATGCGGGTCGCCCCTCCCGAAGGACGCGACCGCGTGCCCCTCCTGCGGCAACCCCGTCGGAGCTCCGGGGCCGGAGGCCACACCGGAGGCGCCGCCGTCCCAGGAGAACGTGGAGCTCGATCTCCTCGTCGACGACCTTCTCGTCGGGGAGCTCGAAGAGTCCTTGACCCCCGAAGAGCTCGAGCGGACGAAGGCCGCGGTGCTCGACTGGCTGATCGAAGAACTCGAGGCATCCATGGGCTCGGACGCCCTGACGGAACTCCCAGTAAAGAAGCCTGCCGCGCAGAAGCCCGCGGAGCCGTCCCCCATCGCGTCGTCGGTCGGCTTCATCTCCAGCTGGATGCGAGGGAGCAAGGGTCTCGTCAGCGGCCTGGGCCCGAAACGCCCTCGGCGCGGCAAGGCGGGCAAAGTGAACGGCCTCGTGAACGGCAGCGGACGCGTGAACGGACTCGTCAACGGCGTCGGCCGGGTGAACGGGCTCGTCAACGGAGTTGGGCGGGTCAATGGCCTCGTGAACGGCACGGGCCGCGTGAACGGCGTCGTGCAGGGCCAGGGCCGCGTCAACGGTCTCGTCAGCCCACAGGGTCGCGTGAATGGTTCCGCGCTTGTTCCCGGAGCCCAACTTAAGGTTCGCAGTCGCAGGACGCGGCGATCCCGCCAGGTCCGCTATGGACTCATCGCCGCCGGCGTGTTGGTCGCGCTCGTCATCGGGACCAGTCTTTTCGCGCCCACTCCGACGCCCTATTCTCCGATCGTGATCGACGGAGTCTTCTCCGACTGGGCCTCCGTCCCCGCCCTCGACGCGGCGAGTCCCGCGCCCGATCCGAATGTCTCCATTTCCCGTTATGCGGCCCTCCTTGACCGCGACAGCCTGTTCCTGTACGCGTCCGCGTCCGGGTCCACGTTCGGCGACTCGTCTGGCTATGACGGGTTCTACTTCCTCATCGACGCGGACGGCAATCCCTCCACGGGATTCGCATTCCGGGATCTCGGCGCGGATGCGGTGGTCGAAGTGTTCGGAGGGAACAACTCGGTGGCGGGCGCTCGGCTCTATGTCTTCCCCGCCGATGCCGAACTGAACTGGAGCAGGCGTCAGTCATCGGGCCGCGTGGTCGCAGCTGCATCCGCGCTGGGCCTCGAGGCGGAAATTTCTACGTTCGACGTTGCCCGTTTCGATCCCGACGCATATCGGATTGAAGTCTACACCACGAATTTCCAGGGCGCCACGAGTCGTGGCGCCGCTCCCCTGAGCCCGTTTGGGGGCGCCGTGCTGCTCGAGCCACGTCCCCTCACGGCGGTCATCGGGAGCGCACCCAGCAGTTTCCTCGAAATTCGCGTGCGAGCTCTAGGGATCTCCGCGGCTGACACTTGGACGGTCTCCTCGTTCCTGTTCAACACGACGCCCGGAATCACGACCTCCCTCTCGGTGGAATCTGTGACCTTGTCCCAGGGCCGGCCGACCGACACGATTATCGTGTACGTCGCGGCCCCGGGTCTTTCCGCGGGCGATGTCATCGAGGTCGTTGTGGTCGGCGCCCAAGCACCGCGCCCCGTCGTCGTGCGAGGAGAGCCGGCGCGCGCGTACGTTATCGCTCCTCCTGCAGACATACGAATCGACGGGCTGTTCGTGGACTGGCTCTTCGTCGACACGCTGGACACCGACGCGGCGCCAGTCAACAACGCAGACGTGGACATCGTCCGAGCCGGTGCGGCTGTGAATACATCGATGTCGTTCTTCCACGTGGCCGTATCCGGTGTCCTGCTCGATGGGACGGTGCCTGAGCGGCACATTCGCGTGCCACCGGGTCCCGGTGGGAATGGATCCTCCGGTCCGCCGGTTCCGCTTCCCCGGCAGACGGGGGAGGACATCCTCCGCGTGTACGTTGACGTCAATGCCTCCGATACCGCAGGCGAGCCCGTTGGGGGGGTCTACGCGGACTATCTCCTCGAGGTCCGCGGTCAAGCGGGTCGTATCACCTCGCGGACCCTCTTTGCTTGGACGGGTCGCTGGTCGACCGTGTCGAATCCCGGCGTGATGCTTGCGAAGAACGCGACGGACATCGAAGGCTCCATACCGGTCCTCGCGACTGGTCAAATGCAGATGGTCTTCGCGGCGACGGACTGGTCTGGACTCGGGGACATGACAGCACCTGTGAACGCGACCGTCCTGACGCCCGCGCCTGCCCAGCAGGTCGCAGATAGTCGGCAGATCAACGCGCCCGAATTCCACGAAGTCGCTGCTCCTGTGGCTGGGACGCTGGTGGTCGTGCTCGTCTTCCTTCGAAGACGTCGACGCGAGGGATGAAGCAGGCGGCCTACCCAGCTCCCGACAAGGTACTTGTGCGTGGAGGCCGATGGTCGCCACGTGGAGCTCGGGGTCGTGGGGAAACCCAACGTGGGCAAGTCCACATTCTTCGCCGCGGCGACCCTCGCGCCCGCGCAAATCGCAAACTATCCCTTCACCACAATCGAGCCGAACCGAGGTGTCGCGTTCATCCGGAAGCGTTGTCCGCACATCGAACTCGGACGGCCATGCAAGCCGAACAACGCTCCATGCCAGGACGGCACGCGGCTCATCCCCGTGGAGCTGCTCGATGCCGCGGGGCTCGTCCCGAAAGCCCATGAGGGCCGCGGCCTGGGGAACAAATTCCTCGACGATCTGCGTCAAGCGAGCGCCCTGATCCATGTGATCGACGCCACGGGCGGCACGGATTTCGAGGGGAACGCCGTGCCCGCCGGCAGTCACGATCCCTTGGACGACGTCCGGTTTCTAGAGGAGGAACTCGCCCACTGGATCGCGGGCATCCTGGCGAGGAACTGGGAGAAGGAGGCGCGCCGCGCGGACCTTGAGGCGGTCCCGCCGGAGAAGATCGTCCACAGCCGGATTACGGGTCTAGGCCTCACGGAGGCCCAGGTGCATCTCGCGTTGCGGGAGACGCCCCTCGATCCGAAGATGGCCCGATGGTCCTCCGAGGACCTCCTTCGCCTCGCGCGAACCCTACAGAAGCGAGGCAAGCCGATGATCCTCGCGGCGAACAAGGCGGACCTCGCGACCCCGGAGGCGCTCGAGCGCCTGTCGAAGGCGGACGGGTACCGTACGGTCCCCACGTCCGCGGAGTACGAACTCGCCCTGCGCCGCGCGGCCTCCGCGGGATTCATCGCATACGAGCCGGGCAGCGGCTCGTTCCAGATTCACGATGCGTCGAGGCTGACCGCCGCGCAGCGGAAGGCCCTCGACACAATGGGCGCCTTCCTTCGTGAACGCGGGACCACCGGCGTGCAGGCGTGCCTCGAAGAAGCCGTCCTCCGACTCCTGGATCTCGTCGTCGTGTACCCGGTCGAGGACGAACATCACTGGACGGACAAGTCCGGGAACGTGCTGCCGGACGCGTTCCTCGTCCCGCGCGGAAGCACCGCGGTCGACGTAGCCTTTAAGGTTCACACGGATTTGGGTAATCACTTCATCCGCGCGATCAACGCGCGCACGAAGATGGTCGTGGGCCGGGACCACCCGGTCCAGGATGGGGACGTCATCAAGATCGTGGCGAAGGCATGAGCGAGTCCTGGGACGTTCGGATCCTGACGGCATCGTACCGGCGTGAGCCGCCCGATGGCCCGGAGGACGCCCAAGAGCCCGTGATCCAACTGTTCGGCCGCACCCGGGAAGGGAAGAGCATCGCGATTGAGTACTCCGGGTTCAAGCCCTACTTCTACGTGACCGCGCCCCCGCAAGCGCTCCGCGGCGGGTTCGCCCGAGACAATCAGGTCGTCGCCTTCGAGGACGTCGTCCTGGAGGTCGACGGCAAGCCGACTCCCTGCGCGCGCATCGTTCTCCGTCAACCTTGGAAGACGCCGGAATACCGCGAGAGAGCGCGGAGGCTCGGATCGACGCCCCTCGAGGCGGACATCCCGTTCCAGCACCGGTTCATCTACGACATGGACCTGGGTGCCGCCGTCCGCGTCCACGGGAGTGCGGGGGATCCCGCCGGAAAGTACACGACAGACCTGTTCCTCGTGGCGGAGCGGTTCGAACCGTGCGAGCCGTTCCGCCCCGCCTTGAGCATCCTGAGCTTCGACATCGAGAACAGCATGCGGGACGGCCACATCTTCTGCATCGGCGTCGCATACCGCGATGCGGACGAGATCAAGACCCGGATCCTCACGGGTAACGAGCGGGAGATCATCGAACGGTTCGTGAAACTCGTCGACGAGCTCGATCCCGACATCATCTCGGGGTACAACATCGACGGGTACGACCTGCCCGTCCTCTTGGAGAGGGCCGAGAAGAACGGGATGCCGAAGCTGGGCCTCGCGCGGGACCACTCGACGTTCTTCCACCTCGGCCAGCGGTTCTGGCGGCTCGACGGTCGGATCCTGACGGACGTCTGGTGGGCCGTGAAGGCCGAGATGCGTCCGAAACAGGAGACGCTCGACTACGTGGCCAAGCAGCTCCTGGGGGAAGGGAAACACGAACTTCAGCGGGGGAAGATCGACGAGGAATGGGAGCGGGACCGGGACAAGGTCATTCGCTACTGCATCAACGACGCCGAGCTCTCCCTCAAGATTCTCGAACGCGTGCGGCGCATCGAGAAGACGCTCGACTTGGCGGCGGTGAGCAAGCTCCCGCTCGAGGACGTGCTCCACGGGCGGACGTCCAACCTGATCGACTCGATCCTGATCCGCGCCGCGGACCGCGCGAAGGTCGCCGTTCCGATGATGAAGATGCGCGGAGGCCGCGTCGAGCAGATCGAAGGCGGGTACGTGCACAGCCTGCAGCCCGGGCTATACGAGTGGGTCATCTCGCTCGACTTCCGGGCGATGTATCCCTCCCTGATCATCGAGAACAACATCTGCTTCACGACCGTCTCGCCGAGCGGCACGATCACGAGCCCGACGGGCGCGAAGTTCCTCGCCGCAGACGTGAAGAAAGGGCTCCTCCCCGTCATCCTTGCGAACCTGATGAAGGACCGTCAGGAGGTGCGGACGAAGATGAAGGAGGAATCGGACCCGCAGACGAAGGAGTTCTACGAGGGCCTCCAGGCCGCGATCAAGGTCCTCATGAACGCCTTCTACGGCGTACTCGCGTCCTCGTTCTACCGGTTCAACGACCCGAAGGTCGGCGCGTCGATCACCGCCTTCGCGCGGGAGCGGATCAAGGGCATCATCGGGGAGCTGGAGGCCGAGGCGGTAAAGGTCGTCTACGCGGACACGGATTCCGTGTTCTTCCAATCCCCCGCGCCCGGTCTCCCGTCCTCCCTCGAGTACGCGCGGAAGACGGCTGAGCGATTCTCCCGCGGGCGAATCAGCATGGAAGTTGACAAGATCTACCGCACCCTGTTCAGCCACGGTCGCAAGAAACGGTACGCGGGGAAGGTCGCCTGGCCAACAGAGTCCGCGGATCAAGTCGTCGTCCGCGGATACGAGATGCGCCGGACGGATGCGTTCGACCTTCAGAGCCAGGCCCAGTTCCTCGTCTTCGATAAGATCCTCGACAACGATCCCGAAGGGGCCATCGAGCTGGCGAAGCGGATCGTCGCAGAGGTGCACGCGGGGAGTCCACCTCTGACGAACCCGGAAAAGAACCCGATCGAGATGCTCGTGATTTCCCGGACGGTGAAGGCGACCGTGACGAAGGAAATGCTCGCCGATCCGAGCTTCCTCGAGGGATCCGAGGAGAACGGAGACGACGAGGAGCAGAAGCGTAGGAGGGGAGGGTACATCAATCCGGGCTCGCTCAGCAACATCCTCGCCGCGAAGAAGCTGGTCGAGATGGGAGAGGAGTTCGTCCCGGGGATGAAAGTCTCCTGGATCGTGACGGACCACAAGAAATCCCCCATGGAGGTCGAACCGTACCTGTCCGGCGCGAAGTTCGAGAAGGAGCCCGACTGGGACTACTACGCGCGTCGCGTTGCGCAGACCTTGGCCTACGTGACCGAGGTGTACGGTTGGGATGAGAAAGCGCTGCTGACTGGCAAGCGGTCGCAGCAGAAATCGCTGTCGAGCGAGGACTTCAACCGGGAGGCCGTCGCGGAAGCGCCGCGCAAGGCGGAAAAGAGGCTGACGCTCGAGGACTTCTTCTGAGGTGCACGATGGCATTCACCGACGCGATGTGCCGCTTCTGCGGGTGGGAGGGCCCGGACCCCGTCCGCGACGCCCACGGGAGCCTCTTCTGTCCCCGCTGCGCTCGGCCCGCGGACTACAAGGCCGTCGTCGAGGAGCTGAAACGCCAGGGTCTGTGGAAGGCCTGATTCATGGTGTCGGCCCGTCCCCGCGTCGCGGCGATTGGCGACGCGATCGTGGACCTTGTGTCGCCGCCGATGACGCCGCTACCTGCGGGGGACGTCCAGACACAGGTGTCCGGGTTCACGCCCCTCCCAGGAGGCAACGCGACGAACTTCGCGCTCGCGATCGCGGCGCTTGGCGCACGGACCTCCTTCGCCGGAGCCGTCGGCCGGGATCCGTACTCCGACACGATTCGGGATTCGTTCCGACGTGGTGGCGTCCGCGGGATCCTGCGCGTCGATTCCACGCGCGCGACCGGGATGACCGTCGCCCTGACGTGGAGGGATGGCACCCGCGCCCTCGTCACCGCCCCAGGCGCGAACGCGTCCCTCCGAGAGCGCGATGTCCCGGCCTCCTTCCTGACGGGCTCGCGACACGTCCATCGCGCCGGATACTGGTGGACTTCGCAGCTCGTCGGTGAGCCAAGCGCGCGTCTCCTCGCGCGGGCCCGCCGCGCGGGCGCGACCACCTCGCTGGACATCTCCACGGACCCCGACGGCTGGCCCCCGAAGCGAGTCCGCGCGGTCCAGATGTGCCTGCCCTACGTGGACACGTTCTTCGGGAACGAGGTCGAGATCCGAGCAATCGGTGGCGGAGGATCCCTAGCCTCGGCGGCCCGCCGGATATGTGCCGTCGGGCCCTCGGAGGTCATCCTCCATCGCGGCGTGCTCGGGTCCGTCCGCGTCGCCGCGCACGGCTCCGAGACGGCGGGGGCCTTCCGGGTGCGGATCGACAATCCGACGGGATGCGGAGACGTGTTCAATGCGGGATACGTTTACGCGCGGCTCAGCGGATCGCCGACGCAGGATGCATTGCGGTTCGCGAACGCGTGTGCCGCGCTTCACCTGCGCGATCGACGTCGACCGTACCCGACGCGTCGCGACGTCGAGCGCTTCCTGTCTCGCTAGTTCGGCCCTTCCCAGGCGGATTTTCACTTTCATCCATCTCCCCCCGCGGTCGTGGTTCATATCCTCCCGAGCCTTGGTCGGCGCATGCCCTCGCGGCCTCTGTCCGGCGTTGGGTCCGTCCTCGGCGAGGCCTGGGCGATGCTCGCCCGCACGGACCTGGAGGCGTACACGTGCTGGGACTTCCCGACGCAGTCCTCGGGTCACGCGGGCGCCGGCGACCCGCGCTTCAACGGGGTGACGCCCGCTCGCTGCGTGGTGAACCTCGTTCGTCGGTACACGCGGCCGGGGGATATCGTCGTGGACCCCATGGCGGGCTCCGGGACCGTGGGGGATGTCGCGCGCGCACTCGGCCGCCGGTCCGTCTCGTTCGACCTCGTGCCTCGGCGGACCGCCATCGCACGGGCCGACGCGCGGGCCTGGCCCCTCCGGGATCGGTCCGCGGTCCTCGCGGTGATCGACTCGCCGTACTCGGACAACATCGATTACGGGGACGACCCGCGGGGCTTGGGCCGGATCTCGTGCCGGGATCCTCGTTTCTACGATGAAATGGGGCGAGTGGCTTCGGAAGCGTTTCGGGTGCTCCGTCCCGGCGGGGTCCTCGCATGGATTATCTGTGACGAATACCGCGCGGGCGTGTACACGCCCGTGGGCTTCCGGCTCCTCGCCGTCCTCTCGCAGGCGTTCGAGCCGGTCGACACGATTGCCTTGGTGCGGCACAACGACCGGTCGGGATCGCCCATGTGGGAGCATCGTGCCCGTCGGTTCAACTTCTTCCTTCGCGGCTTCAAGTTCCTGTTCCTCATGCGAAAGCCCAGTGGGGAAACGGGAGGTTGACACATGGCATCGGTCATCGAAAGGACGAGCGACTCGTCGAGGGCGATCGTCGTCGCGCTGCGGGACCGGGTCCAGGCCGCCGCGGCGAAGCGGGATGATCAACTCAACGAGCGCGTGAGCCGGTATTGGATCGCCTGGCGGAGTCGGAAGGGGAATCGGGTCTTCGCGGAGATACGACCGATGCGGGAGCGGGTCGAGGTCTTCCTGCTCCCGTCGCCGCGGGATCTCCGGGACGGATCCGGACTCGCGAGGCGGGCTCCTCCGACGCAGGGATGGGGCTGGTTCCGCACTCGGATTGAGCTGCGGTCCATGCGACAGGTCGCGGCTGCTGCCTCGCTGATTCGCCAGTCGTACCTGCACGGGCTCCGGCCGAACGGCCACGCTCGGGGTCGGCGGTCCAAGCAAAGGGCTTAATACTCCCCGCTCTTTGGCGCGGCGCTTTCGACGTCCCTGGTCGGGAGATGTACCTTCGGGCGAATCCGCAAATCCAGGGGGTTGCATGATGGCCAAGGAACAGCAGGCTCCCCCACCGGAGCTCACGATCGCGGGCGAGGAGGAGAAAGCTCCGCCACGGCCGCGCAACTTGTACGGATACGTGAAGCAGGCGTGGAAGAATCCGGGCAGCGGCGTCGTGAAGGAGACGCATTTCCAGCGGCTCGTTGAGTGGCGACGCAGCGCCGCCTTCGTTCGCATCGAGCGCCCGACGCGCCTCGACCGGGCTCGGGGGCTCGGATACCGCGCGAAGCCGGGCTTCGTAATCGTCCGGGCACGCGTCCGGCGGGGAGGCCGGCGTCGGCCGCGGCCCATGGGCGGACGTCATCCGAAGCGCCGCGGACTTGTCAAGATCACCATGGCGAAGTCGATCCAGCGCATCGCGGAGGAGCGCACCGCGAAGCGCTACCCGAACCTCGAGGTTCTGAACTCCTATTGGCTGGGAGAGGACGGGATGCACAAGTACTACGAGGTCATCCTTGTGGACCCGCAGCACCCTGTGATCCGGAACGATCCAAAGATCAACTGGATCTGCGCGCCGGCGAATCGCGGCCGCGTCTTCCGCGGGCTCACCTCCGCGGGGAAGAAGGGCCGCGGCCTCATGTACAAGGGCAAGGGCGTCGAGAAGGTCCGCCCCAGCATCGCGCGTCACAACCGCACGGGCAAGTGACGTTCAAGCGGCTCGGATCCGCGCCGCGATCTCGGCGATCTCATCGTCGCCCAATCCGATCACGGGTTCGAAGACGGGGACGGACGCCCGGGGCCTTTCGAAGGAACCCAGATCTCGTCCCCGCGTGCCGACGAACAACGCGTCCGCGCGAGCCAGGCGAAGGAGTTCCTCGATCCCCTGCGGTCCGGGATTCGGCAGCGCCTTCAGATGGACGTCCCAGCGGCGGAGCGGCTCCACGTGCGCCCCGTTGTCCGTGGCCACGGCGACGCGACATCCGCGTTTCATCCCCATCCACGCGGCCACCATGCCCGCGTCGTCGCGCACGATGGCGAGCGCCTTCCCCTGACTCCCGAGCGGCAGTCCGCCGGGACCGGGCCAGATCTCCCGGAAGAGGAACCCCCGGTTCAAGCGGACCTCGATATGAATCTCGACGTCCGGATGGGAGAGGTCCACCTTCGATTCCGGGTGTCTCGCCCGGATCGCCGCGCCGAGGTCCCTGGCAAGATCCTGGCTCGTGAAC
>Ga0209002_10000244_pt1 | contig 41648 bp, 35 predicted proteins | sample Rifsed16ft2_FD_184010 | JGI IMG/M metagenome (GOLD analysis project Ga0209002, IMG submission 184010) | Soil microbial communities from Rifle, Colorado, USA - sediment 16ft 2 (version 2) | ecosystem: Environmental > Terrestrial > Deep subsurface > Rock core/Sediment | place: Rifle, Colorado...
TTTTACATCCCGCTATGGGGTTGTCTCGCTGTCGGGCGCCACGACATTCAGCCCGGGTCTGCATGCGGGAATTACGTTGAAGTATCTTTACGAGAAGGTTTTTGTCGATGAGGCGGAAGGATGGGGCTTTGATTTTGGTATAGCACACGAGACAAGCATCGATGGTCTTTCATGGGGAGCTGCAATACTAAATCTTGGTTCGATGTCACCGCTCCGCTCATCCTCGACACGGCTTCCGACAAGGATTGACGCGGGAGGTTCATTTCAGAGTGCACTCGGCGAAGAATCGTCGCTTCGGGTGAACGGGTCAATTCTGAACGAGTTTTCCATCTCCACGGTTCATGCATCGATTGGCCTCGAGGTTGAGTACTCATCAATCTTCTCAATCAGAGCCGGTTATCAATCCGGTTATGTGAACCGGGGCTTTTCTGCCGGCATAGGATTCGTCTCACTGCCAGTTCTTCTCGATTATTCCTTCACTCCTTTCTCGTATGCATTAGGCAGCGCACATCTCATAACGCTTGGGATTCGCTTCTCACATGAGTCTTGAAGTAGTTCAATATTCAGAGCGATGGAAGGATGCATGGGATCGATTTGTCCTTCAGTCAAATAACGGCACGATTTTCCACCTCCAGCGATTCCTTGGGTATCACCGTGACCGCACATTCAATTGGCATCACCTGCTCTTTGTCGACAAGAAGGAGATTGTGGCTGTTTTACCCGCCGCAATCACAGGAACGACGTTTGAGTCTCCGGTGGGGGCTTCATACGGTTCATTCGTCACAGGCGATATCGGCTTTTCAACAGCCCTCGATCTCATAGACATTTTTTCGGAGTATTGCCGTGCCGCCAAAATAGAGAGAGCAATCCTGACCCCTCCCCCCTCCATCTATCAGCGTGTCCAGACCCAGAATGTTGATTATGCATTGGCATATCGGGGATTCACGTATGACAAGCACTATATTTCTCACGCAATCGAAATCCAAAACTCTGATCTCATTTCCAGTTTTCAGCCGACAACACGAAGGTACGTGCGGAAATATCTGCGCGAGGGATCCCTTCAAATAGTGTCGAGCGAGGATCTCGATGCCTTCTACCCTATACTTGTCAAGAACAAGTCACGGCATGGGGTAAGCCCAACGCATTCCCTCGAAGAACTGAAGCGACTGAAGCAGCTCTTCCCTGAGAATATTCAATTGTTCCTTGTGCTTCAAAAGAAGAAGCCCATTGCCGGATCTCTCCTTTTCGCGTGTAATCCACAGGTCGTCCTTTGTTTTTACAACATGCTCCTCTACGAGTTTGAACATTCCCATCCCATCCACGCGGTCATGTATGAGGCCCTCCGTTGGACAAGAAACCGCCAGTTTCGATGGTTTGATGTCGGTGTTTCACAGGACACGCATGCCGAGGACCAAATGACTCCGGCCATGAGCCTTATTCGGTTCAAAGAACAATTCAACGCAAGGGGTATTCTGCGCAGCACGATGTACAAGAGATTCATCTGATGAAGATCCTGCACGTTGCACCGATGAATGTTGCCGGGGTTCCCTACAACATGATGGACATGCAACGGCGATTTGGCCATGGCTCCCGTCTTGTAACACTCCACGCCAACGATTTGACGTTTCCCGAGGACATCTGTCTTCACCTTCCCCTTTTTCGCGATCCTGTGACACAGCATTGGCGACGATTCAAAGCTGCACATACCTCCGCACATCCCCCCGTCCTCAGGGCCCGCAACATGGTTGAGCGAGCGGTCTTTTACCTTGATGACCGGTTCAGAATAGGGCGGGTACAATCATGCATTGACAAATATGGCCTTGACGAATTCGAGATAATCCATTACGACGGCGGCTTGGATTTCTTTCGTGACGCGAGAGTCGCCCGACGATGGAAGGATAGCGGGAAAAAGATTGTTTGCCATTACATGGGAAGTGATCTACGGCTCCGGGGCATTCATCCGGCTATGGACGAAATCAGCGACCTGAACCTGACAAACGAAAGCGATCACCTGAATCTGCATCCGGACATCCACTATCTCTATATTCCGTTTGACGCGTCTCTTTTTTCTGTTCGAACGATTGAGAGCAGCCCGTTGCGAATCGTCCATTCTCCGTCAAAGCGCTCGATGAAAGGAACTGAGCTGATACTCCCAGTGATTGAGCAACTGAAAAAGTCTCGCAATGTGGAGTTTGTCCTCGTTGAGGACACGCCGCACGAAGAGGTCCTGCGCATCAAGCTGCACTGTGACATAGCTATTGAGCAAGTAGGCAACATGGGTGGAACAGGTTACGGGCGGAATTCACTTGAGAATCTGGCAATGGGAATTCCCACTGTAACAGAAATGACAGACGACTATCTCTCGTGGCTTCCTGAAAACCCGTTCATCCTTGCCGATGCATCGACCCTTCTCGACCGGCTCATTCATCTCATTGACGACGAGGACCTTCGTCAGCGCACTCGTATTCGAGGAAGAACCTGGATAGAGAAGTATCATTCCTATGAGGCGGTCAATTCACAGTTGATGAATCTCTATAAGAGCCATGGAATCATCTAGTTCCGCTCCTCGACCGCGCATACTGCTTGCCATGCTTCTTGGGGCTCTGCTGATCCGCATTGTGTTCATACTTGCTCACCAGACACTCCCGGTCTCCGACGAGTTCGAATACGACAAGCTCGCGCGAACCCTTGTCAATAGCGGTACATACGCTGTTGATGGCGTGTCGACGGCATACCGACCCCCTGGCTATCCCGCGTTTCTTGCACTCTCGTATTTCCTCTTTGGCCAGGATACTCTCATTCCAAAAGTCATCCAGGCAATCCTCGATACTCTTACAGCATATCTTCTTTTCTGCATAGGGCGAATTCGGTCGGAGCGTGTCGGGCTGATTGCGGCATGTACGTGGTCACTCTTTGTTCCGGCTATTCTTTACGTCAACCTTCTTCTGACAGAATCGTTAACGGCTTTTATCCTTGTCGCATCTGTGTTCATCTTTCTGGAAAACACAGAGAATCGCATTCCTCGCCTTGTCGGCTTCGGGGTCTTGATGGGAATCAGTGCACTCTTCAAACCAGCGCTATTTCTTGTGCCACTGCTGCTCCTTTTGCTATCGACCCGGATGTCCATCCAACCACGGCACGGGATCCTCATTGTCGCCGGTGCATTTCTCGTCCTGCTTCCATGGATGATCCGCAATCAGATTACGCTCGGCACTTTTAGCCTCTCGACGAATACCGGGATGAATCTCTACATAGGGAATAATCCGGAAGCGACGGGGGCTTACCGCGGGGTCTTTCCTGATATTCTGGCCGATCCTTCCTTCACAGAGGTGGCAAGGGACCGAGAAGCAATGTCCTTGGCAAAGGAGTACATCATTTCATCTCCAGGTACATTTCTTCTGAATGGAGCGAAGAAGCTTGTGCATTTGTTTCGATCAGAGGGCGACGTTTTGATCGCCGCTTTCTCGGAATATCCTTCGCCGGTCGGAATGGGTTTCAAACAGAGGTATCGATCCGTACCGATTCCGCTCACCATACTAACGAACATCCTGGTTTTCGCGATCTTGTTTGCAGGATTTCTCGGGTGGTCCTTTAGCATCCGAAATCGTCAATTTTGGTTCACCTTCTCGTTACTCTTTGCATTACTTGCGGCGCATTTTGTTTTCTTTGGCGGCAGCCGGTTTCATTTTATTATCATGCCGTTTGCCGTCCTCTATTTCTCGGAAGTCGTTGTTTCCTTTCTCAAGAAGGAGTTGAAACTGACTGGAAGGCAAAAGGTTCTCCTTATGACCGCTTTCCTCGTCTTGTCCGCAATCTGGTCTTATGAACTCTTTGTCGTCTTCAGCGCAAATTGAGAATCGACTGCCGCCTGCGCAGGCAGCGCTCCTTTTCGGCGCTGCATTGTTCAGGTTCATCAACCTGGGTTTCCTCGACCTCCAGGCATGGGATGAAGCTCTCTATGCCGTACGCGCTCAAGCCATCCTCCGTGCCGGGTTATGGTTGGACCAGACATCGCACGCAATTGACGGGCTCTATTCGTCGTTGCATCCTCCCTTCTATGTTTGGGCGACCGCAATTGCTTATCAGCTCTTCGGTGAATCGGAGTTTGCTGCGAGGTTCTTTGCCACACTCAGCGGAGGACTGACAGTCTTCGTTATTTACTTCATTGGCCGGGAGCTTCGCTCGAAGGAAACCGGTCTTGTTGCTGCCTTGCTTTACTCCCTCAACCCTTTCACTGTATTCTTTTCACGTCAAGGCCAGTTTGACAGTCTTCTCGTCCTTTTCCTCGCGCTCTCGGCACTTGGCCTTATCATTTCAATTCAACGGATTGGTCGTAAGGGTACGGTTGTCGCGGGTATTCTGGTTGGATGCGCGCTCATGACCAAGCTCTTTGTCGCTTTCGGTATTCCCGTTGCGTACGTACTGTGGATCTTGATTGTCAGACCCGAGAACAGAAAGGAGCACTGGATCAGGACCGGCATCATTATCATGCTTGCATCGGCTGTTTCAGGACCGTGGCATGTGTATATGACGGTCGTGCACGGAAACGGGGACCCATTCTTCTTTCTCGGATCTTCCGCCGTTGTGCAAAGAACCCTTTTCGGGATCGAAGGGAATGTCAAACCTCTGGAAGTGTTGTATTATGTGAATCAACTCATCGTCCTTTTTCCGTTTGGGCTCGCTGCCTTTCTTCACGGATCATGGGAGTCGTATCAGGCGCGAAGACCGCTTTGGCTGTTCACGATCATCTGGTTTTCCTTCTTCTTCCTCGTTTTCTCTCTCATGCGGACCAAACTTGCTGTCTACCTTCTGCCGATGCTCATTCCCGCCTCACTTCTGGCAGGATCCACATTGGACAGCATGGCTCAGGGAAGCCTTCAAAATAAGGATTCACGTTGGATTATTTTTGCCACGGTTTTCTTCGGCATTTGGTCTTTCAGCCAGACATGGAGGGATTCCGTCAAGGGTATGATCTCCTCCTTGCTATCCCTGCAAGCGCCTTCGCTCGACAATCTTACAGGTACTTTCCTTCTATTGTCAACTACCATCTTTGGGATCGGGATTTCATGGGTTCTCCTTCGCGGGCCATTGGTTTCACGAGCGCGATTGTTTCCTCCACTTCTGCTTCTCGCCATGTTCTGCCTGAGTTCCTCTGCCATTGTCATAACCGATCGTTATCAATACAATGACGGTGCCGCTGCTCTGACGGAACATATTGCCAAATCCAAAGTGAACCAAATTGTGGTTGCTGGATACGAACGAAACCCGCAACTCACGTACTATCTTGCCGGAGCCGATATCGGATGGAGAGATGACCTCCATGTCAGGCGAATCATCCCCCCTAGCGACAGTACTCTGTACCGGACTTGGATACAGCAAGAGATGATTGGAGAGCCGGCGTACACCCTTTTAGTCATAGAAAAGGATAAGTTCATCCGCTATCATACAATCAATCCACAATCGTTCCTCGCCGACGGATATGTTCGAGTGTTTGAAAGCAGACGTTATGCGGCATTCGTGGCGGGGCGGGTGGATTTCCTCGCTTCAGCCAACCCAAAACGGAACTGATGTCCCTCCTTTCCTGTTGTTCAGGAAGTATTTCATTTTCTCTTCATTTTTCGTTAACTTCTATCGGATCACATGAAAAAGACCGCGGTTATTTCGTCGATCATTCTCCTCGTCGCCCTTGCCTTCGGGCTGGTTTTGAACTCACAGAGTTCTACCGCAGCATCCGGCACGCGGAATTCACTTCCCTGGAAGTCCTTCGATGAAGGAGTCGACCTCGCCAGGAAGACAAACAAGAAGATCCTGGTCGATGTCTACACCGATTGGTGCGGTTGGTGCAAGAAAATGGATTCAGACGTTTATTCTCAAAAGGATGTCATTGAAATCCTCAATGCCGGTTTCGTTCTTGTGAAACTCAACGCCGAATCCGATAAGTCCTTGACCTACAAGGAACGGAAATTGACGGAAGCGCAGTTTGCGTCTGCAGTCGGTGTGACAGGCTATCCTTCAACCTTGTTTTTTGAATCATCAGGCAAGCCCATCACGCTCTTGCCCGGTTTTGTCCCCGCTCCAAAGTTCGTTCCCATCCTGCGCTACATAAGCGAAAACCATTATCAAACAGTCTCATTCGAAAAGTACCTGTCAAAAACCGGCTCTCCGTCTCCATGAAGATTAGCGGTTTCTCGTTCGTCAGAAACGGCGTTCTGTTTGACTACCCCTTCCTCGAATCGATTCAATCCATTCTTCCCCTCTGCGACGAGTTCATTCTTTGTGTAGGTGCTTCGAACGATGACACCCTCGCAAGGATTCGCAACCTGCATGAATCAAAGATCAAGATCATTGAAACGGTATGGGATGATACTCTGCGGGTCGGCGGGAAAGTACTGGCAGATCAGACAAACATCGCTCTTGCGCACGTAACTGGTGACTGGTCGTTCTATCTTCAGGCCGATGAGGTTGTGCACCAGGACGATCTCCCAAACATCCGGCGAGCCATGTCCGAACATGTGAGCAACAACAACGTCGAGGGTCTTTTGTTTTCCTACAAACATTTCTATGGAACCTATTCATATATCGGGTCATCCAGGCGGTGGTACAGGAGAGAAATCCGGATTGTTCGTCCGGGCATCGGCGTAACGTCATGGAGTGACGCACAGGGATTTCGCATCGAAGGTCGCAAAATGCGCGTGAAGCTTGTCGACGCCTCCATTTATCACTACGGATGGGTCAAGTCTCCGCGCAAACAACAGGACAAGCAGAAGAGCTTCAACCGTTTCTGGCACGACGATAGGTGGATGGACCGCAATGTTGGAAATGCCTCAGAGTATGACTACTCCGCCGGAGGCCGGCTCGAACAATTCACGGGGACTCATCCGGCCGTGATGACGAATCGCATTGCCAGCCAGGACTGGGAATTCTCCTATGATCCGTCAAAAGTGAGGCAACCCCTCAAGGAACGGGCTCTCGATTGGTTCGAATCTGCGACCGGAATTCGGCCCGGGGAATACCGGAATTACGTGCTCATATGAAACCAGAATCGCCCTTCCGACCACTCCGCCTGGCGTTTGTCTGCTTTTCCTCGGCCAGAGGCGGCCTTGAACTGATGCTGGTCCGCCTTGCCGATTCGCTGCGTCAGGCAGGTCATCATGTTATCGTCATTTCCCCCGACAACAGTGCGATACAAGAAAGCTGTCATCATGTCGGAATCAGGCACTATGCGCTAACACCGAGGACGAGGTATCTCGATTTGGCCGCATCAGGAATACTCCGGAAGTACTTTACCAGACATTCAACACAGATTGCAATAGTAGGAGCTTCGAAGGACATCAGCACTGTCGTGCTTGTGAAAAGGCATGTTAAGGGACTGAGAGTTGCGTTCTTTCAGCAGATGCAGTCCGGAATAATGAAGAAGGATTTGTTCCATCGCTGGGCATACGGGAAGCTGGATCGGTGGATCACTCTGACCCGGGCGATGAAGGAATCGGCACAGAGCACCACCACAGTTCCGGCGGAGATGATCGAAGTTATTCCGCTGGGAGTTAATCTGAAACGATTTGCGGCGAGCCGATACACACGCTTGACGTCGCGTTCCCGTTTTAGGTTGCCCGCAAGACCCCCAATTGTCGGGTTGGTGGGACGATTTGATCCCCAAAAAGGCCAGGAGACCTTATTACAAGCCGCCGCGGTCATCTTGAAGAAATTACCGAAAACTTGTTTCGCAATCGTAGGTGAGGAAACGAGAGGCGAATCGGGATATCTCAATCGGTTGAAAAGAATCGTGGAGGAACTGGGAATAGGACGAAGCGTTCAATTCCTCCCCTTCACGGAGCGAGTTCCCGAATTACTTGCTGCTTTTGATGTCACGGCAATGCCAAGCTACAGCGAGACGTACGGGTATCTGGCAATCGAATCGATGGCCATGGGAGTTCCCGTGGTGGGAACGAATGCGGGGGGGCTTCCTGAGATCATTGAAGACAATTCAACCGGAATACTCGTCCCTCCGAAAGATCCAGAGGCGCTCGCTAGGGGAGTCCTAAAGCTCCTTTTGGACCGGCGTCTCTCCCGGGCAATGTCCCGTCACGCCCGCCGGAGGGCCACCCAGTATTTCGACTACAATGACAGTGTCCGTCGATTTCAGGAGGCCTTGACGGCAGCGCTGCCGGAAAGAGATAGACGCGAGCATTGCTCCGCGGCAAAGATGAGGCCCACCATGAACCACCAGCCCAGGCAATTCGCAAAGGTTCCATAGTAGTCCTGAAAGAAAGCACCCACCAAAAACCCGAGTAATCCGAGAGAGGCGCCGAGTGCAATTCCACTCAGATGCCGGTCAGCCGCACCCCTCACAGTTTGGAAACCGGTCCTGAGGGCAATGATCCAAAGAGCCATGAATGCAATCAAACCGGGAATACCTGACGAAACGAGAATATTCAGATAATCGTTGTGTGGGTGAGTCGCTGTATCATAGAATCCCTCGACCCGATAACGCTCGAAAAAGAAATCGAAGTTGTCCTCCCCCACGCCGAAGAATGGAAAGTCCTCCGCTATAGCCAGAGAAGTTTTCCAGAGGTTCAATCGCGTCTGGTTCTGGCCGGGATCGATGATGGTTGTAGCCCTTTCCCGAAGGTCGGGAACAGCAATCATGAGAATGACGACGACCAACAACAAACCTGCAACCGCGATGAGCCCCGATCGTCGGCTTCGCACAAATCCCAATAGCGGCGCAGCAACAAGAATCGACAGCCATATGCTTCTGGCAAATGAGCCCAAAACGGCTGCGAACGCCAGCACGGCAACGATTGCATAGATCCCCCGCGTTCTCCCCCTCGACTGAAGCGCCATGCTTCCCGAAAGAAAAAAGACCGTCATGGCAAAGGCAGCGAACGTCAGATAGAAACTGTAGAAACCGACGTTTCGAAACAGGGACCCAGCGGGGATGAGCGGCATGGAACGGTACAACTCAATTCCTGAGAATGTCTGCCATACGGAATAAGCCATCGCCAGGGTTGAAACGCCCAGGAAAAGGAAGACAATCTTCTTCAGAACCTCATCGGAACGAACCGTCCAAAACATCAGCAGCATGATAGCAGCCGGCCACTCATTATCTCCGACGGCCAAAAGGCTGTGCCAAGGCCTCGGAGACAAGAGCGCGGCAATGATGTTCCATGCAATGTAGAAGATCAAAGGCAGAAAGAACGGATGCCATTCCAGTTGCCAACGTTTGTTGATCAATCCGTCCATCAACCAGCCGGTAAATGCAATCGCAACACCAAACTCAGCAGGGACGAATGATACCGGAATCGAAAAGGCAAAGAGGTAAAGCCCAAAACGAGTTATCCCGACCGGAGAAACCTTAAGATCTTGAATCATTTTCGATCCTTGAGGAATTCCTTCAATGCAGACTTCAGAAGGGTGACCGGAATTGACGCCGCAGGCAATCCAGCTTCGGCAAGAACTATTTTGTGCTCGACATTGTAGGGGAACCACTCAGACACAATTTGTTCGAGCGGTGTGAAGAGTCCGAGCACCGGGGTCTTTGACGCTGATGCGAGGTGCACAATCGCAGTATCCGGAGTAACGACGGCCCTGGCCCGCTTGATAAGAGCCGCTATCTCCCTTAATCCTGCGTTCCCTTCCTCAGGAAAGGCCCAACATTTCTTACTGTCAACGCTTCTCACGGCGCTTGTTCGCCAATCCTTATCGGACGGTGAAGAAATCACCACGGTGTCCCAGCCCAGTTCGCGTGCAAGGATCGCAAGGATCGATTGAGCCTGGAGGTCCGAAATTCGTCGCGTATCATCAGTGGCCGAGAGATTGAACACGACGAATCCCCTCTGCTTTTCTCGTTTCCTCAACTTACGGGATATCCCCCGTTCGGCCAAAAACTCCTCAACGATCGATTCTGCCGCAGCATCCGAAGGAATGTCGAAGACCAGATCTTTCTTGGCAACGGGGATTCCGAACACTCCGTTCACGATATCGCCGAGAACCTCCACCATGTGCTTGGACCCCCTCTCGAGTTTGAGCAGAACGTTGAAATAGAAGCGGTACTTTTCGGCTCCCTGCCCGACCTTGATCCCCCTTGGAGCAATGCAATTCGAGAGCACCCCGCCGGATGTTGTCCGGTTGAAGATAAAGTTCAACACAAGGTCGTATTGCTCATTGTGAGCGGAGAGGATTTCTCTGGCAAAGGAAATCCAATGTGAATGGAGAACGTGTATCCGATCCACATTCTCGTTGTTAACAATCAGTTCGGCATTCGACTGGCTCGCCAGTACTCCCACGAAGAGGTGTGGATTGGCCTTCTTCAATAAACGGAATATCGGTGTCGTCACAATAATGTCGCCGATCCTATCGTACCGAAGAATAAGGATCTTTCGAAGTTTCGTGATGTCAACGGGAATGGTAACGGGAGGGTTATGGAGAAACAGCCTCAACAGGGGATAGACGATGGCATGGCGTGCAAAACGCTCCAACAATCGAACCACTGTTCTCATGCGTTTTCCATTGGGCTCATCATGGCCGGCCGCATTCTCTCAACCAGATTTCGAACTGCTCCAAAAACCTGAGCCGGGTCCAATCCTTCAAGGGTCTCCCCTGTTGTGACCACCGCCTCATAATCCGTACCATAAGGCTCCCAAATGCGGAGATCCGGGTTTGCCTGCACGTAGAGAACCACCGAGGGTATTCGGAAGGCAGCTGCAAGGTGAACAGCCGAGGTGTCGGGCGTGATGAGAAGCCACAGTTGTTTGATCATCGAGGCATATTCATCGAACGTCATTTCGGGGGCGAGAATGACCCCATGTAATCCTTCAGCGATCAGCTGGGCCCTCGGGAGATCCGCGGGTTTATAGAGGAGGATTGTCCGTGATTCCTGATAGTGAGCAATCATCTCGCTTATGAGAGATCGGTATTGCCTCACCCCCCAGAACCTCGAATCGCTCCCGGCGGAAATGTTGACTCCTATGAGATGTTCGACACCACGGCACGATTTGCCCAGAAACGTCTTTATTGTCTCATCGGAATGATCCGCCGTCTGATAATGGATACTAAGATGTTCCCTTTCGCTCACGATGCCGAATACGTCCAGAAGTCTGGCAAGTCTGTCGACAATATGTGTCTCTTTGCGTGAAAGCATGGGGACGACAATATCGTACGCGTACTGGTTGTCCTTCTCCAGACCTACGTTCCATTTCCCGCCTGCGAGCAAGAGAATAACTGTCGACGTGGCTGAAGGGTTATCCATGAGATCAACGACAAAATCATAGCGTTCTGCGCGGATCGCACGCAGGGTACGGAGCGAAGAGAGAAAGCGCTTGTCATAGACCCAGCGTTTTCTGACAGCAGGCTCGTTATTCAAAACAAAATGGTTGTTAGAGCTCAGAAGTACATCGACGACAGCCCGGGGATAGTGTTTTTTCAAAGAGAGGAGGAGAGGAGTCGAAACAAGAACGTCTCCTATTCTGTCCTGTCGGACAAAAAGGAACTTACAGTTATCATAGTCAGTCCTGACGACGGAAGGATGGGATCTACCTGCCAACTTGAGAATCCGGAGGAGGGCGCGCCTATAACCCACTTCGATCGATTTAGAGATTCCCATTCTCTGCTTTCGCATTCGTCGCTGCGTCGTCAACGAACTGGAGGGAATAGAGTCTCTTGTAGAGGCCGCTGTCTTTGCTCAGGAGTTCTTCGTGCTTCCCTTCCTCCACAACCTGTCCATGCTCCAGAACAAAGATTCGATCCGATCGATAGACGGTCGACAGTCTATGAGCGATGATGAACGAGGTTCGGTCCTGCATAAGCCGGTCGAGCGCCTCTTGAACCGCCATTTCCGATTCAGTATCAAGGGCCGATGTTGCCTCGTCGAGCAGGAGAATCCGCGGGTTCCGCAGAACTGCGCGAGCAATTGCGATCCGTTGTCTCTGTCCACCGGAGAGCTGCAGTCCGCGTTCCCCCACTTCTGTCTGGTATTTCAGCTCGAGGCGCTCAATGAATTCGTGCGCGTTCGCCGCTTTTGCCGCAGCGGTGATTTCATCGTCGGTTGCCTCGAGTCTTCCGTATCGGATATTATCCCTGATCGTTCCTGAGAACAACGTTACCTCCTGCGGAACCAAGGCAATGACAGAACGAAGGTTCGAAAGACCCATCTTCCTCGTATCCACACCGTCAATCAGGATGCTCCCTTCCCCTACTTCGTAGAATCGCGGAATCAAGTTCACAAACGTCGTTTTCCCACTCCCGCTCGGGCCAACAAGGGCAATCTTCTCCCCTTTTCGGACGGTAACATTGATATCCTTAAGGGCAGCGATGCCATGGCCGTACGAGAAGCTCACATTTCGGAATTCCACGTTCCCATCACGAATCGGTTGGGATTTCTCCCCGTTGCGTGACGGATCTTCGTGTTCAAGATCCAACATCTCGAAGATGTACGAAGCAGACACCAGGCTCTTCTGCAGTCGTGCAACGTTCTCTCCGATTGCCTTCACAGGTTTAGCCAGGAAGGTTATCAGAATAAGAAATCCGATCATCATCTCAATGGTCATGGATGCGTCGATGAACAGATAGGCAGTAAAGACCACGAGGAGAGCCACAACAATGGTATTGAAGAGCTCGTTCACGGGACTCAGAAGAGCAAGGGTACGGACGATCTTCATGTTGAAATGATAGTTCGATTCAACCCTTCGTTTGAATTCCTGTTGTTCGTATGATTCCCGCGTAAACGACTTCACGATACGGATCCCGTTGATCTTTTCCTGGAGAAACGCCGAGATATCCGCAAGAGTATTGGTGATTTCCCTGCTGTAAGCCCTGATTCGGTCGCCGAACGTTCTCGAAATGAATCCTGAAACCGTGAAGATCACGATTGTGAAAACGGTGAGCTGCCAGTTTGTGAAAAAGAGCGCCGTGGCAAAAACAAGGGTATATACCGAATTCTGGGCCATCTCGACCATTTGGTACAATGACTGTTCAAGGGCATTGACGTCGTTTGTAATCCGGGACATGATCTTCCCTGTCCGCTGGGAATCGTAATACTTGATGGGGAGGACAACAATCTTGTCGAACAGATCGAGCCGGAAACGCATCAAGAGCTTCTGCTGCACGGAGCTCATCACGTACTCCCTGACATACACGAACGTCACTTTGACAACGACGATCACGAGAATGGCAATCGCAAAGAAGACAATGAGTCTAAAGCTCTCATCATATCCATTGATCGACATTGTATACAAGGAGAACGTGTAGAGCGTGATAGGAACGTCCATGACAAGATCGGCCCCGCTCTTGACAAATCCCTCGATCTGTTGGAGTACGGCAAAAAGACGGGCAACCAGAAAGGCGGATGTAGTGTCTGCCAGACTCATAATTGCCACAGAGACGAGCCCGGCAACAATCCGCCACTTGTACTGCAGGAAGTATCGCGAGAGGCGAAGAAACGTGTTCATCAGCTTTGGGGGGGTATACTAGCGCTTTTTTGAAGGATAAGCAATGCGGCTACACTGCTGCCTTCCTACATTCAGCGCAACTGCAGAGAGAGCGCAGCAGATTCCATGTATAGAGGCCTGTTGAATGCCCGTCTCCCCAAACGATCTGAAGAGCATAGGAACCGACCGGTTGGGCGCTCTTCAGCGAATACTTGCCGGGACGCTCAGGTTGCGGAGCCGGGGTATACGTGTGAAGCAACACTGTTTCTCCCTGGCATTCCGCGCACGGACAATGATCGCGCAGGGTTCGCAATTCAATGACGCTCTTGTGTCCGTCATGCCATTCAACGGTGAGACGATCCTGGGCCGCAAGGAGTATTTTAGTTGGTTGCATGAATCCCTTCAATAAAAAAAGGACAATCGCCTGATTGTCCCTTCCGTGGACCGTACCGGGGTCGAACCGGTGACCTTCCCGTCCCTTTGGGACGGGACGCTCTCCCAACTCATTCTCCCCGAATCAACCGCTCGAGATACGTCCGACTCTTGCGCTTTTTGATCTCCCGCTCTCTCATCATCGCCTCCCGGCGAGTCTCAAATTGTTCCGTGAACATCAACGTCCACGGTCGTCCCCTCCTCGTGAACTTCGACATCCCCTCATTATGTTCCATCATCCTTCGATCGATATCATCCGTAAAACCAACATAATACATCCCGTTGACTGTACTGCGGATAACATACACTGTGAACATTTAGTGGACCGTACCGGGGTCGAACCGGTGACCTCCACAATGCCATTGTGGCGCTCTCCCAAGCTGAGCTAACGGCCCTTTGATGTAGCAAGATAGCCAATGATTCCCCGAATGTCAAACGGAAACCCGGGAGGGCGCAGAGCAGTTCGCGAAACCATTGACCTCGCCATTGTGTTTTTAATACAGTACATTTCAAGAACATGAGATTGAAATTCCCCCTCATACTTCTCGTTGTTTTTTTCGGACTCCTCAGCAACTGCAAGGACAAACTCCCGACTGAGGAAGATCCGTCAAGCATCATTCTTCCCGACTCAAACATCAGTTACTCGAAGGATGTGGAGCGAGTCTTTTCAGCGTGGTGCCTCAGCTGTCATTCCGGGTCGTATGAGCCCAATCTTCTTCCGCCTTCGTACAACAATCTCAGAAACTTCGACGGCGGGAAGCTGGTCGTCGCCGGAGATGGCCAAAATAGTCTTCTCATACAACTCCTCGAGGGAACGCTGCCGCCACCGATGCCTCCCGGCTCACAAAAGCTCACAGAGAATCAGATTCAAGGGATCAAGAAGTGGATTGACGAAGGTGCAATGAACAACTAGAGCCCGACACTAGGACTTCGGCTTTATCCTCACATCACGCCCCCAATTCAGTTTCTTTCGCAGTACATCATAATAGTTCGTCTGCGTACGCCGAACGAGCCGTGCTCTGAAGGGTGCTTTGCTGATGGTGATTGAAAGCGGCACATTGAAGAGTTTTTCCAATTGACCGTCGGCCGTTACGTGGACCTTATTGGCTGCCGAGGCAATTTTCACTGTTATCACAGAATCTTCGGGGACGATAACGGGGCGGGCCGTAAGTGTATGCGGGCAAATCGGCCCAATCGTCATAGCCCGGCAGTTGGGAGTCACAATCGGACCGCCGTTCGCAAGGGAATACGCCGTTGAGCCTGTCGGCGTCGAAACGATAATCCCATCCGCTGCATAGGTGGCCAGATAATCCTTGCCCACGTACGTTTCTATGTTCATAACCCGCGAGGTACCGTATTTATCGAGAACAATATCATTCAGGGCCACGAATGTCTGAGGCAGGCCTGCCCCCTTCGCCTGAAGCATCATTCTATCCTCAACCATGAATCGTCCCTCCAGAATATCAACGAAGCAGCCTTCCAGATCATCAACGGAGACTTCAGCGAGGAATCCCAGTTTTCCCAGATTGATTCCCACTATCGGTTTTTCATAGGCTCCCACGAATCGGGCAGTCCTCAGGATTGTCCCGTCTCCGCCCAGAGCAATAATCATGTCGGATTCCGCGAGGAGCCTCTTTTCGGTAACAATTGTTGCGCGGCCCGCCACCTCTTTTCTGAGCCTGGACTTCATTGCCTTCGCGAGAGTGTTCGCCATCAGGAATTCTATTGCTCCCTGGTGCACTCGTTTCAGCAATTCCTTCACAACCGGCTGCAGCCCTTCTTTTTCGAGATTACCGACTATTCCGAATTTCACAGTGTTTCCTTCTTTGCCGCCTGGTCTTTTGCCTGCTCATCGACATAATTCAATTTGAGTTCTCTCAAGGCATTGGAGAGATAACTGCTCTCCTCGCTGCTCAGATTTCCCTTCATTTTGACAGAAAGCATATCCATCATATCAATCGACAGCTGTGCCTGCTCCATATTTCGTTCAATTTTGTCCGTGACCTGATTCTTCATTTTCCCCATCTGCTGCATGGCTGCTGTCTGAAACATCAGTACCAGGCTTCCGAACAAGGCCGTATTCTTTTCGTCGTTTGTCATTTGTACGTTCCTCGCGAAGATGTTTCCTTCGTGCGTTCCCAGGATTTTGCATACTTGGTAAAGACGTAGAACGCCGAGTTTGAACATAGGATGAAGCCGTGTACACCGTCGAGAAATCCGAGTTTGAAAATGTACATTCGGAAGAATGTCCACAGAGGACGAAGCAGAAGATCTCCCGCACCGGGCCTCCATCCATTGTCGGCGCGATCATCGGCTGCCAGCGAAGTATATCGATTGAATTTCTCAAAATAGTGGAAGAGGGAAGGGTCGGTGAAATGAAGGAGATCCGTCTTCAACTTCCCTTCTTTTCCCCGCAACGTCAATCGCTCATGCACGCTGTGTGTTGTAAACGATCCGGAGCCCTTCCTGAACAACCTCACCACACGACCGGGGTACCACCCGCAATGCCTGATCCACTTCCCCAGGAAGAACGCTTTTCTGGGGACCGAATATCCCTGGAATGGCTGATCACCTGAGGAGATGACGCTGCGTATTTCCGTTGCCAATTCGGGAGCTACCCTCTCGTCTGCATCGAGCCAGAGGATCCAATCACCCGAACAATGATTCAGCGCAAAGTTCTTGGCCCTTCCAAAACCCTCCCAAGGTCGAACGAATACATTGCGCGTAAATTTCCTGGCAATCTGCACTGTTTTGTCGGTGCTGCCCGCGTCAACAACGATGATTTCATCCGCCCATTTTGCAGACTCGAGGCATTCCCGAACGTTTGGCTCTTCATTCTTCGTAATAACGATAACAGAAAGGCGGGCCAATGGACTCTCCACTTTAATTCGAATGAACCACAATATTTACAAGCTTGTTCTTGACCACGATCTTTTTGGCGATCGTTTTCCCGTCAATATGACGTTGAACGTTAACATCCTCGAACGCTCTTCGTTCAAGCTCTTCCTCTCCCGTGCCCATGCTGACCCGGATTTTTGAGCGAACTTTTCCGTTGACCTGGAGAATGACCTCCACAGACTGCTCGACAGTCTTTCCGGCTTCGTAGGATGGCCAGGGATGATATGCAAGACTCTCCTTGTGGCCCAGCCGCTCCCACAGCTCCTCTGCCAGATGAGGTGCGAATGGCGCGAGCAAGAGAATGAACTGTTCCATCAGAGCCCGCGGTTTTTGTTCGAGCTTGTAAGTCTCATTGACCAGAATCATCAACTGGGAGATTGCCGTGTTGAATCGCAGGGCTTCAATATCCTCGCCGACTTTCTGTACGCTTTGGTGAAAGAGCCGCTCGAATTCTTCCGTCGGGTCGACCGGCGCAATTGATGAATCAAGCGATCCGTCTTCAGCCACGAACAGCCGCCACACCCTGCCCAAGAACCGATAGACTCCTTCGACGCTCCGCGTATTCCAGGGTTTCACTTCCTCGAGAGGACCCATGAACATTTCGAAAAGCCTCATTGCATCCGCTCCGTACTGAGCGACCACGGCGTCTGGATTCACGACATTTCCCCGGGACTTCGACATCTTTCGAGAGTCTTCGCCGAGGATCGTCCCCTGATGCCGAAGCTTCATGAACGGTTCCTTCGTACTCACGTGGCCCAGGTCAAATAGGACCTTGTGCCAAAAGCGCGCATACATCAGATGAAGGACAGCGTGTTCCGCTCCGCCAATATACAGGTCTACGGGCATCCAGAATCGTTCTTTCTCCGGGGAACAGAACTGTTTCTTGTTGTCCGGATCGAGGTATCGGAGATAGTACCAACATGAACCTGCCCATTGAGGCATTGTGTTGGTCTCGCGTTTTCCTTTCTGCCCGGTTTTCTTCTCGACTATTTCCACCCACTCGGGCGCAAGCGCAAGAGGCGATTCAGTCGTTCCGCTGGGTTGGAATTTCTTTAGATCCGGAAGCAGAACCGGAAGATCGGCTTCAGCAACAGGCTCCATGGTCCCATCTTCCAGGTGAATGATCGGTATCGGCTCTCCCCAATATCGTTGTCTTGAAAAGAGCCAATCTCTCAATTTAAAGGTAATCTTGCTTGTGCCGAGTTGTTGTTGCTCAAGCCATTCAATTATCTTGTTCTTTGCATTTTCAATATTAAGACCATCCAGGAATCCGCTGTTGATCGCCGGCCCGTCTCCGATGAAGGCCTTTCCTTCGAAACCCGAAGGCGGTTGCACCGTGCGAACAATCGGCAGCCCGAATTTTTCCGCGAACTCCCAATCCCGCTCATCCTGTCCGGGAACAGCCATGATCGCCCCCGTGCCGTATCCCATGAGCACATAATCCGCTATCCATACGGGGATTTCTTTTTTCGCTGCGGGGTTGACGACATATGCACCTATGAAGAGGCCGGTCTTGTCTTTGTCGATCCCCCGGTCCCTATCGCTCTTGAAGCTCGCCTGTTTCCGATACTCTTCAACTGCTTTTCGGTTTTCCGGTGTGACAAGTTGATCCACGAGAGGATGCTCAGGAGCGAGCACCATATATGTCGCCCCAAATATCGTATCCGGTCTTGTAGTAAACACTTTCACCGAATGCGTTGAACCTTTAACGGGAAACCGGATTTCCGCGCCCTCAGACCGGCCTATCCAATTCCGCTGCTGTTCGAGTGTTGACGTCGGCCAGTCCAGTGATTCCGCGTCCTGCAGGAGCCGGTCTGCGTAGGCGGTAATGCGCATCATCCATTGGCGCATCGGTCGGCGTTCAACCGTGTAGCCTTTTCCCGTCCATTCGTCCACCTCCTCGTTGGCCAACACGGTCCCCAGCTGTTCACACCAGTTCACGGGAACTTCAGCGATGTACGCCAATCGGAACGTGGCAAGAAAATCATGGCGTTCCTTCCGGGACATCCTCCGCCATTCTTCGGCAGTGCATCGGGCTTCCGATCCGATGTTCTTCGTCCCGCTGCGGCCAAGCTCTTCGACGAGTTCAGCAATTTGTCTTGCCTTATTGTTCCTACCATCGTACCACGAATCGTAGATTTGGAGAAAGATCCACTGAGTCCACCGATAGTATCCAGGATCGGTGGTGTCAACCTCGCGATCCCAATCGTAGCTCAACCCCAGCATCTTGATCTGCCGTCGGAACGTGGCAATATTGTCTTCTGTTGTCTTCCGCGGATGGACGTTTGTTTGCATGGCATAACGTTCCGCAGGAAGTCCAAATGCGTCCCATCCCATCGGATGGAGGACATTGACGCCTTTCATTCGTTTGTACCTTGCAAAAATATCTGTCGCCGTGTACCCTTCGGGATGTCCCACGTGCAACCCTGCGCCGGAGGGATAGGGATACATGTCCAGAACATACATTTTCAGTTTCCCGGTGTCTTCGCGGGTCGCAAATGTCCTGTGGTCTTCCCAGAACGACTGCCATTTACGTTCAAGTGCGGTAAAGTCGTATTTCATTGTCCACGAAAAATGATCAAGTTCATATCAATGTAGCGATTCCTGCGGGGATTTTCAACGAAGTTACTGCAGAGAGGGGTAATCAGACGACTTTGATGACCATCATCGTAATATCGTCAGATTGGGGAGCGCCGCTTTCGTACGATTCCAGTGCTGTTTTTACATGGCGGACGATCTCGGAAGCGTTCTTGAGCGAAACCTCCCGGATCACCTTCTCCAGACGTTCCTCCGTGAAGTCCTCGCCTTTCAAGTTCATTGCCTCGCTGACGCCGTCGGTGAAGAGAAAAAGAGTATCTCCGGGAAGAAGCTGCACAACACTCTGTTCATACGGGGTAACTGTCTTCATGATCCCAAGAATCAATCCGCCTGCGGTCAACCGTTCAACAGTTCCGTTTGCCCGCATGAGGAACGGCGGATTGTGACCCGCATTCACGTAGCGCAATTGCTTCGTTACCGAGTCGAGCACTCCCCAGAAGAACGTGATGAACTTGTCGCCGCCCGTGTTCATAAAGGTCAGATCATTGATACGTGCGGTCGCTTCGGGGAGGCTGTAGTCCATCGGGGCCAACGCTCTCAGGGCAGCCTGGACATTGGCCATCAACAATGCCGCCGGGGCTCCTTTCCCCGAAACATCGCCAATCGCGACCACGTATTCGTTTTCTGACCGTTTGACAAAATCGTAGTAGTCTCCCCCTACCTGTTTGGACGAAACATTGATGGCCCCGATGTCAAAGCCGGCGATCTCGGGAAGCTGCTGCGGGAGAAGTCCCTGCTGGATTTCTCTGGCTATCTTCAGCTCATCTTCCATTCGTTGTTTCTCGAGTGTCTCACGGAAGAGCCTGGCATTCTCGACCGAGATGATCGCGAGGTTGCCGAGCGAGTATACGAATTCGAGGTCGGCCTTTTCATATGTTCCGCCATGCAGCCTATCCCCAAGCAGAATGAGTCCCTTGGTGGCGTTCTGGACCTGCATCGGGACAACAGCGCGTACCCCCACCCTTTCCAATTGTTCCGCCCCTAAGGAATAATTCTTGTTTCTTCTCATGTCATGGATCAGCGTGGGATTTTGAAGCTCCGACATGAGCCGGATAGACTTGTGCACTTCGGGCAATTCCTCGATGCGCGACATGACAATCTTCATGACCCCGTCTTCCAGAAGGCATATTGCATACCGGTTGACTCCGATCTGCCCCAGGAGAGAGAAAGTCAGAAGCCGAATAACCTTCTGCGCATCGAGAACGAGATTAAATTCCTTGCTCAGTTCGAACAGGGTGTTGAGCTCCTGGAACTTCCTATCCAGACTGCGATTCGCATTGTTGAGCTGATCAAGCATTAGAGCCTTTTGGATTGCCGACGCGGAGAGATTGAGCAAAGATTTGATGAGCTCCTGATCAGACATGGAAAACTTCTTCTTCCCCCCCTTTTCTCCGAGCGCCAGCATTCCTGCCACCTGACCCTGGGCCACAATCGGCGCGAAGAGGACCAGGTTCAAGTCGTCGAGCATTCGATTGAATGCATCGGGCTGATTCTGCTTTCGCACGGTATGGATTGACCGCGAGGGTTTTGCAATTGACACATTCGAGCCGAGGAGGCCGTCGGGGATACCCTTTGCCGAGACAATTTCATATGTCTCCCCTTCCCTTCGAAGGAGAACAAGACCTTTCGAAACGAGCATCTTCCCCATCACAGTCAGAAGGACCGTGTTGAGAATGAACTTAAGATCGATGGACGAATTGATAACGTTGCTGAATTCGAAAAGCGGAACAAGGTCTGAAGCGGGGTTCCGTTGTCGTATCGGTCGCGAGGGTGTCATTACGACGGCGAGCGGGGCATTTAACGGCGTGTGCTTGATCGCAGAGGTTCGAGGAATTTCGTCAGGCGTACCTCGTTCTTTTTTCCGGAAAGAGTGTGATATTCGACCTGGTCCATGAGTGTCCGCATCAAATAGACACCAAGCCCGCCCCGACGGTAATGGGAAAGGTGATCTTTGAGGTTCAGCGGTTTGATAGTCTCAGGATCGAACTTCTCCCCTTCATCGATGATGCTGATTTCAATCTTGTTCGGATGCCGGAGAATAGCGACCTGAATGGTTTTGTCCGGACGGTTCTTATAGGCGTGTTTGATGATATTTGTGCATGCCTCATCCACGGCGAGGGCGATTTTCGAAGTCTCATCGTCTGAGAATCCGAACTCACGCGCGGCTGCAGAGACAAACTCTCTCACCTCGAGAAGATTGTCCGTATCACTCAATATGGTTTTTTTCAGGATTTTCGCCATGCGACGTCAGAAGGAGAACCGGGCTCTTGAATCAGACTTTCCTTGACTGCTTAAATCTGTTCACAGCCTCTGCTTCATCCTTGTAGATCTCGTACAAGATCGGGAAGCCAAGAAGGTCGAACACATTGTAGACCTTCGGGGACATATTCGTCAACTTGATATCTCCCTTGTTCTTGCGCACATCTTCGATGTACGCCATGAACACCCCTAATCCCGCGCTGCTGATGTAGGTGAGATCTTTGCAATTGACCACGATGTTGAATTTTTTGTCGCCGAGAAGTTCCTGGAACGTTGTCTCCAGGTCGGGTGCCGTGTGGGCATCAAGGTATCCCTTGAGCTCAATAACGCTGAACCCGTCTCCGTCGCGGTGGTGGACTTTGAATTCACTCATGGTGGTTCTCCTTGTAAATCTGAGTCGACTATCCTTCGGCTTACGTTCCAAGCCACTTTATGACGACGAGGGTCAGGTCATCGTCAAACGCGGCTTTACCGCAATATGCTCTAATTTCGTTTAAAATCCGATCCTGAATTTCATGCGCAGATTGGCTGCGGATCTGTCCGGCGAGTTGTACAAGCCGTTCGTATCCAAACTCTTCCCCCGCTTCGTTCCGTGATTCCGTAATTCCATCAGTATAGAACAGGCAGAGATCTCCTTTTCTGAGGCGAATCGTTTTCTCCTCTGTCGCATTACTGAATATCTCCCCGTCCGTGAGTCCGAGGCCGAGGCCGCTGGGGCGCACCATGTCCTGCCCGTTATCCGAAACATAGATCATGGGACAATGCCCAGCTCTTGCCAGTTCGATCGTTGATTTTCTGACATCGAGGATTGCATACAGTAGACTGATGAAGGCCTTCTTTTCGAGATTGTCGATGAGTGTATGATTTGCCCTGATCAGCAACTCCCTGGGCGATTCACAGAGCTTGCTTAACGACTGGAAGATGCCTTTCACTTCGGCCATGTAGAATGCGGCCGAGACACCTTTCCCGGACACATCTCCCACAACGACTCCGATCCTATCGTTCGGCAGCTCGACAAAATCGAAGTAATCTCCTCCCACTTCCATCGACGGCTCCGACACCGCTGCAATCTCATAGCTCCGGCTGGTGGGAAACTTCTGCGGGAGCAACCGTCTCTGCATTTCCTGGGCGACCATCATTTCCTGCTTGTAACGTTCCCGTTCCAGCGATTGTGCAATCAACCTGGAGTTCTCAATGGCGATCGTCACGTGGTCGGCAAACGTCGTTACCACGTCGATATCGTCCTGGTCGAAACCGTATTCGAACTCTTTTGTCGCGTGGAGGATTCCGATGATCTGATCGTGGGAAACCAGCGGAACGCTCAGGAGCGAGCCGAATCGGATACCGTGCGGTTTCATGTGTCGTGTTCTTCGATCTGTTGCGACCTCATCCACCAGGAGCACTCTCTTGGATTCGATCACCAGCTTGCGAAGATTAAACTCTTCGTTCGCCGTGATCATGGCGATCTGTTCTTCAGAGATATTGTTGATCCCCACGACATCGTACTCCCTCATCCCCTTCACCTTCCCCTCCCGGATCATTTCGAGCCAGGCACTTTCCGCCCCGCATACTTCCCGGGTCATATGCGTCACGGTATTCACGAGATCTTTGAAATCGAATACCTGTGTCACGAGCCGGCTGAGGTTGTGCAGAGAACTCAGTTCGGACTGCTTCCGTTCATAGACTTCAGCAGTGGGAAGATGAAAGAGGGTGCTGACAAATGCCATTCCGAAGTAGACCGCGCCGCAGATGCTGTTCAAGAGGGCAAAGCGTTCCACGGGAGAGCTGAAGAAGATCACCGATTTGTTCAGGAAGGTGCGATTGGTGAGAAGCAGACTCAGAACGATAAATGTGACAAAGACGATTGCACTGTAGATAATTGAATAGATCTTTTCGCGGCGGGAGAGGAACACAATCCAGCTTTGACGGAATGAAATAACGACGACCATGACGATGGCAGCCACAAAGGATGTGGTGGCCAAAGCGCTCAACTCATCCGCCCAGAACGGAATCGCCAGGATTGAACATCCGATAAGAATCGAGACATAGATGATGAAGTTCCTCCGGGTCCCCTTCTTTCGCTTGTGGAGGACAAGATCACGTACCGTCATGAGCGTGACGATCGATGCGATGCTTACGCCAATGCTGACAAATGTGCCAAAAAACACGGTCAGGGAGTTCAACGGAACTGCAACTGCCTCCCCTTCGGTAAAGCCAAGTCCGGGGAGGATCTGAATCAAACCCACGAGGACCGTTGTTCCGGTGACCACAACGAGAAGGCTTCCGATTCCCTTTGTAGCGGCCTTTCCTTTCTCAGTACCTGCAGAAGAGATGAACGCGTAGATCGACAACAATGCTCCAATCACTGCGAGCTCGCGGAAATAGAGGATCCCGCCTCCGTCGAACTCGACAGTACTGCGCACGACGTCGACCATGAAAACGACGATCAGAAGAACGACAGACACACCGATAGAGAAAAGTCGTCTCAGACGATACATGTCATACTTTCAGCGTTTTCCATGATCCCGACATGAATTTCACCCAGGCGAAGGCCGTATAGAGCGTGATATAGATCGGGAGGGCCATCCACGACCCGATAATCCCGTTTCCCATCGTCACTCCAAGGACGTACGAAACCGGAAGGAAAATGATCCAGTGTGTGACGATCTCCAGGTACATGACGAAGAGGGTGTCGCCGGCAGCCTGAAGGGCGTTCGCAATGATGATGCCCGAACCGTACGCGATCTGCGCTATGCCTGCAATACGAAGAAGAGGCCTGCCGACATTTATGACGTCGTCATTGTTGGTAATGATCTGCAGAACCAGATCGGGGAACGCGACAAAGAGCACCCCGATTGAGAGTGTGAATAATGTACCAAGTTTCGCGGTTTCAATGCCATATTGCTGTGCCTCACCCGGGTTATTGTTCCCGAGGGCATTCCCTACAAGCGTTTGTGTGGCAATGCCAAATCCAAAACAGGGCATGAACGAAACATAGAGTGACGTGATCACTACCTGGGTTGCCGCCTGTTCGATGGTCCCTATGACGCCGGTAATTGCGACGAATACCAGGAACCCGACCAGGATCAACACGTTCTGAAACGAGACAGGGAGCGAAATGCGGACAATCGGATCTATGTACTTCTTTGCGATTGCCGGAAGATCATAATACCTATACTTTCTTCGATATTGCGGAGAAAAAGTTACACCGACAAAGTAGAGAAACCCTCCTATCATTCCCACGGTGGAGGCCAATCCGGCTCCCGCGATGCCCATTTGTGGAAATCCGAGCTTTCCAAAGATCAGCAGATAGTTGAATACAATATTCAGGAGATACGTGACAATTGCCGAAAACATGAACATCTTCGTATGGCCTATTCCATAGAAGAATCCGCGATAGGAAACTGCCATCAAGAAGAAGGGGATCCCGATCGATCTGTATCGTATGTATTCCCCGGCCAGAACGGAAACCCGGTTGTCGCTCGAGAAGACGTCGATTGCCTCAAACGCGTAGAGGTAGCCGAGAATCCCGAATATCGACCCCACGATGAAGCTCAGCAGAAGAGAGTTGTTCAGGACTATTCCGGCTTCGGCGAATTTGCCCTGGCCATAACGACGGGCAACAAGAATGTGAGTACCATTTCCCAGACTTGAAAAGAAGCTCGTGAGGGTCCACGTTGCAAGGACCCCAAGGCCCATTGCCGCGAGGGCAACCGAAGAATCGCCGAGCCTTCCGACCATAGCCGTGTCGATGATTGACACAACCATCTGAGAGGACATGCCGGCAATGGCGGGAGACGCGATTTTGAGGATCCGGCCCGCGTACTGCTTTTTGGGAAACAGCGACATTCGAGGGATTCTCGAAAGTTGAGGTTAGAAAACGCGCGATGTTCTACAAGGAGGTTATGACCGCACCTGAGCAACCAGACGGTCTGCTTCTCGCGCGTAGGTGGATTGCGGAAAGTCTTTCTTCAGTCTTTCAAGGAGTTCGGAGGCCTTTTCTTTCTCCCCCGCCTGAACGTAGCCTCCTGCCGCTCTGTAGAGATATTCCGCGGTGTTCATCTCCCCGGAATCAGTCCCGGCAGCTTTTTCGAACATGCGCGCCCCTTCGGCAATATTTCCCTTCTCTACTTCACATGCGGCTATGCCCGCATACACTGAGGCCATGAGGCTCTTATCCGAGACATCAGTATCCCGGTAGAGTTCCAAAGCCTTGTCGTATTGAGAAAGCGAAAAATAGCAGTTTGCAAGGTAGAGTCTGGCGATCTGACCTGTGGGAGTACTGCCGTAATCGCTTACTATTTGCTCAAGTCCTCTAATGTTTTCCTGGGGAGCCCCATTGATGGCAATCTGATATTGCCCCTGGTCATAATAGCGCATCACTTTGCCAAGGTCGGTGGTGGCGTTCAGGTCACCCGTTGCCCGGTTGTTGTAATAGATCCAAATGGCGGCAACAACCACCGCCAGGATCGTCGCAACCGTGCTAATCCGCTTCTTGTTCAGTTCGAACCACGATTGTGCTTCGAAGTAGGTCGTGACCAGTTTGTCTTCCTTGATCTCTCTCTTCGATATCTTCTTTTTGGGCTTGAGCATTGTTTATCCTTTTGTGAACGATGAGTTGTACGCCCGGCGCGATTCGAACGCGCGACCTACAGCTCCGGAGGCTGTCGCTCTATCCAGCTGAGCTACGGGCGCAAGTATTTCTCGATTCTGTGCACCTTTAGATCCAGATCCCGATACAAAACATCGGGATCCTCAAAATGTCAACGGCTCACACAAGAACCGTTCGCCGGACATTTTGGGAGCTACGGGCGCATATTTGGCAATATATTGTAGACCGGGTGAAGCAGATCCCGACGAACAACGTCGGGATCCTCAAAATTGCCTCTACTCGCTGAGAAGCGCTCGCAGGCAATTTTGGGAGCTACGGGCGCATCGAGTTTGCTAATTTAGCAAGAACTTGGGATAACTTCAACGAGTTATAACGGGGGGTAGTGGGTCGGTTTGATGTTATCTACAACGCGAAGGCGCAGAGGTACGCGGAGTTCATTGATTTTGCCAACCTCTGCGATTCTCTGCGTCCTCTGCGACTCCGCGATTTGTATTATGATTGAAATTAGGACACTACCTAACCGGGATCCGACGTTGCGCGACCAGATTTCTCAAGGACTGCCATCATGCGGGAAAAAACACGATCGGACGTAATCTGAACCATGCAGTCGAATGTCTTGATCGGGCACTCCGCCCCCCCGTGGATCGAACAAGGCCTGCACGTCAGTCCGCGTGTTTCGACTACCGAATCGTGGTGTCCGTAGGGAGCAAAGCCGAACGACGGGACGGTCGCTCCAAAAATCGCCACGACGGGAGTTCCCGTAGCGACAGAAAGATGCATCGGTGCACTGTCATTGGAAAGAGTGAGGAGACAGCGTCGGATCAATTCGGCAGATTCCAGCAGAGAGAGAGTGCCTGCTGTGTTTATGACGAAACTGCGATTTGCTTGATCGAGAATCTCACCGCACAAACCGGCATCTTCCTTCCCTCCGACCAGCACCACTCCAAATCCCTCGTCGACAACGATCGCTATGAGCTCTGCGAAGCGTTCTTTCAGCCATCGTTTCGTATTCCAGATTGTCCCGGGGGCGACTGCAATCAGTTTCGTCCGTCTCTCCGCCGGGATGCCGGAAATAATTTCTGATGCCCTCGATTGATCCGCCGCAGACGGATAGACTTTCGGAAGGACCTTCCCGAAATCGCGAATACCGATACCGGCAAGCAGAGAGAGATTTCGTTCAATCTCATGAATCCCTGAATCATACGGCACACGCTTGTTAAGCAAGGACCGGCCTCCCCCCTTTCCAAATCCAACCCGCAGCGGAATCCTGGAAAGAAAGGCCAGGGAAGAACTTCTGAGCGACCTGTGCGGAACAACTGCAATCTGATACTCCCTCTCCCTTAGCGTCCTGACAATGCGCCGGAAACCGGCCAGCCCTTTGTCCTTTCCGTTTTTGTCATATTCTATGATCCTGTCGATTGCGGGATGATTGCGACAAATTTCCGCAGCACGCGGAACGAGGACGACGTCAACCTCGGCTTGAGGGAAGAATTCTTTGAGGGTCTGGATCAACGGAAGAGTAAGGATGACATCACCGATGAAGGCCGTTTGAACAACAAGGATGCGGTTGATCGATCTCATGGCGCCCCCTGCTCCTCCCCGGCATGCTTCCATCTCCTGTGGGTCCACATCCATTGGCCCGGATATTCCCTTATGACACTTTCCGTAATGATCAGGTGCCTTTGGGTCAGCGTTCGAATACCCTCCTCCGAATAAGTCAAATCGGCAGTGGGGATTTCCCTGCCGCGAAGAACATAACGGCCGCTGGGCTGTCTGATCGCAAAAACCAGAACCATTGGTGCACCCGCTTTCAGTGAAAATGCCGCCGGCCCCTGAAACACCGGAACAGTTCGGCCAAAGAACTCCAAACGAATACTCTCCACCGGAGCGCTTTGGTCGGCAGCCACAAGCACGGCATCTCCCTTTTGCAGTACCCTCAACATTTCCCGTGCACCGAACCCCATGGGTACGATTGCCGTGCCAAATCGTGTCCGCCGCTCAGCTATTCGTTTGTCGATGAGAGGATTGGACTGCGGCTTGTACATTGCATGAACCTGAACACCTGTCTTCAGGAAGACCGCCGGCGATATGAGTTCCCAATTGCCGAGATGTGCACTCACGATCACCATTCCCTTTCCCCTCGCATGCACTGCAGTATAAAGATCGGGATCCTCCACGTCAACGAGCTCACGAATTCCTTCCGGCGTAAGGCTCGGGAAGCACATCAACTCGCACAACGAAGCGGCAATGTTCCGATAAACCTCCCGGGCAATTTCCTCCAAGCGCCGGGCGTCCTCATTCGGGAATGCATTCCGAAGATTCTCACGAACGATGGACCTGCGGAATCCAAGAAACCGATAGGCGAACACTCCAATCGCGCCTCCCACCCTTTGGACCCACGTGAACGGCAGAATCCCAAGGAACCAGGAGACCGATTGAAAGAGCCAGTATTCTATCCGATGTCTCAAAATCACCAGAGGCGTGTTGCTGCCATTATTCCCCCATCACTTTCACAATCACCCTTTTCTTTCTCTGGCCGTCGAATTCAGCATAGTAGATTTGCTGCCATGGACCGAAATCGAGTTTTCCAGCCGTGACCGGAACGATCACTTCATGATGGATCAACAAACTCTTCAGATGAGAGTCGCCGTTCGTTTCCCCCGTTCGATGATGACGGTACGCAGCATCAAAAGGCGCGAGTTTCTCCAGCCACGTGTCAATATCCTGAATAAGCCCTGACTCGGCATCATTGACATAGACGCCCGCGGTGATATGCATTGCGGATACGAGAATCATCCCCTCCTTGATGCCGCTTTTTTGAAGAATCCGATCGACTTCGCCGGTAACGTTGATGTACTCACGATGCTTCGCTGTGTTGAACCAGAGGTAATCGGTGTAAGATTTCATAGGCCCTCACTTTCCACGAACAAATACGGCGAACCCCCTCCCGGGAAGGTTCATGTTCATCTTCCCTTCCATTGCTGCATAGGATTTGTGAGTGAAGTAGTCATACCACATCCCGTTTGCATTTGCAGGCACGTTCACAGAAACGACCTTCCTGGTGTCCAAGAAATTGATGACGGCCAATATCTTGTCGTCACCGGACGTTCGCATGAATGAGAACACCTTGGAATTGTCGGAATTCGCCAGCGACTGATAATCTCCGCTCCGCAATGCCTCATGGCCATTCCTTAGCCCGCACAGTTCTTTATAGAATGACATCATTTCACGATTCTTGTTCCAATCAATATCGACCTTCTCCATCAGGCTGAGCGCGCGATCGTTCCCGACCTCCTCGCCGTTGTAGATAAGGGGAACACCAGGGAAAGTCATCATCAGGACCGCAGTGGACATTGCGCCATCTTTGCCGAACTTGAGCACGGCGGGTGCATCCCAGGCATTTTTGTCATGATTTGTATTGAATCGCAGGCGCAGCGAGCCTTTGGGGAACTGATACGATTCGTTTTTCAGAATTTCGTCGAAGACCGAGACAGGTGTGGAGCCGTTAAAAATCCGATCCAACACGTCGTATGTCGACCATGAATACGTAACGTCAAACGCCTCCACGTGGTGCTCCGGCCATGTCCCTTCCGAAAGCATGAGAACCGGCTTTATCTTGTCCAATTCTCTCCTGGCCAATTCCCAAAAATCCGTCGGAACCAGTTCGGCCACATCACAGCGAAACCCGTCAATCCCAATGTCCCTTACCCAGTATTCCATCATGTCGATCATGTACTTCCGCAGCTCGTGGTGATTGTAGTTCAGATCGGCGACATCCGACCAATCTACATTTGGCGAAACGACCGAACCCGAGTCGTCCGTGGTGAACCAATCGGTGTGCTCGAACATCAGCTTGCTGTCCCACGCCGTATGGTTTGCCACAAGGTCGATAATGATCTTCATGTCATTTGAATGGACCGTGCCGACCAGAGACCTGAAATCGTCGAGGGTCCCGAATTCAGGATTCACGGCGTAGTAATCCTGAATCGAATACGGACTCCCTTTTCTTCCCTTTCTGTTCGCATCTCCAATCGGATGAATCGGCATAAGCCAGAGTACGTTGACACCCATCCGTTTCAATTCCGGGACTTTCTGCTCCAGCGCTTTGAACGACTGATCCTTCGAGAACGAACGGAGAAAGACCTCATAGATAATCGCATCCTTCACCCACTCGGCACTCGGCCTGGCCGCCTTGTATGCGTACTCAGAGCGAAGAAGTTCATCGATTCGCGAAAGCGGGATGATGCTCACCGGCTTGTAGATGCCGCCGGGCCCCGCATTGTCTCTCACCTGAACAACGATCTCATTGTCTCCCAGGATCACCGCATCGGTAATATCCATATAAAATGCTTCGGAGTACCCAGCGTGTCCGCCAACGCTCTTCCCATTGACCCACACTTCGGCATCGTCATCCACTCCACCAAAGAACAGCGCAAGGCGTCCCGACGTATCTTCTATCCCGACGGTTCGTGCAAACCATCCCAATCCATCGTATGTCTCGAGATTGTATCTGTCCCACGCTCCGGGAATCTCTACATTCGTCCACGCGGACCGATCGTGCGAAGGGAGAAACCATTGTTCTTCAATCCCGACATTTGAAGAATCGACTTTGAAAAGCCATTCACCGTCAAGCTTCATGGTTGACCCATCAGTTGATGAACATCCCCCTGCCATGAGAATAAAGGAAGTTGATACGAGCAGACAAAGTGAGTATGTCTGTTTGATGCGCAGCGAGAGGGTTCTGAGTACGATGTGGTTCATCCTTTCACGCTGCCGAGCGTCAGGCCGGAAACGAGGTATCGGCTCAGAGCCAGGAAAAGAACCACAACCGGAACCATGACGATCAGCGATGCAGCTCCGTACATCCCCCACTCCGTGCTCATCGTAGCTTCGAATGATTTCAATCCGAGGGGAAGCGTCCACAGGAGGGTATCCTGGAGGATCTGCGATGCGACCAGGTATTCCGACCACGCGGTCATAAAGGAGAAGAGAGCGGTGATGACCAACGCGGGAGCCGCGAGCGGGAGTATGACACGGACGAACGCGCCGAACTGCGAGCAACCGTCAATGCGCGCCGCCTCTTCAAGGCTCACCGGAATCGTGTCATAGTAGCCCTTCATCGTCCAGACGCAGAATGGAAGCGCGGTTGCCGAGTACACGATGATGATCCCCAGATACGTATTGATCAACCCCAGGTTGATGAGCATGATATACATCGGGAGCAGCAGCATGGTAGCAGGAAACATTTGAGTTGTGAGAAGCATAAGCAGCCCGGCGCGTTTTCCCACAAATTTGAATCGGGAGAATCCGTATCCGGCGGTAGAAGCAAAGAAGACTCCCGTCACCGTCACGGCCAAAGCAACGATGGCGCTGTTCCGCATCCAGAGGAGAAAATCCCTCTCGGTAAACAGCTTGACATAGCTTTCGAGCGTGGCTCCCGTCGGTAGGAGTTCGAGGGTCGTGGAGAGCAATTGGTTCCCGGGCCGTAGCGAAATGTTTACCACCTGCCAGATCGGAAAGAGGGCAACCACCGAGAAGACCAGCAGAACCGCATAGCTGAAAAGATTCTGCACAAGCATAGTTCTTTTTGACTGATCTGCCATTAGTATGCTGCCTCCGTTGCTTTTGAACGGTTCATGAGTAGCAGCGTCAGAGTCAGAAGGATCACAAAGATGACCATGGAAAGGGCCGACGCATAGCTGAAGTTATAGAAGTTGAATGCCGCCTTATAAACGAACGAGACAAGGATGTGAGTATTGTCCGAAGGCTCTCCTGCGTTGCTGACGAGCCAGACAATATTCAGGTTATTGAAGGTCCATATCACTCCCAGGGAAATGGCCGGTATCATCACCGGCCTGATAAGGGGAATCGTTATGGTCCTCAGCTTTTGGAACCAACGGGCGCCGTCCATATCGGCGGCCTCATACAGCTCATGCGGAATGCTCTGGAGCGCCCCCAGGGCAACAACCATCATGAAGGGGAACCCAAGCCACACGTTGGTCAAAATACACGCTATAAACGCCTCTGTAGGGCTTCTGAGCCACTCCACAGCCGGGAGATTCAGGTACTTGGTGATAATGAGGTTTATTGCTCCGTATTCATAGTTAAATAATCCCCGCCATGTCAAGGCGACGATGTACTGGGGAATTGCCCATGGCAAAATAAGGATGGTTCGAAAGACGGCCTTTCCGGGAATCTTCTGATTGAGGACGAGCGCAAGACAAACTCCCAATACCACGTGAAAGAAGACATTGACGACGGTCCAGATAATTGTCTTGCCGAAGATCGCGTAGAAATCCGGCTGGGTCGGCTCCGTAAAGATCTTGATGTATTGGGCAAGTCCCACCAGCTGCCATTCCCGGATCCGAGTCAGATTCATATTCCCGAATGAGAGGACGACATTGTAGACAAACGGATAAAAGACGACCGCCCCAAGAATGACGAACGAGGGAAGTACGAGAAATGTTATGAACAGTCTGCTTCTACTCATTCATCTCTCTGATTTTTCTCACGGCAAGTTGCTGCATCTGAGCCGCTGCCTGTTCAGGGCGCATTGCACCGCCCATTACTGCCTGATAACCGGGCCGCATCGCGTCCCATACGGCCCTCATTTCAGGCACGACCGGCATTGCGCGGCCGCGTTGAATCTGGAGGAGAGAATTTTTCAGGATCTCATTGTTGCGTACTTCAGGAGAGGTGTACAATGACTTTCGCGTCGGAGCTGTGTTCAATTCCTTCACCGTCTCCAGCTGATTCTCGGCCGAGAGGAGGAAATAGAGCACATCGAGCACTTTTTGTATTTTCGTTTCGCGGACATTTGCATTCAGAGAAAAGCCTTTGGGAGAAGTCAATGGAGCGCACCAGATTCCGGTTTCCGCTATCATCGGGAGTGGTGCGACGCCAATATCAATTTTCTGCTGATAACCTGCCCACGACCAGTCTCCGTTGATCAGCATTGCACTCTTCCCATCTTTGAACAAAGCATCAGCGATCTCATAGTCAGCTTCGTTCGGAACAATCTTGTATTTGTCCCGCAGGTCCCTGATGAACTGAAGGCTTCTCACCATCGAGCCATTGTCCAGCGAAGGGGTCACGCCATCCGGCTCAAAGACCCATCCGCCGAATCCGGTGTAGAACGGAATGAAGAAGAAGGGTTCGACGTAGTTCCAAGAAATCCCGTACACATTGGGCCGCCCTGCGGTGTAGCCGTACTGATCCTGGATTCTTTGTGAAAGGTCGATCAGCTCACGGTCGGTTTGCGGCGGCGTTTGTACAAATTTCTTATTGTAGACAAGAGCAAGATGATTTCCAATCTTGTCAGCAATCTGATAGACATGGCCTTGATATCGCAGGACACCCGACGGATCGAACTCCTCCAGATACTCTTCCTTCAAGAGGGAATCGAGCGGCTGAATCGTCTTCGTCGCGACATAGATTCCAACGGGATCCGAAGGGCCGTGAACAAGATCCGGTCCCTGTCCTGCGATGGCCGCCACGACATATCCGCTCCGCAGCGTTTCCGTCTCTTTGTAGAGTTCGACGACCTCAATCCCGGGGTGCGCCTTCATGTACCGGTCGAGCTGTCTGTGAAGAATCGACTGCTCGTCGGGTCGCATCTGATGCCAGATGACAATCCGGTTCTCTCCCGCGTCGGGAGGCGTGCAGGACAGAAGAAGCAGAAAAAGGAATGAGGCGGCAATCCAGCGAATCATCTCAGATTGTGCCAAATCGATCTTTCAGGATGAGGGTCTCACCGGGTTTCTTGTCCACAACAATCTTGCGGCTGATTCCGGGGAATTCTTCACCCGGCTCCCAGTTTCCTATCGGGCCGCTGTTGGTGAACTTGTATTCCAGTTCGGTCATTGGCTGTACAAGGACTTCGAGGGTCCAGATATTGTCGCCCGGATGAACATCGCCGTGAGAACCATCGTCATACATTTTGACTTTGTTCGGAACCCAGTTTCCGAGTGCCTCATGGCTCCCCACGATCGAGAGAGTCTTTCGAACGTAGATACCGCTCGCGTCGCACTGGAAGAGCACTTTTACCAGGTCTTCCTTGCTTTGAGCCATGGTTCCGCGGGTCGCGCGCACAAGATTCGCTTCATTTCGAATGATAGGATCATGTTTTCGTTTTGGCATATTTCCTCCAGCTTTTTGTGCAAACATATAAACATTGTTCAACAGCGTAATATAGGCAAGATCGAAGGGCTTATCTCCCGCCGGGGCGGTCTGGTCGGTCCCGTACCACCAGAACCAGTCAGACCCTTCGGCAGCGTAGAGCGATTCCCAAGCCTTGTATTCGTACCACTGTTTCGTCCCCTTTCGAGGGGGAGCATCATCGGGAGCAGGCGCCTTTATCCCGGAGTTGTCGAGGTCCTTTCGGGTCTCCAGAAGGTACTCCCATGCCAGGTTCTCCTCGGACTCGCCTATCCAGGTATCGTAGTTGGCGTTGATCCAGGATCCCGGCCAAAGCCATGAAAGCCTCGGGAGTATCTCTATTGGGTGGGCCGGAACCCCCCTCTTTGGATTTCCGACAAGGTATTCGGTTGTGGTAACCGTTATAACCTGCTTTGTTTCAAATAGCTTAGTTAGCTTTTGATAAAGCGTATTCTGGAATTCTTTTCCGTCGTGATCATACTTGTACCACTCCCACGCATTCTCCCCGTCCAGAATGACTGTGAGCAACCTGTCCCCTTCTCCATCACCCGGAAGGTAGGTAAGAACATGCTGAACAAAGTCAGAGGCTGCATCCTCTCCCTTCCAATACTGGTACTTGAAGCCAATCTTGTCCGATAGCTCGGTATCCCTGAATACCACGACGACCGATTCCGTGCTCCCTGGGCCTGCATAGACCGCATAGGGGTGGTATTTGGGCTGCCCTTCGGGCTTTGACCTGGAGAGGATCTTCTCGTCCGTAGCGATCCATTTGATGCCGTGCTTGCCGAACACTGCCACCACATCATGGGCAACGGAGCCTTCAGCCGGCCACATTCCGGTAGGATTAACGCCAAAAATGGACTTGTAGTAACTGATTGCTTTGAGCACCTGTGCTTCTGCATCTGCGGGGAAGAAGAAACGGCTTGGCATAGCGTCCTGCGGTTGACAGAGTTTCGCAAGGTCGGAATCATACAGAAGCGGAAGAATCGGGTGGTAAAAGGGAGTCGTCACGACTTCCACCTGTCCTTTGAAGCTGGACGGGTTGTACATCATTTTCTTATGCAGCGGAAGAATAGCGGAGAGGACTTTGTAGGTCTCAGCCACAATTCGATTGCAGTCATCCTCGGCTATAGCCTTTCTGAGCCAATACGTTCCGTCTCCTCTCCTCTCGAGATAATCGGTGAGGTTAATCGAGGCTCCGGTAACAAGCTTCACCTCTCCGTTGAGGAAATCGGGGTCAAACGATGCAAGATAGAACCAGAACTTGATCTCGCGCATCTCTTGTTCCGAGAATACCCTTTCGCGGTTTTCAAGGAATTTCTTTCGAAGAGTCTGGTATTCGGGAAAGCGTTCGAACATGACTTCGCTGATTCCAAAGGCATTCCACGTGTTGGTCAGAAGGTATTGCCTGTCAGTCTCGTCGAATTCCGCCGTTGGCTTCAACGCGAGATCGATCCACGGGTCGGTTTTCCCCTTGTGCACCTTGAAGAAGGAAGCCGTATCGACCCTGTTCTTTTTCACGTCGACGAACGGCTTAAGCCGATTTACATAGTATTCTTCGAGCTGAAACAAGAGCGACGAGGTGAGGTTAACATTGCAGTGGATGGCGGGGTAGTTCTGCAGCATGGCGGTCATATCATAGTAGTCTTTTGTGCCATGAGTCCGCACCCATGGTCCCTGCAGCTGATCGCTTGCCGGATCAAGATAGAGAGGCTGATGCTGATGCCAGATGATATTGAGAAACAACGTTCCTTTTTTCGGGGAGTCTTCCATAGTCCTGGTCTAGCGTATCAGGAGAATCTTGCGGGTTTCAATCGAATTATCCATGCTAAAACGGACAATGTACATCCCTGAACTGGCCGGAATGCCGGACGAAGTCATGCCATCCCATCGAACAGTATACGACCCGGCGGAGACTCGGGAATCGAGAATCACTGAAACCACTTCACCTATCATGTTGAACACTTCAATGCGGACATTGGACTGCCGGGGAAGGTCATATCGAAGCGACGTGCTTGGGTTGAAGGGATTCGGATAATTCATGCTGACGGAGAATGACAACGGTGTGTTTTGCCCGGTCTCTGAATCCACTGAAACAGGAATATTCAGCTGCTCGTTCGTCCTGTTTGCATATACGATGGCGCTATATCGTGGAATACCGACAACGGGAATCGTATCAGCTGAAACAACGAAAGGACTCTGGCTTACGATTTCATACCACGTGCCGGCCGACAACCATGGGACATTTGTGACATACTGATCACTGCCGGAGAGATTCGCCAGGACCATGACCTGCGAAGAAGTCACCGTATCTTCCAGCCCCCAAACAAGCGTCCGTTGGGCATCGTACCGCCACAGCGTTCTTAGTCGCCCGTCGAAAAGGGCAGGATTCAGGCGCCGCTGGTATGCAAGAGTCTTGTACCAACGAAACTGGTCCTTGCCTCTCTCCGTCGATTTGAGATCCAACCGAACCGGACGATACGACATTCGAACTCCGCCGTCCATTCCGTCCCATCCCCGCGCTTCTCCCCACTCCATTCCCTGCCAGAGCATCGGAATCCCAAGCGAGGTGAACATCATTGCTGCATAGGTCTTGTCCCTCGAGAGCGCATCCAGCGTATCGACGTTCTGAAAGTTTATCATCTCGTAAACCAACGATTGCTCATCGTGGTTGACCGTATGATTTATCGGCTGCGTTCGATCCGCATAGACGTAGGGTGTATCAGGGACATCGTTCCCCTTAAATGCAACCAAGCCAAGGACAAGATTTTCAAAGTCTGTCAGCGAGACATTCTGAAACCTCGCATCGTCAAAAATCTTATCCCTGAAACTGTCATGCCATCCCCCGGTAAGTTTGCCGTGGCGGATGAGTGCGGGACTTTCCGGCAGATGTTCTGCAATCTGAATCACGCTGCCTCCGTATTCACTGTCGATGCGTCGAGTGAACCCAAGAATTCCGCCGGTCGTGTCATTCATGCTCCAGCCAATTCCCTGAGTGTAATCGTACCGGAACCCGTCCACCCGATACTCGTCGATCCACATTTTCAACACGTCAATAATGTATTGCCTGGCCTCCGGCGTCCAGACGTCCATATCCTTGAAGAACACAAGTCCATCCTCGTTTGATCTCGTATCGACAGGCGGCGGGAATTTGAAATATGGATTCTTCACCTCATCCGGGACCATCTGCCAGAGGGGGGCGGGATCATTGAGATGATTGAAGACAATATCGAGAACAACTGCGATTCCCCTAGCATGAGCGGAATCAACAAGTTCTTTGAATTCCGCGGGAGTTCCATACGAGGGCTCGGGGGCGAAGTGGTGATTCGGATCGTACCCCCACGAAAAGGAATTTGACGGGCCGATGTTCCCATAGTCGTTGATGGGCATGAGTTCTATGGCATTCACACCGAGGTCGTTAAAGTGCGCGAGCAGCGGGATGAGATCCGTAAACTTCCCTTGCGACGGTCCCAGCGCCGTAAATTCGCGAAGATGCAGTTCATAAAGGACCAGCTTGTTGGCGGGCGGCCGTTGATATGGCGTCGAAGACCACCCATAGTTGTCGGCTGCAAGGCCTTCGGGCCCGACTGTGAACCGTGTACCCATTGTGCCATTCTGGCGTCCCCACGGATCGTAGATTCCCCTGCCGTCCGACAGTTCATAGAGGTATTCATACGTGCCAGGCGTAAGCATGATGTTGACCCACCAATCGAGGCTGCTGAAATTCTGCTTCATCGCTACCGGTTCAACCGCCGCCAAGGACTCCCCTGTCGGTGCAATGCGCAACAGGACAATATTCGTGTCGGGTATCTGTAGACGGAATGTCGTGGAATCCCTTCCTGCTCCACTGTCCGGAAGCGTCACCCCTCGTTTTGCATATGCAGGAAGCGCCGCTTTGACGATTTTGTATACTACATGCTTATGGACAGTCGAATCGCCCAATTGGTTCTTGGCAACAAGGCGATAGGAAGAATCCGCATAGACGGAATCGGAAAGGGAGAATGAGAGAACACGCAGACTGCGGTTGAGTGAATCGGTAACATCGAGCGTTATTCGCCCCTGCGATACTGATGAACCCTCGAACTTGACCGAGGTAATGCTGTCGCTGTTTGCATGGATCACACTCGCTTCAATCCGGGTCAAGTAACTGCCTGAGTCCCGGGCATAAACCTCAAACCAGCGCAGGCGGGAAAGTCGGAGAACCGCATTGTTGTTATCAGTGGGATTTTTTTCAGGATTGAGAGGATCGGAAGGCCAGGGGCCGGCCGTCCCCTCCGGAAAGAACTTGTATTGCCACACGGAATCTCCCTGGGTCCTTCTTGCGTCCGATGGGTCCTTGATCTTGAATGTGAGAGTCTTTACCCAACACCTCAATACGCTGTCATACGCCATTTTAGAAACTTCGGCAACATTCTGCCAATTGTTGAATTCCCCGGGAACATGCACTGTGGGAGAAGGGGAAGCATAATAGCGGAACGTCAAGGAGACGCTGTCCGATGACGATTGTCCCGGTGACGCGGCGGCACAGAAAAACAGAAGGGCTGTTATCGCTTTTTTCATTTCAGAAGAGTGTATAAATAAACGGCGCCAGGGCAGATCCCTGGGTCACGACGATAAACAGGCCGAGCAAAAGGAGAACAAAAATGATCGGACCAATCCACCATTTCTTACGTTCTCGCATGAACGCCCACAACTCGCCGAAGATTTTCAGGCGTTCTTTTGTGTTCTTCACCACCGACATTGCCCCCTCCTAATCCGGTTCAAATACTTCCTGCAGCAATTCCTCCCGATTCACTTCCTTCATTTCCTTCTTGTCCAGGAGAAAGCTCCCCATGACGAGGCAATCCATTTCAGTCCGCATGAAACAACGCCAGGCATCCTCGGGGGTGCAAACGATCGGTTCTCCCCGAACGTTGAACGAGGTGTTAATGAGGACAGGACATCCGGTTTGACGGTCAAATTCGCTGATCAGATCATAGAAGAGCGGATGCTGGTCCCTTGCGATTGTCTGCAAACGCGCAGAACCGTCAACGTGGGTCACAGCCGGAATGGTGCGATTGTTCCCGGAAACCGTGGCAACAAAAAGCATGAAAGGGCTCGGCCGATTCCACTCAAAGTGATTTGATACCTTGTCTTCGAGAACCGCCGGGGCAAAGGGCCGAAAACTCTCCCTGAATTTTATTTTCAAATTGACGATTGACTGGTTTTTCGGATTTCGCGGATCGGCCAGAATGCTCCGGCTCCCCAGAGACCTCGGGCCGAATTCCATTCGTCCCTGAAACCAGCCCACCACTTCCTGCGCAGCAATTCGTCCGGCCGTTTCCTGAAGGAGAGCCTGCCGATCCAGTTTTCGATAAGGGATCTTCTTCTTCAGAAGAAACTGCTCAACAAATGTGTCGGAGTATTCGGGACCAAGAAAGACATCCTTCATAACGAAGGTTCGGGGATTGTTCAGCAGCGTGTTGTGAACATAGAAAGCAGCTCCCACGGCGCCTCCTGCATCCCCCGCCGCAGGCTGAACAAAAATCTCTTTGAATGACGTGTTCTCGTAGATCTTGCTGTTCGAGACACAGTTCAGGGCCACACCTCCGGCCATGCAGAGATGCTTCATGCCCGTCTCGCGTTCGATATGGCGAGCCATCCGAATAACGATTGTGTCCGTTACTTTTTGAAGTGATGCTGCAACATCTTTGTAGAATTGAGTAAGGGGTGACTCAGACTCGCGGCGAGGCTCACCGAAGAGCCGCTCGAACAACTTGCCGGTCATGGTGAGCCCATAGTCAAACGTGAAGTATTTCATGTTGATCTTGAAACTTCCGTCTTCCTTCACCGAAACGAGGTTATTCATGATCAGGTCATAGAATCTGGGTTCACCGTACGGCGCAAGTCCCATAACCTTATATTCGGCACTATTTACCTTAAAGCCCAGATAGTACGTAAACGCGGAATACAGAAGGCCAAGAGAATGCGGAAAATGTGTGCATTTTTCAAGGTTGATCGTGTTGCCGCGGCCCGTGCCAAACGTCGAGGTTTCCCATTCCCCCACTCCGTCGATGGTCAGGATTGCGGCTTCTTCAAAAGGTGAAACAAGGAAGGCGCTTGCGGCATGGGAAAGATGATGCTCCGTAAAGAGGATTTCCCCTTCGTAGTTGAGGTCCTTCTTGATCGTCTGCGGAATCCACATTTTCTCCTTGATCCAGATTGGAAGCGCTTTCAGGAATGATGGAAAGCTTCGAGGAAATGTGGCAATGTAGGTGGAGAGAATTCTTTCAAATTTGATGAAGGGCTTGTCATAGAAGACAATGTAGTCGACCTGCACCGGGTCGAGGGCTTCCTGATTCAGGCAGGCGCGGATCGCATTGATCGGGAAATCCTGGTCGTGCTTCTTCCGGGTGAAGCGTTCTTCCTGGGCAGCCGCCACCAGCACGCCGTCACGCACCAGCGCTGCGGCAGCGTCATGGTAGAAACAGGATATTCCCAGAATGACCATCGTGCTGTCCTAGAATTGGCGCTTGCTCTGTTCCAGAGTGTGTTTTATCGGCTCCTTCTCCTTCCAGAACGTCGGCTCCGGTCCTGATCTTCTGTCGAGAAGGTCCTTTCCCCTGATCTTCATGATGAACCAGGAAGGCCCGATAAGAAATAGGTAGACGATACTAAGGATGAGGATGGTGTTTACCACCGCAAGCCCACGAGCAAAAGCCATCCATCCTTTGTACAGCATTGAGCCAATTGATTTCAGGAAGTTCATTCTTAAGAAAGCAGAGGGAGGATATTGAGAGGAAATACAGTCGAATGACCGGCTCTTCGGTCTTTGTCGGCCTCATTTGTCATATCATTCACGGGATGAATATACCGAAAAGGGAATGGAGTTGCAAAGAAGACAGGTTCGTGGTTAGGCGGTTCGTGGTGAGTTGGCGATTGGGTTTTTCTTTTAGGCAGAAAATCGTACCTTTTTGAAGTTTCTCCTACTCACGAATCCTCCAAGGACCCATTTCTTTTGTCGACAACAACGCCGCAGCAGCTCTCTACACGAAAACGCATCTTCTTTTCGCTCTTTCTGATCATTCCGCCCCTCTTGTTCTTTGTCGCTCTTGAGCTCATTCTGCGGGTTGCAGAATACGGACCCGATCTCTCACTCTTCACACCAGAGACGATCGCAGGAAAAGAATACCTCACCATGAACCCCGCGGTCAAGAACAGGTATTTCAATCAGGTCGATTTCAATCCGACGACTTCTCCTGAGTATTTCCTCATGCCAAAGCCCGAGG
>Ga0209002_10000245_pt1 | contig 41627 bp, 32 predicted proteins | sample Rifsed16ft2_FD_184010 | JGI IMG/M metagenome (GOLD analysis project Ga0209002, IMG submission 184010) | Soil microbial communities from Rifle, Colorado, USA - sediment 16ft 2 (version 2) | ecosystem: Environmental > Terrestrial > Deep subsurface > Rock core/Sediment | place: Rifle, Colorado...
CCGGACCGACGCCCCGGAGGCGAGCCGGCGACGGAGCCTCGACGCCTTCCGGAGCGGGAGACGCCGACGGCGACGGACCGGCCGCGGGCGCCCGGCGGGAGAACGGTCCCGGCACCCGACCGGCGCACGCCGCAGGTGGTCCCGGTCGAGCCCCGTGCCGTCCCCGAACGCGGCCAGCCCACGCGGACGCCGGACCAGGAGCGCCCTAAGCTCGAGCGGCGCGAACCACCGGAGCGCCCCCCGACAGCCCGCCCCGAGCCGCAGCGACCCACGGTCCAGACACGGCCGCCCGTGGCCCAGCCTCAGACGCCGGCCAAGAAACCCGAGACGCCCCAGCAGAAGAAGCCCGAGGCTCTGCCGCCCCGGAAGAAGCCGGGGGGCTAGTACCTCGCTTGGCCTAGCGAGGGAACAATCTCCTCTGCGGTCTCTCTGTTATTCTCTGCGCCCTCTGCGGTGATCAGTTGACGCGATGCTGTTATCTTGCTCCTTACTCGACGGAGCGGCACGTTGTCCAGCTTCAGCACCATCGTAGCCACGTTCCTGATTGCTGCACCCCTACGCCTCATGGCGCAGGACGGCGCGAGCGTGGCTGCTGCCGTCCAGTCCATCACCCCACACGACGTGAAGGCGCGCATCAACCTGCTCGCGGCGGATTCGATGCGGGGGCGCGCCACCGGCAGTCCCGAGCTGGAGCAGGCGGCGAGCTACATCGCCGGGCAGTTCCGGGCGTTCGGGCTGGCGCCGGCGGGCGAGCGCGGCGCCTACCTGCAACGCTACCGCGTCGATCGGGTGCGATTGGACACGGCGACCTCACGGATCGCGGTGGCGGGTGGGCCCACGTGGCGGTTCGGCCACGAGGTGCTGTTCCCCGGCGGCGAGCTGGTGGACGCCGAGGTCAGCGCGCCACTGGTCCTGGTGAGCGGGCTGCCGGAGGCCGCGGCCGCGCAGCGGCTCGACGTGAAGGGCGCCATCGTGCTCATCGTGCCCTCCGCCCGAAGGCGGGTCCCCGCTACCGAGGCCAACGCCGTCATTACCGCGCTGCGGGACCGAGGGGCGGCGGCGCTACTGGTGCTGGCGCTGACCCCGGATTCGCTCTGGCCCGAGATGACGCGGCGCCAGGGACAGGTCCTCACCCGTCGATCCTGGGATCCTGTGACGGCACCGATCCTGTGGGTTCGGGGTGCAGCCGCCGCCTCGCTCCTGGCGGCGCAGGGCGTGGACCTGACCGCGACCCGCGGCGCCGGCCATGCGCTGCGCACCACGGACCTCGGAGTGCGACTCACGCTCACGCTCAAGTCCCAGTTGGTCACCAGCGTCAGCGCCCCGAACGTGGTCGCCGTGCTCGAGGGCAGCGATCCCGCACTCACGAGCGAATACCTGGTCTTCAGCGCCCACATGGATCACCTGGGCGTGGAGCGACCGAGCGCCGGGGGTGACAGCATCAACAACGGGGCAGACGACAACGCCTCCGGCACGACGGCGGTCATCGAGCTGGCCGAGGCATTCGCCCAGCTCCAACCGCGTCCCAAGCGGTCGCTGATCTTCCTCACCGTGAGCGGCGAGGAGCGTGGGCTCTGGGGCAGCAGCGCCTTCACGGCCAGCCCACCGGCGCCGACCGGGCAGATGGTGGCCGACTTCAACCTGGACATGGTGGGCCGCAACTGGAAAGACACCATCGTGGTGATCGGCCGCCAGCACTCGGACCTGGGCGCGACCCTCGCCCGTGTCAACGCCGCCCATCCCGAGCTCCGGATGACCGCGATCGACGATCTCTGGCCTGAGGAACGCTTCTTCTTCCGATCGGACCACTACAACTTCGCCCGACTGGGCGTGCCCGCGCTGTTCTTCTTCAACGGCGTGCACGACGATTACCACAAACCCAGCGACGAACCGGCCAAGATCGACGCCGAGAAAGCGTCACGGATCGTGAGGCTGGTGTTCTACCTCGGCCTCGAGGTCGCCAACGCGGCGCACCGCCCCAAGTGGAATCCCGACAGCTACAAACAGATCGTGGAGGGGCGGTAAGGCGTTGTCCGTTATCCGTTGTCCGCGGTGCTCGGTCCCGGTCTGGCGCACACGGACGACGGAAAACGGACAACGGACAACGCTTTTTCAGCGCAGCGGGATCTCTTTTCTTATGACGCCGCCTTTTTCCGACGTCACCGTCAGCACCACTGCCGGCCGCTGGCCGGTCCGCCGCACCACGTACTCGATCCTGCGCCGGGTCTCGCCTGATCCCTGGCCGCCCACGTCGCGCAATCCGGGAACATGCCCCAACGACGCGCGCCGGGCGCCCGAGACCAGCTCCGCGTCCTTGAGCTCGATGGTGGCATAGACCGGCTCGATCAGGCGCGCGTCGATCGCGCGCCGGGTGATGTTGGTCGGCAGATACCCCGCGTTCTCCACCACGGCGTGCACGCGGTAGAGCCCCGTGGTGCCGATCGCGAGTGCCGCGCTTTCCGTGAGCGCGATCCGCGGACCGATCTCGGCCAGCCAGAGCAGCCAAGGGACGTATTTCTCCAGCTCGCCCTTGAGGAACCTGGTCGGCGGGTTCTGCGTCGTGAACCGCGTGCGCCACCCGCCGATCTCCACCTTCCCCAGCTGCGGATGGTCGAACGCCGTCCACGCGGCGAACCCGGCTCCGCCCAGCTCTTCGTCGTTGAACCGGAGTCGTTCCGCCTCGCTCACCGAGCCGCTGTTGTCGTAATCCCGGCCAAAGCCACCCCAGTATTCCGGCACCCAGCCGACCACGCCGTAGTCCCAGTAGGCCCACGAGATCAGCGTGCCGTGGCGGTGCTCCTTGGGGTTGGTGAAGCTGGGGATGGCGCGCTGCTTCGTCACTTCCTGGTAGTGCTCCGCCAGCTCGAGGATCAGTTGCTGGTCGGCCAGGCCGTAGTCGTCCCACGGCTCACTGGACGGCAGCCGGTAGAGGAAGCCGCCGGACGTATGGCCGTGCACGATCCCCGCCACATTACGATGCCGCACCAGAAACTCGATCGTGGCCTGGGTCTCCGGCTCGGAGAGCGGGTACGGGCCGGCGCCTTCCTGTTCGATCTCCAATCCCCAGTTCCGCGGGAAATTCCGGTTCATGTCGATCCCGCCCACGCCGTCCTCGTTGAAGCGGCCGTCCCCGTCGTCGTCGAGGCCTTCCGAATAGAGCGCCAAGAAGGGGCCGATCGAGTCGCCCGGCTGGCGGCGGACCATCCGGCGGGGGTCGTCTCCGCTCACCCTCCAGAGGCCGTTGGGGTCGGGAACCCGCATCTGGGTCATGGCCCCGTCGCCGTTCAGGTCGTTCGAGGGATCCTCGTCGAGCAGGCCGTCATAGTCTTCGTCGTAGGGTCGGGGCGTCGAGCGGAGCGACGTGCCGGTGGCAAGGGCGATGTCGGCGCCGTCCGGGTTGAACTTGGGGCGCACGTACAGCACCCGGGTGTCTACCAGGCGGGTCACGCGCGGGTCCTTGCCGTAGTTGCTCAGCAGGTACCAGGCGAAGTGGAGCGCCACCTCTCCACCGGTCAGCTCGCCGGCGTGGATGTTGCCGTCGTAGTAGTAGCCCGGCTTCTCCGCGGCGGGGCCCGCCTGCTGGTTGGTGATCTCCAGCACCTGAAGCGGCGTCCCCTTCAGCGTCCGGCCCATGGCGTAGAGCCTGGTGAGGGTGGGATACGCCTTGGCCCAGCCGTCCAGCAACGCGTACGCGTCCGCTGTGCTGTGGTACTTGGCCCAGTTCGGCTGCCGTGGGTCCTCGGCCTGCGCAGCCGCCAGGCAGGGGAGCAGAGCCGTAGCAAGCAGCGCGGCAGCGAGCGGTCGACAGGGCGATGCCATCCTTCTCACATCTCACCTCTCACTTCTTGCGTTATCGTGTGCCCGACGCGTTCCCGAACGGAGCCTCTAACGATGGACTGGTAGGCGTCAGCAGCTCCGCGCCGTTCTCGGTGATGACCATATCGTCCTCCAGGCGCACGCCGAACTCGCCGGGAAGGTAGATGCCGGGCTCGTCGCTGAAGGTCATGCCCGGCTCGAGCTTCTGGGTGTTGCCCCGCACCAGGTAGGGCCACTCGTGGCCATCCATCCCGATCCCGTGGCCCACGCGATGGGTAAAGTACCGGTAGTCGGGCCCGTAGCCGGCATCGGTAATGACCTTCCGCGCCGCGGCGTCCACGGCCTGGCATTCCACGCCTGGGCGCGCCGCGGCGAGTGCCGCCTGCTGCGCCCGCTGCTCGATCGCGAACACCTGCTTCATCTTGTCGGTGGCCTTGCCCAACACGAACGTGCGGCTGATGTCGGAGCGATAGCCTTCCACGGCGCACCCGCCGTCAATCAGCAGGATGGTCCCCTCGCGAATCACCTGGGGTGTCACCGAGCCGTGCGGCAGCGCCGAGTATGGACCCACCTGGACCCCCGCGCCTCCGGAGAACCCGAGCCGCCGGTGGGCCAGCGAGACGAGGTCGGCGAACCGATCCTGCGTCATCCCCTCGGTGAGCGCCCGGTACGCCGCCTCGTAGGCCTTGAGCGTCACCTCGGAGGCCAGGCGCATCAGCTCGCTCTCGTGCGCCGTCTTGACGCCTCGGCACCCGGCGGTGACCGGGGTCGCGCTCACCAGCGACAGCGAGGGTCCGGCTTGGGCCACGCCGTCGCTGAAGACGTGGCGCACGGTTTCCTCGATGCCGACCCGTCCGGTGGCACCGCCTCGGGCCTTCAGGCCATCAGCCACCAGCGCGTAGGGGCTCTCGTCCTCCTGCCAGGTGAGAAAATCCACGTCGCCGGCCAGCGGGCTGTCCTGCACCTGCTCGCGCGCACGCTCTTCTTCGAACGCCGGGCACACCAGAAACGCCCTGCCCTCCACCGGCACGACCAACGCCAGGAGCCGCTCGCTCCCGCCCCAACGGATGCCGGTGAAGTAGTCCAGGGACGTGCCGCCCGTCAGCAGCATCCCGTTCAGCGTGTGGTCCCGCATCAATCGCCTGGCCTTTTCGATCCGCGCCCGGCGCTCCTCCAGCGTGATGGGTGTGGCGCGCTCGCGCATGGAGGTGAGCGCCGCGATCGAGGGAGGCAGCGGACCCGCTTGCTGCTCGGCGGCCGGGGCGTCGGGGAGCTCCCCGCGGTAGAAGGCGCCGGCGGCGGCGACCGCGGAGTATTGGACGAATTCGCGACGGGTGACCATGCGGGGCTCCGGCAGAGAGATCGGCCTAAACGATATCCGGCGGGTCGGGCCGGGGCCAGCGCGGAGGGCGTTGTCCGTTGTCCGTGAGTCCCCGTGCCTGCCGTCACGCCACGGATAACGGACAACGGAGAACGGATAACGCTCTTATATTCCCGCCCATGCGCCAGGACCGGATCCGCAACTTCTGCATCGTGGCCCACATCGATCACGGCAAGTCCACGCTGGCGGACCGCCTGATCGAGGCCACCGGCACCCTCCAGAAGCGGCAGATGCGGGACCAGGTGCTGGATACGCTGGACCTGGAGCGCGAGCGCGGCATCACCATCAAGCTCAACGCCGTCCGCATGAACTACCGCGCCGCGGACGGCGAGCTCTACGAGCTCAACCTCATCGACACGCCGGGCCACGTGGACTTCACCTACGAGGTGTCCCGCTCGCTGGCCGCGTGCGAAGGGGCGATCCTGGTGGTGGACGCGAGCCAGGGCATCGAGGCGCAAACCATCAGCAACCTCATGCTGGCGCTCGACGCCGGGCTGGGGATCGTGCCGGTGCTCAACAAGATCGACCTGCCCGCCGCGGAGCCGGAACGGCGGGCAGGCGAGCTGGCCGAGCTCCTGGGCACGCCGGCCGAGGAGATCCTCCGCGTTTCGGCCAAGGAGGGGGTCGGCATTGCCGAACTCCTCGAGGCGATCATCCGACGGGTCCGGGTGCCCGCGGGCGACCCCGACGCGCCGCTCCGCGCGCTGATCTTCGATTCCTACTACGACCGCTACCGCGGCGCCATTCCCAGCATCCGGGTGATGGACGGCGCCATCCGGCCCGGCATGGAGATCGCGTTCGGCTCCCACGCCCAGGACCACTACGAGGTGGCCGAGGTGGGCTACCTCCGGCTCAGCCACCAGCCGACCGACCTCCTGGAGGCCGGGGAGGTGGGCTACGTGGTGGCCAACGTGCGCGGCGTGCGCGAGACCCGGGTGGGAGACACCATCCTCGATCCCGCGCGGCCGGCGCAGCAGATGCTGCCCGGCTACCGCGACGTCCACTCCATGGTCTTCGCGGGGCTTTACCCCACCGAACCCAATCAGTACGAAGAGCTGCGCGACGCGCTGGCCAAGCTCCAGCTGAACGACGGCGCCCTGCACTACGAGCCGGAAACGTCGGTGGCGCTGGGCTTCGGCTTTCGCTGCGGCTTTCTGGGGTTGCTCCACATGGAGATCGTGCGCGAGCGGCTGGAGCGGGAGTTCGATCTCGACCTGATCAGCACCGTCCCCAACGTGGAGTACCACGCGTACCGGACCGACGGCTCCTTGGAGCTGGTGGAGAATCCTACGAAGATGCCGCACGGCTCCACCGTGGACCGGGTCGAGGAGCCGTTCGTGAAGGCGCATATCACGACGCCCGCGGACTACATCGGCGCCATCATGCAGCTGGGCCAGGAACGGCGCGGCGTGTACCTGGGGATGCATTACCTCGATCCCGCGCGCGTGCAGTTCACCTGGGAGTTCCCCCTGGCGGAGATCATCCTGGATTTCTACGACCGTCTGAAGACCATCAGCCGAGGGTATGCGTCGCTCGACTACGAGTTCCTGGGCTACCGCCAGAGCGACGTGGTGCGGCTGGACATGCTGATCAACGGCGATGCGGTGGACGCCTTCAGCGTGATCCTGCACCGGATGAAAGCCCACGACTGGGGGAAGAAGCTCGCCGGAAAGCTGCGCGAGCTGATTCCGCGGCAGTTGTTCGAGGTGGTGATTCAAGCGGCCGTCGGCTCCAAGATCATCGCCCGCGAGAGCATTCGCCCCCTCCGCAAGAACGTGACCGCCAAGTGCTATGGCGGCGACGTCACCCGGAAGCGCAAGCTTCTGGAGAAACAGAAGGAAGGGAAAAAGCGGATGAAGCAGGTGGGCACCGTGGAGATCCCGCAGGAAGCGTTCCTGGCCGTGCTCCAGGTCGAGTGAGCGGAGGAGCGATGCGCGTCATCGTCGGGGTGGATCTGGGCGGGACCAACATCGTCGTGGGCGGCGTGCCGGAAGACGGCGGGGCGGTGTACGCGCTCGCCAGCGAGCGCACGCCGGTGCAGCTGGGGGCGGAGGCGGTGGTTCAGGTGATCGTCCGGATGATCCAGACGTGTGTGGAAGGCACCCGGCGCCAGGCGCCCGGTGCGGACGTGGTGGGCGTCGGGATCGGGGCGCCGGGACCGCTCGACACCAAGCGGGGCATCGTGATCTTCGCGCCAAACTTGAGCTGGCACAACATGCCCCTCCGCGATCGCATCGCCGACGCAGTCAGGCTCCCCACCACGCTGGACAACGACGCCAACTGCGCGGTGCTGGGGGAGTGGTGGCAGGGTGCGGCGCGGGGCGCCCGCTTCGTGGTGGGCCTGACCATCGGCACCGGCGTGGGCGGCGGGATCGTCCTCGACGGACAGCTGTTTCACGGCGCCGCCGACGTAGCCGGCGAGATCGGGCACACGTCCATCGACCTGAACGGGCGCCGCTGCAAATGCGGCAACTACGGCTGCATCGAGGCCTATGCGTCCGGCCCGGCCATCGCCGCCCGCGCGGTGGAAGGGCTGGAAGCGGGGGCCACGTCCCGGCTGGCGGAGTACGTGAAGGGCGACCTCAGCGCGATCGACGCGCAAGTGGTGTACCAGGCCTCACGCGACGGCGACGATTTCGCGCAGGAGGTGGTCCGGGATACGGCCCGGTTCCTGGGCGCCACCATCGCCAGCGTGGTGAACATCCTCAATCCCGAGGTGGTGGTGATTTGCGGCGGGGTCACCTTGGCTGGGGAGCAGTTGTTCGCGCCGCTCCGGGAAGAGGTCCGCCGCCGCGCGTTCAAACCGGCCGTGGCCGCCTGTCGCATCGTGCCCGGCTCGCTGACCGGAACGGCCGGCGTCTACGGCGCGGCGGCCACGTTCAAGGTGCAGCGCTGGGGCAAGGCGTGAGGCGACTAGGGGTCATCGGGACCATGGTCTGGGACCGCATTCACGGCCGGGGCATCTCGCCGGAGCCGGTGGAGGAGTGGGGCGGCATCGCCTACGCCCTGGCGGCGTTCGAAGCGACGCTGCCCGAGGACTGGGTGCTGGTACCGCTCATCAAGGTGGGGCGCGACATGGCGGGCGAGGCCGCCGCGTTCCTGGGCTCGCTCTCCCGCGTGCTCCCGGGCGCCCGGTTCGTCGAGGTGCCCGAGCCCAACAACCGGGTGGTGCTCCACTACTCGTCCATCCAGCGTCGCACCGAGTGCATGTACGGCGGGGTTCCCGGATGGCGCTGGCCGGAGCTCGGCCCCATGGTCCGCGACCTCGACGCGCTGTACCTGAATTTCATCTCCGGCTTCGAGCTGGACCTCGAGACCGCCAGGGCTCTCCGGCGCGGGTTTAGCGGACCGATCTACGCCGATCTCCACAGCCTGCTGCTCGACGTGGCGGAGGATGGTCTCCGCCGGCCGAAGGACCTGCCCGACGCGCCGGCCTGGTTCTCCTGCTTCGACACCGTGCAGCTGAACCAGGACGAAATGGCCCGCGTGGGGCCGGACCCGATGGCCGTTGCCGCCCGCGCCTTCGACGCCGGCGTGGGACTGCTGGTGGTCACGCTGGGCGCGCGGGGGGCCGCGTACTTCGCCACGCCCTCGTTCGCGTTTCGGCACCGCGACGCCCGATCCGCTGCCGGACCCCTGCGCACGGCCCGGCTTCCCGCCCCGGAGGTGCCCGAATCGGGCGACCCCACCGGCTGCGGAGACGTGTTCGGCGCTACGCTGGTGGCGCGGCTGTTGGAGGGTGAGGGCGTAGAGGCCGCACTGGCGGACGCGAACCGCATGGCGGCGCGGAACGTCACCGCCCGGGGGGCCACCGGCCTGCACTACCACCTGCGGGGAGCCATCGCCCCGCGATGACCCGGGTGGTCGAGGTCCCCGCCCACTTCGACGACCGGAGCTTTGACCAGTTCGCCGATGGCGTAGGCGCCGGCGGCTCTGAGCGGCTCCTGTTCGACGCACACGCGACGCAGTGGGCCTCTCCGTACGGGCTGGTGGGACTGCTGGCGGCGGGACAGGCGCAGGTCGAGCAGCAGCGCGAGCGGCCCCTGCTCACCCTCCCGGCGGACCGCGACGTGGCGCACTACTGGGCGCGGGCGGGGTTCTTTCGGCACGCCGCGGAGTACTTCGAGCTGCACGGCAAGGTTCCGCGGGTGGCGGCGAGCGGCGAATCGGACGTTTTGCTCGAGGTCACTCCGGTCCGCGGCGCGGACGACGTCCACGACGTGGTGGACCGGATCCAGGAACGCGCCGCCACCATCCTGTCACGCGAGTTGGGCCTGGAGGCGCAAGCGACGCTGGGATTCGCTATGGCGCTTTCCGAGGCGTGCCAGAATATTGTGGAACATGCCGGCACGCTCGGGTGGGTGGCGGTGCAAACCTACAACTGGCGACGCACCCTCAAGCGGCGCGTGGTGGTGATCGCCGTCGCCGACGCCGGCATCGGATTCCGCCGCTCGCTCGAAGCCACTCAGGCCAAGCGGTATGGCGACCGCTGGAGCGACGGCACGGCGCTCGAGGCCGCCCTGGTCCAGGGCGTGAGCCGGTTCCGCGATCCCGGCCGGGGCCAGGGCCTCGCAGGGATCCGGCGCTATCTCGGCCGGTGGTCCGGGAAGCTGGGCGTGCGGAGCGGCACCGCGCGCTTCACGCTGGTCCCCCCCTGGGACGACGACGTCCCGCTGGCGCACGGGCTGCCGGAGTTCCCAGGAAGCCAGATTCTCATGATCATTCCAGCCCAGGACGGCGGAGCGGCGGGTCATGCGGCGCATTGACCTGAAGGACATCCTGCAGCGGACCCTATCGGACGAGTACGGCGACCTGGTGACGCGCCGCACCGGCCGGGCCGTGCGTCAGGCGATCGAGCGGGACCTGGCTCAGGATGGCGACGGCCAGGCCGCCGCGATCGATTTCCGCACCGTGCGATGCCTGGACCTGTCGTGCGCGGATGAAATCGTGGGCCGCCTGCTCCGCGAGCAGGGCGCGGTGCGATCATTCGTGTTGCTCAACGTCACCGCGGCGCATCGGGAGGCCCTCCAATTCGTGCTGGAGCGCCACCGCCTGGCCGTGGTGGTCCAGGATGCGGGCGGGGAGCTGGACGTCGTGGGGGCGCTCCCCGAAGCGGCGCGGCGCGTGTTCGGGGCCCTGGCGCAGGCGGGCACGGCCGAGGAGGTCGCCCGCCGCCTGGATCTCCCGGCAGACGTGGCCCGGGCTGCCCTCGAGGACCTGCTGGAGCGTGGCCTCGTGGTCGCCAACGCCGGGATCTACGGCCCCCCCACCCCGTACCTTTTCGGTCCGGGGCCCGCGGTCTGATGCGGCGGAAGAGTCTCGGACCGTCGTCCCTCGGGATCCACGGCGACTCCGACCGACGGGCCGAGCGAAGCCCGGTCGCCTCGCCCATCTATCAGAGCAGCACCTTCGTGCAGCCGGTGGGCTCGACCGACGAGGTGCTCTACACCCGCTACGGCAACAACCCCAACCAGGTGACCATCGGGACGCGCCTCGCGGCGTTGGAAGGGGCGGAACGCGCCCTCTTCGTGGCCAGCGGCATGGGGGCCACGGCGCTGGCCCACCTCGCGGTGCTCCGGCCGGGGGATCACCTGGTCTCCAGCGCCTGGATCTACGGCGGCACCCACCGGCTCTTCACCGAGGAGTTCGGGCGCCTGGGCATCGAGGTGAGCTTCGTGGACCCGAGCATCGGCCGCTGGAAGAACCACTTGCGGCAGACCACGCGGGCGATCTTCGTGGAGACCCCCACCAACCCCTTGATGCGGGTGCTCGACCTCGGGCCGCTGGGCAAGCTGTGCAAGAGCGAGGGGATCGCGTTGATCGTGGACTCGACGTTCGCGACGCCCATCAACTTCCGGCCGCTGGAGCACGGCGCGGACCTGGTGATTCACAGCGCCACCAAGTACCTGAACGGCCATTCCGACGTGATCGCCGGCGCGGTGGCCGGGAGCGAGGCTCCGGTGGAGGAGGTGCGCCGGCTGATGCAGGTCTGGGGCCAGGCGCTGGACCCGCACGCGGCCTGGCTGATCGAACGGGGACTGAAAACCCTCGCGGTCCGTATGGAGCGGCACAACGCCAACGGGTTGGCCTTCGCCGGCTGGGCGGCCGAGCATCCCAAGATCACCGCGGTACACTACCCGGGACTGGCTTCGCACCCGGACTACAAGGTGGCCCGGCGCACGCTCGGTGGATTCGGCGGAATGGTGGGCTTGCAGCTCAAGAGCGGCGCGCGGGGCGCGGAGCGGCTGCTCAAGCGGCTCCGGTTGGCCACGCACGCTCCCAGCCTGGGCGGCGTGGAAACGCTGGTGTCGGAGCCGCGCCTCACCTCCCACGCCTCCCTCACTCCGGCCCAGCGCCAGGCGCAGGGGATCCCCGACGGCTTCGTCCGGGTGAGTCTCGGTATCGAAGACGCGATGGACATCATCGCCGACTTCGAGCAGGCCCTGGCGGCGCTCTAGTATGGTGAGTCAGAAGGTCGCTGATCAACGACACGCGCTGGTGGGTTCCGCCGGGCGCTGCGGTGCGGCGTGGACTCGACGCTTGGGCGCGAAGGGCATGGGCGATGAGCGCGCCGATGGGTCCCGCAGGGCGGGTTGCGTGCCGGCGGTCTCGGCTGCTTCTCGCGGCGTGATGAGCGGCCTGACTTCGGAGGCGAGCGTCGAGTCCGCCGGTACGCCAGCGCCCGAAGGGACCCGTCGCCGCGCGCATCGCCCATCGGTTGATGGCCGCGCCCGGCGCGCCGTCCCCACGCCGCACCCACGCGCCCTCCGGAACCCACCAGCGCGTGTCACAGATGACGAGCCTCTGACTCACCACACTGGACGCCCGTGATCCGTTTCACCAACGCCTTCAAGGCCTACCCCCGAGGCTCGCTGGCCCTGAAGGACGCTTCCTTCCATGTCGGTCGAGGCGAGTTCCTGTTCCTCACCGGTCACTCCGGCGCCGGGAAATCGACCGTGCTCAAGCTGATCTACGCCGAGGAGTTTCCCACGTCCGGCGAGGTCCGGGTGGCCGGCACCATGACCAGCGAGCTTCGACGTCGCGACGTACCGCGGCTCCGGCGCCGCCTGGGCGTGGTGTTTCAGGACTTCCGGTTGCTGGAAGACCGCTCGGCCGAAGCCAACGTGGCGTTCGCCTTGGAGGTCACCGGCGCGCGGCGCGGGACCATCGCACCCAGGGTCATGCGGGTGCTCGCCCAGGTGGGCCTCGCCGCCAAGGCGCCGGCCTATCCGCGCGAGCTGTCCGGCGGCGAGCAGCAACGGGTGGCCATCGCGCGAGCGCTGGTCAACGACCCACACGTGTTGCTGGCCGATGAACCGACCGGAAACCTGGACGAGCGCGCGGCGCGCGGCGTCTTCCAGTTGCTGCGGGACATCAACGCCAACGGCACGGCGGTGGTGATGGCCACCCACAACCTGGAGTTGGTGCGCCAGGCGCCGTACCGGGTGCTAGAACTGCAGGACGGCGCCATCGTCTACGACTCGGCGGTGGACCAGCCGGGCCGAGGAGCCATCGTCACGTGAGTCTCACGATCCGGGAGACCTTGCTGGCGTTCCGCCGGGCGCCGTTGCTGTCCGTGCTGTCCATGACCACCATCGCGTTCGCGCTGTTCGTGGTGGGGCTGTTCGGTCTGGTGGCGTTGAATCTCCGCACCGCGCTGGCGGACATCGAGGAGCGCGTCGAGATCGTGGCGTACCTGATCCGGGGGACGCCCGTCGAAATCGGCACCATGGCCATGGGCGACATCCAGGCCTTCCCCGAGGTGGCGTCGGTGCAGTACGTCAGCGAGGACGACGCGCTCGAGCGCGCCCGCCGCCAGCTGGCCGAGTTTCAGGGCATCTTCCAAGACCTGGAGACCAACCCGCTGCCCGCCTCCCTGGAAGTCCGCTTGAAGCCCGGGTTCCGCAACGAAGACCACGTGCGGCAGGTGGCGGACCGCCTGCGCGGGTTCCGCTTCGTGGAAGACATCCGCTACGGCCGCGAGTGGATCGCCAAGCTGGATCGGCTGCGGGACATCGGGGCCGCCGTGGGGCTGGCCATCGGCGTCGCCTTCGCCCTCGCGTCGGTCATCATCATCGGGACCACCATCCGCATGGGCGTCCTGCACCGCAGCCGGGAGATCGCCATCATGCGGCTGGTGGGGGCGACGGACGGTTTCATCCGCCGCCCATTCCTGCTGGAAGGCGCGGTGAAGGGGGCCATCGGCGGGGCGGCCGCGGTGGGGCTCAACTACGCCGCGTACCTGGCCGTGGACCGAACCCTGTTCGACTCCGTGTTCTTCTCGCGGGCGGAAGCCGGGCTCATCGTCCTGTTCGGGACCGCCCTCGGATTGCTCGCCAGCGCCCAGAGCCTGCGGCGGCATCTGGCGCGGGTATGAGAGCGTTGTCCGTTTTCCGTGGTCCGTTTTCCGTCCCCCCCCTCCCTCACGGACCACGGACCACGGATAACGGACAACGTCTTTCTGTCCCCGTCGCGTTGCTGCTGCTCGTCTGCGCAGCCGCACCCGCCCAGGCCCAGGACCTCGACCGGCAAATCCGGGCCAACCGGGCTCGCCTCGACTCCATTCGTCAAGAACGGGAGCAGCTGCAAGCCGAGTTGGGCCGGCTGCGCGGGCGGGCCCACGACATCGTCGGCGAGCTGTCCAACGTCGAGCGCCAGAAGAGTGCTACCAATCGCCTGGTGAACGAGCTGGACCGCCAGATCCGCAGCATGGGGGCGTCGCTCGACACGGTGACCCTCGACCTCGCGCTCACCGAGGACGCCCTGGCCGAGAAGCGGGCCATCCTGCACCGCCGTCTGGCCGACATCTACAAGCGCGGATCCCTCTGGACCTTCCAGGTGATGCTCTCGGCCGAGTCGTTCGGCGACCTGCTGAGCCGGTACAAGTACCTCTACCTGGTGTCGCGCCAGGATCGGTCCTTGGTGGGCGCGGTGGATACGCTGCGACGCCGCATCGCCAGCCAGCGTCGCCAACTGCTCCGCATCCAGAACGAGCTGGGGGCGCGGCGGGACGAGCGGAGCGAGGAGCTGGACCGGTACGTGACGCTCGAGCGGCGACACCAGCGCAGCCTGACCGAGACCCGCGCCTCGGAGCGGGCGGCGGTTGCCCGCCTCGCGACGCTCTCGCGCGACGCCGAACGGCTCAACGATGTCCTGGCCGCCCTGGAGCGGGCGCGCCGGGCGGCCGCGGCCGCGCCGGGAACGCCCACCATCAGCTCCGGCGACCTGGGGAAGCTCGACTGGCCCGTACGCGGCGACCTGGTGTACCGGTTCGGTCCGTATCGCCTGCCCAACAACACCACCGTCGTGCGCCAGGGCATCGGGATCCGCGTACCTCCGGGAACGCCGGTCAGCGCCGTGGCCGGGGGCGTGGTGCAGATGGCTCAGGCGCTTGGCACCTACGGGCCGAGCGTCATTATCGATCACGGCGGCGGGTTCTATACCCTGTACCTGTACCTCTCCGAGGTGCAGGTGAGCCAGGGGCAGCGCGTGGCACCGGGCGACGTGGTAGGTCTTTCCGGGGGGCAGAGCTCGGACGAGGGCCCTCACGTCGAGTTCCAGGTCCGCGGCGACGGGAGCATCGCGCTGGACCCGCTGAACTGGCTGAAGAGCCGGCGTTAAGGCGAATTCACCCCACCACCCGTTGACATTCATACGTTCGTATTATATCATACGATCGTATGACTCCTCGAGACCCCGTTAGGGAGCGGCTGCTCTCGGTCAGCTGCGAGCTGTTCGCCCGGCAGGGGTACGACGGCACCTCGGTCCGGGACATCACGCGCCGCGCCCGGGCCAACCTGGGCGCCATCACCTACCATTTCGGCTCCAAGGAAGCGCTGTACCACGAGGTAATCGCCTCCCGGGTGGAGCCCCTGGTCGAGCTGGTGGCCCGGGCGGCGGGACTCCCCGGCGCCCCGCTCGACCGGGTCGAGGCTATCGTCCGAACCTTCCTCGGCTACGTGGCGGCGCATCCGGAGATGCCCAAGCTGATTCTCCGCGAGCTCGCCGCCGAACGACCACTTCCCCCACCCGCGCAGCGGGCCATGCAACGCAACTTCGGCGCCCTGGTCGAGGCCGTCGCGGCGGGCCAGCGGGACGGCAGTATCCGGTCCGGCGAGCCGACCCTGCTGGCGTTCTCGGCCATGGCCCAGCCGTTCTTCTTCGGCATCGGCGCGCGCATGATCCTGACTGCGAGCGGCCTCGACCTGAAGGACCCGACCACCCGCGCGCCGGTGGTGGATCACCTCGTGACCGCGATCCGCCGCGCGCTCGCGGCCAACCCGACGATCAACCCATGATCACCGCAATGCTGCTCGTGGCCGGCCTGGCCGCGGCCCAGGACACCAATCGCCTGACGCTGGCCGTCGCCGTGGACCGCGCCCTCGCGTCGTACCCCACGGTAGCCGCGGCCCGCGCGCGGGCCGACGGGGCCGCCGCCGACGTCGGCGCGGCCCAGGCCGCCTGGCTACCGCGCCTGAGTCTGGATGGGTCGTTGAACCGTTTTCAGGAGCCGATGGTGGTGGCACCCCTGCACGGCTTCGATCCCGCCAACCCGCCGCTGTTCGACCAGACGCTGATCCAGTCCGGCCTGTCGCTCAACTGGACCCTGTTCGACTTCGGCGGCCGGACCGCGCGGGTGCGGGTGCAGCGCGCGCTGGCCGGCGCCGCCGAAGCCGCCCACTCCGGGGCGGAGCAGCAGTTGATGGCGCGCGTGGTGACCGGTTACCTGCGGGTCCTCACCGCCCGTGACCTGGTCGCCGCCCAGGACCAGCGGCTGGCGGCGTTGTCCGCAGCATCGGCGCGCACGCAGCAGCTGATGGCCGAGGGCAAGGCCGCCCGCGTGGACGGCCTTCGGGTGGACGCGGAGGCGCGGCGCGCCGAGGCGGACCGCATTGCGACCGCGGCCCAGCTGGACGTCGCGGAGCACGAGTTGGCGCAGCTAACGCAGCTGCCGTACCAGACGGTGCGCGCGGCCTTGCTGGCCGACGTCCGGCTCGGGGACACGTCGCTCGCCATTGACACCTCGGGCGCGGTTCGGGCGACGTTGGTAGCTCGGGCGCGGCAGGCCAGCGCCGAGCTGCGCGAGGCGGAGCAGCGGGCCCGGGCCGCCGACGGGACGCTGGGTGTGGCCCGCGCCGCCTGGTTCCCTGAGCTGCGGGTCGCGGGGGCCTACGTGGATCGAGGCCGGTGGGCGGGAGACTTCGCCGCCGAGTGGCAGGTGGGAGTGGCACTGTCCTACCCCCTCTTCACCGGCGGCGCCCGCCGCAGCGCCGTGCGCCGCGCGGCGGCGGACGGCCGGGCGGCAGCCGAGCAGCTCCGTGCGGTGGGACTCAATGTGGAGCAGGGAGTAGACCAGGCGCTGGCGGCCCTGCGTCAGGCGCACGCCCGGGTGGCCGCGTTGCAGAGCGCCGTGGAGCAATCCGCCGAGGTTGCCCGCATCGAGCGGCTCTCGCTCGAAGTAGGCTCCGGCACCCAAACCGACTATCTCGCGGCCGAAGCCAACCTGCTCTCCGCGCGCGCCGGCCTGATCGAGGCGCGCCACGCGGAAATCGGGGCCCGGGTGGAACTGGCCCGCATCATCGGTGAGCTGTCCCGTGACTGGCTGGCCCGCATCGTGGAGCCCCTGCCATGAATCGCAAGCGTGTCGTTCTCATCCTCGTCGGGCTGGCGGTCCTAGTGCTCGGCGTCTACCTGGTGGTTCGGAGCCGAGGCGCGGATGAGGCCCTCCTGGCTTCGGGCACCGTCGAGGCCACCGAAGCCGGACTCGGCTTTCAGGTGCCCGGCCGGATCGAACGCGTGGTGCCCAACGAAGGGGATCGGGTGAGGGCGGGCGACCAGCTGGCCTGGCTCGACCGGACCGAGCTCGAAGCCCGCCGGGCGCAGGCGGCAGCCCAGCTGGCCGCGGCCCAGGCCGTGCTGGCGGAGCTGCAAGCCGGCGCCCGGAGCGAGGAGCTGGCTCAAGCGCGAGAAGCCGCTCGCGCCGCCGACGAGCGGCTCACGGACGCACAGCGGGATTTCGAGCGGGTGCAGCGCCTCCTGCAGGGTGGAGCCGTGTCGCAGGAGGCGTACGACAAGGCGAAGCTCGCCCTCGAGGTGGCGACCAGCCAGCGGGATCAGGCGGGGCACCAGCTGAAGCTGGTGGAGACCGGCCCGCGGCCCGAGCGCATCGCCGCGCAACGGGCCGCCGTGGCCCAGGGGGAGGCGGCCGTTCGGCAGGCGGAAGCCGCACTCGCCAACGCCGTGATCACGGCCCCGTTCGACGGCGTGGTCACCGTGCGAGACCGCGAGCCGGGCGAGAGCGTGGGCGCCGGTGCCCCGGTGTTGACCGTGATGAACCTGGCCGATCGCTGGGTGCGGATCTACATCCGCGAAGACCGCATTGGCGCGGTGCAGATCGGCCAGCCCGCCGTGATTCGGGCGGACACCTATCGCGGGAAAGCGTACGGCGGCTCGGTCTCGTTCATCTCCAGCGAGGCGGAATTCACCCCTCGCAACGTGCAGACCACCGAGGAGCGCGTGAAGCTGGTGTACGCGGTGAAAGTCCGCATCACCGGCGACCCCTCGAACGACCTCAAGCCCGGCATGCCCGCCGATGTGCAGCTCGAGATCGGCCCGACCACCGGCCAACGGCAGTAACGGCAGCGACGCGAGAGGCGGCAGATGACGCAGTCGGCGATCTCCCTCCGCGGCCTGACCCGGCGGTTCGGCGACGTCGCGGCGGTGGATGGGCTCACCTTCGACGTGGCACCCGGCGAGCTATTCGGCCTGGTCGGCCCCGACGGCGCGGGGAAGACCACCACCCTCCGGATGCTCGCCGGCGTCCTGCGGCCCACCGGGGGAGACGCCTTGGTGGGAGGCGTGAGCGTGGCCCGGGACCCGGAGGGCGTGAAGCACCGGATCGCGTACATGTCGCAACGCTTCGGCCTCTACACCGACCTCACGGTGCGGGAGAACATCGACTTCTACGCCGATCTGTACCAGGTGCCCGATGCCGAGCGGCCGGCCCGGCTGGAGCGGCTGTATCGCTTCTCCAATCTCGGGACCTTCGAGCACCGGTTGGCCGGGCAGCTCTCGGGTGGCATGAAACAGAAACTGGGCTTGTGCTGCGCGCTGGTGCATCAGCCCCAGATCCTTCTGCTCGACGAGCCCACGTTCGGCGTGGATCCGATCTCCCGCCGCGACCTGTGGCTCATACTGCACGAGATGGTGGCCCAGGGCGTGACGGTCCTGGTCTCAACCGCCTACCTGGACGAGGCCGAGCGCTGCGACCATGTGGCGCTGCTCAACCAAGGCAGGGTGATCGCTCTCGACCGGCCAGCCGCGCTGCAGGAAGGTCTCCCGGGCGAGATGCTCGCCGTGCGCGCGACCGACGAGCGCCGCGCTCTGGCGCTGCTCCGCTCGGCCCCGGGCGTGCAGCGCGCGGCGCTGTTCGGCGACACCATCCATGTCACCCTGGGGGCGCGCGAGCGGGATTGGCCGGGCGCGCGCCGGGCGCTGGAACAAGGCGGCGTCGAGCTGCTGGACATGCACGAGATCGAGCCCAGCCTCGAAGACGTGTTCATGGAGCGGGTCGAGCCATGACGTTCGCGGTGGACGTCCGCGACCTCACCCGCGCGTTCGGCGACTTCGTCGCGGTGGACCGGGTCTCGTTCGAGGTTCCGGAGGGCGAGATCTTCGGCTTCCTGGGGCCCAACGGCGCCGGGAAAACCACCACCATCAAGATGCTGACGGGCCTGTTGGCCCCGACGTCGGGCGAGGGCCGCGTCGCCGGGTTCGACATCCGCGCCCAGGCGGAGGCGATCAAGCAGCGGATCGGTTACATGTCCCAGCTGTTCTCGTTGTATGGCGACCTCACCGTGGAGGAGAACATCGCGTTCTTCGCCGGCCTCTACGGCGTGGCGGGACCGAGGCTCGCGGAACGGCGGGACTGGGCGCTGGAGATGTCGGGCCTTGGGGACTACCGCCGCCGGCTGACCGGGCAACTGCCGCTCGGCTTCAAGCAGCGCCTGGCGCTGGGCTGCGCGGTCCTGCACCAGCCGCCCATCCTATTCCTCGACGAGCCCACCTCAGGTGTGGATCCCATCTCCCGGCGCAACTTCTGGGACCTGATCTACCGGTTCGCCGACGGCGGCACCACGGTCTTCGTGAGCACGCACTACATGGAAGAGGCGGAGTACTGCCACCGGCTCGCGCTGATGAACCGGGGACGCCTCATCGCGCTCGACCGGCCGGCGGCCCTGCGGGCGCGCCTGACGGAGCCGATCCTGGAGATCGCCACCGACCACGGGCCGGCCACGGCCCAGGCGCTCCAGGGCGCCCCGGGCGTCATCGAGGCCGCCATGTTCGGACGCGCAGTGCACGTGGTCGTGGAACACGCGGCGTCCGCGGCCCAGGCCCTCCCGGCGTGGCTGTCGGCACGCGGCCTCCCGAGCCGCGGCGTCACCCCGGTGCGGCCCTCCCTGGAGGATGTCTTCGTGTCCCTGGTGCGCCTCGAGGGCGGCGTGGTGGCCGGGTGAAGCTCTCCCTGGACCTCTCGTTCCGCCGTCTGTTCGCCATGGCGCGCAAGGAGGCGCTGCAGCTCCGCCGGGATGTGCGCAGCCTGGTCATGGCCTTCGTCTATCCCGCGCTGATGATCGTGTTCTTCGGATACGTGATCACGTTCGATATCCGGGACATCAAGGTGGCGGTCTTCGATCAGGACCGGACGCAACGCAGCCGGGAGCTGGTCGAGGCCTTCGAGGCGGCCGGGTACTTCCGCGTGACCCACCGGCTGAGCCGCTACCAGGAGATCCAGCCTCTGCTCGACCGCGGCGCCGTGCGCCTGGCCCTGGTCATCCCGCCCGGTTTCCAGCGCGACCTTTCGGCCGGCCGGCCGGCGGCCGCCCAGGCGCTGGTGGACGGAGCCGACGCCAACACGGCGGCCATCGCGCTCAACTACGCCGGCGCCATCGTGTCCGCGTATTCCGCCCGCGTGGTCCTCCGCGCCTCTCAGCAGGGCGCCCCCGTCGTGGCGCAGAGCCGGGTCTGGTACAACGAGACCCTCCAGAGCAGCAACATGATCGTGCCCGGCCTGGTGGCCGTGATCATGATGATCATCGCGGCCATGCTCACGGCCCTCACCGTAGCCCGCGAATGGGAGCGGGGCACCATGGAGCAGCTCGCCGCCACGCCGGTCCACCGGGTGGAGGTGATTCTGGGGAAGCTGCTGCCCTACCTGGCGATCGGCTTGATCGACGTGATCGCGGCGATCGCGATCGGCATGCTGGTGTTCCACGTGCCGTTCCGCGGGAGCCCCCTCCTGCTGTTCGGGATGGCCGCGTTGTTTCTCATCGGATCGCTGGGACTCGGCATCTTCATCAGCGCCGCGGCCAAGTCGCAGCTGGTGGCCACGCAGATTTCGCTGCTGGCGACCTACCTACCGTCCCTGCTGTTGTCCGGCCTGATCTTCGACCTCGCGGGCATGCCGGTCGTCCTGCGGCTCATCTCGCTGGTCGTCCCGGCCCGGTACTTCATCGTGGTGCTGCGCGGCATCTTCCTGAAGGGCGTGGGGCCGGACGTGCTGTGGGTCCAGGGGTTCGCGATGATCGCGTTCGCCGTCCTGGGACTCACCCTGGCGGTCCGGTCGTTCCACAAGGAGATCGCGTGAGCGGGCCCGGGTTCGACACCGGACGCGTCGGGCAGCTGCTCCGCAAGGAATTCCGGCAGATGTTGCGAGACCCGCGGGCCAAGCGCTTGCTGTTCATAGCACCGGTCATGCAACTCCTGATCTTCGGTTACGCCGCCACCACGGACGTGCGCAACGCCGCCACCTTCGTGGTCGACCACGACCGCTCGTCCGACTCGCGCCAGCTGCTGGCCGCGCTGACCGCATCCGGGTATTTCCGGGTTGCGGGCGTGGGCGAGCGGCCGGCGGACCTGATCAGCGCGCTGGACCACGGGGACGTGCTCATGGGGATCGAAATCCCCCGGGGCTTTACCGCCGACCTCGCGGCGGGGCGCCAGGCCTCGGTACAGCTGCTGGTGGACGGCAGCACCGCCAACACCGCCAACGTCGCGCTGGGCTACGCCACCCGGATCATCTCGCGCTTTGGGCTGGAACGCGGGGCCGAGATCGCCGCACGGGCCGGGATCGCCGGGCCGCCGGCCGGGGTGGACCTCCGGGCCCGCGCCTGGTACAACCCCAACCTGGAAAGCCGGGTCTACAACGTGCCCGCCGTCATGGGGACCATCGTGATGCTGATGAGCCTGATGCTCACGTCCCTGGCGGTGGTGCGGGAGCGCGAAATCGGCACCCTGGAACAGCTGATGGTGAGCCCGCTCAAACCGATCGAGCTGATCGTCGGCAAGACGCTCCCGGCAGTGGTCGTCGCGTTCCTGGATCTGATCCTGGTCACGGGCGTGGCCTTGCTGTGGTTTGGGATTCCGTTCCGCGGCAGCGCGCTGGTGCTGATCGTGTCCAGCGTGCTCTACATCTCTTCCGGACTGGGCGTGGGGCTGCTGATCTCCACCGTGTCGAAAACCCAGCAGGAAGCCTTCATGTCCATGTTCTTCTTCTTCTTCCCGGCCATCATCCTGTCGGGCTTCATGTTCCCGGTGCAGAACATGCCGGTGGCCATCCAGTATGTCACGCTGCTGGACCCGATCCGTCACTACCTGGTCATCGTGCGAGGCGTCTTCCTGCGCGGCACCGGGTGGGCGGTGCTGTATCCCCAGATACTGACGCTGCTGGTCATGGGCGTGGCCGTGCTCGGGTTCGCGACCACCCGCTTCAGGAAGACCATGTCGTAAACGCAGTTGCGATCCTGCGATCCCCTGGTGTCCTGGCTTGCGGTTCGGTATGTTATCCTGCGATGATTGACAGTCGCCTCTATACCATCCGGGACGTCGCCCGCGAACTCGGCCTCCCCGAGTCCACGGTTCGGTACTATCGCAACGCCTTTTCTGCGTACTTGCCGTCGGTGGGAGCCGGACGGCGGCGGCGGTACCCCGCCGAGGCGATTCCCCTGCTGCGCCTCGTAGCCGAGGGGTATGCGCAGAACCGCCCCAGGGCGGAGATTGAGCAGGCGCTGAGCGAGTCGCTGGGCGCTGCCAGCGGAGGCAAACCCGCTACTGCCATCGCGCCGCCGGGATACAGCGGCGGTGCCCATCGGGACGAGCTGCTGGCCACGGTCCTCGATGGCGAGCGGGAGCGCCGTGAGGTGATGTGGCAAATGGCGCGCGAGCTGGTCCGGCTGGGCGAGGCGATCGAGCGCCAGCACGTGATTCTGACCCGGCTGGCGGAGCAGGCAGGGGCCCCGGAGCGGACGCTGCCGGCGGCCGTGGCGGCAGAGGCGGGCGGACCGACAGCCGCGGCAGGTCGCGAACCCACCCCCCTTGCTGCATCCACCACGCCTCCTCCGCCCGCGACTGGGAGCGAGTTCAGCTCGCAGCGGGAGCTCGAGGAGCTGCGCCACGAGTTGGCTCGCGAGCGCGAATTGGTGGAACGGTTACGACGCTCCAAACTCGAAATCGAGCGCCGCGCCGCGGAAGCCGAGGCGCAGCTCGGTGAAGGTGGCGTCGCACCAGCGCGGCGCGGCTTGTTCGGGAGGCTCCTGGCACGGGACGACAAGCCGCGCCGCTGAGAGTGCGCATGATAGGCTAGCCGCGTCGGAGTCGGAAGTTCGTTGTCCCATTGTCACGCGCTGGTGGGTTCCAGAGGGGGCGTTGGTGCGGCGTGGTCACGGCGCGCAGGGCGCTATGGAGATCTCAGGCGATGAGAACCCCGGGAGGTCCCTCCGGTCGCTAGCAGTACCGGCGGCCCGGCACCGACGCCGCCGCTATCACGCCCTACAGTGCCCTGAGCCGGGGCCGCCGGTACTGACGCTCCCTCTGGGACCCACCGGGGTTCTCATCGCCCCTGCCCCATCGCGCCCGAGCGCCGAGTCCACGCCGCACCACAGCCCCCGGCGGAACCCGCCGTCGCGTGCTCACAGACAACGAACCTCTGACTCACGACACCGGGGCGTGTGACCTCCACCTGGCAGCAGGAGCGGCGCGCCGACCGCCGCCGCATGATCCGACGCCACCTCTGGGCGCGGGGCCTCCGCGATCCCCGCGTGCTCGCCGCCATGGCGTGGGTCCCCCGCGAGCGGTTCGTAGCGCCGGGACAGGCCCGGCGGGCCTACGAGGACTCTCCGCTTCCCACCACCCACGGCCAGACGATTTCCCAACCCTACATCGTGGCCTTGATGACCGCGGAGGCGGGTCTCACCCGCCGCTCCAGGGTCCTGGAAATCGGCACCGGAACGGGCTACCACACCGCCATCCTGGCCAAGCTGGCGCGATCGGTGTGGACGGTGGAGCGGGTGCCCGAGCTGTCGCACGATGCGGCCCGCCATCTCGCCCAGCTGGGCATCACCAACGTCGTCTTCATCGAGGGGGACGGTGCCCAGGGCTACGCGCCGGCCGCGCCCTACCAGGCCATCGTGGTGTCGGCCGCCGCACCCGCCGCCCCACCCCGCCTGCTCAATCAGCTCGACCTGTGGGGCCGCTTGGTGATTCCTGTGGGGGACATCGGCCTGCAGGAACTCATGGTGTACCGGCGCACGCCAACCGGCTTCGACGCGCACAGCGCCGGCCCCTGCCGCTTCGTGCCGCTGCTCTCGCCGGCGGCGTTCGACCAGCCCTGACCGCCCGGTCGCTCGACGGCCGGGCACTCGTGGTATTACACTTGTGCACTTCGCCGCCGGGACCTTCCGCGGAACGCCGCCGTCCCAGCGGTGCTATAAGACTCGACCCATGCTGGGGATGAGCCGTACCCACGCTCGACGCCGCCTCCCGGCGGCCGCCATCGCCGCGGTGCTGTACGCCGCCTCGGCGGTGGCCGTACCCGTGGTGCACGCACGTACCGAAGTCCTCCGCTCCACCTCGGAAGTCGAAGCCCAGCACACCGAGCAGTGCCCGCGCATTCATGCCGAGGCCACCTGCCTGGTCTGCAGCACGTTCCAGCTCCACACCCCCCTCCCGCGAGCGCGCGCGGGCGCCGGTCCGGATCGGGTCTGCCCGACGGGCCGGGCTCGCCAAACGCTGACCATCAGTCGAGAAGGACCGAGCCAGCATCTCGTCCGAGCTCCACCGACGCGCTGAGCTTCCAGCGCTTTCCGGCCGCCCGGTAAGCGGGCGCCGCCGATCGGACGTTTTCTCAAAGCGAAGGTTGGCTCAACATGGGTAGGAACACCGTTGTTTTGCTGGTCACCGTCCTGGGGGTCGGGGGTACCGCCCTGCGTGCCCAGGAGCCTCCGCAGGCGGACTCGCTGCGGCGCGAGGTCCAGCGCCTGACGGCTCGGATCGATTCGCTCGAACGCCTGGTGCGGCAGCTCGTCGGGGAAAAGCGAGACACGACCGCCGCCCAGGACGAGCTGGCGGCACTGCGGGCCGCGGCGGCCGTTGCCGGGGGCGGCGGCCGAGCCGACACGGCAGCGGCGCAGGCGCCACAGGAGCAGACTCGGTTCGTGGATCGCTCGCGGAACCTGAACCAGCTCAATCCCGAGCTGAGCGTCACGGGCGATGTGCGACTCCAGGCCGACCCAAGCGCGGTCTTCGGCGATAACGTCGAGGTGCGGGAATTCGAAGTTTCCTTCCAAGCGGCGCTCGACCCCTACTCCAGCACCAAGATCTTCGCGGCGTTCGAGGAGGGTGAGGTGAACGTCGAAGAGGCCTACGCCTACTGGTCCGGCCTGCCTGGGAGGTTGCGCGTCGATCTCGGGCGGCTCCGGCAACAGGTCGGTGAGCTGAACCGGTGGCACCTGCATGCGCTCCCCGAAACCGACTACCCGTTGGTGCTGCGGCGGTACTTCGGTGAGGAGGGCTTGGTGGGCGACGGCCTCAGCTTGTACTGGATGGTCCCGGCCGGCGGCGGAGCATGGGGCGTGCACGAACTGTGGACGCAGGCAACCCTCAGGAACTTCAACGACATCCTGGACGACGGGAACCGCGTGGCTCTGCTCGGGCATCTGAACAACTTCTGGCAGCTGAGCCGCTCGACGTTCTTCCAGATCGGGGGCACCGCCCTCTACGGAGAGAACCCCGACACCAACGTGACGACCAGCCTCATCGGGGTGGATATCCGGCTGTCGTGGCGCCCGCCCGAGCGCGCCTTGTACCGCTCGTTCACCGTGCGCGGGGAAGGCTACGCGCTGACTCGCAAGGTGGCCGGCGTGCCGGAGACGTGGTACGGGGGATACGCCAGCGCCCAGTATCAGCTCAGCCGCCGGTTATTCGCCGGGGCGCGGTACGACCACGTCGAATCAATGGATTCTCCCGGCAGGTACGAGTGGGCCTTCGTGCCCAGCCTGACCTGGTGGCAGAGCGAATGGGTGTATTTGCGTACCGAGTGGCAACGGAGCGCCGTGCCGGTGATCGCCGGGGGGCTGGACCGCTCCGATCGCCTCATCCTCCAAGCCGTGTGGGCCATTGGTCCGCACAAACACGAGATCTACTGACATGACGACATTCTTCGTGGCCACGCTGCTCTCCTGCACCCTCGCGCCCTGCCCGCCGGTGCAGGCGGCGGCGCCAGATCCAATCAAAGTCGTGACGTCGCTCACCACCTACGCTGCCATCGCGCGGGAGATCGCGGGCGACCGGGCCGACGTCGTGGCGATCGCCCAGGGCGACGAAAACCCGCACTTCGTGCAGCCCCGGCCGAGCTTCGTGCTCACGCTGCGCCGGGCCGACATGTTCGTCGTGACCGGGCTGGATCTGGAGCTGTGGGCGCCCGCCCTGCTGGACAAGGCCAGCAACCCCAAGCTGGCCGGTGGGGCTCCAGGCTTCGTGACCGCCTACAACGGCATCGCGTTGTTGGACGTCCCCGACGCCATCAGCCGCGCCCACGGCGACATCCACGTCTACGGGAACCCGCACCTGTGGACCGACCCGGCCAACGCCATCATCGTCGGGCGCAATATCCTGACGGGCTTGAAGCGCGTCTCGCCCGAGAACTCGGCCTACTTCGACCAGCGATACCAGGCCTGGAAGGACAAGGTGATGCGCGCCTACGTGGGCGATGACCTGGTGCAGCTGCTCGGCGCGGACGCGATTGGGAACCTGGGCGAGCAGGGTAAACTGTTCACCTTCCTGTCCACCCAGAAGTACCAAGGGGAACCCTTGATGTCCCGGGCGGGGGGCTGGCTCAAGCAGAGCGAGGCCTTCCGCGGACAGAAGATGGTCTGCTATCACAAGGAATGGGACTACTTCAGCCGGGCGTTCGGCATTCCCTGCGTGGATTACATCGAGCCCAAGCCCGGCATCCCGCCCACGCCGCGCCACGTGGCGGAGGTGATTGACCTGATGAAGCGAGACAACATCAAGGTGCTGTTCTCGACCAACTACTACGATCGCGGCCAGGTCGAGTCGGTCGCGACGCGCACCAACGCCACGGCGGTCATCGTGCCGTCCAACGTAGGAGGCGCCCCGGGTACCGATAGCTACATCGATCTCGTGAACACCTGGGTGAAGGAGCTGGCGACGGCATTTCGGGGCCGCTCGTCCGCCCACCCCTAACGCCTCCGGAGAGGAACCCCCGCATGTCGGACATGCTGCAGGTGATGGCCGCGCCGTTCGCGGCCTGCATGGTGCTGGTCGCGATGCTGGCGTACCTGGGCATCCACATCATCGCCCGGGAGGTCATCTTCGTGGACCTGTCGCTGGCGCAGATGGCGGCGCTCGGGTCAACCTGCAGCCTCTTGTTCGGCCTCGACTCGAACTCGCCCCAGGGCTACGCGTTCGCCCTCGCCTTCGCGTTGCTGGGCGCGTTCATCTTCGCGGCCACCCGCATGCGCCGGGAGCGGCGTCGCGTCCCGCAGGAGGCCATCATCGGCATCGTGTACGTCGTCGCCACCGCCGCCGTGATCCTGGTGGCCGACCGGGCGCCTCAAGGGGCCGAAGCCATCAAGGAAGTGATGGTCGGGAGCATCCTGTGGATCACCTGGCCCAGCATTCTCAAGATGCTCCTGGTGTACATCGGGGTCGGGATCGTGCACTGGTTCCTGCGGCGCCAATTCCTCACGATCTCGCTGAACGAGGACGAAGCGGAGCGGCAGGGGTGGCGGGTCCGCTGGTGGGACTTCCTGTTCTACGCCACGTTCGGCGTCGTCATCACGGTCGCGGTGCCCATCGCCGGGGTGCTCCTGGTGTTCACCTTCCTGGTGGTGCCGGCGGTGGTCGCGTTTCTGTTCACGCGGCGCACGATCTCGCTGATGACCATCAGCTGGGCTGCGTCGGCCATCGCGTCGGCCATCGGGCTCGCTGCCTCGTTCCGCTTCGATCTGCCCACGGGACCGTTGATCGTGTGCGTCTTCGGCCTGGTGCTGCTGGCCGCGGGGGGCGTGCGGCGGTGGCTGACCGCCCGAGAGACCTCGCAACCGGGCGGTCTGAACCCAGGATGAGCGAACCTTGTATCACCCCACGAACGATTGACACTCCAGCGCCCGATTCATAGGCTGAGCTCATGACTTAGCTGGAGTTGGAAATGTCTATCCGCCGCGAGGACGCCCTCGCGTATCATAGCAGCGGACGGCCTGGCAAGATCCAGGTCGTTCCCACCAAGCCGTTTCACGACCAGCGCGATCTCTCACTCGCCTATACCCCGGGCGTCGCGGAGCCGTGCCTGGAAATCAAGGCACGCCCCGATGACGTCTACCGCTACACCGCCCGAGGAAACCTGGTCGCCGTGGTCTCCAACGGCACGGCCGTGCTCGGCTTGGGCAACATCGGCGCCCTGGCCGGCAAGCCGGTCATGGAGGGGAAAGGCATCCTCTTCAAGGCGTTCGCGGACATCGACGTGTTCGATCTGGAGGTCGGCTCCGAGGACCCCGAGGACGTCATCAAGTTCTGCCAGCTGCTGGAGCCCACGGTGGGCGGCGTCAATCTGGAGGACATCAAGGCGCCGGAGTGCTTCATGGTGGAGGAGCGGCTGAAGGAAACGCTCTCCATTCCGGTGTTCCACGACGACCAGCACGGGACCGCCATCATCTCGGGGGCCGCGCTGTTGAACGCGCTCGAGCTCCAGGACAAGGACATCGCCGAAGTGCGGATCGTGTTTTCGGGCGCCGGCGCGAGCGCCATCGCCACGGCCCAGCACTACGTCCGCCTGGGCGTGCGGCCCGAGAATATCCTCCTGACAGACACCAAGGGCGTCATCCACTCCGGCCGGACCGACCTGAACCCGTACAAGGCACGCTTCGCGCACGACACCAAGGCGCGCACCCTGGCGGACGCCATGCGTGGAGCCGACGTCTTCGTGGGCCTCTCGGTGAAGGGCATCGTGTCGGGCGACATGGTCGGAACCATGGCCCGCCGGCCCATCATCTTCGCCCTGGCGAATCCGGATCCGGAGATTCTCCCGGAGGAGGTCGCAGCGGTTCGCAAGGACGCCATCGTCGCCACGGGACGCTCGGACTACCCCAACCAAGTGAACAACGTCCTCGGATTCCCGTTCATCTTCCGCGGCGCGCTGGACGTGCGGGCGCGGGCCATCAACGACGAGATGAAGATGGCCGCGACACGCGCTTTGGCGGACCTTGCCAAGGAGGACGTACCGGATTCGGTGATGCGGGCGTACGGCCTGACCCGGCTGCGGTTCGGGCCCGACTACATCATCCCCAAGCCGTTCGACCCCCGCGTGCTCCTGTGGGAGGCGCCGGCCGTCGCTCGGGCAGCCATCGCCACGGGGGTGGCCGGTACCCCGATCGACCTGGACCAGTACCGCACCACGCTCGAGGGTCATCTGGGGCGCGCTCGCGCGGTGATGCGGGGCTTCAGCGTGCGGGCCGCCGCCGACCCCAAGCGGGTGGTATTCCCCGAGGGCACCGAGCCCCGCGTTATCCGCGCGGCCCGGATCCTGGTGGACGAGGGCAGCGTTCGCCCGATGCTGCTGGGGCCGGAGCAGCGCATCGAGGCCATCGCGGCGGAAGCCGGGATCGAGCTCGAGGGCATCCAGCTGGTCGATCCGCTCGCCTCCCCCTGCCGCGAGGGGTACGCGCAAGCGTTGTGGGAGCGGCGCCATCGCAAAGGGATCACCCTGACCGAGGCCCGCCAACGGGTGAGCCAGCCGATCTACTTCGGGTCCATGATGCTCGCCTCCGGCGACGCCGACGCGCTGGTCGCCGGCGAGGATATGTACTACCCGGAGACCATTCGTCCGGCGCTGGAGGCGGTGGGGGCCGGGGACCAGGAGCAGGCGCTGTGTGCCATCTACATGATGGTGCTGCCGCAGGAGACCTACTTCTTCGCCGACTGCGCCGTGAACATCACGCCGGACGCCGAGCGTCTCGCCCAAATCGCGGCGACCGCGGCGCACCTGGTCAAGAACCTCGGGATCGAGCCCCGGGTGGCCCTGCTGTCCTTCTCCAACTTCGGATCCACTCGGCATCCGGAGTCGGACAAAGTGGCCGACGCCGTCCGCCTGGTGCAGCAGCGTTATCCGGACCTCGAAGTGGACGGCGAGATGCAGGCGGACACCGCCGTCGTGGCGTCCATCCTGCGCAACCGCTATCCGTTCTCCCGCCTGCGCGGGGCGGCCAACGTGTTAGTTTTCCCGGACCTGAACGCCGCCAACACCAGCTACAAGCTGCTGGCGCGGCTGGGCGGCGCGCAGCCGATCGGACCGATCCTGGTGGGAATGGCCAAGCCGGTGCACATCATCCAGCGGGATTCGGACGTCAGCGACATCGTGAATACCGCCGTGATCGCCGCCGTGGACGCGCAGGAGCGAGCCCGGGAAGCGGAGGCGGCCCACCACCACTGAACGACCCTCGCCAAGAAGGCCAGGGCGGATACTGGCGGGTCCATGCTCGTTCCTCGTGACTTCGAGGTCGTCCGCGATCCGCTGTGGAACAACATTCGGCTGGACGGCGCGGCGCTCGACGTCCTCGACAGCGAGCCGTTCCAGCGGCTGCGCTACATCCGGCAACTGGGCCACGCGTTCCTGGTCTACCCCGGCGCCACTCATACCCGGTTCGAGCACGCCCTCGGCGCCTACCATCTGGCGGGCCGCGCGCTGGGCCTGCTGGCGGAGCGGGGCGAGCTGGCGGATCTCCCGGCGGAGGAAGCGACCCTGGTCCGGCTGGCGGCGTTGCTCCACGACGTGGGACACTACCCCTTCTCCCACGCGCTCGAGGAGGCCGGCCTGCTGTCGCACGAGGCCCTCGCGGCGGAGCACCTGGCGCACCCCGAGCTGTGCCGGGCCCTGGATCGTTTGGGGGTCCCCCGGGCCGCCGACCGGATCGCGCAGCTGATCCGCGGCCAGAGCCACAGCCCGCTCGCAGGGCTCATCTCCGGATCCCTGGATCTCGACAAGATCGATTACCTGACGCGCGACGCGCGCATGTGCGGCGTACCGTACGGTACGGTGGACGTGGACCGCTTGCTTCACTCCACCACGCTGGTCACGCTCGCGGACGGGCGTCGCACGGTCGGCGTGCACGAGAAGGGCGCCAGCGCGCTCGAATCGCTGACCTTCGCGAAGTACCAGATGTATCGCAACGTGTACTGGCACCACGCCGTGCGAAGCGCCACGGCGATGTTCAAGCGGCTGGTCCGGACCGCGATCGCGCGCGGACAGCTCGACGCGGCGTGGATCTCTCGCACCACGGACGAGGCGCTGATGGAAAGGCTGCGGCAACTGCCGGACACGCCGCTGGCCGCGCGCCTGCGCCGCCGCCGGCTCTACAAGCGGCTGGCGGACCTGCCGGCCACCGAGGTGCCGGCGCAGGGTGGCGAGTGGATCGCCGGCGATCCCGAGCTGGTGGCCCAGGTAGAGGACCGTCTCGCCGAAGAGTTGCACCTGGAGCCAGCCGCCATCCTGTTGGACTTCCCGGCAAAACCCGAGATGGTGGCGATCGACCTGCCGCTCATGACGCGCCGCGGGGTCATCGAACCGGCCCAGTCGGCCCTCGAGGCCGTAGCCGACGCCCTCCACCGGAACGCCCGGTGCCTGCGCGTCTTCGGCGCCGAGGCACGCGAACTCGACCCGCACACGGTGGTGGCGCTCGCGGAGCTGACGGCGGCGGAGGTGCGGGAGGCGTTGAACGCGGGAACGGCGCTACTCGAGCGGTGAGACGGTTGGAACTGCGTACTGGGAACGGGAACTGCGTAAGGGGTAAGGGGTGAGGGGTACCCCTCACCCCTCACGCAGTTCGAACCCCCTCACCGCCTCACCGCCACCGCCGCCGTGGTCCGATCATCCCGCGCCGGCTCCAGGTTATCGATCCGGATGATGATGGCGGTGACGTTGTCCAGCCCGCCCCGCCGGTTGGCCTCCGCGATCAGGGCGTCCACCAACTCGTAGGGCTGGCCTTCGGCCAGCAGCGCGGCCTGCAGATCGCCGTCCTCCAACATGCCGGTGAGCCCATCGGAGGCCAGGAGGTACTTGTCGCCCGGCCGGAGCGCCCCCACGTAGATGTCCGGCGTCACCTCGCTGTTGGCGCCCACGCAGCGGGTAATCACGTTGCTGTAGGGGTGGGTGCGGGCCTGCTCGGGGGTAAGGTATCCGGCGTCCACCTGCTCCTGGACGTAAGAATGGTCCTTCGTGAGTTGCAGTAACCGCCGCTCGCGGAGCAGGTAGGCGCGGCTGTCCCCCACCTGACCGAGGAGATACCGCGACCCCGCCAGCACCAGAGCGGTCGCCGTCGTTCCCATACCGCGCTTGTCATGTTCGGTGAGGGTGCGCTCGAAGATGGCCGCGTTCGCCTTCTGGATGGCCAACCGCATCCCCTCGGCCAGCTCGCCGTCGGTGCGGTTAGCGGGATCTCCCAACTCCCGCGCCACGATGCGCACCGCCATCTCGCTGGCGACCTCACCCGCCGCATGGCCCCCCATGCCATCCGCCACGATGAACAGGCCGCGCTCGGGAAGCATGAGGAAACTGTCTTCGTTTCCCGCCCGGACCACGCCGACGTCGGTGCGGCCTGCGAACGTAATGGCAGGGAGTCGGGACAACGTTCAGCGCAGCAGGAAAAGGGCGATGACCACGGCCAGCACGGCCACGACCGCGACGGGAATCACCCACCCGGGGGTTCCCCTGGCGGGGGGCGCGGCGGGGCGCGGCGGTCTGGGAGCGGGACGGCGGACCTGGGAAGCGGGCGACTGCTTCACGGCGGCGATGGGCGGGGGCTCGGGGGCGCCAACCGCCGCGACCGGGCCGGCCACGCCCGGCAGCGGGTCCCGCGCGCTCGCCGCCGGCTCCGCTGCCGACGAGGCGCCGGAGCCGGAATCGCGCGCCGGAGGGGCCGGTGCCGCGGGGGGAATGGCAGCCGGTCCCGCCGGAGGTACGCGAATCGCGCCGATCATCTTAGTTGAGCTGCCGCGCGCGGCATCCACGGTATCGTCGGTGGGCTCGAATAACAGCTGCACGTCACCCAGGCGGATCAGCGCGCCGGGAGCCAGGGGTGTCTCGCCGTGCACCCGCTCGGCGTCCACGAACGAGCCGTTGGTGGAGTCCAGGTCCACCAGCACCCACACCCCCTCGCGACGCTGGAGCTTCGCGTGGGAGGTGGACACGCTGTCGTCCGGCAGCATGACGTCGTTGTACTCGGCCCGGCCCAGGTTCACGATCGGGACGCGAATGGGCAGCCGCTGTCCCTTGAGAGCCCCGCTCCGCACCACCAGGTTCGCCAGCACGCCGCCCAGCGAGGGACGTTTCGGGGGCGGTGCGGGTGCCGGTGCCTTGGGGGCAGCGGGGGGCGGGGCAGCCTGGGCAGGCGGCGGCGCCACGGGGGGAGTGGCGCCCGCGGGTCGCGGAGCGGAGACCGGGAAACCCGCCACCGTGTTCGCCAGGCGTTGCGGGGCGCCAGGCGGCATCGCCGCGGGACCGGGTACCGCGGGCGCTGCGGGTCGCGCGGGTGGGGCGGGTGGGGCGGTCGCGGTGGTCTCCAACGCGCTCTTCGCGGCCACCGGCGGCGGTTCCTGCGGTAGCAGGCTCTGGGGCGCGGACGTCGAGGCGGCCCCGCCGGCCAGCGCCGCCGCACCCGGGGCCGGTGCCGGCGGCACCGGGGCTCGATCGGCGTAAAACCGGAATTCGTCGTTACCGATGCGAATCACGTCGGCCCGGGCCAGCAACCGCTGGCTTTCAATCCGCTGGCCGTTGACGAAGGTGCCGTTGGTCGAGCTGTCGATCAGCACGTACCCCTTGGGCGTCGCCATGATCTCGGCGTGCCGGCGGGAGACGTTCTTGTCCGTGATGACCACGTCGCATACCGCGTCGCGCCCGAAAACCGTGGACGATCCGGTGATCACGTACTCGCGGCCGTCCGTCAGCGACACCACGCGACCCCCGGTGCCGGCCGTCGCTTCGCGCGCCTTGGACGACGGCTGTTTAGCCAACGCCGCGAGCATTGCCGGGTCCACCGCCGCTACATACTGGGTGCTGCCGCTCCGGCGCTCGTCCACGAACCGCAGCTCGTGCTGTCCGACCTGGACCTTGTCGCCATGGAGCAGCGGTGTGGGCTGGGGCCCCAGCCGCACCCCGTTCACCAGAATCTCGGCCTCCTCCCTCACCCGGCGAATCGCCACCTGGCCGTCGGCGTATCCCTGAATGATGGCATGCTGGGGGTGAATCTGATCGCCGGCGAGCACGACCTGGCTCGACGGATCGGCGCCGATCCGCACTTCGCCCACGGGGATCGTGAAGCGCTTGCCGCCCAGTTCAAGGTAGGACATGCGGAGTGGCCTCGAGCACCGCGATATCTATGAAAGTTAGTCGCCGCGGGGAGGCGGTGCAACGTTCCCGTCCGCGTGCCCTTCCGCACCCTTCAACCAACGCCAGAACACGAACGACCCGAAGGCCACCGTGAGGTAGCAGGTGATCACCCGCCAGAGCAGGATGTAGGACGGCGTGAGGACCCGCGGCACGTAAATGGACATCACGGCGGCGGACAGCACCTCCGCCAAGCCCGACCCGCCCGGCGTCGGGGCGAAGTAGAGCAGGAACGTGATCAGCGTCTGGAGCAGCAGCACGTCCACGAAGTGCGCCTGAATGTCGAGGGCGCGGAGTACCACGTACCCCGCCGCCAGGCGGTTGGCGAACGCCAACGACGACAGCACCACGGCGGCGGCTAGCGCGGCCCAGCCCTTGCCCCGGAAGAACGCCACCAGGCACTCGTGGGAACGGTCCACCCCCTCGCGCATTTCGTTCACTCGGCTCGCCAGTCGCGGACGGCGCCGCTCGAGCCAACTCACCAATCGCTGCCCGATCCGGCGCGCCACCTCCGGGAACGCGAACAACGCGATCATCAACAGCCCGATGGCGATGAAGCCGCCCAGGCTCAGGCGAAAGAGGTCATACAACGTGAAGGCGCGACCCAGGATTCCGTGCTGCTCCAGCGAGCGGCCGGCGCCCAGCAACAATGCCACCGGCCCGGCGACGGCGAAGAACATCACCGTGGCCACGAAGGTCATCAGGCTCGAGATCGTCGCCTCAGGCAGCGGGACGCCGTAGCGCTTGAGGGCGTAGATCATCAAGGGGCCGCCGCCGGTCTGGGTCGGCGTGAGGAAACCACCCCAGGTATTGAGCCCGCCGGCCACCACCGACCCTTGCAGCGTGACCTTGGGGTACACGTGGCGGGTGATGACCCAGAGGCGCAAGCCGCCGCCCACCCAGTCCAACGAGGCGAGGCCCACACCCAGGAGCGCCCACCCCCACTGCAGCGACAGCATGGCTTCGAGAAACAGCGAGAGGTTGTTCCCGTAGAGGAGGAGCCCCACGAACCCGAGGGCCGAGATCCCCGCGAACAGCTCGAGTCCGCGACGCAGCAGTCGGGTCGTGACCATCATCGCCATGGGCGGACCAACCTACGGCACGGTCCGCCGTGGCGTCAACGTCGGGCTACACTTAAGCTTCGCGCGATGCCCGCGGACCGCATCGTCCTCCACAACGCCCGTCAACACAACCTGCAGGGCATCACGGTCGAGATCCCACACCGCCGCCTCACGGTCATCACCGGGCCCTCCGGCTCGGGCAAGAGTTCCCTGGCCTTCGACACGCTGTACGCCGAGGGCCAGCGCCGCTACATCGAGTCCCTCTCGACCTACGCGAAACAGTTCCTCGAGCGCATGCCGCGGCCCGCCGTGGACCGGGTGGAGGGCATCGCGCCGGCCGTGGCGATCGAGCAGAAGAACCCCACTACCTCCAGCCGCTCCACCGTCGGCACGGCCACCGAGATCTACGACTACCTCCGGCTGCTGTGGGCGCGGGTGGGACGCCCATACTGCCAGGACTGCGGCGCTCCCATCGCCGTGGACTCCCCCAGCACCGCCGCGGACCGCATCCTGGACCGGGTGGCGGGGCAGTCCTGTCTCATTGCGTTCACCCCGCCCCACGCCCCAAGCACCACCCACGAGGCGATGGCGGCGAACCTGCGCGCCATGGGGTTCGTTCGGGTCCTCGCCGGCGACCAGGTTCATCGTCTGGACGACCTTCTCCCGGAGGTGCGGCTGGACCAGGCCGGTGTCCGGGTCCTGGTGGATCGGGTCGCGGCCACGCCCGCGCATCGCAGCCGCATCGCCGACGCGATCGCACTCGCGTTCCTGGAGGGCGACGGCGCGGCGGAAGCCGTGGCGGACGACACGTGGCTCAAGTTTTCGCAGCTTCCTCGGTGCAGCGCCTGCGGGCGCGCCGCGCCCCTGCTCACTCCCGCGCTGTTCTCGTTCAACCATCCGCAGGGCGCGTGTCCCGGCTGCAACGGCTTCGGGGCGGTGCTGGAGTACGACGAAGGCTTGATCGTCCCCGATCCGGAGCGGACCCTGGCCGACGGCGCGCTGGATCCGTGGACCAAGCCGCGCTATGGCAACAAGCGCCGGCTGCTGGCGGAGGCCGCGCGCACCGAGGGCATTCCCCTGGACGTTCCCTGGAGCCGGCTGAAACACACCCAACGCCGCCTGTTGTTGCACGGGAAGTCGGGACGCTTCCGTGGCGTGTTTCCCTTTCTACGAGCCCTCGAGCGGAAACGCTACAAGCAGTACATCCGGGTCTTCTTGCGGCAGTATCAGAAAGCCATCACCTGCCCCGCGTGTCATGCGGCGCGACTGCGCCCGGAAGCGCTGGCGGTCCAAGTGGGCGGCGCGTCCATCGCCGACGTCACCGCGCGCTCCGCGGAAGAGCTGCGCTCCTGGCTCGGGAACCTCGAGCTCACCCCCTTCGAGCGCGGGGTCGCGCACACCATTCTGCGCGAGCTCGGCAGCCGCGTGGACTATCTGTGCGACGTGGGGCTCACCTACCTCACGCTGGACCGGCAAACCCGCACCCTCTCCGGCGGCGAAGCTCAGCGCATCGCGCTCTCCAACGCCCTGGGCGCGAGCCTGGTGGACACACTCTACGTGCTGGACGAGCCCACCATCGGCCTGCACCCGCGCGACGTGGACCGCCTGCTGGAGTTGCTGCGTCGTCTGCGGGCGGGCGGCAACACGGTGGTGATGGTGGAGCACGACCTCGCGGCCATCCGCGCGGCGGACCACATGATCGAGCTGGGCCCCGGGAGCGGTGAGCACGGCGGCTGCCTGGTCTATAGCGGCCCCCCCGGCACGCCAGACACCTTGACTGGCGCCTACCTCGCCGGCACGCGGCGGATCGCGATCCCGTCGGCACGGCGGCGCGCCGGCCCCCGCTGGCTCACCGTGGGCGGGGCCTCGCTCCACAACCTGCGCGGCGTGGACGTCACCATCCCGCTCCACACGCTCACCGTGGTGACCGGCGTGTCGGGCTCGGGGAAATCCACGCTGGTCCACGACGTCCTGTACCGCCAGCTCGAGCTCAAGCTGCACGGCGAGCACGGCGCCAAGGAGCACCTGGGCGAGCCGGTCGGCGCGGTGCAGCAGCTCAGCGGGTGGGAGGCGCTGGACGACGCCGTGCTCATTGATCAGTCGCCCATTGGCCGGACCCCGCGGTCCAACCCGGTCACGTACATTCGCGCGTTCGACGACATCCGGACGCTCTTCGCCGCCCAGCCGTTGGCGCGCGCCCGGGGGTACACCCCGGCCACCTTCAGCTTCAATGCCGCCGCCGGCGGCCGATGCCGGCGCTGCGAAGGCGCCGGACACCTCCAGGTGGAGATGGTGTTCCTGGCGGACGTGTTCGTTCCCTGCGAGGCGTGCGGCGGCAGCCGCTTCGAGCCGGAGGTGCTCGACGTACGGATCAAGAGCCTGTCGATCCACGACGTCCTCAACCTGACGGTGGACCAGACGATCGAGCGCTTCCATCACCAGCAAAAACTGGGCCGGGCGCTGTGGTACTTGCAGCAGGTGGGGCTGGGGTACCTGCGCCTGGGCCAGCCGGCCACGACCCTGTCCGGCGGAGAAGCGCAACGACTCAAGATCGCGCGACAACTCGCCATTGCGGCCAAAGGAGAGCGCCGGCTGTACATCCTCGACGAGCCCACCACCGGGCTGCATCTGGAGGACGTGCGCCTGCTGGTCAAAGTGCTGGATCGGTTGGTCGAGGCGGGACACACGGTGGTCGTGATCGAGCACCACCTGGACGTCATCAAGCGGGCGGATTGGATCATTGACCTGGGACCCGAGGGAGGAGACGGCGGCGGGCAGGTGGTCGCGACGGGAACTCCCGAGGAGGTGGCCCAGCGGGACACCCACACCGCGCGCTACCTCCGAGCCGCGCTGGACAGCCAGCGTTGACCCCCGAGAGCCACAGCACGATCTTTCTCGCCGTGCGTCCGATCCCCTGGCTCGCGCTCGCGGTCCTCGCCGCCCTTCCGTTGGCGGGCCAGCAGCCGCCGTCGCCCGCGCCACAAACCGCCGGCTCCGCCTATCACCTCCGCCCCGGCGATGTCATCAAGATCCTCGTCTGGGGCCAGGTCGAGTACTCCGGCGACTACCAGATAGACGAGCGAGGGGTGCTGGAATACCCCGTGATGGGGGAGCTCGAGGTGCGCGACTTGACGGTGGCCCAGCTCCGCGACCGGATCCGTCAGGCACTGGAGGCCATCTTCAACAGCCCGTTCGTGACCGTCCGGCCGCAATTCCGGATGGCGGTCCTGGGTAAGGTCGAGCGGCCGGGGCTGTACATCGTGGATCCCACGCTGAGCGTGCTGGACGTCGTGGCGCTGGCGGGCGGGCCCAGTTCCAGCGGCAACTTGAACGGCGTGAAGCTGCTGCGGGGCGAGGACCAGCTGCGGTTGGCCCTGGAAGGCGGCATCCGGGGGCGCACGCTTCAAGAGATCGGTGTCCGCTCGGGAGACCAGATCATCGTGCCCCGCAAGTTCCTGTCGCGGGAGGACATCATCCTGTTTCTGCAGATCATCCAGGTGGCCATCTCTGCGGTGTTGCTCGCCAACACGATCTAGAGCCGTGAGAAGTGAGAGGTGAGAAGTGAGGAGGGGTGGAAACTCCTCACATCTGACTCCTTACGTCTCACTCGTCGGCCGGCTTGTGTCGCGCGGGTGGCCCGGTTAGACTGGCTCGCAGTCGCCACGAGCCATCTCCTTCCCGAGTAGCTCAGTTGGTAGAGCAGCCGGCTGTTAACCGGCGGGTCGCAGGTTCGAGTCCTGCCTCGGGAGTTACACCACGCAGGACCATCCGGCATGCCTCTGAAGTTCGCCGCGGCAAAGATCAAAGTAGGTTCCTTCGCAGCATGATGAAAACCCCTTCATAGCCGCCTTTAGGAAAGCTCATAAAGCGTCTGACATTTTCTTGCCTAATTCGGGTCCGAATTATCCAAGATGGAGCTCACGAGAGGAAGCGAGTACGCCCTTCGGGGGTTGGCGGTTCTGGCCTCGCATTCACCCGGTGAGGCCGTCTCGCTCGCCGACATCGCTGCGACACAAGCCATACCGGCCGCGTTCCTGGCCAAGGTCTTCCAGAGGCTCGTGCGCCATGGAGTCCTCGACGCCACGCCCGGTCCGGGCAACGGTTATGCGCTGGCGCGCCCACCAGCCGAGATCTCGATCCGGCAAGCCTTGGAGGCTGTGGAGGGACCGAGGCTGTTTCAGCACTGCCTCCTTTGGCGCAGCCACCGCGCGGACAGCGGGCCCTGCCCGCTGCATGATCACCTGAAGGGGTGTCTGTCAACACTCACGCTGTGCCTGGAGCGAATCAGTTTGGCCGAGTACGCGGCCACGTCCGCTCCTGAGGTGCACCGCACTCCCACCACCTCATGACCAATACCATGAGACCGCCGCGTGGCTCCATCTTCGGCGTGGCCGGCTTGCTCCTCGTCACGGCGTCCTCGGCCCGCGCCACCCAGGCTTCGACCGGTCCGTCGACCACCCAGCTCCAAACGGATCAGGGCCAGCAGAACTTCCAGACGTTGTGCTCCGTGTGCCACACCGTTGGCGGTGGACGGCTGGTGGGACCTGATCTCCAGGGCGTCAGTGAGCGCCGCAGCGAGGGGTGGATCATCCGGTTCGTGCAGCACTCTCAGGAACTCGTCAAGGCGGGAGATCCAGACGCGGTGGCCCTGTTTCAGGAGTTCAACGGGATCCCGATGCCTGACCAGCCGCTCTCCGACGAGGAGATCCGGGGGATCGTCAGGTACATACGCGGAGCTGCGTCCGCGGCTGCCGTGCAGCCGGCCGTTCAGGAAGGGGCCACCGAGGAACAGATTCTCCTGGGACAGGAGCTCTTCCAAGGAAACACCCGCTTCGCGCGCGGCGGGCCGACGTGCAACTCGTGCCACGAGGTGACCAACGACGCGGTCATTGGTGGCGGGCTGCTGGCCCGGGAGCTCACGACGGTGTTCTCACGGCTGGGCGGACCGGGCGTCCGCGCCATCCTGGGGAGTCCACCGTTTCCGGTTATGCAGCGGGCCTACGCGGATCGGCCGCTCACGGATGCCGAAATCGTGGCGTTGGTCGGTTTCCTCCAGCGGGCCGACGAGCAGCAGGCGTTCCATCGCCCAAGGGACTACGGCCGAAATCTGTTCGCCTCCGGAGTTGCAGGTGCGGCGATCCTCGTGGGCCTGTGCGCGCTGATCTGGCGCGGGCGTTTGAAGGGCTCGGTGAACCAGGCGATCTACGACCGGCAGATCAAGTCAAGCTGAGTCTGCAACCAGCCAGCAACCAGGATACGCCAATGGGTTGGATCAAAGACATCATCTCGCCGCAGACCAGGAAGTGGGAAGAGTTCTACCGCAACCGCTTCCAGCATGACCGGATCGTGCGGAGCACGCACGGCGTGAACTGCACGGGAGGCTGTTCCTGGCAGATCCATGTCAAGGACGGCATCGTGACCTGGGAGACGCAGCAACTGGACTACCCGTTGCTGGAAGACTCCCTGCCTCCCTACGAGCCCCGCGGATGTCAGCGGGGGATCTCATACTCCTGGTACCTGTACAGTCCCCTGCGGATCAAGTACCCGCTGGTCCGCAGCGCCCTCCTCGACGCCTACCGGGCCAAGAAGCGCGAAACCGGCGACCCCATGAAGGCGTGGAAGGCCCTGCAAGCGGACCGGGCGGCACGCCGGACGTACCAGCAGGCGCGCGGCAAGGGCGGATTCCGCAGGGCGAGCTGGGACGAGGTCATGGAGATCATGTCCGTCGCCAACCTCAGCACCGCCGAGGAGTATGGTCCGGACCGCGTCATCGGGTTCAGCCCCATCCCCGCAATGTCGATGCTGAGCTACGCGGCCGGCGCGCGCTTCCTCCAGCTCTTTGGAGGCGTCAACCTCAGCTTCTACGACTGGTACTGCGACCTGCCCACGGCGTTCCCGGAGATCTGGGGCGAGCAGACCGACGTGTGCGAGAGCGCCGATTGGTACAACGCCAAGATGGTCGCGGACATGGGTGCCTGTCTCAACATGACGCGCACGCCCGACTGCCACTTCTTTGCCGAGTCGCGTCACAACGGGACCAAGGCCGTGGTGTTCTCGCCCGACTTCAGCCAGGTGTGCAAGTACGCCGATCAGTGGGTACCGCTCCACGCAGGAAGTGACGGCGCGTTCTGGATGGCCACGACTCATGTGATCCTCAAGGAGTTCCACCACGAGAAGCGGACCCCGTTTTTCATCGACTACGTCAAGAAGTACACGGACAGCCCGTACCTCGTGAAGCTCGACCGGCGCGGCGAGCACTACCAACCGGGACGGCTGCTCCGCGCCTCGGAGATCTCCGAGTACCGGGACATCTCGAACGGGGATTGGAAGTTCCTCAACCTCGACGCGCAGACCGGCAAGTTGGTGGTTCCCAAGGGGAGCTCCGGGTCCCGGTGGGACGAGAAGCAGGGCAACTGGAACATGAAGCCCGAGAACCTGGTGGACGATCGGCCCTATGATCCGGTCCTCACGTTGCTCGGCCGGTCCAGCCAGGTGGCCCAGACGGCCTTCACGGACTTCGGGCTCGATCACACCGCCTACCGCGGCGTACCCGCGATGCAGGTCGAGACGATCAACGGGCCCGCCCTGGTCACCACGGTCTACGACCTCACGATGGCGCAGTACGGCGTGGACCGCG
>Ga0209002_10000246_pt1 | contig 41567 bp, 31 predicted proteins | sample Rifsed16ft2_FD_184010 | JGI IMG/M metagenome (GOLD analysis project Ga0209002, IMG submission 184010) | Soil microbial communities from Rifle, Colorado, USA - sediment 16ft 2 (version 2) | ecosystem: Environmental > Terrestrial > Deep subsurface > Rock core/Sediment | place: Rifle, Colorado...
AGCGAGCTGGCGGTGCTGGGCGCCGCCATCCAGCACGCGCTGCCGAGCGACCCGGCATTCCCCGACGAGCGGGTGACCGCGACGGCGGTGTCCATCAATGAGGCGCGCAGCGATGCCACCGTCCGCCGCTCTCTCATGGTCTTTCTGGGCGGCGTGGTGCTGGTACACCTCCTGGCGTGCGCCAACGTGGCGAACCTCCTCCTGGGACGGGCGGCGGCCAGGCGGCACGAATCCGCGGTCCGGATCGCCCTCGGCAGCGGTCCTGGGCCGTTGTTCCGGCACCTACTCGCAGACGGTGCCGTTCTGGCGCTGCTCGGGGGATTACTCGGCGTGGTGCTCGCGTGGAAAGCGACCGGGCTCATCGCGCCGCCGGCCAACGTCTGGGCGCCGCGCAACTTCTATGGGAGCCTGGCGCCGTTCGACACGCCGGCCTTCGGCGTGCCCGAGGTGGCCTTCGGCTTGAGCCTAGCACTCGCCACGGCGTTGATCGTGGCCATCCCGCAGGCGATGACGGCGTTTCGGTTGGACGTGGCGGGAGGACTCAAGGCGGGGTCGCGCGGCGTATTGCGCGGCGGCTTTGGCAGGGGCGCGGGCGGCGAGCCCGGCACGCTCGCGCGGCGGCGGCCGTCGGTGCGAGCCGGGATCGTTGGCGTCGAGGCCGCGCTCGCGATGTTACTGGTGGTGGCCGCGGGCCTGCTCATCGACAGCTTCCAGCGCATGCGCCAGACGGACATCGGGGTGGACACCACCCGGGTGCTCACCTTCTGGGTGATTCCGTCCGAGGCGCGGGTACCTCCCGAGACCGCGCCGGCCTTCGTCACGCGCATGCTCGAAGCGGTGTCGGCGGTGCCCGGCGTCCTCGCCGCGACCGTGGACGGCGGGGCTCCGCTCGCCGGAACCGCGAGGTCCACTCTATACATTGCGGGCCGTCCGGCGCCGCCCTTCGGCCAGGCGCCACCGGTGCTCCGGCACTACGTGGCGCCCGATCACTTCCGCGTCATGGGCATTCCGCTGCTACAGGGGCGGGCGATCACACCGGCTGACGTGGCGGGCGCGCCGCGCGTCACCGTGATCAGCGAGACGGCCGCCCGCCGCTTCTGGCCCAACGAGGATCCCTTGGGACAGCGGGTCTGGTTCGGCGGCGGGAGCAGCTTCAGCAGCCCCGCTTCGAGTGCGGCGATCATCGGCATCGTGGCCGACGTCGTCTATGAGCCCCTTGACCAAAACCCAAACCGCGCCAGCTTCTACACGCCGTACGCGCAATTCACCTACGCGTCTCGCATGTTCTTCCTGCGCACCGCGGGCGATCCCCTGGGGGTGGTGCCGGACGTGCGCAAGGCGGTCGCGATGGTAGATCCCGACTTGTCCCTGCGGGAGGTGCAGCCGCTGGCAGATGTCGTGAATGGATCGTGGGCCAGGCATCGCTTCGATGCCATTCTCTTCGGCGGGTTCGGCCTGGCGGCGCTGCTCCTCGCCGGGAGCGGCGTCTTCGCGGTGCTGGCCTACGCGGTTGCCAATCGGACCCGTGAGTTCGGCATCCGTATCGCGCTCGGCGCCCGGCCCGGCGCCGTTATGCGCCAGGTCGTGAGAGAGGGAATGGCCTTCCCGTCGATTGGACTGCTGTTGGGTGCCCTCGCGTCGGCCGGCGCCACGCGCCTGTTGCGCGCGTCGTTGTACCAGATATCGCCGCTCGATCCTGCCGTGTACGTCCGAACCACGCTGCTCCTGCTCGCGGTCGCCGCCGGTGCGTGCCTGGTCCCGGCGTGGCGGGCCACCCGCGCCGACCCGATGGAGGCCCTGCGGGCGGAGTAGGCGCTCCGCGCCACGGTGCCTGGCCTCAGGTCTCTGGCGAGTTGTGCTCCGGGGCGCCAAGATAGCATTCCCTACTTCCGCCCCGAGCTGAACATGCGATTCGCCGTCATCGCCCTGTCGAGCATCCTGTCCGCGACCCTCCCCCTCGCCGGCCAGCAGCCGCCCCCGCCTCCGGCGGGCCAGCAGCCATCGTCGCCGGGCCAGCAGCAGCGCCGCGGGCCGCGTCCCTACGCCGAGGTCATTCCGCCCCGCGCGGTCACCGACTCCGGCGGGATCACGGTCCACCAGGTGGACGACCGGTGGTTCTTCGAAGTGCCGGACTCCCTGCGCGGGCGCGATTTCCTGCTGGTGAGCCGGATCGCCGGGGTCCCGCAGAACTTCGGCGGATTCACCTCGGCCGGGACGTCGGTCGAGGAGCAGGTGGTCCGCTGGGAGCGGCACGGCAACACGGTACTCCTTCGGAGCGTGAGCTTCACTGCCGTGGCCGACGACTCGCTCCCCATCGCGCTCTCCGTGGCCAGCAACAACGTCGGGCCGATTCTCGGGGCGTTTCCCATCCAGGCGTTCGGCAAGGACAGCGCCAGCTACGTGCTGGACGTCACCGACTTCTTCGCGGGGGATACGCCGGGCATCGCCGGCCTCTCGCCGGCGCAACGGCGCCAGTATCAGGTCCGGCGGTTGGATCCGGCCCGAAGCTACGTCAGCGCCATCCGCGCGTTCCCCCTCAACCTGGAGGCGCGCCACACCCAGACCTTCGATGCCGGGGAGCCGCCGTCCGAGCCGCGCACCGGCACCATCTCCCTGGAGATGCGACAATCGCTGGTGCTGCTCCCCAAGGAGCCCATGCGCCCCCGCTACGCGGACCAGCGCGCCGGATTCTCCGCCGTCTCGCGCGTCAACTACGGGCTGGACGAGTACAAGGCGGCGACCCAGCGGTTCATCCGCCGGTGGCGACTCGAGCCCAAGGACCCGGCGGCCTATGCCCGCGGCGAGCTGGTGGAGCCGGTGAAGCCCATCGTGTACTACATCGACCCGGCGACGCCGGCCAAGTGGCGGAAATACGTGAAGCAGGGCGTCGAGGATTGGCAGAAACCCTTCGAGGCGGCGGGCTTCAGGAACGCCATTCTCGCCCGGGACCCGCCGTCGCCCGCCGAGGATCCCGCGTGGGACCCCGAAGACATCCGGTACTCGGTGGTCCGCTGGGCGGCGAGCCTGGTGCGGAACGCGGTGGGACCGAGCACGGCGGATCCCCGCACCGGTGAGATCATCGAGAGCGACATCACTTGGTACCACAACCATCTGCGCTCCTACCGCAACCGGCTGATGATCGAGACTGGAGCGGCGAACCCCGCCGCGCGCACGCTCGATCTAGACGAGGCGTTTCTAGGCGAGACCCTGCGCAAGGTGATCACCCACGAGGTGGGGCACGCGATCGGGTTGCCGCACAACATGGCCGCGTCCAGCCTGTATCCGGTGGACTCGCTCCGGAGCCCCGCCTTCGTCAAGCGGTACGGCATCTCGGCCACCATCATGGACTACGCGCGCCAGAACTACGTGGCGCAGCCGGGGGACGGCCTGGAGCCCAACGATTTCATCCGCAAGCTGGGGCCGTTTGACGATTTCATCATCAACTGGGGCTACCGGGTGTTGCCCGGCGCGGCGACGCCGGAGGACGAGCGAGCGACGCTCAATCGCTGGTTGACGGAGTCTGCCGGACCCCTGCGCTACCGGTACGTGCCGCAGGCCCTGTCCAATATCGACCCACGGGCCCAGACCGAGGACGTGGGCGGCGATCCGGTAGGCGCCAGCCGGTACGCGGAGGCGAATCTGCGGCGCGTGGTGCCGAACCTCACGGCCTGGACCACGCAGAGCGGCGAGGACTACCAGGACCTCGAGGAGCTGTACGGCGAAGCGCTCTCTATGTGGGGCCTGTACATGGGGCACGTGGTCACCGTGATCGGTGGCGTGCAGGTGGACTTCAAGACCGCCGACGAGGACGGCGCTGTGTATACGCCGGTGGCGCGGGAGCGCCAGCGTGCGGCCCTGCGGTTCCTGAGCGAGCAGGCCTTCCGCACGCCGGCCTGGATGGCTCCGGACGACATTCTCGCCAGGATTGGACCGCCGACCGGCGCCACGTCGCTCGTGGCGCGCCAGACCAGTGTGATGACGCAGCTGCTGGATGCGCGGCGTCTGCTGCGTCTCACCGAGCCGGGGAGCCCCTACAGCGGTGAGGAATACCTGCGCGATCTGCGGGTCGCGGTGTGGGGCGCGAGCTCGGCAGACACCTCGGTCCGACTGGATGCCAATCGGCGGGCGCTGCAACGGGTCTACCTGGAGCGACTGGAGGCGCTCATCACGCCGCCCCAGCCTCCGACCCCGGGGGCCGGTGGTGCTGCTCAGGGTCCGGCGGGCCCGCCACCGTCGCCGCTGCTCGGTCCCATCAACGTGCAGCGGAGCGACCTGCCCGCGCTGGCCCGGCGCGAGCTGCGCGCGATTCAGGCGCAGGCGCGGGCCGCCGCGACGGCGGCACCCGCCGGCGTCCTGAGGGCCCACTGGCAGGACGTGGTGGACCGGGTAGACGATATCCTGGAAGGAAAACGCTAGCTTTGGAGAGGCGAACCACATGATGAGATCGAGACGGTGGGCACGAACCCTCTCGGCCGCCGTGCTCCTGGGCGTGGCGGTCGTGGGCGCAGAGCGCCCTGCCGTGGCCCAGGCCGCCGCGAGTCCACCGGCCCAGGCCTATCCCGGCCGGTACCCCTATACCGAGGCAGACGTGCAATTCGTCACCGGTATGATCAGCCACCACGCCCAGGCGATCGTGATGGCCGGCTGGGCGCCCACCCATGACGCCGGCAGATCGATCCGCGTCCTCTGCGAACGGATCATCAACGCGCAGACCGACGAGATCACCTTGATGCAGGATTGGCTCCGGGACCGCAACCAGCCCGTGCCCGAGGCGAAGCCGATGCCGGTGAAGATGAGGATGCAAGGCGTCGAGCACGAAGTGCTGATGCCGGGCATGCTCACGGACGAACAGATGGACCGGCTTGACCAGGCCCGGGGCGCCGAGTTCGACCGGCTGTTTCTCACCTTCATGATCCAGCACCACCGAGGTGCCGTCACGATGGTGGATCAACTGCTCAGTTCACCGGGCGGCGGCCAGGATGAAGCGGTGTACAAGTTCGCCTCCGATATCTACGCCGATCAGACCACCGAGATCGAGCGGATGATGAAGATGCTCTTGACCCTCCCACCGAGGTAACGATGAGGACCCCCTCCACGTTGTTCATGTCCGTAGTCCTGTCCGTCGCTGCGTGCGCCAGGTCGGCGCCCGTTTCGCAGGCGCCGAGTCCGACGCCGGCGGCTGCGGCGGCCATGTCCACCACGCCGCCGAGCCCCGACCCGCGGATCGGTCTCACGCCCGGGCTGATGGATGCCGGCGAGGCCATTTGGAACCTGCGCGTTCTCTCCAAGACGCCTGCGCCGCCCGGTTTCCTCGGCGTCACCAACTCGGATCTCGCGTTCCTCGGCAACTACGCGCTCCAGGGGAACTACAACGGGTTCCAGGTGTGGGATATCTCCAACCCGGCGGCTCCCACGCTGAAGAAGGCGTATCTCTGCCCCGCGTCGCAGAGCGACGTGTCGGTCTACCAGCACCTGCTGTTCGTTTCCGCGGAAGCTCCGTCGGCCCGCCTCGACTGCGGCACCGAGGGCGTGCGGGACACCGTCAGCCACGACCGGATTCGCGGGATCCGGATCTTCGACATCACCGACATCACCAACCCGAGATACATCGGGAACGTGCAGACCTGCCGCGGGTCGCACACCCACAGCGTGCTGGTCGATCCCAAGGACCCGGAGAACGTCTACATCTACATCTCCGGTTCGGCCGGGGTGCGGTCACCCAACGAGCTGCCGGGCTGCTCGCGTTTGTTCCCGGACGAAGACCCGAACTCCGCGCTCTTTCGGATCGAGGTGATCAAGGTCCCGCTCAGCGCTCCCGAGCAGGCGGCGATCGTGAGCACGCCGCGGATCTTTAGTGACCTGGCTCCGGCGCCGCGGCACGGCGAGGCGCCGGAGGACATCGCCGCGCAGAAGGCGGCAGTGGAAGCCGCGCGCCGGGCGGGCGGGTTCATCGCGAAGATCGGCGCCGAGGAGTTCGTCCTGCCGCCTCAATTCACCAGCCCGATGCTCGATAGCGTCATGAAGGCCCGCGGGGGCAGCGGCGCGCCGACCGGTGCGGACAGCGCGGCGCTGCGCGAAGCGCTTGCCGGCATCATTTCGGCGATGATCGGCGAAGACCCCAACCGGCCCCCTACGGGTCCGAACCAATGCCACGACATTACCCTGCACCCGGCGATCGGGCTCGCAGGCGGCGCCTGCGGCGGGTACGGGCTCCTGCTCGACATCCGTGACCCCGCCAACCCGGTGCGCATTGACGCCGTGGCCGACTCCAACTTCGCCTACTGGCACTCGGCGACCTTCAACAACGACGGCACCAAGATCCTGTTCACCGACGAATGGGGCGGGGGCGGCGCGCCCAAGTGCCGCGTGACCGACAAGTACGAGTGGGGCGCGGACGCCATTTTTACGCTCGCGAGCAACAAGATGACGTTCCACAGTTACTACAAGATGCCGGCGCCGCAGACCACGCTGGAGAACTGCGTCGCGCATAACGGATCGCTGATTCCCATCCCCAACCGGGACATCATGGTGCAGGGTTGGTACCAGGGCGGCATTTCAGTGTTCGACTGGACCGACCCCGCGCGTCCCCAAGAAATCGCGTTCCACGATCGCGGCCCGGTGGACTCCACCCGGATGCGCATGGGCGGGTCGTGGTCGGTCTACTGGTACAACGGCGTCATCGTAAGCTCGGAGATTGCCCGGGGACTGGACATCTTCGAGTTGACGCCGAGCGGGTTCATTTCGCAGGACGAGATTGACGCGGCGAAGACCGTGCACCTCGACTACCTGAATGCCCAGGGGCAGCCCCAGTTCGTGTGGCCGCCCAGCTTCGCGCTGGCGCGTGCTTATCTGGACCAGCTCGGGCGGTCGAACGGCCTCGCCGCCGAGAAGATTACCGCCGCGCGCACGGCGCTCGCCGGCGCCGAGCGGGCCCGCGGGGACAGGCGGCGAACCGCGCTGTCGGACCTGGCCACGCAGTTGAGCAGCGACGCAGCCGGAGCCGCCGACCACGCGAAGGTGCAGAAACTGGCGACCGCCGTCACGGACCTGGCCAACGCGCAGCGCTGACGCCTCGGCGGGCGCCTCACACTAGTACCGTCCTGCAAACTCCGGCTTATGGTCTCCGGGGAGCCGGCAGGTCGCGCCCGCCCTGGTGGAGCACCAGGGAGGAGACCTTTCCGGTCGAGTCCCGCACGAAACTGATCTGCGCGTCCACCACGCGGTAGAAGAATTCGTCGCGCGCCGAAGCATAGACCGGGACGGCGCCCTGGCCGGTCGCCTGGGCGACCAGGGTGTCGCCTGTCTTCCGAATGGCGATCACGAACCCGGGGGCGAGCTGGTACTCGCCGACGTAGTCGTCCAACGCTCCCGCCGGCAAGGTGATGGCGCTGCGCACCGTGGCGAGCGAGAACGAGGGATTGAGTGAGTGAAACCCGATGTCGTCAATGCTGTGCGAGGAATTGGACAGCACCACCACGCCGATCTTTCTGCGCGGGTCGAAGCCGATGAAACTGTGATAGCCCCCCGTGCCGCCGTTGTGCCAGTAGGCTGGTGAGCTGTCGGGCCAGATCACGTGCCAACCAAGGCCCATCCGCATGGTGGGCCCGGCGTCGCCCTGGATCACCTGTGTGAGACGGAACGCGGAATCCAGCGGCGTCTTCACCAAACCCATGGCGGCGGCGAGGAACCTCGCCAAGTCCGCCCCGGTCGAGCGAAGCGCGCCGGCACCGGCCAGGGCGTCCAGGTCCCAGTTGCTCACTTCGTGCTCGCCCTGGTGACCGCGAGCCAGCCGCGCGCCGAGATCCGGGGCAAGCGTGACGCGGGTGCTCGCGAGACCGAGCGGTGTGGTGATGCGTTGGAGCACCAGGTTCTCGTAGGACGTGCCCGCGATATGGGCCAGCGCGAACCCGAGCAACCCGACGCCCAGATTGGAGTACTCGTACGTCGCGCCGGGGTCGCGGGTCAGCGCGTATCCGTTGAGAAACTGATACAGCCGGCGCGCGTCGTAGTCGGCATACGGGTTGGTGAGATCAGCGGGCGCCAGGTTCGAAGGGAGGCGCGGCAGGCCCGAGCGCTGGGCCGAAAGCAGGCGCATGGTGATCTGGAGCGTGTCTCGCCTCGGGACCCGCACCGAGTCGGGCAGGTAGCGCTGCACCGGATCGTCGAGGCCCACCTCGCGCTTGGCGGCCATGTCCGCGAGCGCGACCGCGGTGAACACCTTCGTCACCGAGCCGATCTCGTAGATCGTGTTCTCGCTGACGGGGTGCTCGCCGCTTCGCGAGGTGTTGCCGTAGCTCCAGTACCGCGCTCCGTTGCCGTCCACCAGGCCGATCACGATCCCGACGGTCCAGCCGTGGTCCACCCGCGCGCGCACGTTGGCGCGGACGTCGTCGGGGATCTGGATACCCTGGGCCCGCGCCGCGGAGACGGCGCATAGACACAGCAGCACGGTCGAGGTTATCAGCCTGCGGGCCGCCCGGATCACGATCCAGCGCTCCATCAGGCGCATGATATCTACCGGGCGGCAAACCGGCCACTCGCGGCTTGACCGCGGCGCTCCCACGCTGCTCCTTTGGTCCCCTGTGACGCCCCCCAACCCACCACCCTCCTCCACCACTGCAGGCGCAGTAGCCGGCCCACCCGCGCTGCCCTGGTACCGCACCATCACGCCCGAGCAGTGGCGCGCCCTGCTCGCCGCCAAGCTGGGCTGGATGCTCGACGCCATGGACTTCCTGCTCTACGTGATGGCGATCGGGCGGCTCAAGGCCTACTTCGGTTTCGGCGACGCCACCGCGGGCCTGCTGGGGACCATCACCCTCCTGGTGTCCGCGGGGGGCGGCGTGCTCTTCGGCCTCATCGCGGACCGGGTGGGCCGGACGCGGGCGCTGATGGGCACGATCTTGATCTTTTCCTTGTGCTCGCTGGGCGCGGCCACCTCGCAAACCCTGGTCCAGTTGCTGCTCTGGCGGGCCCTGCTCGGGATCGGCATGGGCGGGGAGTGGGCATCCGGCGCGGTGCTGGTGAGCGAAACCTGGCCTCCGGAGCACCGCACCAAGGCGGTGGGCATCATGCAGTCCGGCTGGGCGCTGGGTTACATCCTCGCGGCGATCGCCGCCGCCCTGGTGCTGGACGTGCTGCCGCTGGGCGATGAGGCCTGGCGCTGGCTGTTCGTGGTCGGGGTGTTGCCCGCCTTCTTCACGCTCTGGGTGCGACGACGGGTGCCGGAGCCGCCCGCATGGGCGAGGCGGCGAGCCAGCGGCGGGCTAGTGTCGAATCCGTTCGCCGTGCTGTTCGGGCGGAGCCTGTGGCGGCGGACGGTGCTGGCCACGCTGCTCACGGCGTCGGTCCAGTTCGCCTACTGGGGTCTCTTCTTCTGGCTCCCGGCCTTTCTCGGGACGCCGGTGGAGCAGGGCGGAGCCGGGATGACCATCGTGCGATCGATGAGCTGGATCATCCCGATGCAGATCGGGGCCTACTTCGGCTACCTCTCCTTCGGCTTCATCGCCGACCGGTTGGGGCGGCGCCCGACGTTCGTGCTGTTTCTCGCCATCGCGGCCGTGCTGGTGCCGATCTACGGCCAATTGGCGCGAAGCCCCGCGGTCCTCATGCTGCTCGGGCCGGTCCTGGGCTTCGTGGGGCACGGATACTTCAGCATGTTCGGCGCGTTCCTGGCCGAGCTGTTTCCTACGACCGTGCGGGCCACGGGCCAGGGGCTCACCTACAACTTGGGGCGCGGGCTGGGCGCGTTGGCTCCGTACACGATCGGCGCGCTGGCCACGGTGCCCCACGTGGGGATCGGGTCGGCGCTGGCGCTGACGTCGGCCTTCTTCCTGGCGGGGGCGCTGCTGCTGTTCGCGCTGCCCGACACCAGCGGCAAGCCGCTCGAGGATTGACGTGTCCGCCAAGCTCTTCCGCCGGGCCGTTGCGCTCGGCTTCGTCCTCGCGCTGTGGCCGACCGGCGTGCCAGCGCAGGGAACCACCGATCCGCACTCGGCTGCGCCGCAGGCGGCTGCGGCCCGGGCCTCCGGCTCGGTCCATGTGAATGGCCACCTGGATGAGCCGGCGTGGCGAGCCGCACCGGCCATCACCGCGTTCACCCAACTGGATCCCCGTGAGGGCCAGCCCGTGAGCCGGCCCACGGAAGTTCGCATCCTGTACGACCACGAGGCGATCTACCTGGGCGCGCGGCTCTCCGGTCCCGTGCGCTACCGCCTCGGCCGGCGCGACATGGAGTTGCTCGATTCAGATTGGTTCGGCGTGGCCTTCGACAGCTATCACGACCATGGCACCGCCTTCCGCTTCCAGGTCAATCCCGGCGGCGTCCAGCGGGACGCCACGATCCGGATGGCAGGCGGACATGCCCAGGAGGATGACTCGTGGGACAGCGTCTGGGAGGTCGCCACGTCGCGCGACTCCGCCGGCTGGACCGCGGAGCTGCGCATTCCCTTCAGCCAGCTCCGGTTCCGAACTAGCGCGGAGGGGGTGTGGGGCTTCCAGCTCGAGCGCATCATCGGAAGCCAGCAGGAGTACGCGCAGTGGGCGTTCACGCCGAAGCGGGAGTTCGGCGGTGTGCAGCGCTATGGGCACCTGGCCGGCCTGGAGGGCGTTCAACCCGGCAAACGGCTGGAGGTGCTGCCGTACGTGGTGGGCCGCGGCAAGTACGTGGATCCGGGAGCCAATCCGTTCCGATCCGCCGCGGAGCACTCGGCGACGGTCGGGGGCGACGTCCTCTATCGCCTGGCCTCCGACTTCACGCTCAACGCCACCATCAACCCGGATTTCGGTCAGGTGGAGGTGGATCCGGCGATCATCAACCTCGGCGTCTACGAAACCTTCTTTCCCGAGAAGCGGCCGTTTTTCGTCGAGGGGAGCGAGATCTTCCAGTTTACGGGCAACACCAGCGGCGGCGACCTGTTCTACAGCCGTCGCATCGGCCGCGCGCCCCAGCTGGCGCCCCCAACCGCTGCCTCCGACGTGCCCGAGGCCACCACGATTCCCGCGGCGGTGAAGCTGAGCGGCAAGACTACCGGCGGCTGGTCCGTAGGCGTGCTGGACGCCGTGACCGCCCGCGAGAACGCGAGCTACGTGGATCCCCAAGGTCTCACCGGCTCGCTACCGGTGGAGCCGCCCGCGAACTACCTCGTCGGTCGCGCGCGCCACGAGGCGAACGCCGGGCGCTCCTGGTTCGGCGGGATCATCACCGCGGTGAATCGGGATCTCGCGACGCCGAACCTTTCGGCCGCGCTGCGCTCGGCCGCCTACGCGGTCGGCATGGACTGGCGTCACGAATGGGCGAACAGGAGCTGGGCGTTCGAAGGGAGCCTCGTGGGAAGTGCGGTACGAGGCTCGCCTCAGGCGATCATCGCCACGCAGCGCCAATCCAACCACTACTTCCAACGCCCGGACGCGCCGTATCTGGGCGTGGACTCTTCGGCCACCTCGCTGGCGGGGTACTCGGTCGGCGCCAGTCTCGCCAAACAGGCGGGCGAGCACTGGCTGGGGTCGGTCGCCGGTGCGCTCACGGCACCCGCCTTTGAGGTGAATGACCTGGGGTTCCAGACGCGCACCGACCGCCGGGACCGCCAAGCCACAGTGGGCTACCGGGAGAACCGGCCCGGGCGCTTTATCCGGAATTGGACCCTCAACGCAGCCTGGCGCGACGAAAGCAACTATAACGGCGATCGGATCCAGGAGTTCTTCTACGTCAGTGGGCGGTTCCGTCACCTGGGCTTTTGGGGCGCCGGCGGATACCTGCTGCATCGCTTGCGCTCATGGGACGATCGCTCGACGCGCGGCGGTCCGATGATGACCCGCCCGGCGGACACCCAAGCCTCGGTCAACGTCAACAGCGATACGCGCCGGCCCGTCCTGCTGAGCGCGAGCGGAACGCGCACCTTCGACGAATACGGCGGCGGTTCCTGGGGCTTCGGTGTCGGCCTCACCGTGCGGACTTCGCCGCGCTGGAACCTGAGCATCGGACCTTCGTTCAGCACGGGAAAGATTGCGGCGCAGTACGTGGGGACCATGAGCGACACCGCGGCGAGCGCCACCTACGGCAAGCGCTACCTGTTCGCGCCGCTGGACTTCACGCAGGTGGACGCGGAGATCCGGCTCAACCTCGCGCTCACCCCGCGCTTGAGCCTGCAGAGCTATGTGCAGCCGCTGATTTTCAGCTCGGACTACGGGCAGGTGGGATCCCTCGCGGCGCCGCGCACGTTCGACTTCCAGCCCTACACCGGGGCAACGCCATCGCTCGACGGTACCTTCCGTAGCCTGCGCGGCAACATGGTGTTGACCTGGGAGTGGCGCCCGGGCTCGCGCCTGTACCTCGCGTGGCAGCACTGGCGTGAAGGTGCGGTGGATAGCCCGGCGTTCGATGTCGGGCGTGACGTGCCGGGACTGTTCGACGCGCGCGCCAACAACATCGTGGTGATCAAGGTGAGCGACTGGCTGAACTTCTGATGCGGGCGAACGGCCGATCGCCCACGAGGACCCTAACTTTCCGCCCGAGGTCCGCCATGAACCTGCATAGTGGGGGGGCGCTCGCCCTCCTGTTTCTGCTCATTGCGCCATCGCTGCCCGCTCAAGAGCGTGCTGTCTCATTCTGGCCGGATGCCGTGCGTACTGCGATTCGTACGCACGTGGACGGCGTGGCGGCGCTGGAGACGGTGCGCGAGCTGGCGCGCTTCCATCGGGTGCATGCCTCGCCCGGCTTCGCCGCGGCCGCGGAGCACATTCGACAACGCCTGGCGTCGGTCGGCTTCCGGGACGCGGCGATCGAGCGGTTCCCGGCGGATGGCTCCACCCGTTACGCCCACTTCCGCAGCTACTACGGGTGGCAGCCGGTCGCCGCCACGCTGCAGGAGGTTTCCCCCAGCCCCGCGCTGCTGGCGTCCTTCCCGGAGCTTCCCGTGGCGCTCGCCGATTTCAGCCAGGACGCCGATGTGACCGCGGAGCTGGTGGATGTCGGCGCCGGCACGCGCCCGGCGGACTATGAGGGAAAGCAGGTGGCCGGGAAGATCGCGATCGCGAGCGGGTCGTTGCCGCTGGTGCACCGCCTGGCGGTGGAAGAGCGGGGTGCGGCAGGTTTCCTGTCCGATTTTCCCAACCAGACCACTGCGTGGTCGGGCGACGATCGGGACCTGGTGCGCTGGGGGCATCTGTCGGCCTACCAGCTCAAGAACACCTTCGCGTTCATGCTCTCGAAACGCCAGTCGGGAAGGCTCAGGGAACGGCTGGCGGGCGGCGAGCGGATCGTGGTGCAGGCACAGGTGCGAGCCAGGATGACGCCCGGCACGTTCGACGTGGTGACGGCCACCATCCCCGGCGCCGAGCGCCCCAACCAAGAAATCGTCCTGACCGCGCATCTGGATCATCAGTCGGCCGGCGCCAACGACAACGCCTCGGGCAGCGCCGCCATTCTGGAGGTGGCGCTGGCACTCCACCGCGCGATCGCCGACGGATCGCTGCCGCCCCCACGGCGGACCATCCGGTTCCTGTGGACTCCGGAGATCGCGGGCACGCTGGCCTACCTCGTGAGCCGTCCCGAGGTGACTGGGCGGCTGCGGGCTGGGATTCACATGGACATGGTGGGTGGGCTCCTGGGCACCATCCGGGGCACGTTCCATCTCTCGCGGTCCGCGGAGAGCGTGCCCCACATCGCCAACCAGATCGCCGAGGCTTGGTTCAACGACGTAGTCCGCACGTCGGCGTGGTACGCCGAGCACGGCGGCGATCCGTATGACGGGCTGGTGTGGCCGCCGGGGTCGCGCGAGGCGTTCCTGGGCGACCTCCGCGCCATCGAGATGGGAAGCGACCATCAGGTGCTCCAAGACGGGGCGTTCCGGATTCCCATGGTGTACTTCCATGACTGGCCGGACGTCACCATCCACACCAACAAGGATCAGCCGGAGAATCTCGACGCCACCAAGCTCGGGCGGGTGGCGTTCATGGGCGCCGGGATCGCCTGGACCCTGGCCGCGCTGCCGGACTCGGAGGCGGGCGGGCTGGTGGTGCTGGCGCGTGCCGCCGCTGAAGAGCGGGCCGCCCGGGCCCGGGCCCGAGCCGCGCTCGGCGCCAATCCTCGAGATGGGCTGCTCTTCGAGCGCGAAGCCCTGGCTCAGGGGACCGAGACGCTGCGATCGGTGGCGTCGCTCTGGCCGGTGACCGCGGCCACCGTGGCGCGGGAGGTGGACCGACTCCAGCGTCTGCAGCCCATGGTTCCGGCCGCGGCGGAGCGCGACGCCCGGGTACCGGTGCGGAGCGTGGATGTGCGCGGGCCGCTCGAGGTCTACAACTACGACTACCTCGCCGAGGTGCTCGGGCCGGACGCCGACGTCAGCACGGCGCTCTCGCGGCGCGCCAACGGCGAGGTGCTCGGTTACGAAGCGCTGAACCTGGTGGACGGCCGGCGGAGTGTGTCGGACATCCGTGACATCCTGACGGGGAGGTACGACCCGGTCCCCTTAAGGGAAGTGGCGGAGTACTTGGCGCTGCTCGAGCGCGCTCGCGTGGTCCAGTTCAGGGGCCCGTAGGAAGCTGGGAGGGGCCCGCTGACTACTCCGCGCGATACGCTCGAGCGCCGGCTCGATCTCGTCTCCGTCACCGCGCTGGTCATCGGCGAGGTGATCGCGGTCGGGATCTTCCTCACGCCCGCCGGCATGGCCAAGTCGCTCGGTTCCCCTCTTTGGCTGCTGGTGGTTTGGCTCACCATGGGTGCCATGGCCTTGTGCGGCGCCTGGTGCTACGGGGAGCTGGCGGCGCGGTTCCCGGAGCCGGGCGGGGGCTACGTGTACCTGGGGCGCGTGTACGGACCGGGCGTCGCCTTTCTGTACGGATGGAAATGCCTGCTGGTCATGGACCCGGGGATCACCGCGGCGCTGGGGATGGGGCTGGCGAGTTACGTGGGGTATCTCGTCGCGCTCTCGCCGATGGGCGTCAAGGCCGTAGCACTCGGGGCGATCGTGGCACTCGCCGCCGTCAACGTGGTGGGCCTTCGCTTGGGCGCCGGCCTGATGCGCTGGCTCACCGCCCTAAAGCTTGGCGCGCTGGCCTTGATCGTGCTGCTGGCGCTCGGGTCGGGGGCGGGGGACTGGTCCCATTTTGTTCCGTTGGTGGCGCAGCGGCCCGGCTCGAGCCCGCTTCCGGGCGCGCTGGCCCCGGCCCTGGTGGGCGCGTTCTTCGCCTTCGGCGGCTGGTGGGAAGTGAGCAAGATGGCCGGTGAGGCGCGGGACCCGGCGCGCATCATGCCTCGGGCCCTCGCTCTCGGAGTGGTCATCGTCACGTTCGTCTACGTGGTGACCAGCGCCGTGTTTCTGTATCTGGTTCCCCCGGAGCGCGTCACGTCCGGGGAGACCTTCGCGGCCCAGGCGGGGGTGATGCTGTTCGGGCCGGCGGGCGGGCAGGTGTTCGCCGCGATCGTGGTGGTCTCGGTGTTGGGGAGCCTCGCCGTCCTCCTCATGGCGCTCCCCCGCGTCTACTACGCGATGGCGCGCGACGGCGTCTTCTTCCGCGCGGTAGGCGCGGTGCACCCGCGGTTCGGCACGCCGGCCCGCGCGATCGCGCTCCAGGCGACGCTGGCCTCGCTCCTGGTAGTCCTGGGCACCTTCAACCAGATCGTGGCCTATTTCATTTTCGTCACCGTGGCGTTCATCGCGCTGACGGTGGCTGGCGTGTTCGTGCTGCGGCGCCGGGCCGTCGGTCCGCCGGCGTTTCGGGTTCCTGGCTATCCGGCGCCGGTGGTCGTTTTTCTGGCGCTCGCCGTGGGCCTCCTGGTGCTGCTCGCCGCGTACAACCCACTCCAGGCCTTCCTGGGCATCGCCATCGTGGCGCTCGGCGTACCGGTATACCGCGTCATGGGCCCGCGGTAGCGAGTCAGAAGGCCAACAGCCGCGTCACCTTCACCGCCACCGACCGCTCCAACGTGACGCCCGTGGGCAGGTGGCGGCGATCGACCAGGACCAGGAACACGTCGCTCAGCGGCGCGTGGCGGAAGTCGAGCCGCAGGTTGCTCACCACCTGGTCCGTTTCGGCGTTGTACTGCACGAACGCGCTCCCGAAGAAGGTGGTGGACGTGGCGAACCGGACCCGGGCCGATGCCAGGTCGGCCAGAAACGAGCCTTCCGGGAGGTCCACGTCGTTCCGGTTGGCGGACACCTCGACAAACAGATTGTGTCGCGGCCGCCAGCTGCCGCCCAGGCCGACCGCCCGTCGGGTGCCGCTCCAGAAGCGGCCCGCGGAGAGCGACGCGCTGCCGGCGAGCCGGCGGGCCTCGGACGACCGGTAGCTCACGCTGACGTCGCGGAATCCGTAATCGCCGGGTGGAATGACGACACCGGTGAATATCGAGAAGGGATCGGCGATCCGCTCGAACTGGTCGCGAACCTCGAGCTGCAGATTGCCGCCTTCGGTGAACGAGACGCCGAAGCCCAGGAGGCCTTGCCGGGTTTCGAGCAACCCCCGCGTGTCCGTGATGTAGTCCAGCTCGACGTAGGGGTTGATCTCCTGGATCCCCGAGACGCGAGGCCTGGGGTGGAGTCCCACGGTTCCGTACCAGTGGCGCATGTCTCGCCGCCGCACGAAGCCGATCCCCGGATCGAACGTCGCCTCCACCTGCTTCACCATGGCTGACGTGTTCCACAAGCGGTCACGCCAGGCCACCGACACCCGGCCCGCGGCGCCGTCGCTGGCCGCGCCGGGGCCGGCGCTGGCGGCGACGTAGGAGTTGATCACCAGGTTCCCCAGCGCCCGGAGGTTGGCGTCCACCCCGACGCTCCGGTTGTACGGCGCGCTGTCCGCCCCCGTGGGCTCGCGGCTCAAGACGATCAAGCCGACGTCCGAGGTGCCGAACACATTTCGCCGCACCCGCGCGACCGCGAAGTTCTCGGCCGGCGCCTCCGCCGTGGTCCGGGTCTGCATGGTGAGCAGGCCCACGTCGTTGCGGCCCGTGCGGCCGGTGAGGCGCGCCCCGCCCAGAATGGGAAGCGGCCGGCCGTCCTTGAGGCCGATGCGGCGCGAGTGAAACAGGGTGAACTCCTGCGGCGACGAACCCATGCGGTAGTTCCGCTCGGTCACGTCCCCGAAGCTGAACGCCCCTGCGTTCTCGACGAAGAAGTCACGCCGTTCCGGGAAGAACAGCGAGAAGCGGGTGAGATTGACCTGCTCCTGGTCCACCTCCACCTGCGAGAACTCGGTCCGATACGTGAGGTCCAGCGTGAGCCCGGCGCTCAAGCCCCACTTGAGGTCGCCGCCCGCGTCGAATGCGACGTCCCCGCCGGGCGCCAGGGGCGGAAGGCCCTCGGTCCGGGTGCCGACCGCGAACGGTTTCACCGTGAGGTTGCGGCCCTGGCGCAGCCCGCCGAGTCCGGTGAGGGTGCCGGCGCGGGACATCCGATGGATCACGTAGCGCCGGTCCAGCGGCGCCCAATAGGAGCTTTCGTTGGCGCGGCGCACCCGCCGCAACAGGTTGATCCCCCAGCTCTGCTCCGCGCGATCGGCGGCGAAGCGCAGCGTGGTGAGCGGAATGTCCATCTCCACGATCCACGCCGAGTCCGTGATGCTGGTCTTCACGTGGGCCACGGCGTCCCAGGCCACGTTCACGTTGCGGCTGTCATTCATGGTGTGTTCGTCGCGCAACGCGCCGCCCGGGTTTACCAGAAACAGGAAGGAATTCCGCCGATCGAGAAAGGTGTCCAGCGTGACCCCGAAGATGTCGCCTGCGCCCGGGTTGAAATCGTGCTCCAGGCCCGCGACCATCATCTTCTCGATCTCGGTGTCGAAGCACACGGCGGCAACGTAGAGGTGGTCCGCGTTGTAGAGGATGCGTGCCACGGTGCGCTGACTCGCCGGGTGGCCCGTGAAGGGAACCGACTGCACGAAGTCGGTGAGCGGCTCCGCCCGCGCCCAGCTGGCCTCATCCAGCCTCCCGTCAATGACGATCCGCTCGGCCGTGACCATGGCGTGCGCGACCGGCCGGGGCACTGCGTCCGGGTCCACCGGTTGGCCTCCGGCGGGTGGCCCGGCGCTCTCCGACTGGGCTCGGAGCGGTGGAGCCGAGGGGGCGAGCAGCAACGACAGAAGGGCGACGAAGGTTCGCATCACGAGTCGGCGAAAGATACCCGCGTGGTCCCTAGCCACCCAGAGGCTCCCGCGCGAAGATTCCGACCCATGAGACCATTCCTTGTGGGCTTGCTGCTCGCGTTCGCGGTGCGCGGCTCGGCGTCCGCACAGGTCACGGCCATCACCCATGTCAGCGTCATCGACGGCACCGCTCCCACGCCGCGTGCCGATCAGACCGTCGTGGTGCGAGGCAACCGCGTGGTCGCGGTGGGTCTCTCGTCGGCCACGCCGGTTCCGGCGGACGCCCGGCTGGTGGACGGTGGTGGGAAGTATCTCGTGCCCGGATTCTGGGACATGCACGTCCACACCGTGGCTCCGGGTGGGCGGGAAGTGCTGGCCCTCTACGTCACTAGTGGCGTCCTGGGGGTGCGGGATCTCGCCGGCGATTGGGCGCAGCTCACCGAGTGGCGTCGGGAGATCGCGGACGGCCGACTGGTGGGTCCTCGGATCGTCGCCTCCGGGCCATACATCGAGGGCGGCGACGTGCCGATTGCGCACCTGCTCGCGCGTACGCCCGAGCAGGCCCGTGCCGCGGTGGACTCGCTGGCGCGGCTGGGCGTGGACTTCGTCAAGCTGCACAGTCAGTTCTCGCGGGAGGTGTACTTCGCCGCCGCCCGGGCGGCGCGCGAGCGCGGGTACCAGGTGGCGGGCCACGTCCCGCGCAGCATCACGCCGCGGGAAGCGTCCGACTCCGGGCTCACCAGCCTCGAGCACATGCTGCAGATACCCACACCCTGCACGCCCGCCGAGTCGCTGGCGCTGGCGCCGCGGTTTCCCATCCAGAGCGTGCTGGGCCGTTGCACCTCGGAGGACTTGACGCCGTTGTTCGCGCGCTTCGCGAGCAACGGAACCTGGGTGGTGCCCACGCTGGTGGCTCAGTACGAGATCGCGGCGTGGCCCAAGCGGGAGCTGCCGGGGGATGCGTTTGCCGTATACCTCCCTGACACGCTGCGGCGGTACGTGGCGCAAATCTTCCCGATGCCGGACAGCATCCCGCCCGATGCGGACGTGGTAGGCCGGGCCTTGTGGGAGAAGCGCATCGCCCTGGTGGGCGCCATGCACCGGGCCGGCGTGGGCATTCTGCCCGGTACCGATGCCCCGCTCCGGAACAGCCCGCCCGGCTTTGGACTGCACCAGGAGCTGGCGCTCCTCGCGCGCGCCGGGTTGTCGCCGTTCGAGGTGCTGCGCGTGGCGACGCTGGAACCGGCGCGCTACCTGGGTGCGCTGGATTCGCTGGGCACGATCGCGGCGGGGAAAGTGGCCGATCTGGTGCTGCTCAGCGCGGACCCGCTGGCGGACGTCGGCAACCTGCGCCGGATCGAGGCGGTGGTGGCGAATGGGCGGTTCTTCGAACTCCGAGTTCCGCCGACGCGTTAACGCGGCGTGCGAGCAGGGCGATGAGACCACGGGTGGGTCCCGGAGCGCGCGTCAGTGAAGCGCGCGCCATGGAAACTCCCGTCGTCTGCGGCGCGCGCGAACTGCCAGTGCGTGAAGGGGCGCACCCGCGTCTCATCGCCAATGCTGGCCGACGCGCGTCACGTCCGCGCCGGCTCCAGATCCACCCGGATGTGCCGCCACTTCCCCTGCCGGAACCGAAGCACGCTCAGCGTGGAGCGTGTCGCGTGGCCCAGCAGGATTGCTAGCCAGATGTCGGTGGGGGCCAGGCCTCGCGTCGCTTGCAGGACCGCGCACCAACCGAGCGGGACCACGATCTGGGAAACCACGGAGATGTAGAACGGGCTCTTGGTGTCACCGGTGCCCTGGAGCCCGCCGCTGTAGGTGAGGGCCACCGTGACGAACAGGCCGGACACGCTCAAGAACGTCAGCAGCTGTACGCCCAGCCCCACCACCACCGGATCGTGCATGCCGAACAGGGCCAGCAAATAGCGCGGAATGGTGAGGAAGAGGAGCCCCATTACGGCCGCCACGCCCAGCCCGATGCGAGACGCCACCTGCACGGCGCGGACCGAGCGATCCGGGTGACCGGCGCCCAGGTTCTGGCCCGCCACCGCGGCGGTGGCGCCCATGAGCCCCACCGACGTCCAGGTAATGAACGCGAACAACTCGGTGTACCCCACCGCGTAGGCAGCTTGCGCCTCGGCGCTCTGTTCCAGCGACCCGATGAACCGGAGCAACAGCACTCCGGCCACGTTCATGGCGACGCCTTGCAGGCCCGTGGGTAGCCCGAAGCGGAACAGGGAGCGGATGATGGACCAATCGGGCTTCAAGCTCATCCCCCGATGGAACGCGACCACGAGACGTCCGGAGAAGAGGAGGTAAAGGGCAATCAGGCTCACCACGCCGCCGGCGATCGCCGTGCCCAGGGCCGCGCCGGTCGTCCCCAGGCGGGGAATCGGCCCGAGGCCGGGAATGAGGATCACGTTGAGGACGATATTGAGGACGGTCAGCACCACGCCCAGGCGGAGCGGCGTCCGCGCGTCGCCCGCCGAGCGGAGCGCGCCCCCCACCATGAAGAACATGAGCATGCCGAAGCTGAAAACGAACATGATCCGGAGGTACGGCAGGGCCTGGGCCTGCACCTCCGGCGTGGCGTGCACGATGTCGAGCAAGTAGGGCGAGACCACGTAGCCGAGCGGGGCCAGGACGCCCACCGACAGCCCCACCGAGGTGAGAAACGCCTGGTACACGGTCCGGTTGACCTTCTCGTGGTCGCCGGCGCCCGCGAAGCGGGCGACCAGCACGCCCATTCCCGAGTAGAGCGACATGATGAACACGATGACCACGATGAAGATCTGGAGGGAGACGCCGATGGCGGCGTTGCCGGTGTAGCCCACGAAGTTCCCCACCATGGCGTGGTCGATGACGCCCTGGAGCCCGCCGATCATGTTCTGCAGCATGGTGGGCCAGGCCAGCCGCCAGACGGCGCGGGAGATGGGGCCCTCGACGATGGAGCGATCGAACGTTTTGGCCGGTCGTAGAGGGGCGGACATGCGGTAGGAGAATCGCGGGACGGACGGCTTTCTTCAAGCCGACCGCTGCGGGCACCGGGAGCCGGGAGTACGGGTATGTGTTCACCGCAGAGATCGCAGAGAACGCAGAGGTTATTTTCCTTTGACGATGCCCAAGTGTCTCATGCTTTTGTTCGCTTCCTTGGTAACGGCGACCTGCGTCTCTGCCCAGGCGCCGGTCCGCCTCACGCCTGCGGAGTTCGGCGCGTTGGTCGAGCGCCTGTCCGAGCCCGGCGGCTCGTTCGACACCGACAACCTGGTCTCCAACGAAGACTCGTACCTGCACGCAATCACCGGGCTGGAACGGCACGGCGTGCGAGGTGGGGCGTACCTCGGCGTGGGCCCGGACCAGAACTTCTCCTACATGGCCGTCATCCGGCCCCGGATCGCATTCATCATAGACATCCGGCGAGACAACCTGCTGGAGCAGCTCTTGTTCAAAGCTTTGTTCCACCCGGCCCGGAACCGGATCGATTTCCTGGCGTTGTTGTTCGGCAAGGCGGCGCCGGTGGACACGGCGGGGTGGAGCGCGCGCGACCTGGAGGCGCTGCTGGGCTACGTGACCCGCGCGCCGCCCGACTCAGCGGTGGCCGGTCGCGCGGTGCGCGCGCGGGTGGGCGGGTACGGGATCCCCCTCTCGTCGGAGGACCTCGCCACCATCGGGCGGTTTCACCGCACCTTCATGGCGGAGGGCCCCGACTTGAGACTCACCACCTTCGGCCGCCCGGAGCGGTTCGACTACCCCACGTATCGCCGATTGTTGCTGGAAACCGATCGCACCGGACGCCGCGCCAGCTACCTGGCCCGCGAGTCGGACTTCCAGTTCGTCAAGTCTCTGGAGGAGCGGAACCTCATCGTTCCCGTGGTGGGCGATCTCGCCGGTCCCAAGGCGGTGGCGGCGATCGGCCGGTACCTGACCGAGCGGGGCGAGCGCGTGGCGGCGTTCTACACCTCGAACGTCGAGCAGTACCTGTTTCGCGGGGGCACGTTTGCCCGGTTCGCGAGGAACGTGGAGGCGCTGCCGCACGACCGGCGGAGCGTGATCATCCGGAGCTACTTCCCGTACGGGCGTCCGCACCCCCAGGCGGTGCCCGGGTACCTGAGCGTCCAGCTGCTCCAGACGTTTAACGCGTTTCTTGCGGTGCAGCGCTCCGGCGGGTTCCGGAGCTACGGGGATCTCGTGACGCGAGACGTGCTGGTCCCGCGCTGAGCGCCCGTTCTTCCCTCAGCGAATCCGCAGGATGCGGTCGTCGTCGGCCGCGGGGAACCCGCGCCCGTCCCGGTTGCTGGTGGCGAGGTAGATCGCGCCGTCCGGGCCCACCAGCACGTCGCGGATACGGCCGAACTCACCGGCGTGGAGCCGTTCCACGGACGCGGCGCGGCGTCCGTCGGGAGTGAGCGTGATGCGGAGCAGGACCCGACCCGCGAGCGCGGTGACCAGGAGCGTGCCCGGGCCGTCGAACGCCGCGCCGGCTATGGCGAGGGTGGGCGTGAACTCGACGACGGGCTCCATCACCTGGTTGGCGCCGCAGAAGGCGCGCTCGGCGTCGCTATCGCAGGCGCCGCGGACCTCGGGCCACCCGTAATTGCGCCCGGGTTCAACCAGATTGACCTCGTCCGCCTCGCTGGGACCGTGCTCGGCCAGGTACAGCGCGTTGGTCCCGGGCTGGAAGGCGATCCCCTGCGGGTTCCGGTGGCCGTAGGACCAGATCGCGTTGCCGAACGGATTGCCCGGCGCCGGTTTCCCCTCCAGCGTGAGCCGCAGGACTTTCCCGGCGAGCGACTTCCGGTCTTGCGACCGCGCCGCATCGCCGGCGTCGCCGGTGGTCAGGTACAGCATCCGGTCGGGGCCGATCGCCAGCCGCGCACCGTTGTGATTGCCGGCTCCGGGGATGTCGTCCAGCAGCGTCTGTGGGTCCGTCAACCGGCCGTTGGCATAGCGCATCCGGAGCAGGCGATTACCGATCCCGAACACCGAGCGGTAGGAGTGCGCCAGGTACACGTACGGCTGGCTCGCGAAGTCCGGATGGAATGCCATCCCCATGAGCCCGCTCTCGCTTACTTCGGTGACCTTGAGTTCGCCCACCAGAGTCACGGTGCCGGCCGTGAGGTCGACGCGCGAGATGCGGCCGGAGCGCTCGGTGACCCACATGGCGCCGTCGGGGCCCCACGCCAGGTCCCAGGGCGTGTCCAGCCCCGATGCCACCGTCTTTACCTGCATCGCGGATGCCGTGGCTGGGTACGCTGCGGCCAGGGCGGTGAGGGCGAGCAGGAGGTGAAACCGAACGGCGGTCATGGGCGTCTCCCGGAGGCGGTGCCGGCTGAGTTTGCCAGCCTCAGGATGAGGTGCGGTTCCCGGGATTGCAACTCCCGCGACGCACCACACGCCGATCCTCCGGAGCCGGGAGGTTGGCGCTAGATTAGGCGCCGCGCACCCAGCGCCCAGGTCACGCCCAACCCAGTGAGCGGAGATCATGATCGACCTCATCACCCGTGCCAACACGTGGCTGAACAACCTGGTTTGGGGAGCGCCCATGCTTCTCCTGCTGATGGGCACCGGGTTGGTCCTCACGGTCCTCACCCGCGCCGTGCAGTTCCGGCACCTGTGGACCGCACTGCGGGAGGTTCTGGGGAAGCTCACCAAGCACGGCGGGGGTGAAGGAAGCGTCACTCCGTTCCAGGCCGTCGCCACCGCCCTCGCGTCCACCGTAGGCGTGGGCAACATCGCCGGTGTCGCTACCGCCCTGTTCCTGGGCGGGCCGGGCGCGCTCTTCTGGCTCTGGGTCTCGGGCGTCCTGGGCATGTGCACCAAGTTCTCCGAGATCGTGGTGGCGCTCCATTACCGCGAGCGAGACGCCTCGGGCACCATGCGCGGGGGCGCCATGTACACGCTCAAGAAAGGCCTGGGCCTGCCCTGGCTGGGCTCGATCTTCGCGTTGCTGACCGCGATCGCGGCCTTCGGCATCGGAAATATGGTGCAGGCCAACTCGGTGGCCGACAGCCTGCGGGCCACGTTCGGCGTCTCGCCGGCGCTGGCCGGCGCAGTGCTGGTCCTGGTGACCGGCGCCGTGATCTTGGGCGGCATTCGCCGCATCGCGGAGGTCACCCAGTTCTTGGTCCCGTTCATGGCGATCCTGTACCTGGGCGGCGGCCTGGTGATCCTGGTCCTTCGCTTAGGAGAGCTTCCCCACGCGGTGCGCCTGGTCTTCGAAGGCGCCTTCACCGGCACGGCGGCGACCGGTGGGTTCGCCGGCAGCACCGTCATGCTGGCGCTCCGCTACGGCGTGGCGCGCGGCCTCTTCTCCAACGAGGCTGGTCTGGGCAGCGCGCCAATGGTGCACGCCGCCGCCGATACCGACCACCCGGCCCGTCAGGGTCTGTACGGGATCTTCGAGGTGTTCGTCGACACCGTGCTCATCTGCAGCACGACCGGCTTGGTGATCCTGGTGACCGGCACGTGGGACAGCGGGCTCACCGGCGCGGCGCTCTCGGCCCGCGCCTTCCAGATCGGCCTGCCGGGGGCCTGGGGCAACATCGCGGTGACGGGCGGCCTCTTGCTGTTCGCCTTCTCCACCATCATCGGCTGGAGCTACTACGGCGAGACCGGCATCGTGTATCTGCTGGGGGCCCGAGCCGCCGTCCCGTACCGGCTGGTCTGGCTGGTGTTCATCTACCTGGGCGCCGTGGGATCGTTGCACCTGGTCTGGGACGTCGCCGACACGCTCAACGGGCTGATGGCCATTCCCAACCTGATTTCGGTGTTGGCGTCTCTCCCGCTGCTGCTGCGTCTGACACGCGAGTTCTTCGGCCCAGCCTCTCGGAACGCGGGCTAGAGCCCAAGACGTGTCCAGCCCCGACGCCTCCGTTGCCCAATATGCCGCCGCCGGCCACGAGAGAGGGGGGAGGACAGTGAGGACCATCTTTCTCGTCACCTCGATCGCGGGTGCGCTGTTCACGCGTCCGGCCGCCGGAGCGGTGCAGAGCCCGTTCCCCGGCCGGAATTGGCCCACTGCCACGCCCGCCTCCGCCGGCCTGAACGCCGCCGTCCTCGATAGCATCGGTGCCGAGGTCGCCGCCGGCAGCTACGGCTACGTGGACCGGTTGGTCGTCATCCGCCACGGGCGCCTCGTGTACGACCAGAGCTGGACCTGGGACTACGAACGGATCTACGGGGACTCGGCGCTGGTGCGGAGCCCGCTCAATGCCCATGATCCCACGGGTCCCTACAACTACTACAACCCCTGGTGGCACCCCACGTATCGGCGTGGCGACCTGCACTCGCTCCAGTCCGTGACCAAGACGGTGACGTCGGTGGTGATCGGGACGGCCGTGACCCGCGGGGACTTCCCGAGCATCGACACGCGGATCCTGTCGTTCTTCGACACGGCACAGGTAAGGAACATCGACGACCGCAAGCGTCGGGTGACGGTGCGGCATCTCCTGACCATGACCGGGGGCTTCGACTGGAACGAGGACCTCCCGTATGTCGACCCGAGCAACTCGGCCGTCAACATGGAAGCATCGTATGACTGGGTGCAGTTCACCATCGACCGCCCGATGGCCCGTGAGCCGGGGACGCAGTTCGGGTACAGCAGCGGCGAGAGCCAACTCCTCGCCCACATCTTCCGGCGTGCGACCGGGGTGGACATCGAGGAGTACGCGGCGCGGCACCTGTTCGCGCCGCTCGGTATCGAGCGCTGGTTTTGGAAGCGCACACCTGCGGGGCTGGTGGACACCGAGGGCGGGCTCTACCTCGAGGCGCGCGACCTCGCGCGCATCTGGTACCTGTTTCTCAGGGACGGCAATTGGAACGGCACCCAGGTGGTGTCGCTTGAGTGGGTCCGGGCGTCGGTGACGCCGGCGGTCGCCGTCAGCCAGCAGCCGGGGGCGCCACGCTACGGCTTCAAGTGGTGGCTGCCCCCCAACCCGGTGGACCCAACGCGATTGGTGTGGGCCGGCTCGGGGTTCGGCGGTCAGATCCCGATGGCGTTTCCCGAGCTGGATCTGGTGGTGGTCTTCAACGGGTGGAACATCCTCCCCGGCCGCCCGGCGCTCCCCCGGCAGCGCATCATGGAGCGGCTGATCCGGGCAGCGGCCAGGTAGCGGACCCGGCGACCGGCCCGGCGCGGCTCACCCACCGAAGAGTTCAAGGCACGCGAGTCGGCCTGATCATCGTCCCGCCGGCACGACCCTCATCAGCATCTCGAACGCCCGGTTGAGCGCCCGGTCACCGGGGCCGGCGCCGCGGTACTTCCCGATGCGCACCACCACCAGCTTATGCGACGGGATGATGGTGGCGCTCTGCCCGCCCGCTCCTTGCATCGAGAAGGCATCGCGGGGAATCGGCGTTCCGCCGTCGCCGTTCACCCAGAAGAACCCGCCGCCGTAGACCGGCCGCCCGTCGGCCACCCAGGCCGGCGCGAGGGTCTTCACGTACGACACGTAGCCTTCCGGTAGGAGTCGCTCGCCGTTCCAGACGCCGTCCTGGAGGTACAGGTTACCCAGCCGCGCCCAGTCGCGGGCGGCCACCATCTCGTAGCCCTGGCCCAAGAAGTTGCCGTAGGGGTCAGTCTCGATGATCGCGTTTCGGATGCCGATCTTGTCGAACAGCGCGCGCTGGGGAAACGCATGATAGTCCTGGCCCAGCTTGTCCGCGCCCAGGCGCACCAGGTAGCTCGCGAGCACCGGGTCGGTGTTGCGGTACCGGCCGACGGTGTTGGGCTTCCACTGCTGCGGCCGCGTGGCCGCCCACCGGTATGAGTTGGCCCCGCCCGTGTACAGGTAGACGTGATCCGGATAGCCCAGCGAATCGTTCCAGTCGGGATCCTGCGGGGCCCGGATGCGGATGCCGCTCGACATGCGCATCAGATCCGTGATGCGGATCTCTCGGCGCGGGTCGCCGGGCTGCTGCCACTCGGGGATGGGCGCGGGCTGGTCCAGCCGGTAGACGCCCATCTGGATGAGCCGGGCGATCAAGGTGCCGGTCAAGCTCTTCCCCATGGACCAGCTTTCGAGCGGCGTGTGGACGCCGATCCCCTGGGCGAAACGCTCGCCGAGGATCCGGCCCTGGTAGGTGATCACCACCGCGAGCGTCATGGCCTGAGGCGGCCCGAACGCCGTGTCCATCACGGCCGCGAAGGCGGCCGAATCAATCTCCGCCGGCCAGGGGGCCTTGGGCAGGACATCGCCCATGGGCCACGGGGTCGTGGCTGGATCGGGGAGGTTGGGCGTCACCAACGACGGCATGAAGAACACTGAGTCGGCCTCGATCGGCAGGGCTACGCAACCCTGACTCTTGAAGCGGCGGGCCACGCGGGTCAGGCCATTGGCCAGGCGGAGCCGCACCTCCTGGCGCGGGCGGTCAATGGCGGTGTCCACGACGGCGGAGCGGTATTCGAGCGGGCCGGTGAAGAAGCCCACGTTGGCGGCCGCGTCCTCCGGGTCGAGCCCGGTGAGGAACACCGCCGAGCAGAGCGTTTTGGCAAATCCCGCGGTGTGGTGCTCCAGGGCGTTGCCGGGCGGAGGTGCCCACTCGCCCGGCAGCTCGAGGGACTTCCCGCGGGCGATTAGCGCGGCGCGGAGGTCGCCCTGCTGTGCCTGCGCCTGCTGCAGGGGCGAGGCAGCGGCGCCGATGAGGGCTGCAACCAGAGAAACGCGACGCATCCGATCCTCCTTACGGCACCATGCCGGTCAATCGCAACACGGCCGCGTACTCGTTGGCCCGGACCTGCTCCAGGGTTTGCGCTCGGGCCGCGATCTCCTCGGACAGCCGGCGCAACAACGTGAGTTGCCCGTCGGTGGGCGGTCCGTCGCCCATGGACGCGAAGCTCATCAGTCGCGCCAGCTTGCTGTCAATCCCCGTCGGCTGAGCAATCAGGTCCTGGCCCGCCCGGGCGCGATACTGCACCAGGCGCTCCTCCAGAGGATAGAGCTTGTCGTTGAGCGCGGCCATCGCGCGCTCGCGCTCCGCGCCGCCTCCGGCCCGCTGTACCCGCGCCGCCGCGGTGTCCCGCATCCCTCGGATGCGCCGGACCACGTTCATCGTCTCGCTGAACTGATCCCGCACCGAGATCAAGAACTGGAATTGGGCCTCGAGGTCGGCGTCGGTGTACGACGTGCGCGGGTCGCGCACGATGGTGAAGGGCTGGCTCAACGTCTGGCCGCCCACCGCCAGCTCCACCCGGTAGCTTCCCGGAGCCGCCTTGGGCCCATCCGCCCGGCCCTGGAACACCGCGCCGGGGAGCACCACCGCCGCAGCGTATCGCATGTCCCACACGAACCGATTGGCGCCTTGCCGCGCAGACGCTTGGCGATCGCCACCCCGGCCCCCGCCGAACCCGCGGACGGGCTCGGCCTCCTCACGCGCGCTGGTGAACGAGCGGATCAGTTGGTCTCCCTTGAAGAATCTCAACGTTACAGGACCGCTCGGAGCGCTCTTCAGGAAGTACCGGACCACCGCGCCGTCCGGCGGATTCGGGGCGGCGCTGCTGCTGGCAAAGGTCCCGGCTGCGTCCGCCCCGGCGCTGTACCGGATCGTGGTCCTGGGAGCGAAGAGGTGGACCGGCGCGGCCAGTGTCTGCGGCGTGAACTGCCGCAACAGCGCCACGTTGTCGAGGATCCAGAAGGACCGGCCGTGCGTCGCGGCCACGAGATCGCCGGCCTTCACGGCGAGGTCGTGGACCGGTACCACCGGCAGATTGCGTCGCAGGGACTGCCAGTGATCGCCGGCATCGAACGAGACGTATACGCCCCGCTCGGTTCCCGCGAACAAGAGGCCTGCCCGCTCGGGGTCCTCACGAATCACCCGCGTGAAATCGTCCGCCGCAATCCCGTTGTTGATTCGGGTCCAGGTGCGGCCGAAATCTGTCGTGCGGTAGAGATAAGGGTGCTCGTCCGAGAGCTTGTAGCGGGTGGTCGCGACGTAGGCCGTCCCCGCCGCGTGGGGCGATGGCTCGATGATGCTGATGAGTGCGAACTCGGGCAGGTCCGGGATGGTGACGTTGGTCCAGGAGCGCCCGTCGTCCCGGGAGACGTGGATGAATCCGTCGTCAGACCCGGCCCACAGCACGCCCCTCTGCACCGGCGACTCGGCCAAGGCGAAGATGGTGGCGTACCACTCGGGCCCGTAAGCCTCGCGCGTGATGGGGCCCCAGTACTCCTCGGTCTGGGGATTGAGGTAGTTAGGCGTGGTCTCGAGCGTTCGGGGATCGTGCCGCGTCAAGTCGGGACTGATCACCTCCCAACTCTGGCCCTCATTTCGCGTGCGGAGCACGTATTGCGACCCGACGTACAGGACGTTCGGGTCGTGCGGCGAGGTCATGACCGGGTAGGTCCACCAGAACCGATAGTTGATGTCCGCGGACCCCCAGCCGTAGTGCGTTTCCGGGTTGGGCGAGATGTCCTTGACCTGCTTGGTGCGATGGTCGTAGCGATAGATCCAGTGGTGATCGCCGGCATACACGATGTCCGGATCGTCGGTGCGCACCGCGATGTAGCCGTCCTCGCCCCCGCCCACCGTGTACCAATCCTCGATGGTGATGCTGCCGAAGTCCGACCGGCTGGGCACCGAGATGGATGTGTTGTCCTGCTGCGAGGCGTACAGGCGATAGGGCGTGCGGTTGTCCACGACCACGTGGTACAGTTGGGCCGTCGGCTGGTTCAAGAGATCGGACCAGGACGCGCCGCCGTTGAAGCTCACCGTAGCACCGCCGTCGTGTCCCCCGATCATGCGGCGGGGATCCTGCGGGTCGATCCACAGATCGTGGTTGTCGCCGTGCGGCGTTTGCATGGAGCGGAACGTGGTCCCGCCATCGGTGGACTTCCAGAAGCCCACGTTGAGCACGTAGACCGTGTTCCTGTCCTTCGGGTCGGCGAAGATGTGATGGTAGTACCAGGGGCGCTGCGTGAGGTTGGCGTTCTCGTTCACCCGGGTCCACGTGGCCCCGGCGTCGTCGGAGCGGAACACCCCCTTCTTGCCCAGCTCGGCGTCGATGATGGCCCACACCCGATTGGGATCGGCGGGGGACACGGTGACGCCGATTCTTCCCTTGAGGCCGTCCGGCAGACCGGGATTGCCTGTGATCTCGGTCCAGTGATCTCCACCGTCCGTGCTCTTGAAGAGGCCGGTGCCGGGCCCCGCGCTGCGGAACCCCCAGGGGTAGCGGCGCAGCTCGAGCAGCGACGCGTACATGATCCGCGGGTTGGACGGATCCATGGCCAGGTCAATGCCCCCGGTGTTCTCATCGCGGTAGAGGATCTTCTCCCAGGTCCGTCCGCCGTCCTTCGAGCGGTAGACGCCGCGATCCACGCTTGGGCCCCAGGCGTCTCCCAGGGCGGCCACGTACACCAGTTGTGGGTCGGTGGGGTGAATCCGGATCCGGCCGATCTGCCGCGTGGGTGCCAGTCCCACGTGGGTCCAGGTGGCGCCGCCGTCAGCGGAACGGTACACACCGTCGCCGTAGGACGCGTTGCCGCGGATGCAGGGCTCGCCCATGCCGACGTACAGGACCCGCGGGTCCGACGGTGCGATGGCGATGGCCCCGACGGAGCCGGTGTTGAAGAAACCGTCCGAGATGTTGCGCCAGTTGATCCCGCCGTCCTCGGTCTTCCACACCCCGCCGCCCGCGGTGCCCTGGTAGAACGTCATGCGGTCGTTGGGGTCGCCAGCGACGGCGAGCACGCGGCCTCCGCGGGTTGGACCTGCCAGACGCCACTCCAGGAGGTTGAAGTACGACGAATCCACGGTCTGTGCTGAGGCCGTGGAGAGGAGTCCGGCGGAAAGGAGCAGGAGCAGTGTGTTGCCGCGCGTCATGACGTGCCTCAGGGCTTGTGTGTGTTGCCGCCGATTTCGACCAGGGCCACTCGATTCACGCCGCTGCAAGCGAGCACCAGGTTGCCGTCTGACGTCACCATCATGTTCCGCACCACCCCCCCGCCCGACGGGATCGCCCAGGTCTGGAACTGCTGTGTCCGGGAATCGAAGCGCACCAGCGTGTTCGGCCTCACTCCCGATTCGCTGTACCAGATGATGGTGCCCACCGCTGCGATGCCGTACGGCCGGGACTCTCGGCCACCGGGTGAAGGCCATTCACGGACCTCGCCGGTCTGGGGATCGAACCGGCCCAGATACCCCCGCGCAAAGTCGGTATACCAGACGACGTCGTCAGGAGTACGGGCGATCCGGCGTGGGCGCGCTGCGGGATCCGGCAAGGTGTACTCGCGAATCTCCATGCTCACCGGGTCCACACTGCCGATCCGGTTACCGCGGAAATCCACGTACCAAGGGACCCCCTTGGAGTTCACCTGGATGCCGTAGGGATACGTGTTCGCGGACGGCGTCGTGACGACTTTCATCTCGCCGGTTTCCGGCACCAGCCTTCCCACCATGCCCGATTGGAGCGTGAACCAGAGCGTGCCCTTCTGGTCGAACACCGGCGTGTGGGGACCGCGGGACGGGCCATCTGGCAGGGGGTACTCCGTCACCTCGCCCGTCTTGGGGTCCAGTTTGCCCACGTGGCGCTTGGAATTCCCGGTGTACCAGATGTTGCCCGCCTGGTCGGCGGTCAGTCCGTGCGGGCCCGACTGAGCTGTCTTGAGCGGGTACTCCTTCATGGCTCCCGTCTTGGGATCGAGCCGCCCCAGCACGTTGGACCATTGCCCGGTCCACCAGATGGAGCCGTCGGCCGCGGCGAGGGGATCATGGGGGCGCGAGCCGAGGGAGGGCACCACCCACTCCTTTACAGTGACCTTCACGATCCCGGGAATCAGCACGGCAGGTGGTCTGGGCTGCTCCGGAAAGTTCTTTGCCAGGTAATCCACTAAGACGGCAGCTTGCTCGCGGGGCGGGGCCACCATCGAGTTGAGCACGAGTTCCCAGCCTTCGCGGGTGTAGCCGCCGGAGCCGGTCAGCAGGTTGAGGCTGTGGCAGCTGCCGCACGTGGCCTCGACCAGCTCCTTGCCGTTCCCTTCAGGCAACTGCACCGGTTGGCGTTGCGGGCCCTGCGCCTGCGCAGCTGCGGCTCCGCACAGGAAGGTCGCCATAAGAGTAAGGAGGGTTGCCCGTCGCATAGTCGTTCGCTCCGTGTCGGGACGCAGTTTATGAGATGAGTTCTAGTTCGACGCCGGCCCGGGCGGCAGGTCGGAGTTGAAGGACTCCACCACCATCTTCCAGCTGCCGTCCACCTGCTTGCGCCAGATTTCGACGTACTTGCCCCGCTCCGTGACCGCCTTGCCGGAGGGATCGCTGTAGCTCAACTGGTAGGTCCCCGTTGTGTAGGCCCAGTCTCCGCAGCGCGACGCCTGTACGCTGGTCGGCTGCCAGGTCCCGCTGAGGTTGGGGAGGGCATAGAAGCCTTCGATGAGGGCGCGAATGGCGGCCGTGCCCGTGACCATCGGGCCATTGGGCTGCTGGATGGAGGCCGTGGAGTCCACAAACGCGAGATACCCCGCTAGATCCTTGCGCGCGAAGGCTTGGGCCCAGGCCAGGTCGGCAGCGCGGACTTCCTCTGCGGCAGTCGCGCTCTGATCGGCGGCTGGTCGGCAGCCGCCCAGCGCGGTGATCATGCCAATGATGAAAGCACCTGTGCGAGCACCGGCCATGAGATCTCCTTTGTCACCGCCGTGACTTTGATCTCCTGCAAGAAGCGCTCGGCCCCGATGATGGCGGCCAGGCTTCTACCTTACGCTGCGGGTCGTGCCCCCGCCAGGAAGAGATGTGTCCGTCTCGCGAAACGCCGTCTCCACGGCGCGTCGAATCCGGTCAGCCTCGGCTAGCGCGCGCATGCGAGCGCGCGCTCGTAGCTCACCAGCCGGCGGACCAGGGCGTTGTAGCGAGAGTGGGCCGCGTCGGGGTCGTCGCGGCGGAGCAGCTCGTAGAGGCGATGCTCCGCGTTGGGGAGGACACTGGGCAGCGAGACACCCAGGGACTCGAGCCGAGGTGCGCCGATCGAAGCGAGGAGTGCGGGCACCGACTCGACGCCGCGCGCCAGATCGGCGATGCCGGCCGCGACCAGGTCCTGGCCGGGAAGCTCCGGGTGGGCGGGATGGGCGGGCGTCAGCGGATCGGTCCTCCCGGCACGGAGCCCGAATTGACGTGTCGGCCCCGGATAGGGTGCGTACGGTTCCCGCATAAGATACGCGATTCGGTTTTGCTGAATCATCCGGCCCGATTAGAGCACCAGCAGGGACGCGATAGCAGCCTGCGCGGCAGAGGTTGTCATGGCGGGGCCCCTATTGTGATAACTCCGTGTCCGCGATCTTGGATGAGTAACGACGACGCCGAAGACAGCGCATGGCGCTTTCCCTCCTGAGCGCGGTCAAGGTCCTGCCTGCGGTGCAGGCGACGCAAGCGACGGTAGTCGGCACGGTGCGGGCCGAGCAGACCGGCCTGCCGCTCGCCGGCGCCGTCGTGGCGCTCACCGACCTGGGCCGCGTCGCCAGCACCGACGCACGCGGAATCTGATTGGCACTCCCGATTGGGAGTTTAAGGGGGGCTTGGGGGTTATTCGAGGCTTCGGATGGGGTACCCTGACGCTGCGCGGGGCGGCGCAGTACTCGAGATTCGAGCGCACGGCCGAGCTGGGGGAGTGGGCGGTCGAGTACCTTAAGCGCCTCTCCTCACGTTGGCGCGTCCACCTGGGCGTGGAGGGAGTCCAGGACGAGATGGAGCTCATCACTGAGGTGCAGTGGCACCTGAGCCAGAACCTCTTCATCAGGATCAACAACGGATTCGGGCTCACGTCGAAAGCCACGGACTGGGCGCCGGACCTCGGCATCATGGTCTCTGTGCCGACTCGGTAGGCGCCCCTGTTTCGTGGGCTCTCCAGCGGTTTCGCAGGGCCCGGTGAAGGCGTCAGTAGACTCGATGCGGGCGCTGGTGGAGGAGCGGCGATGACGGGGGACCCGGTCAAGCAATCAGGGCTGTCGGAACGCCGCGACCAGCCCCCGATCGAACGTCTTGATCTCAGCGACCTCCCGACGCCTGCAGCACGCCAGATGCAACAGGCCAGCGTGAGCGCCGCGTCCAGGGTCTCCAGCCGGTTCACCGGGAGATAAGGCGTGGAGTAGCTCCTGGAGCACCTCCGCCGACGTCACCAGCCGCTCGCGGCGCTCCAATGCTTCCTCGAAGAAGAAGCGCGCGTCCTCCCGCAACGGATGATCCCCGCCCACGGCGTACATGAGGACGTTGGTGTCGACGAAGATCACGACGCGGAGAAGCCGGTGCGAATAGACTGCTCGATGACCCGCCGGTGCTCCTCCCAGTCGGGCTCCTTCCGCGTCTCCCGGCCGGTACAGGCGGCGAAAAAGGCTCGAAGCTCCCTGACGGTGCTCATATGCATGTGGCGCTCAACCGCAGCGAGCTTCTCGCGGGCAGCGTCGCGCAACCAGGCCGCCAGCGACTTCCCCTCACGGTTGGCCTGCCGTCGGAATCGCTCCTTCTCAGCTTCGTCGAGGAGTAGATGAATCCTGGTCATGTTGGCGCGTCCTGAACCGGGCCAGCCTCATAGATGTGTCCCATTGAGACACATGTGTCATACTACTACACACTCGACGGTGAGCAGTCCATGGCCGGCCGCCGTCCGCTGTCGCTGACGGGGATCTACGTCTGCGGTAGGATCTCGAACCCCTCTCCCCGGGACCGACGATACGCACCAAACCCTCGCCGGTCGGTCGTCGCGACTGCGCCGAGGTTCAAGGCGTCGGCCAGCGCCACCAGGCTGGCGTCGGCGTAGTCCATCGGCACGTCGGCATACCGGCGCATCAGCCGGGCGGCGTGGCGCTGCAACCCGGTCTCCAGACCGACAATGGGGATCGCTGCCGCCAGCAGAAACTCGACAGGAAGCGCTGCCGACCCCCCGCCGCGCTGAAGGAAATGGCAGGCTTCCGTGACGACCGCCTCCGTGGTCACGCACCGATCCAGGTAGATGTCCCAGAGGGGGGCGCAACGTGCGTGCCACTGGTCAGCCGCGTCGAGCGTCGCGACGAGGGGGCCGGTGTCCAGCAGCACGTCGCGCGCCACCGGGAGTTACGGCCGCCAGTTGTGCTGGCGGATCTGCCGCGCGATGGCATCCCGCTCGATCGCGCCCGCATCCAGCGTCACTGCGCCGATGAACGGGGCAATGCGCTGGCGCGTCTCCATGGGGCCGGACTCCGCAACCGGGGCGGCCAAGTACGTTTCCAGCGCCTCGCGGACGAGCTGCGATTTTGGCACGCCGCGTTCCCGCGCGCGCCGGGCGAGGACCCGGGCGACCTCACGAGGTAAGCGGAAGGTAACCTGGTTCTCCATGTCAAGTGCAATGTAGTGCAAATGCAGTGCATAAGCAAGTTCCGTCCCCAACTGCTCGGCGCTGACGGCTATGATCCAACCCTCTCCGAGCCTCCGCGAGCTCGAAGCACGATACCAGCGCGCGGCGTTCGCACACGTCACGTACGTCGAGGCTCTGGATCGCTGCGCGGCGCTTTGGGCCGAGGCGCGGGTGCTGAATCCCGGTCTCGGCGCCGACTGGCGAGCCGACCTCGAGGCGGACCTCGCGGTGGCGCGGGCGGTGAATGGAAGCGGGAAGCGGGTTTGTAGAAGCTGCGAAGCCGGTGTCCGGAGCGTAGGTTTAGCCAATCCCTCCTTCGGTGGTCACGACCGTGTGCCGGAACATCCGCCCATTGTTCAACTTCGCCCCGCCCGCGACGCCGGACGAAGTGCGCGACGCCTCGCTCCAGTTTGTCCGGAAAGTGAGTGGCTTCACCCATCCCTCCAAGGCCAATCACGCCGCGTTTGATCGAGCGGTAGGCGAGGTGACGGACGTGGTGCAGCGCTTGCTCGGCGAGCTGGTCACCACCGCCGCGTCCCGGGATCGTGAAGTGGAGCGCGCCCGGGCGCGCTCCCGCGCCGCGAAGCGGTTCGCCAAGGCGCCCTGAGAGGGCTTAGCGGGTCACCACCACCTTCGCCGAGGCGGTTTGCCAGGATCGCTGGTCGCTGGGGGTATTGCTGGCGGCAAGGATCAGCTCCTCCTGGCCTTCGCGAAGGCCGGTCACCTTGAGGGTAGCCTCCGGGGCGTCGCCCGATGTCACCAGGGTGGTGGGAGCGACGTCCACGGCCGACGGGAACGAGATGAGCTGAATGGTGCCCGCGATGGAACGGGCACTGCCCTTGCCTCGAAAACGGGGCTTGTACTTCAGCGCCACGGTCAACGGCTGCGACGCCCCCACCGCGACGCTCATGTCGCTCGGCGCCACAGTGATCCAGGTCTCGGTCCCGCGGTTGGCCCAGGCCCAGGCGCCTAACACCACTACGACCGCCAGCGCCGCGAGCGTCTTGGGCCTGTGGCGCAGCGCCTTGAGCCGGTCTCCCATCCCCAGGGGCTCCGGCTCCGGCGGCTTGCCATACGCCGTTCCGCCCCTCGTCATCGCCGCTCCGGCTCCAGGATGTCGCGGATCTGATCCCGCGCGTCCTCCAGGTGCGCCCGGGTCATTCGATCGCTCGCGCGCGGGAGCGCCCGCTGGATCGCCGCGTCCAGCGCCCGCAACTCGCTCCGGAACGCGGCCCGGATATCGCTGGTGGCCCTCGCCGGTCCGAGCTGCTGCGCCGGCTGAGCCGGCACACCGGCGGCAATAGCCTGCGTCTGCGGCGCGAGCTTGGCCCGCACCGCCGCGAGGTAGCTCCGTTGCAACTCGCGGCGGAACGCATCGACCCCGACCCGGGTTGCCCCCAGCTCGCTCCAGATTCCTCCCCGCACGTCCGCCAGCATCTCGGCTAGGCCATAGGCGCTGCCGTCATGGTTGTCCAGCGCCTCGAACTCCACCAGGCGCTCCAACCGCCGGTCATTGAACAGCGTGTTGAGCACGCCGCTCTGCGCGGCGTTGATCCGGCGGAGCGCGCCTTCCACTTCGATCTTCCGCAGGATGTCGTTCACCAGGAAGAACGTGGGGGTGGCGAAGGCGTTCTGGCTGAGGAACCGGACGGCGTCCTTCTGGCGGGCGCGGGGCCAGGGCCGATACCGCGCTCCGTCCTGCCCGGCGTACTTCTCCTGCGCGTCCGCGCCTCCCACGACGATGGCCACGTGCCGCAGCTCGGTGGCCCACTGATTGATGAGGCGGCCGTACATCAGGCTGAGGTCGTCGTAGTCCTCGCCCGCGTGCACCGTGGCCGGCACCAGCAACGGAACGATCTGTTTGATGCTCCGGACGCCCCAGCCGGTGGCCTTCACCGGGTCCCCATCTCCCACCGCCTCACTGTGATCGCCGGGATCCGCGCCGCGTGAATCGGACAAACTGAACCGGTACCAGGGAACCGAGTCCTGCTCTCGCGCCCAGCGCTCCAGCGTGGCCCGTTCCTGGTCCGGCGTGCTCGCCTCGGGAATCGGCGTGTAGCCCCAGCGCGTGGTGTAGGTGTCCCACGGGCCGATCCGTGGGATCAAGTTTTCCAACGCGATCCCGTCTTCCGGCTGCGCCACGTAATTGAAGCGGGAGTAGTCCATGATCGAGGGCGAGTGCCCCATGCGCGCCACCCAGGTGCGGCTTCGGAGCGAGTCCACCGGATAAAGGGAGCTGCCCTTCTGATCGTGTTGGTATCCCAGCGTGTGCCCCACCTCGTGCGCTACCACGAACTCCACCAGCCGGCCCATCAGGGAATCCGGCACCGGCCACATCCGGGCACGCGGATCCAGATGCCCCACCTGGGTGAAGTACCACGACCGCTGGAGGTTCATGATGTTGTGATACATGTAGATGTCGGACTCGAGGATCTCGCCGGTCCGGGGGTCGTGCACGTTGGGGCCGGTGGCGTTCTCAATGGTGGAGGGGAACCAGCGCACCACCGAGTAGCGGGCGTCCTCCGGCGCCCAGTCGGGATCCTGTTCCGGCGTGGGCGGGTCGGCGGCGACAATGGCGCGCCGGAATCCCGCGGCCTCGAACGCCGGCTGCCAGGCCTCGATGCCCCGCTTGACCCAGGCTTTAAGCCAGTCCGGCGTCGCCGGATCCACGTAGTAGACGATCGGTTTCACCGGCTCGGAGATCGCGGCCGTGGGGTCCTTCTTCTCCAGCCGCCAGCGCACGACGTACTGGCGTTCCTGGGCCCGCTGCTCGGGGCGGCCGTAGTCGAGCTGCCGGATCGAGAAGAAGCCGATCCGCTTGTCCGCCACCCGCGGCATCATGGGCTTTTCCGGCAGCTTCACCATGCTCCAGTGCATCAAGAGACTGGCCGTGCTTGACGCGGTCGGGGCGAAGGGGCTAGGCACCGGGGTTGGGCCCGGAGTCGTCGGGGCCGGGGCCGGGTAGGTGAGCGTGGCCTCCACCTCCACGTTCTCGGGGAACGCCAGCACGCGCTCGATGAACGAGCGATTGGCGTCCGGCTGAGTGCGGAACTGGGTGCCGGGTCCCATTTCCGGGGGTGGGGCGGTGTAGAGCCGAGTGACCTCGATGACCGCGGCGCTGTCCGGGCCGTAGGCCTCCACGTTGAACGCGGAGACGACGACGTCGTTGTTGGAGTTTCGCACGGCCTGATAGATGGGCGTGGTCGAGTCGGCGACGGTCACATACGAGACGGTTCGCAACAAGACGCGGTGATCGCGGCGTTCCCACCTGAGCACCCGACTGGGCCCCATCTGCTGCCCCCCGTAGCCCAGGTTGACCGGAACCCGCGCCGCGCGCGTCACCAACAGCAATTCCTTGCCGAGTTGGCTTCGCGGGATCTCGAAATAAAGCCGGCTCCCGATCCGGTGGGTCTTGAACAGACCGTCCCGGGTCCTGGCCTCGCTGGTGATCACCCGGTTGTAGGGGCGGGGCCGGGGCTCTCCGGCCTGCGGGCCGGCGGGGCGCGCGGCGGTGTCCTGCTGCGCGCCGGGGACCTCGGCCGGTTGGGCCCGGGGTTGCCCCGCCGCCTCGGGACGGGCGGGCTGGGGTGGTGGAGCCGGTGACGGGGTAGCGCGGCTGCATCCGGCGAAAGCGAGACCCAGGGCAAGGGCCACAAGTGCGCGAGCGGGTGTCATGTCACGTCTCACATGGAGGCGGAGAAGAAAACAAGTTAAGCCGGCCCCGTCGTTGGTGCACTGTCTTGCCGCTCAGGGTGTGCTTGCCGCGTCCTTGAGGGCGCGGCAGATTCATAGCCCCAGGCGGACGGCGGGGTTCTGAGCCATGCTGGGCTTCTATATCTTCGCCGCGGTACTCGGCGGCGGGCTGCTGCTCCTCTCCCAACTCGCGGGCGATCACGACGCCAACGGTGGCGCCGGGGCCGGGGATCACGGGCACGGGCCCGATGTCGGTGTGCATGGTCCGGCGGAGCTGCTGCTGGGATTCTTCCGGCCCCGCAATCTCATCTTCTTCTTGGCGGCGTTCGGGATTAGCGGGACCCTGCTCACGCTGACTGGCAGCGTGGCCCCGTTGGCCCTAGGGCTCAGCGTGATCATGGGCCTGGCGGCGATGGCGTTGACCCACGGCGTGTTCACCTGGTTGCGCCGGAGCGACACGGCAGCGGACACGGTGGCCGACGCCGACCTCGAGGGTAGCGTAGGAAGGGTGGTGCTTCCAATCCGGCCGGGTGAGCGAGGGCGTATCGCCTGCTTGGTGGGCGATCAAGAGACGCACATCACCGCCCGCCTGGCGGAAGGTGTTGAGCAGGCGCTGGAAGCCGGACGTGAAGTCGTAGTGATTCGGATGATCGATGGGGAGGCCGAGGTCGCTGCACTCGAACCGCCCCTGCTTCCACCTACAGTCGTGTGAGGGAAACGTGGAACCCACGAGTGCAATAGTCCTGGGTGGGGTGGCGCTGGGAGTCGTCGCCGCCCTGGTGTACACGGTGCGCTCCCTGATCGTGATCTGCCTGCCCAACGAGATGGTGGTGGTCACCGGGCGGAAGCGGACCACCACTGATGGACGGCAAGTCGGGTATCGAGTGCTGCACGGTGGGCGGACCCTGCGAATCCCGATCGTCGAGAAGGTCTCTCGAATCGATCTCACCACCATCCCGATCGAGGTCATGGTCAAGAACGCCTACTCCAAAGGTGGCATCCCGCTGGTGGTGCAGGGTATCGCCAACGTCAAGGTGAGCGCGCGTGAGCCCATCTCATACAACGCGGTCGAGCGGTTGCTGGACAAGCCGTTCGACGAGGTCATGCAGATCGCCAAGGACACGCTGGAAGGCAACCTGCGCGGCGTGCTGGCCACGCTGACGCCGGAGGAGGTCAACGAGGACCGCCTGAAATTCGCGCAGCGCCTGATCGAGGAAGCGGACGAAGATCTGAAGAAGCTCGGCTTGGAGCTGGACACGCTCAAGATCCAGAACGTGACGGACGAGGTGAAGTACCTGGACTCGATTGGCCGGCAGAAGACGGCCGAGATCCTCAAGGTCGCCCGCGTGGCCGAGGCGCAGCGCAGTTCGGAGGCCGAGCAAACTGAGGCGGCGGCGCGGCAGGCGGCCCAGGTCGCCGGCCTCCAGGCCGACCTCAAGATCGCGGAGGAGACCAACCGGCTGCGGGTGCGCCGGGCCGAGTTGGAGGCGGAGGCGCTGGCCCGCGAGTCGGAAGCCAAGGTGGCGGGCGAGAAGGCGCGGGTGGTGGCGGAGCAGACCCTTCAACAAGAGCGGATCACGCTGGAGCAGCGCCGCCTCGAGGCCGACGTCTTGCTGCCCGCCCAGACCGAGCGCGAGGCCGCCGAGCAGCGCGCCAAGGGCGTGGCGTCCACCATTGCCGAAGACGGCCGCGCGCGGCTCTTCGTGCTGGAGCAGATGATCAAGCTGTATCAGGGAGCGGGCAACGAAGCCGAGCGGATCTTCGTGCTGAACATGCTGCCGGACATCGTCCGGGAGATCACCAAGTCAGTCGAGGGCATGGAAATCGGCAAGGTGACCGTGATCGACTCGGGCGATCGGGGGTCCGGCGTCGCCAGCGCGGCCAGTCAACTTCCGGCCGCGGTCATCAAGCTGACCGAGCAGATCGAGGCGGCCACGGGGATCAACATCCTGAGCCGGCTGGGAAGTGCCACTTCGGAGCCGCATGGGCGCCGCGGGGGCGGCTCCGGCAAGGACCGCGCGACGTAATGCGGTGAATCACCGCTTCCCGACCCAGTGGCACGGGCCGGTGGGTTCCAGAGGGCGCGTTGGCGCGGGCGTGGTCTCGGCGCGCAGGGCGCTTCGGCAGTCTCAGGCGATGAGGGCGCGGGTGGGTCCCCTTCGCGCGCTAGCAGTTCGCGCGCGCCGCAGACGACGCGATTTGCATGGCGCGCGCTTCACTGACGCGCGCTCCGGGGACCCACCTGCGCTCTCATCGCATGCCCCACCGCGCCCAAGCGTCGAGTCCACCCCGCACCACTAGCGCCCGGCGGAACCCACCGGCGCGTGCCAAAGAGCCGGCGGGGAGGGTTGATTCACCGCATTAGCGACCCGCGGGTTTAGGCCGCCCCCGGTATTTCTGGTACAACTCCAGGTGGCGGTTATCCAGGCTCACGTCGTTCCCATTGATGATCACGTGTTGGTACGCCGTCTGGATCATCAGCGGG